>Ga0187893_10000631_pt1 | contig 89830 bp, 89 predicted proteins | sample MA1701074metaG_FD_139574 | JGI IMG/M metagenome (GOLD analysis project Ga0187893, IMG submission 139574) | White microbial mat communities from a basaltic lava cave in the Kipuka Kanohina Cave System on the Island of Hawaii, USA - MA170107-4 metaG ... | reverse complement strand
GGTTACACTCTGTCGGCATCGGGGAACTCCTTCCAACCCTGCGCAAGTCGTTCTTCGCAAAACAGCTTTCGCAGATTCGAAGCCCCGATGCACCTCCTCCTGTGAGAAATCCGGGCTAGCGCCCGGCGGCCCCGCCGACCGCGCCGGCGTCAAGCAGCGCGATTTGATCTTGCGCCTCGGCGAGAAATCCATCCTCGGCAACGACGACCTCGTCCGCGCACTCACCGCGGAGACGGTAGGGAGAAAGATGGACTTGACGGTCTTGCGCGAGCGCGAGTTGCGCGTGTTGAGCGTCACGCCCGCGGAACGGCCTCCTTCTGCGTAGGGGCGGGTCCCCGACCCGCCCTCGCGCCGCCGCACAATGCTCGATCGCATTGCAAGGCGGCAAAGGTGCTGGGCGGGTCGGGGACCCGCCCCTACGGGTTTATCCGTTTCTCTTTTCGGCTAGCACCCGAACATCTGCTCGAGTGCGATCTTGCCGAGGAGGCCGTCGGCACGGCCGAGCGTGAGCGCGAGCTCGAAATGGTTGAGGTTCTTGCCCTCGACCAGCGTCGAGGCGTGGCGGACCTTGGCCTTGAGCGCGGCCGTGAAGTCGCGCGCGTGGCGCTTGAACTCGGGCGTCTCGCCGTCGCCGAAGACGACCGCGACGGGACAGCTCACGCGCTCCAGGTGCCGCATCGGCGAGAGCGCATCCTCCTCGGCCTTGTCGATCTTGACGAAGGCCGAGCGCGCCGAAAGCAGCACGGGGCCGAGATCGTACATGCCGCTGGCGACAAGGCCCGAGCGGATTGGCGACGCGTCGAGGCCGAGCGCCTTCCAATCGGTCGTCAGCAGCACCGCGGCGAGGTGCCCGCCCGAGCTGTGGCCGGAGAGATGGATGCGCTCGCGGTCGCCGCCGACGCGCCAGGCATTGCGCCAGAGCCAGATGATCGCGCGCCGGCACTGATCGGCCATTTCGGGCAGGCGCACCTTGGGGATGCATGAGAAATTCAACGCGACGTAGATCGCGCCGTTCTCGACGAAGGCCGGCGCGGGAAAGGCGCTTTCGCCTTTGGTCAGGCGCTGCCAGGAGCCGCCATGCACGAAAACATGGACCGGCGCGCCGACTTTGCCGTTTTGGGCCGCCGACGCGCCGGGCCCGGCCGCCATCACCGGCGGGTAGATGTCGAGCGTCTCGTCGCCGCCGGACCCGTAGCGTTCGGTCGTGAACGGATGGCGCGCCCTTACCGCGCGGCTGATCGCGTCATAGCTCGCGATCACCTCGGCCGCGTTGGGCGCCCAAGCGCGCTGATCGTAGGCGCGGTCGAGCTCGGCCTGCGTGTAGTGGAGAAACACCGCCTCGCTCACCTCGACCTCCGGCGTGGACAACCCGCCGGCGGTATCGTAGGGCTTCGCGTCCTTCGCGCCAACGATTTCACGCCAGCCTCATGCCCGTCACGCGGCTCAACATCGGCTGCGGAAAATTCCCGCGTCCGGGCTGGATCAATCTCGACAACAAGGTCCGTCCCGGCGTCGATTGCGTGGCCGATCTCCGCGCCGATCTGCCGTTCGCGCACGGCGCAGTCGATTACGCGGCGGCGATCCACGTCTTTCCTCACGTTCGCCTGGATGCGCTCGCCCCGGCGCTCGCGCGCGTGCGCCGCGTTCTGAAGCCCGGCGGCGTGCTGCGCCTCGCGCTGCCCGACCTCGTGAAGGCGATGGATGCCTATCGGCGGCGCGATGCGAGCTATTTCGCCATCCCCGATGCGCAATGGAAAAGCCTTGGCGCCAAGCTCGTGGCGCAGATCGTGTGGCACAACGACCTGGCGACGCCGTTCACTTTCGATCTTGCGGCCGAGGCGCTGGAAAAGGCCGGCTTTGCTTCGATCGCGCGCTGCGAATTCCGGCGGACGCGCTCGCGCTTCCCCGAGATCGTCGAGCTCGACAACCGCGAGCGCGAGAGCTTCTTCGTCGAGGCCATGAAGTAGTCTCGCCCTTCCTACGATGCGTCATGCCGACCGGAGCGAGCCGGCCCTGAGCTCGACGAAGGGCGGCTCGCGGAGTGGAGGCATCGCACGCGACGCGAGGCCCTTGGCCTCGCTTCCAGCCAATTCGCGCAATTGCGCGAATTGGCCAGAAGGCCCGCGCTTGCGGGCCGACACGATCCCTCCACTGCGCAGCCGCGCGAAGGCGCGGCCGCTTCGGTCGGGATGACGAGGCGAAAGATCGCGCGCGGCGGCTACGAAGTCAGCCCCATCTGCTTCAGCGCGGCCCTGCCGAGGATGCCGTCGGGCTTGTCCAGCGTCTCGATGATTTCGAAATGATTGGCGCCCTTCACCTCGATCAGCTCCGAGGCGTGCTTGACCTTGCCCTGGAGCGCGGCCGCAAAATCGCGCGACTGGCGCTTGAACTCGGGCCTTTCCCCGTCGCCGAACGCCACCGCGATCGGACACGCGATCCGGTCGAGATGCCGCTGCGCCGATAGCGCCGCTTCCTCCTCCTTGCTGATCTTCACGTAGGAGGCGCGCGCGCTGAGCAGCACCGGATGAAGATCGAACATGCCGCTCACCGCGAGCCCGCCTTTCAGCACCGTCGCGGGAACGCCGTAGCGGCTCCAGTCCGTCACCAGCGCCACGCCGCAGAGATGCCCGCCCGAGCTGTGCCCCGAGAGGTAGAGGCGTTCCGGATCGCCGCCGAACGATTGTGCGTTCTTGTAGGCCCAGGCGACGGCGCTGCGCACCTGGTGCGCCATGTCGGGGAGCCGGACCTTGGGGATGCTCGCGAAGCCGATGGCAACATAGATCGCGCCGCTCTCGGCGAAGGTGGGCGCGGGGAAGGAATACATCTCCTTCCGACCGCCCCGCCATGCACCGCCATGGATGAACAGGTGGATCGGCGCGCCGGCCGACGGAGCGGGTTTCGCGGGCGCGAAAATGTCGAGCTTCTCGTCCTCGCCGGCGCCATAGGCTTTGGTCTAGAACTTGTACTTTTCCCGGACCGCGGCGCTCGCGGTACCGTAGCGCCTTGATCACCTCTTCGGCGTTCTTGGCCCAGACGCGCTGATCGTAGGCGTCGTCGAGCTCCTTCTGGGTGTAGTCGAGGAAGACCTTGTCGGGCTTGGTCTGGGCCCCGCTCCTGAGCGGCAGCAAGCCGAGCGCCGCCGCGGCCCCGACCGCGAAGGAGCGCCGGGTCAGAATTGCATCCGGCCTCGCCAGTTCCACCATGCTTTCCTCCCTCGCGCAGCCGCCATGCCTGCGGCATTGGTCGAGAGATCAGCATAGCGCTCGACGGGAACGTGGCGCACGGCGGCGCGATGCGCCGCCGCCATGCGCGCAGTGCATCGGCTTCGGCGCGTCAGCGCTTGGTCAGCGTCACGATCTGGTCCTTGCCCACGCTCCAGAGCATCGTCTGGTCGCCGCGGAACTCGACCTTGCCGGCCGTGACCTGGCCGTTGCAATCCACCTTCAACTCCGTGTCCTCCAGGCTGTAGGCGCATTGCTTGCTGCCCGCCACCGTCACGCGGCCGCCGTCCTCGAAGCGATAGGTGGTCGTCTCGGAGCGGTCGCCGCGGCCGTCGGCGGGACCGCCCTTGAATTCGGTCACGATCCACGTGCCGACGAGGCGCGCCGCGGCCGGGCCCGCGCCGGGCGCCGTGCCCGGGGGCCGCGCCGTGTCCGGAGGCCGCGCCGTGTCGGGCGTCGTGCGCGGCGCCGAGGGGGTCGAGGGCGTGGTCTGCGGCGCTGGCGGCGTGGTTTGCGCCTGCCGCTGATCGCGCGGCGCGGGCGCGCTGCCCGTCTTGCCGCTGTCGTCGCAGGCAGCGACGAACGCCAAGGATAGCGCCGCCAGCATGGCCGCGAGCGGCCGACGCGGGGACATTCCACGAGGGCGTCCGGCAAACGACATGGTCACCTCCTGGGAGCTTTGTGCGCAGCAACACGCGCACCGCCGGGGCAGCGGCGCGTGTCCTCTCTTGAAACGATCTTGCGCGGCCTTGCGTTCCCCGGAATCTCGCTATGCGCGCGAGAGCCGCTATGATGGCGCCGCTTGCGATGGAGGGGAGGAAGCGATGCTTGTGCTCTATCACCACAACATTTCCGTCTGCGCGCAGAAAGTGCGCATCGCGCTGGCCGAGAAAGAGCTTCCGCACGAGCGCCGGCACATCAACCTGATGAAGGCCGAGCAGGTCGCGCCCGACTATCTCAAGATCAATCCCAAGGGCGTCGTACCCGCGCTCGTCCATGACGGGCAGCCGGTCGTCGAATCGACCGTGATCATGGAATATCTCGACGATGCGTTTCCCGAGCGTCCGCTGCGCCCGGCGCCGCCGCTGGCGCGCGCGAAAATGCGCGTCTGGGCGCAGATCCCCGATGCGGCGCTGCATGCCGCCTGCGGCACAGTCACCTACGCCGCCGCGTTCGCCGACCAGATCAAGGCCGCGAATTCGCCGGCGGCGCTCGAGGAGCGGCTCGCCAAGCTTCCGGACCGCGCACGCGCCTGGCGCCAGCAGCAATTGCTCGAAAAGGGGCTCGACGCGCCGTTCGTGGCCGACGCCGTGAAGCTCCACGACAAGGTGCTCGCCGACATGGAGAAGGCTTTGTCGGCCGCATGGCTGGCGGGCGAGAGCTTCAGCCTCGCCGAGTGCGCGATCGCGCCCTACGTGCTGCGCCTCGACCGGCTCGGCCTCGCGCGCATGTGGGAGAAGCGCCCGCGCGTCGCCGACTGGTATGCGCGCCTCCAGGCGCGCCGCTCCTGGGCCGAAGCGATCACCGCGTTCCCGGTGCGCGGCGGCGGCGACTACGACGACGATCTCAAATCGAAGAAGATCGACGTCTGGCCGAAGGTGAAGCAGCTGCTCGCGGCGTAGCGTCCGCTTCGAGGCGGGAATCGGCGGAAATAGCGCACGGCCTGGGACCGCGCGGCTCAGCCGCGCTCTTCGCTTCAGAAGGGGCGCGCCTGGAGCCGCGCGGTCCCCAGGATTTTCGGATACCTTTCCGGTGGCTGCGGCGGGCAACTGTAGAGTATGCAGTATCATCTAAATCCTGTCGCAGTTTTGTTCAAACTTGAGGCAGCGACCAAAAATAGTCATTGCGTTTGCATATAATCCGGCGTAGCGTCCGCCTCCCATGAGCCGGACCCAGCGCGCGCGAGAGCAAGCCAGGTCGGCGGCGGCAACGCCCGACGACAACGTCCTGCTCGAGCACCACATTTTCTACTGGCTCACCGAGATCATCGGCCGGCGCAACCGCCTTTTGGCGCCCGCCTTGAAGCCGTTCCGCCTGCGCGTGCCGGAATGGCGCGTGCTGATGAGCCTCAAAAGCCGGCACAAGGCTTCGTTCAAGGAATTGGCCGAGCTCGCGAGCTTCGATCAGACGACGCTCTCCCGCACCATCGACCGCATGGTGAAGACGGGGCTGGTCACGCGCCTTTCCGACGTCGCGGACATGCGCGTGACGCGCCTGGCGCTGACCGCCAAGGGCGAGGCGCTGTTCGATGATCTCTGGCCGACCGTGCACGAGCTCAACACCGCCGCCTGCGCGCGCCTGCCCGAAGGGGGCACGGCGATGCTGCGCTGGCTGCTCCGCCAGATGCGCCAGAGCCTTGACGAGATGATCGAGGCGCGCCGCCCGCCGCGCGTCCTCCGCCGCGGCGACGCCGAATGAACCGCTGCGTGCGCTAACCGAGGGAGAACGAGATGGACGGATCCGTAACCGGCGACATTCGGGCCCTGGTCGAGCCCGACCGCGTGCACCGAAAGTGCTACACCGACCCCGAGATCTTCGCGCTCGAGATGCAGAGCATCCACGAGAAGACGTGGATCTATGTCGGGCACGAATCGCAGGTGAAGAATCCCGGCGATTATTACACGACGATCGTCGGCCGCCAGCCGATGATCTTGGTGCGCGCCAAGGACGGCAGGGTGCACGTCCTCTACAATCGCTGCCCGCATCGCGGGGCGATGCTGTGCCCGGACCGCCACGGCAACACCGGGCAGACCTTCAAGTGCTCGTACCATGCCTGGCGCTTCAACCTCGACGGCTCGCTGCTGAAGGTGCCGGTCGCCGAGCAATACGAGGGCACGCGCTTCGACCTGAGCAATCCGCAATTTCACATGAAGCCGGCCGAGCGGGTCGAGAGCTATCGCGGATTCGTCTTCGCCAGGCTTGCGCATGACGGGCCCGATCTCAAAACGCACCTTTCGGGCGCCATCCGCGCGTTCGACGACATGTGCGACCGCGCCCCCGAGGGCGAGGTCGAGGTGGTGCCGAACTGCTTCCGCATGATCCAGAAGTCGAACTGGAAGATTTTCTTGGAGAACCAGCTCGACGCGGTGCATCCCTCGATCGTGCACGAATCGTCGGGCCGCGCCGCGCTCGAGGTGGAGAAGGACATCGAGAAGCGCACCGGCCAGAAGGCGCCGCTCTCCTACCACTACATCTCGGCCTTCACCGAGCCGTTCTTCCGATGGGACACGCTCAACACGATGGGCTTCCCCAACGGACACTGCACGCTCGAGGGCTATATGGGCTTGCGGCCGCGCGATCCCGACACGCTCGAATACGAGGCGGCGATGGAGAAGCGCTACGGCAAGAAGCGCACCGAGGAGATCCTCGGCGTCAACCTGCACCACGTGCTGGTCTACCCCTGCCTCTCGGTGCAGTCGCCGCTGCAGCAGCTGCGCGCGGTGCGTCCGCTCGCGCACGACCGCACGCTGACCGAGATCTGGCACTTCCGCCTGAAAGGCGCGCCCGAGGCGATCTATCGCCGCTCGCTCGACTACTACTACCTCGTCAACGCGCCCTCGACGATGATCAACGCCGACGATCTCGACAATTTCTGGCGCTGCCACACCGGCCTCTCGTCCGAGGGCGGCGACTGGGTGAGCTTCCACAGGAATGCCGGCCAGGACCCGCAGAAGGACGGGGTCTACACGTCGGTGACCGGCATGAGCGAGCTGCCGATGCGCCACATGATGAAGGCGTGGACCGACTACATGATCGCGGGAGGCCGGCGATGAATATCAAATTCGCAACCGCGGAACCGAAGATCAAAGGCAGCGCCACCGAATGGGCCGAGCAGCTCGACGGCGTCGCCAAGCCGGCGGCGAAGCTTGCGCCCCTTCCCGTCGCCAGGGTGGCGCAGGAGGTGCAGACGGCGGTGGAGCAGTTCCTCTTTCGCCAGGCCGAGATCCTCGACGACAAACATTGGGACGAGTGGCTCGAACTGTTCACGCCCGACGGCCATTACTGGATGCCGGCGAGCGAGGAGCAGGCCAAGGCCGACGGGATGCCCAACATCTTCTGGGAGGACCTCGACCTGATGCGCGTGCGCGCGAAGCGCGTGAGCCACCCGCGCGCCTGGTCGCAGAAGCCGCCGCACAAGACCTGCCACGTCGTCTCGAACGTCGTCGTCGAGAAGCACGATCCGGCCACGGGCGATGCCGTCGTGCGCTCGCGCTTCCACATGGCCGAGTTCCGCCGCGACAATGTCCGCCACTTCGTCGGCAAATACCGCCACGAGCTCAAGCAGACGACGGACGGCTATCGCATCCGGCTGCAGCGCGTCGATCTCGTGAACGCCGAGGGACCGTACGAATACGTGCTGCTGACGTGGCTCTGAGCTCGGCCTCCGCGCCAAGTGAGGGAGGAGGCCCGCCCCGCCGCAGCGATGCGGCGGGGCGACTTGTTCGTACGCGGATCAGGCGCCTCTCGGCCAGCTGATGTGCGCCTTCAGGGCGCCGTGTCCCTCGATGATGGCGAGCGCGCGCTTCTGATCTTCGGCCGTCTTGACCTTCACGCGCAGCAGCGTGCCGTCCTGCGGCCACTCCCCCTCCACTCCTTGGTGTTGCGCAAAGCGGGCCGCCGTGCGCGCCGAGAGCGCTCCGACGGCGCCGCCGGCCGCAGCGGCGAACAGGCGCCGGGCGCCTCTCGGCATGAACAAGGCCGCGACGGCGCCGGCGGCGAGCGCTCCCAGCGCCGCGTAGAAGCCGATCGACTCGGCGACGTTGACCGGGGTCCGTCCGCCGATTCCGGCGCCGAGGTTGCCGCGTGATCGCGGCGGGCCGATGTCGACCATGTTGAAGCCGGAACCGAGCAGCGCCTCGGCGACGGCCTGCGCCGCGGGCTCGCTCGCAAACAGGCCGACCGCCTCGCAGTGCAGCGGCGGCGCCGCGCCTGCCTGCCCGAGCGCGCCCGGGGCCTCGACCGATCGGGGTAGGCCGGCGCGCGCCGCGGTCCAGGCCGGAGGATCGCTGGCGGGAAAAGACGCGCCGCCGGCTTCTTCGACCGGGTCTTGCGCGCCCGGAGAGCCGGCGGGCGAGGAACGGCCGGGCTTGTCGTCGTCATGCATCGTGGCCTCCCGCGGCGCCGCCGTCGGCGCCCAATGGAGAAAACGCCCAACGGCCCGACATGTATCTCGGCGCCAAGCGATTTTTCACGATCACGCCGTAAACTGCGGGAGCGTACCCGGCGCGGGAGCTGCCTTTGTGAACCAGGTCACAGCCGCGCAAGGGAATGGTGTATATTGGCCGTGGACGTGGGGGATGTGCGTCCCAACTCATCCAAGCAACCTTCAAAGGGTTCCTTCATGAAGAAACTGTCTCTCGCACTTCTTGGCGTCTCCGCCCTCGCCGCCGTCGCGCTGGCGCCGTCTGCCGCGTACGCCGACTGCCAGGTCGGGAATTGCTGGGGTGCCGTCGCCTATGGGCCCGGCGGCGCCTGGGCCTACGCGGTCAACTACGGCGCCCGCAACATTGCGGAGCGCGTGGCGCAGAACCGCTGCGGCGGGCGCTGCAACCACGTGCTGACTTTCCACAACAGCTGCGGCGCCTACGCCAGCGGCCCCAGCGCTCACGCCCACTATGGCTGGGGCAACGCCATGAGCGGACCCGCGGCCCAAGCCAGGGCGCTGCAGGAATGCAATGCCCGCGGCCCCCAGTGCGCGATCCGCGTGTGGGGCTGCACCACGCGCTAGTCTCCGGAGCCTGATAAAAGGCGGCGGCGGGCGGGAACGCTCGCCGCCGCGGTTGTGTCAAAGCAGCAGGATCGCGGCACCCGCAAGGGCGATGCCGGCCGCGACCACGGCCACGCCGGCGAGATCGTAGACGGGCAATCCGAGCAGCGACGGAGTGACACTCGCCGGCTCGCGTTCGCGCGGCTTCCTGATCGCATCGCCGGCGGCGCCGCGGGCCGAGACGCCGCAGGCGGCGCCGTCGTTGTCGGCCATCGCAACGCTGATCGGATCGGCGGCTGATTCGCCGAGCTTCAACTCGGCGATATGCACGACGCGATGCCCGTGCTTGGCCATCGCGATTTCGGCGGCGGCCCGGTGAGGAAAGGCGGCCGTGAGGGTGCGCGGTGCGAACGTGTCATCGTCGATGTAGACGATGCGGAAGGTCGGCATGACAAAGTCTCCTCAGCGAGCCCAGGAGAGGCCGCGCGAGCTTGCCGACCGCGACGGCGCGCATGCGCCGCATCGTCTTCTTGGAGACACCCTCCCAGTTTGCAGCGCCGGCGGCGCTCCTGGATATTGTCCACTCGCGCGAGTTTACGCCGCTTGCGCGGCCGCCACAGTGACGCCAGTCACTCTTTGCGCCGGGTTCAGTGCGCCGAGCCCAGGGCGAGACCGCGAAAGCGCGTCTCGCGCGCGGGCGCGGCGGCCGCGGCGGCCATCGGCACGACGACGGGATCTGCCGCGTCCTCGCCGGCAGCCAACTCGCCGATGTGCAGCACCCGCAAGCCGGCGGTGGAGAGCGCCGCCAACGCCTCGTCACGCGTGGCGAAGTGGGCGGTCAGCGTCTCGGCTCGGCCGATTTCATCTGAAACGTAGACGATGCGGAGCGCAGGCATGGGAACCTCCTCGGCAAGTCCCGAAAGGCCCGCGCCGGATGCGGCGCAGGCCTTCCTGGCATTGGGGCTTCTAGACCCAGGCCGGGCGAAGGTCTGTGATCTCGACGCGCGGGGCCAGGGGCCGGCGCTGCGCGGCCGGCGGGAGCGCGCTAGCTAGCGATCCTGCCACAGGGTCAGAATGAAGGATGCCATCAGAATGACGCCGCCAAGAATGGCGGCGCCGAAAAAGATCGTGCTCATGGAACCCGCCCGCTCTCCCGCAACGCCCTGACGGGATAAACGCCAAGCCTCGGCGGTGGTTCCTCACGGAATGGCGGCGCCGGGCGGAGGCGGGCGACCGCTGCCGCGGTAAGCGAGAAATATCAGAGGCCTACCGCTGTTTGGGGCGGATTAGGCCATCGCCCGTGCGCTGAAGCGTCGGATCGGGAACGATGACCGCGGCTTCGGTTTCGCTTCGGCCTTGCGGGCCGCTTCGCCCACCACGCTGTCCAGCCGGCGCGGCTCCTTACGTTGCTCGGCGATGTAGACGATACGCAGGCCGCGAGCGGCGAACACGCTCATGGCTTGGTCGAGATGGTCGAAGCCCGCGGTGATCGTGTCGGGCGTGCTCGATCCGTTGCGGAGGTAGACGATGCGGAAAGCCGGCATGGCAAGCTCCCAGGCGAAAGCGTGAGAGGCCCTGCGCGGTGTCCTGGCTCGCCCTTCCTCGAGACTGCGGCGGGGAGTTCGGCACCTGCCTCTCGACCGCGCTTTCCTACTTTGGCGCCGTCCACAAGTCTGTGACGCCTGTCACAGAAGCGTGAAGCTTGCGCGAGCGCAATCGCGCGCGACCGCGATACGCATGGCCGGGGCACGAAAACGCCCGCTGCCGCGGCAACGGGCGAATTCGACGTGCCCTGTTTTGCGAGTCACCGGTCCGGCGCGGGCGCCGGACTGCGACGCGCGGGCGCGCTAAGCGGTGCCGAAAGCGCCGGCCAGCAGCAAGACGATGACGACCAGCAGCAGGACGCTGACGAAGCCGCTCGGGTAGTAGCCCCAGCCGCGGCTATAGGGCCAGGCCGGAATTGCGCCGAGCAGCAGCAGGATGAGCACGATGAGCAGAATTGTTCCGATCGACATGAGGCGCTCCAAAATCGCATGTGCGATTTATGGAATGAACGCTCTGGAATGGCCCCGGTTCCGCCGTGCAACGTGCCGAGGCCTCGTCGGCGGACGCCGCGCGCGGCAGATCCGCCGCTGCTGAAACCATCTGAAACGTCGTCCGTTCTACCGAAGCATGCGAGACTTCCCTGAGAGGAGACGGACAATGGATACGCGCGCGCAAGACACTCTCGCGAGCAGCGAAATGGGCAATCTCATTTCGTCGCGCCGCGTCGAGGGCACCGAGGTCTACAACACCAAGGGCGAACATCTCGGCTCCGTCGAGCACGTCATGATCGACAAGCTCAGCGGCCAGGTCGCCTATGCGGTGATGTCGTTCGGCGGCCTTCTCGGCATCGGCGAGAAGTATCATCCGTTGCCTTGGCAGGTGCTCGACTACGACACCGGCAAGGGCGGCTACGTCGTCGATCTCGACAAGAAGACGCTCGAAGGCGCGCCCCACTACGGCGAAACGAGCGATCCTTACGACTGGACGGATCGCACGTGGCGGAGCCGCGTCGACGACTACTATCGGCCCTATCTCTAGAAGCGATCATCGCGCTCTGGCGCAGCGCAGAGAGGCGCCCCTCGCCTCCTTCTCCGTCTTTGTCGCAGGCCGAAGACGGACGCGCGCGCCGAGGCCGGCCCCTCTCCCGCAAGGGAGAGGGGCACGGCACTCCCGCCATCATCCGCGCCCGAGCTCCGGCCACCGCGCCGCAAGCGCCTCCACGATCTCGCGCAGCATTTCCGCCAGGATGGCCTCGCCCTTGGCCGCCGCCGCCAATGTCGGGTCGCCGGTGGCGCCGGTCGGATTGTAGCCCGGGCTCGCCGGATCGGGGCTGAACGGAAGCGGCGCGCCGGCCGCGCGATAGGCCGGGCGCGCCCGCTCCATGCGCACGGCCGCGGGCGCGATCGCGAGCATCACCGATGTTTCGCGCTCGTCCGCGTGACCGCCGGAACTTTGCCGCAGCAGCCGGTCGGCGCCGCGGCCGAGCACGCGCGTGTTGAGGACGAGAGCTGCGACGCCGCGCATCCGTTCGATCTGCCGCAGCGCCTCCGCCAGTGGCGCTTCGGTCGAGACGCCGTTGTTGAGAAGCGCGATTTTGCGCGCGCCGTGATCGATCAGATTGCCGACCAAATCGGTGACGAGCGCCACGAACGTTTCGACGCGCAGATGCTGGCTTCCCGGGTAGGCGGCGAAGGCCGGGTAGTATCCGAAGCCCACCACCGGCGCCACGACCAGCGGCAGGCGCGCGGCAACGCGCGCGGCGAGTTCGCGGACGACGCGCCAATCCGTGTCGAGCGGAAGGTGCAGGCCGTGTTCCTTGGCTGCGGCGCCGATCGGAATCAGCACGACCGCGCCCTTGGCGAAGCGTTCGCCGGCCTCCGCCCAGGTCAGGTCTGCGAGGAACACGTCCCCCATCTCCGATTGCCGCACCGGTCCACCCTACCCGATGCGCGGGCGCGCGGCAGCACCTTCCAACGCCCGTTCCCCGCCTGATAGGCTGCGCCCAAATCCAGGAAAAGTTCCGGCGACCTGGGGCGCGCGTTGCCGGGGCGGCGGCAACAATCCTGCCGAAGCGATTTCCCGAAAAAGGGAGGGTTCGAAAACATGGTTCCGTGGCGCCGCCGGCTGCGCACCCTGCCTCTCGCCCTTGCGGTGCTGGCGCCGGGGGCGCTTGCGGCCGGACCGGCATTCGCGCAGGCCGCGCCGCCCACGGCCAACGTCGAGAACATAGTCGGGCAGATCCTTATCCTCATACGCGATGGATCGAAGAAGCTGTCCGAACGCCTCGGCGAGATCTTCGCCGCGACGTCCGAGATCGACGCGCAGGCCGAGCGCGTACTGGCGTTGATGACGGACCTCAACGGGCTGCCGGCGCTATGGCAGGCCTTGCCGCTGATGGCGGCGATGTACGCAGTGGCCGGCGCCGTCGAATGGCTGCTGCGCCGACGCATCAAGCCCGCGCGCTACTGGGCCGCGGCGGCGGCGGCGCAAGCGAGCATCGGGCAGCAATGGCTGCGGCGCGGCGCCGCGTTCGGGCTCGAACTCGTCGCGCTCGGGGTTTTCTTCGCGGCGACGATCCCGCTGTCCTTCGTGTTCTTCGAGCTCGGCGATCCCATGCGCGTGCTGCCCGTGGTGCTGGCGCTGATTCGCGTCGTGGCGCAGGCGTTGTGGGCATTCGGGCGCCTGCTCGGCTCGCCGCGCCACTGGCTCTACCTGGTCGTCGGCACGCTCGGCGTCGGCAGCGTGATCGCCTCCAGCCTCCTGATGCTCTACGGCCTCAAGGCCGAGCTCGCGATCCTGCTGGAGCTCGCGTGCGGCACGCTCGCGGCCGCGATCATCCTCGCCCTCATGATCACGCGCGCGCTCGCCCGCGCCGGCGGCGGCCGCGCCGTCATCCCGCTGGCGATCGTGGTGCTGTGGCACAACTGGGCGTCCGACCTGGCGCTCGACCGCGGCGCCGGCGCGGCCGCGGCGGCCGGAGCGCTGCTCTGCGTGCTCGCCATTGCCTATGTCTCCGACTACGTCGCCGCGCTGCGCGCCGCCATACCGGCGGCCGCGAGCGATCAGCAAACGGCGCAGAGGAAGGCGCTCGCGCGCCTCATCGGCGGCATCGGCGCCTCGGTGCGGATCGCGCTGGCCTTCGTCGCCGTGCTGCTGGCCCTGGACTCCGGCCCCTTCGGCGTCAGCGGGCTGTTGAAGACGCAGAGCGGCGGCGCAATCCTGGCGGCGGCGGTCAACGCCGCGGTCGCGATCCTGATTGGCTACGTCCTCTGGGCGCTGATCAAATTCTGGATCGACAAGCGTCTGGCCGTGAAGACAACCGACCCCGGCGCCAGCGGAGTCGCGCGCGAGGAAGGCGAAGGCGGCACCGCCCGCGTGGGCACGCGCGCCGAGACGCTGCTGCCGCTGTTCCGCGCTTTCGCGTTCATCCTCATCGTCGCCGTGATCGTGCTGTCGGTGCTTTCGTCCTTCGGGGTCGACATCGGCCCGCTCTTGGCGGGCGCCGGCATCGTCGGCATCGCGGTGGGCTTCGGCGCGCAGTCGCTGGTGAAGGACATCTTCTCGGGTATCTTCTTCCTCATCGACGACGCGTTCCGCATCGGCGAATACATCTCGTTCGGCAGCCTGCGCAGCGAGGTCGAGGGCATCTCGATCCGCTCGCTGCGCCTGCGCCATCACCGCGGGGCCGTCCACACCGTGCCCTACGGCGAGATCCGCTCGATCACCAACTACAGCCGCGACTGGGTGATCATGAAGCTCAGGATCGGCGTTAAATACGGCACCGACATCGACAAGGTGCGGAAGCTGATCAAGAAGCTCGGCCAGGAGATGCTGGCCGATCCCGATTACGGCCATCTCCTGATCGAGCCGCCGAAATCGCAGGGCATCCTCGAATTCGGCGATTACGCGATCATCATCCGCGTGAAGTTCAAGACCAAGCCGCGCGAGGAGTTCGTGATCCGCCGCGTCTTGAACGAGCGTCTGAAGAAGCTGTTCGAGGCGAACGGCATCGAGTTCGCGGTCCCGATGGTGACGGTCGTGAGCGTGCCGGGCGGCGATACGGAGGGCGAAGCCGCCGCCGCGCTCTCGCGCGTCGCCCGCAAGGAGGCCGAGGCGAAGGCCCCCGCCGAGCCGGCGTGATCCGCGGCCAAGCGCGCGGCCGGCACGTCCGCGCCCATAACACCTTCTCGAAAACGGTCACCCCAAGCGCGGCGTGCCTTGCGGGAACCACGATGTCGTCGTCGATGCGGCGGGGCATGGCGGTCACCCTTCATGGAAACCGCGCGAGCGCGGATCGCGTGCGGTGTGGAAGACGCCATGAATTTCAATCGCGTCATCGGTGACCGAGTAGATCACGACGTAGGGAAGACGGGAAACGACAAGCTCTCGCGTGCCCGCGACTTCGCCCGCCCGGGCCGAAAACGGGTGCCGCTCAAGACGCGCCATGGCGCTGATGATGCGAGCTATAACGCGATCCGCCGCGGCGTGATTTTCGTGTGAGATATAGGCGTGGATTTCGGACAAATGGCGCGCGGCGCGCTCGGACCAAAGACGCCGTCTCACACGCCGTAGCGCCGATACAGGGCCTTGGTCTCTTCCTCGCTCAGGAACGAGCGCTCGGCAAGCGACGCCCGCACCTCAGCCAACTGCTCCGGGGTGAGGCCAGGCGCACTAAGCTGGTCCACGTAGTCAAGGATCAGCTCTGCCGCCGCGTCCTGATCTGCCGACGGCAATTCCCTAAGTCTCGCAATAGCTTTCTCGAGGCGCTCGGACATCGTAGTGGAAGATAAACGTTCGGATAGCGGTGCGCAATCGTCCGCTACATATTCCTTCGATATTGCCCGCCCACGTCGAACAGCGCGTTGGTGATCTGGCCGAGCGAGCAGACGCGGACGGCGTCCATCAGCACGGCGAAGACGTTGTCGTTGCGGCGCGCGGCGTCCTGGAGGCGCGCGAGCATCGCGGGCGCGGCGGCAGCGTTGTGTTTCTGGAAATTGCGGAGACGCGTGAGCTGGCTTTGCTTCTCGTCTTCGGTGCCGCGGATGAGCGTGAGCGTCGTCTTCTCCGGCGGTGGGTTGGGATTGAGGAAGGTGTTGACGCCGACGAGCGGCAGCGTGCCGTCGTGCTTCTGCTGCTCGTAATGGAGCGACTCTTCCTGGATGAGGCCGCGCTGGTAGCCGAGCTCCATCGCGCCCAGCACGCCGCCCCGCTCCGAGATGCGCTCGAATTGCTTGAGAACCGCCTCCTCGACGAGATCGGTCAGCTCATCGACGATGAAGCTGCCCTGGCTCGGGTTCTCGTTCTTCGCGAGGCCCCACTCCTTGTTGATGATGAGTTGGACCGCCAGCGCGCGGCGCACCGACTCCTCGGTCGGCGTCGTGATCGCCTCGTCATAGGCGTTGGTGTGGAGACTGTTGCAGTTGTCGTAGACGGCGATCAGCGCCTGCAGCGTCGTGCGGATATCGTTGAAGTCGTATTCCTGCGCGTGCAGCGAGCGGCCCGAGGTCTGCACGTGGTATTTGAGCTTCTGCGCGCGCTCGCCGGCGCCGTACTTCTCGCGCATCGCCACGGCCCAGATGCGGCGCGCCACTCGGCCGAGCACCGTGTATTCGGGGTCCATGCCGTTCGAGAAGAAGAACGAAAAATTCGGCGCGAAATCGTCGACGTGCATGCCGCGCGCGAGATAGGCCTCGGCGAACGTAAACCCGTTCGAGAGCGTGAGCGCGAGCTGCGTGATCGGGTTGGCGCCGGCCTCGGCGATGTGATAGCCGGAGATCGAGACCGAGTAGAAATTCCTGACGCGGTTGTGGACGAAATATTCCTGGATGTCGCCCATCACCTTCAGCGAGAACTCGGTCGAGAAGATGCAGGTGTTCTGGCCCTGGTCTTCCTTGAGGATGTCCGCCTGCACGGTGCCGCGCACGTTCTCGAGCGTCCATTCCCTGATCTTCGCGATCTCCTCGTCGGTCGGCTCCCGCGCGTTCTCGCGCTCGAACTTCGCCGTGTTCTGGTCGATCGCGGTGTTCAAGAACATCGCTAGGATGGTCGGCGCCGGGCCGTTGATCGTCATCGACACCGAGGTCGCCGGGTCGGTGAGATCGAAGCCGTCGTAGAGCACTTTCATGTCGTCGAGCGTCGCGATCGAGACGCCCGAGGTGCCGACCTTGCCGTAGATGTCGGGCCGCTCGTCCGGGTCCCAGCCATAGAGCGTCACCGAGTCGAACGCGGTCGAGAGACGCTTTGCCGGGCTGTGCTTCGAGAGATAGTGGAAGCGCTTGTTGGTGCGGAACGCATCGCCCTCGCCCGCGAACATGCGCGTCGGGTCCTCGTTCTCGCGCTTGAATGCGAACACGCCGCCCGTATAGGGGTAGCTGCCCGGCATGTTCTCCTTGAGCAGCCATTTCAGGAGATCGCCGTGATCCTCGTAGCGCGGCAGGCACACTTTCGGGATCGGCGTCCCCGATAGCGACTTGTATTTGAGGCCGTAGCGGATCTCGCGGTCGCGGATCTTCACGACATACTCGTCGCCGGCGTAGCTTGCGCGCACTTTCGGCCAGATATCGACGAGCTTCTTCGCGCGGCCGTCGAGCTTGGCCTCGCGCTCGGCAATGAGCGCGTCAAGCTTGGCCGGCGCGTCGGCGCCGAGCAGCTTCTTGCTCTCGGCCAAGCGTTGGCGCTCGCGGGCGAGCATCGCCTGGCTATCGGCCCAGCGATGATAGCTGCGCACCGTCTCGGCGACCTCGGCGAGATAGCGGTTGCGCTCGGGCGGGATGATCGCGCGCTCGGCCGAAGAGTGGCGGTTCGCGAGCTTGGGCCAGCGGCTCTCCCACGCGGCGAGCTTTTTCTCGCGCAGCACGCCGAGGAGGCCCTGGTAGAGCGCGGTGACGCCGTCGTCGTTGAAGCGGCTGGCGATGGTGCCGAACACCGGCATCTCGTCCGGCCGCTTGCCGAAGGCCTGCTTGTTGCGCTGCATCTGCTTGGCGACGTCGCGCAGCGCGTCCTTGCCGCCGCGGCGGTCGAACTTGTTGATCGCCACGATATCGGCGAAGTCGAGCATGTCGATCTTCTCGAGCTGGCTCGCCGCACCGTATTCCGGCGTCATGACATACATCGAGGCGTCTACCAGCGAGACGATGCCGGTGTCGCCCTGCCCGATGCCCGACGTCTCGACGATGACGACGTCGCAGCCGGCGGCCTTCACTGCCGCGATTGCGCCGGGCAGCGCCTCGGAAACCTCCGAGCCCGAGCCGCGCGTGCCGAGCGAGCGCATGTAGACCTTGGCGTGCTCGATCGCATTCATGCGGATGCGGTCGCCGAGCAGCGCGCCGCCGGATTTCCGCCGCGACGGGTCGACGGCGATGATGGCAACGGCAAGCTCGGGTTGATCGAGGCGGAAGCGGCGCACGAGCTCGTCGGTGAGCGAAGACTTTCCCGCCCCGCCGGTGCCGGTGATGCCGATCACCGGCGCCCGCGACTGCGCGGCCTTGGCCTTGAGCGTGCTCTCCATCTTGGCGTCGAGGCGCCCCGCCTCGATGAGCGTGATGAGCCGCGCCAGCGCGCGCTTCTGGCCGGCGCCGAGCGCGCTCACGTCGAGCGCCGGCCCGTCCGCGAGGTCGTAGTCGGCGCGCTCCAGCATGTCGGCGATCATGCCCTGGAGGCCCATCGCCTGGCCGTCATGGGGCGAGTAGATGCGCGTGACGCCGTAGTCGTGCAGCGCGCGGATTTCCTCGGGCACGATCGTGCCGCCGCCGCCGCCGAAGACGCGGATATTGTCCGCGCCGCGCTGGCGCAGCAGATCGACCATGTATTTGAAGAACTCGACGTGGCCGCCCTGGTACGAGGAGACGGCGATGGCGTGCGCGTCCTCCTGGATGGCGGCGTTGACGATCTCGTCGACCGAACGATTGTGGCCGAGGTGGATCACCTCGGCGCCGCCGGCTTGCAGGATACGTCGCATGATGTTGATCGACGCGTCGTGGCCGTCAAAGAGGGCCGCCGCCGTCACGAAACGCAGGCGGTGCTTCGGCGCGTAGCTCTTGTGCGCCGGACCCTTCGGCTTGGCGGCGGGCTTGCGCGATTCCGTCGTGGTCCTGGTGTCGTCGGGCATCGCCTCGCTCCTTGAGCGCCGGGCCGCTCGGTCCGTCCGACGTGGCTGCGGCGGCTCCGTCAGCAAAGGATAGCACCGAGCGCGCCCGCGCCGGGGGCCCATCACTCCGGGAGCATCGTGCCAAAAGTTTACGTTTACGTCAACGTCAACTTAGGTCGCCGCGGGACCAAAGCGCAGGTGGCTAGGCCTCGCGCGCGCCCAGAAAGAGATCGGCCGCCTCGCGTACGAGCGTTTGCACCAGCTCGCCCGCCGGCAGCGCGCGGCAGAGTGGATAGCCCTGGCCAGCCAGCATCGGCATGATCTCGGCGTTCTTCGTCTCCCCGCCGAGCGCGCGCAGCGGCGCCGTCAGCGGGATCTGATGCGGATATGAGGGAATCTCAGCGGCCGCCGCGGCCATGTCGGCAACGAAGCGGTTCTTGATGAAGCGCGCAGGGCGCCCGGTATAGGCGCGCGTCACCCACGTCGGCGCGCCGCGGCCCGCGAGCACCGTCTCCCGATACACGGGATGCACGGCGGAATTCTCGGGGCACGCGAGAAAGGCCGTACCGAGCGCGGCGCCGGCCGCGCCGAGCATGAAAGCGGCCGCGATGCCGCGACCGTCCATGATGCCGCCGGCCGCAATCACCGGCAGCGCAACAGCGTCGGCGAGCATCGGCACCAGCGCCATCGAGCCGATCAGCGAATCCTCCACGGGCGCCGCGAAGCTGCCGCGATGGCCGCCCGCCTCGCTGCCCTGAGCGGTGACGGCATCGACGCCGAGTTCGACGAGTGCCTTCCCCTCCGCGACCGTCGTTGCCGTGCCGATCACGTAGACGCCCCTGGCGCGCAATGCCGCGACGTCCTCGCGCGCCGGCATCCCGAAGGTGAAGCTGAACACCGGCGGCGCCTCGTCCTGCACGACCGCCAACTGCTCGGCCATGTCGGGCAGCGGCGGAATCGTCGGAAGCTTGGCCGGATCGAAGCCGAGCGCGCGGACATAGCCGACGATGCGGTCCTTCATGCGCGCGACCTTCTCCGCCTCGGGCGCCGGCACCGCGTAGGTGAAGAGATTGACCGCGAACGGGCGTTGCGTGAGGCGCCGGATCTCGCGGATCGCCGTGCGGATCGCATCCGGCGGCATCATAGCGGCGCCCAGCGAGCCGAGGCCGCCGGCGTTCGACACCGCCGCGACCAGCTCCGGCGTCGAGGCGCCCGCCATCGGCGCCTGGATGATCGGGTGCGCGATATCGAGCCGCTCGAGCAATCGCCGGTCGGGCCACATCCTTGATCGCTCCTGGTTTGGGCGGCGCGACGCGAAACACCAAAGTCCGGTCCGCCAAGGTCACGTGCCGCTATCTTCCCGTTTGGCTGTCCTATCTGCTAGCTTGACGGCATGGCCGAACGCAACACGAACCTGCGCCACGATCCGATCTTGCGCGAAGTCCGCCGCCGCCTTGCCGCGGCTTATGGCGAACGCGTCCAGCGCGTCGTCCTGTTCGGCTCGCGGGCACGCGGCGAAGCGAGCGATGAATCGGACTACGACCTCGCCGTCTTCCTGCGCGGCTACGACGGCTCGTGGGACGAAGTGAAGCGCTTGCACGACATCATCGCACATCCGCTCCTTGTCGAGCGGGGCGCGCTGGTCAGCACCAAGCCGTTCGCAGCCGATGGGTATCTCGATCGGACGCCGCTGATGCATGCGATTCGCCAGGATGGAGTCGACATCGAGAGCGGCGAGAGAGCGTTTGCCCATGTCCGCACCGAGAGGGCTCCCGGGATGCAACCGGAATCACGCGAGTATCTGGCCCTGGCCAAGACGGCGCTTGCCGATGGCCAGGCGGCCCTTCGAATGGGGTCATTGCGGCTGGCGGGCCGCGAGGCGTACTACGCCATTCTCCAGGCGGCGCGCGCGTACATATTCGAGAGAACGGGCAAGATCTCGAAAACACACAGCGGAACGCGCGCAGTGTTCTCCGATCTGGCGCGAGCCGCTGGCGATGTTCAATCCGAGGATGCGGCACTGTTGGGCCGCTACTACGAGTTCAAGGAACGCGCCGACTATGGCGGTCCGAAGCCGCTCGAGACCGGCCAAGCGCCCGGCATGGTCGCCGAAGCGGAACGATTTGTGGCGATGATCGAGCGGCACTTGCGCGGCTCGGGCGGCTAGTGTCGGATGCAATCTCGATGAACAAGCCGGTTCTCCCCGCCAAGTCCAAGCGCGCAGCGCAAGGCGCCGCGCTCGGCGCGTATCCGCGCGTGCGCATGCGGCGCAACCGGCGCGATGACTGGTCCCGCCGGCTGATGCGCGAGAACGTGCTGACGCCGGACGATTTCATCTGGCCGGTGTTCATCATCGACGGCAGCGCCAAGCGCGAGGCGGTCGCCTCGATGCCCGGCGTCGAGCGCATGAGCGTCGACGCGCTGGTCGCCGAAGCGGGCGAGGCGGTGCACCTCGGCATCCCCTGCATCGCGCTGTTCCCGAACACGCCGACCAAGCTCAAGGACGAGGACGGCAGCGAGGCGCTCAATCCCGAGAACCTCGTCTGCCGCGCGGTCCGCGCGCTCAAGGCCAAGCATCCGGGCCTCGGCGTCTTCTGCGACGTGGCGCTCGATCCCTACACCTCGCACGGCCATGACGGCGTGATTCGCAACGGCTATGTCGCCAACGACGAGACCGTGGCACTCCTGTGCGAGCAGGCGCTGGTGCAGGCGCGCGCCGGCTGCGACGTGATCGCGCCCTCGGACATGATGGACGGCCGCGTCGGCGCGATCCGCGAGGCGCTCGATGCCGAGGGCTTCGACCATGTGCGCATCATGGCCTACGCCGCCAAATATGCGTCGGCGTTCTACGGGCCCTTCCGCGACGCGGTCGGCTCCGCGTCGTCGCTGAAGGGCGACAAGAAGACCTATCAGATGGACCCGGCCAACGGCGACGAGGCACTGCGCGAGGTGGCGCTCGACATCGCCGAGGGCGCCGACATGGTGATGGTCAAGCCCGGATTGCCCTACCTTGACGTCGTCCGGCGCGTGAAGGAGCGGTTCGGCATGCCGACCTACGCCTACCAGGTGAGCGGCGAATACGCGATGATCCAAGCCGCGGCGCAGGCCGGCTGGCTCGACGGCGAGAGCGCGATGATGGAATCGCTGATCGCCTTCAAGCGCGCCGGCGCCGACGGTGTGCTCACCTATTTCGCTATGGCCGCGGCCAAGCTGTTGAAGCGCGGGTGAATACCGCCGCGCCAATGTTTTCGCCGTTATCCCGACCGAAGCGGCATGGCGAGTAAGAAATTAAGATGCGCAATTATCAGACTGAAAACACGTTATTTTTACCGCCTCGCCTCACTTCATGTCTGAGGCAAGAAGTCGGCGATGAGCGAATCGCTCCAGGGCGTCTCGGTACCGGCGCCGTGGAAGCCGACATGGCCGCCGCGGGCGGTGAGTACGATGCGAAGGTGCGGATTTCCGCCGGACGCATGGGCTTCGAGCGCGCCAGCGGAAATCCAAGGATCGTCGCGCGCGTGAACGACGAGGCTCGGGGTGCGGATCGCGCCGAGCAGCGGCGCCGATGAGCAGCGCGCGTAGTAGTCGGCGGCAGAAGCGAAACCGCAACGCGGCGCCACGACGGAATCGTCGTATTCGACGATGGTCAGGGCAGCCTCGACCGCCGCGGCGAGCGGCGCGCCGAGGCCGCCGCGCGTCGCCCGCGCCTCGTCCTTCATGCGCGCCAGCAGATAGCGGTGATAGAGGCGGTTGCGCGGGCGGAGCATGCGGTGCGCGGCGGCGGCAAGGTCGACCGGCGGCGATACCACCGCGGCGCGCCGGATCGGCGCACCCGCCCCCGCCTCGGCCAAGAGCTTCAGCACCACGTTGCCGCCGAGCGAATAGCCGACCGCCACGGTGCCGTTGCGCGTGAGCGCAGGATCGAGCGCGGCGAGGACCTTCACGATGTCGCCGGTGCGTCCGGCGTGATACTGCTCGCGGCAGGCGCCGGCGTTCGGCCCGGCGCCGCGCAGGTTCAGGCGCAGCACGGGAAAGCCGCGGTCGAGCAGCGCGCGCGCCGTCGCCAGCACGTAGAAGCTTTCGCCGCAGCCGGTGAGTCCGTGAACGAGAACGGCGAGCGGCCGCGCCGCGGGCGAGCACGCCGCGCCCACAGGCACATGGAGATCGCCGAGCAACACGTCGCCGGTACCGTCATCCATGGCGAAGGCAAGGCGATCGGCCGGCGCATCGGCGAAGTTCGGCCGCGGGCGCACGATCATGTTGCGCACGGTTTGCAGATCGCCGGTAAGCCAAGGAAAGCGCGGACGAAACGCCGCCACGCCGCCGGCCGCTGGCTGCAGGGTTTCGCCGACCCGGCCGACGCTGTCCATTCGAACCCGGCTCCGGCTGCTTGCGCACTCCGTGGCGCATGTTAGTCCTGGCGGGGAATGTGTATCCATCCGCGCATCGAGGAAACCCTCGCCGCATGGCCGACGACCGCAGCACGCCCGTCGCCGCCGCCATCGCCGTGGTCGTCCGCGGCGAGCGGCTGCTGCTGGTCCGGCGCAGCCACAAGCCCGACGCGGGCCGCTGGGGCTTCCCCGGCGGCAAGATCGAGGCGGGCGAAACCATCGTCGCCGCCGCGCTGCGCGAGCTGGCCGAGGAAACCGGCGTCGCCGCCGATCCGGTCGCGGTCCTGACCGCCGTCGACGTGATCCGCCGCGAGGGCGATCGCCGGCACCACTACGTGCTCATCGCCGTGTTGTGCCGCTGGAGGAGCGGCGAAGGCGCTGCCGCCAGCGACGCCGAGGAGATCGGCTGGTTCGATCTCGCTGCCATCCCCGCACTCGAGAAGAGTCCCGACGTCGAGCGCATCGCCGATCTCGCGCTGGGGCGGCCCTGCTAGCGCTTACGGCACGCGCAGGCGACCAAACCCTCGGCGAAGGGCACGTTCCAGTAGACGTTGGTGCCATCGGTGGCAACGCTGTCCACCCGCCAATCCGCATCGGTACAGTAGCGGTTTCCGGCCAGCGTCAGCTTGCGGGTCGTGCGCACCATGCGCTGCGTGCCGGCCACGCAGAGGCTGCCGGGCGTGGTGCTGATGCCGGGGATGGGCGTCATCGCCGTCGTTGGTGTGACGGGCGCGGCCGGCGCAGCGGGCGCGGCCGGCGTCGTCGGGCCGGCGTCCGCGCTGCTGCGCGTGCACTGGCAGTTGACGTGGCCGTCGCTGAAAATCACGCGCCAGAATAGGCTGACGCCGTCGGTCATCACCTCGCGCACGTTCCAGTCGGCCGTGCTGCAATACCGCGACCCCGGCAAGACCAGCGTGCGCGTGGCGTTGAGATAGCGCATCGAGCCCGGCTGGCACATGTTGAGCGGCGTCTTGGTGACGCCGGGAACCGCCGTGCGCTGGCCGGGCTCGGTGGTGGTGCCGCCGGTGCCGCGCACGCACGAGCAATCGACGTGGCCGTCGGTGAAGGGCACGCGCCACAAGAGGTTGGCGCCCTCGGGGCGGACATTGCGCACGGTCCAGTCGGCGTCGGTGCAGTAGCGGAGTTCCGGAAGCGTGAGCTTGCGCGTCGCCTCCACCATCCGTTGGCTTCCGGGCCGACAGAGATTGTTCGGGGTCTTGGTTACGTTCGAGTAGTCGGTGCCGGGCGGGCGGTCGCGCGCCTCGGCATCGGCCAGCTGCCTGCGCAGCTGCGCAAGCCCCGCATCCGAGGGCGCCATGCGCGCGGCTTCGTCGAGCTTGCGCCGCGCCGTGGCGTAGTCCTTGCGTTGGATCGCGTCGCGCGTCTCCTCGAGCAGCTTGTCGAGCGACGACGAATCGGTGGTGCCGCGCCGTGCCGCCTCCAGCTCGGACTTGACCGCGGCGAGGTCGCGGTCGTTCGCGGGCACGAGGCGCGCCAATTCCTCGATCAGCCGCTCGGCCTCCGCGAAGTTGCGCGCGCGAATCGCGTCGCGCGCCTGCGTGAGCAGCCGCTGCGCCTGCGCGCTGCGTTCGCCCAAGTCCCTGGCCCGGCGAAGCTCCTCGCGGAGCGCGGCGAGGTCGGCGTGATTGGGCGAGAGCTTGGCGGCTTCGGCGATGAGGCGCTCGGCCTCGTCGAACGCGCGGCGCGCGATCGCGTCGCGCGCGCGGGCGAGCAGCGCGCGGACCTGCTGGTCCGTGCCGGCCTGGTCGCGCGCCGCACGCAGCGCTTCGCGCACCGCCGCAAGTTCGGGGTGATTGGGCGCAAGCCTGGCCGCCTCCTCGATAAACCGATCGGCGGCGGCGAAGTCGCGGCGCGCGATCGCGGCGCGGGCCTGCCCGAGCAGCCCGCCGGCCTGCCGGATCTTGCCCTGCTCGGCCGCGCGCGCGGCCTGGATCTCGGCCTTGATCTTGTCGAGTTCGGGGTGATCCCTTTTCGCCTTCTCGGCGTCGGCGACGTGGCGCTCGGCCTCGTCGAGTGCGCCCGTCGTGATCGCCGCGCGCGCCTTGCCGATGAATTCGGTTGCCTGGCTCTGCCCCTGCGAATCGAGGAAGAGGTAGGCGCCGGCGCCGGCGACGCCGAGCACGAGAAGGCCGCCCGCGATCACGGCGGCGGCCAGCGCGCCGCGCCGAGGCTTCGGGGCGGCGGTCGGCGCCGTATGCGCGGTCGGCGGCCGTCCGGTGGCGAGCTGCGCCGAGGCACCCTTGCTTGGGCGCAGCGTGGCCTCCTCGCGCCGCACCGGCGCCCCAGCCCGGCGCGGCGACAATTGTCCGCCCTCGAACAGCGCGCGCCATTCGGCGACGGTCTGCGGCCGCTGCGTTTCGTCGACCTGCAGCGCCGCATCGATCGCGGCGAGCAGCGACTCGCTGTATTTGCCGGCGGCCGCCCGCTGGGCGGGCACGTAGGGGTCGTCGCGGATGCGGTCCGGCGAATCGGGCGGGCGGTCGCCCACCGTCGCGCGATAGAGCACGCCGCCGAACGCGTAGATATCGGTCCAGGCGCCCTGATTGCCGCGCGTCGTGTATTGCTCGAACGGCGCGTAGCCGGCGGAGACGATCGAGGTGAGGCTCTGGCTGCGGCCGCCCAGCGCCTGGCGCGCGGCGCCGAAATCGAGCAGCACCGGCGAGCCGTCGCGGCGGATGTAGATGTTGCCCGGCTTGATGTCGCGGTGGAGAAAACCGGCGCTATGGACGTGCTCGAGGCCGGCGAGCAGCGGGCCCAGGATCTCGTTGACCTCGGCCTCGCTCAGCGTTCCGGCGCGCTCGAGGATCTTGGCGAGGCTCTCGCCGTCCTCGTAGGCCATCACGAGGAACGCGGTGCCGTTGGCCTCGAAGTAGCGGTAGACGGTGACGATGTTGTTGTGGCGGAAGGTGACGAGCGTCTGCGCCTCCTTGCGGAAGCGTTCGAGGCCCCACTGGAAATTCTCGCGGTCGCTGCTGCTGATCGGATGCACCGACACGTCGTCGCGGCCGCGCGCGGCGATGCCGCTCGGCAGATACTCTTTGATCGCCACCTTGCGGTTGATCGCGATCTCGTGGGCGAGGTAAGTGACGCCGAACCCGCCCGCGCCCAAGACTTTCTCGATCCGATAGCCTTCGATTTCGTAGCCCCTGGGCAGGGCGTGGCGCATGTCTTCGGTCATTCGCAGTCGCCTCGGCTTCTATCCAGACGTCCCCGGCGCGCCCGCACATCAGCCGGCCCCACACCGGCGAAATCGCGTATTGCAGCGCAGCGTACCGCAAGCGGTGCGGCAGGGACAAGGCCGGGCGCGGCAACGTTCCCCATAATGGATCGCCGGCCTATTGCGCCAGCAGAAATTTGCGGATTGGGCGGATCTGCGACTCGGCCAGCAGCGCGGGCGCGTGCCCCGCTCCTTCGACCGTGAGGAGCGCCGCCTTGGGCCCCCGCCGCGTCATCTCCTCGGCGACCGCGGCGGGCAGAAGCTCTGAGTCCGCGCCGCGCAGCAGCAGAACCGGGCAGCGCACCATGTCCCAGATCGGCCAGAACGAGACGTCGTTGCGCGGCTGCGCGAGGAACGCCTTGCCGATGGCCGGATCGCGCTTCCAGACGAGCTTACCGTCCTCGCGCCGCCGCACGGTCGTGCGCGCAAGATCGAGCCATTGCGCGCGCGTCAAGCGCCCGAAGCCGGCATTCACCTTGGCGATGTAGTCGGCGGCGCCCTCGACGCTGTCGAAGACCGGATTGTCGCCGACGGTCTCGGCGATCCATTCGAGCGCCGCCTTGGGGATGAACGGGCCAACGTCGTTGAGGACCAGCCGGCGCACCGGCGTCTTCGCCTGCGCGGCGAGAATCATGCCGACCAATCCGCCCATGGAGGTGCCGACCCAATCGATCTCGGCGGCACCGCTGCGCGCGATCAGGTTGGCCATGTCGCTGCAGTATTGCGGGTAGGCGTAGTCGTCGGCGTCGATCCAGTCGCTGTCGCCGCGCCCGACCACGTCGGGGCACAGCACGCGATAGCGGTCGGCGAGCGACGCCGCGAGCGCATCGAAATCGCGCCCGTTGCGCGTCAAGCCATGCACGCAGACCAGCACGCGCGGATTGGCCGGATCGCCCCACTCCCAATAGCGGACGCGATGAAAGCCGCGCGACGTGAGGCCGAGAATTTGGACAGCGCGTGGTTCCGACATTCCGGCGTTTCGTTACCGCATTTGTCTCTCCGCGCGCGAGTCGATATTTTCGCCCGCCGCCGCGGATCCAACGACATGACCGCACGATTCGACTCGCGAACGACCGGCGCCCTGCTGGTCGCGGGCGCCGCCCTGTTCTGGAGCACGGGCGGGCCGATCTTCCGCCACATCCGCGGTGCCGAGGATTGGACGATCGCGTTCTGGCGCGCGGTGTTCCTGGCGGCGCCGGTGTTCGCGGCGCTGCTCGGCTGGGCTGTGCTGGCCGAGCGGCCGCGGCCGGCGGTGTGGGCGGCGATGGCGGCCGCCGCCGGCGGCATCGCGCTGATGGTGGCGACCGACCTTGGCGGCGGCGCGCTCGTGGGGAACCTGCTCGCGCTGCTGATCGCATTGGCGGCCGCGGTCAACATCGTGATCCTGCGCGGCGCGCGCGAGATTAACATGATCCCGGCCATCATCGTCGGCGGCGTGATCTCGGCGCTGATCTCGCTCCCGCTCGCCGATCACGTGGGCGCGACGGGCCTCAATCTCGCTCTGATTTTCCTGCTCGGCGTGATCCAGCTCGGCTGCGGCGCGATCCTCTACATCCTCGGCGCGCGCCATCTGCAAGCGGCGGAGACGACTTTGATCGCCATGCTCGAAAGCGTGCTGGCGCCGATCTGGGTCTGGCTGCTGCTCGACGAGCGGCCGACGCCGTACGGGCTGGCGGGCGGCGCGATCGCGCTCGCTGCCGTCGTAGCACTCACCCTTTCGTCGGCGCGGCGCCGCGGGGATGCGGCCCGCGCCGCGCAACCGGCGGAATGAACGCTCTTCAGGTGTTGCCGAGCAGATGCCGCACCTTTTCCGCCAGCTCTGCCTTGCGGAAGGGCTTGGCCAGCACGAGTTCTCCGTCCGGAACGCGCTCGGTTCGGCCGGTGCTGTCGATGGCGCCGGACGCGAACAGCACCGGCAGGCCCGGCCGGCGCCGGCGCGCTTCCGCCGCGAGCGCCGCTCCACTCATGCCCGGCAAGCCGATGTCGGTGAGCAGGAGACGAATATCGCGCTGCTCTTCGAGCATCCGCAGCGCCGACGAGCCGTCGGCGGCCGTCAAGGTCTCGTAGCCGAGGGCGGAGAGCACTGCTTGCGCGTAGTCGCGCACCATCTCGTCGTCCTCGACGACGAGAACCTTGGCACCCGATTCGCTCCTTGCCGCCGTTCCCATTGACATGCTCGCTGCCGGTGCTCGCTCATTGGGCCGTGTGTAATCCCTCGAATAACGGCTCACCGGCGCGATAAAGTCCCGGACCGCTGCGAGACGGCGCGCTCGAGGGCCGGAGTGTCGACTTCACGGCATCGATTCTAGATCGTGTGTGGTTAATATTTGTACCCACGAATCCTCCTAACGGCAGTTGTTCCTATAATTCGGCCCAGAGTTCGCGGATCGGTCCGATACTTTGAACAGCAGATCGGTGCTCCGTCACGCCGCTGATTGCGTTGCGGTGAAGGCTCGCGGCGCGCTATCAAGCGCGGCCTTCGAGGATCCCGTGCACGCCATGCCCGCCGCCGGCCTCTTCTCCAACGTCGTCACCAAAACCGCCTGCCCGCCCGCGATCCCAGGCCTTGCGAAGGGACGCAGCGATCCGCAGGGCCGTTCCTGATGCGCCGCCTTCTCCGCTGGGCATTGCGTTTCGTCCAGGCCATCGCCGTCGTTCTGCTGATCGCCGCTTCGGTCACGCTCTGGTGGCTCGACGCCTCGTTGCCCGAGCTCGACGGCTCCTACACGGTCGCCGGAATCGCCGAGCCGGCGCGCATCGTGCGCGACAAGAACGGCGTGCCGCACCTCTATGCGCAGACCTACGAAGATGCGATGTATGCGCTCGGCTTCGTGCACGCGCAGGACCGGCTCTACCAGATGGAAAGCCAGCGCCGCATCGGCGCGGGCCGCCTCTCCGAGGTGGCGGGCAGCAGCACGGTGGGCGTCGACCGCATGATGCGCGCGCTCGGCCTCTATCGCCGAGCCGAGGCTGATCTCGCGCATCTCGAGCGCGACACGCAGCGCGCGCTGGAGGCTTACGCCGCCGGCGTGAACGCCTATCTCGCGCAGCGGCGCGAGAAGCTGCCGCCCGAGTTCGTGCTGATCGGCGAGCCCGAGCCCTGGAAGCCCGCCGATTCGCTGGTCTGGGGCAAGCTCATGTCCCTCAACCTCTCGACCGGCTGGCGCGAGAAGCTGTTGCGCGCGGTGTTCGTCCAGCGCCTGGGCCCGGAGAAGGCCGCGGCGTTCTTCCCGGCCTATCCCGCCAACGCGCCGGTGACGCTGCAGCGCGACCGCGCCCAGATGCCGGCCGATCTCCCGCTGCTGGCGCTCTGGCGAGCCATGCCCGAGATGCTGAAGCGCGGCGGACTTTCGAACCAATGGGCGGTCGGCGGCGCGCACACCGACAGCGGCAAGCCGATCCTCGCCAACGATCCGCATCTCTCGCTCGACGCGCCCTCGCTGTGGTATCTCGCGCGCATCGAGACGCCGCAGCTGAAGCTCGCCGGCGCCTCGGTGCCGGGCGTTCCCGGCATCGTCATCGGCCACAACGGGCGCATAGCCTGGGGGGTCACCACCTCCTACATCGACACCGAGGACCTCATCATCGAACGGCTCGATCCCGAACGGGCCGGCCACTACCTGACGCCCGAGGGCGGCAAGCCGTTCACGACGCGGACCGAGACGATCGCGGTGCGCTTCGGCAGCCCGGTGACGATGACCGTGCGCGAGACGCGACACGGGCCCGTGCTCGAGGACGCGTTGGCGCCGCGCCTCCGCCCGAACCTGCAGCCGGGCCATTTGCTGGCGCTGCGTGCGCCGTGGCTCGAGCCGCGCGACACCACCGCCGACGCGCTGCGCGGGATCAACCAGGCGCGAAACTGGGACGAATTCGGCCAGGCGCTCGCGAAGTACGTGGCGCCGTCGCAGAACTTCGCCTATGCCGACATCGACGGAAACATCGGCTACTACGCCCCGGGCCGTGTCCCGGCGCGCAGGGAGGACGCTGGCGGCCTGCCCCGCCCCGGCTGGAGCGAGAGCCGCGCCGACGTACGCTACATCCCGTTCGCCGAGCTGCCGCAGGCGTTCAATCCGCCGCGCGGCTTCCTCGTGAACGCCAACAACCGCATCGCCGGGCCGGACTATCCCTATTTCCTCTCGCGCCAATGGGGCGACCACTATCGCGCCGCGCGCATCGAGGACCTGCTCGGCAACGGCGCCAAGCAGAGCGCCGAGAGCACCGCCGCGATCCAGGGCGACCGCGTCTCGCTGATGGCGCGCGATCTCCTGCGCTTCATGCTCGCGGTTCCCGCCGATCAGATGCCGAAGGCCGCGAGCGCCGCGCCCGCCCTCGCCCTTCTCCGCTCGTGGGACGGCACGATGGCGCGCGAGCGCGCCGAGCCGCTCATCTTTACTGCCTGGCTCGCGGCGCTGAACCGCCGCCTCTATGCCGACGAACTCGGCGCTTGGGGCGCGGATCTCGTCTCGCTGCGTCCCGACGTGGTCAAGCTGATCCTCACCAGGCACACCGAATGGTGCGACAATCTCGCCACGCCGGCGGTCGAGACCTGCCCGGAAATGCTGGCCCTCTCGCTCGGCGACGCGCTCTCCTGGATCGAGACGCGCTACGGCAGCCAGGTGTCCAGCTGGCGCTGGGGCGCCGCGCACCGGGCCGAGATGCGCCACCGCCTGTTCAGCTTCCTGCCCGTGGCCGGCGGTTTCGGCTCGCTCTCGATCGAAGCCGACGGCGACGGCCGCACCGTCAACAAGGCCGACATGAACGTGCGCGATCGGAGGGCGCCCTACGCGGCGCGCCACGGCGCCGGCGTGCGCGCGATCTACACGCTCGCCGATCTCGATGCGTCGCGCTTCATCCTTTCGACCGGCCCCGCCGGCCACCCGCTCTCGCCTTTCTACGACAGCATGCTCAAAGACTGGCGCGACATCCGCTACGTCCGCTTCGCGCGCGACCGCGCCGAGGCGGAGAGCGGCGCCGCCGGCGTCATCGACCTGAAGCCGCTCCGATGAGCACGCGCGCGTTGCCGGTGACGCTCGCCGACATCCGGAGCGCCGCCGCCGCCATCGCCGGCGCCGTCGAGCGTACGCCGATGGCGCACTCGCGCACGCTCTCCGAGATCTGCGGCTGCACCGTCGTCCTGAAGTTCGAGAACCTGCAATACACGGCCTCGTTCAAGGAGCGCGGCGCGCTCAACAAGCTCGCGCGCCTTTCGCCCGCGCAGCGGCGCGCCGGCGTGATCGCCTGCTCGGCCGGCAACCACGCGCAGGGCGTCGCCTATCACGCGCAGCGCCTCGGCATCCCCGCGGTGATCGTCATGCCCCTCGGCACGCCCTTCACCAAGATCATCCAGACGCGGAAATTCGGCGCCGAAGTCGTCGTGCATGGCGCCGATCTCTCCGAGGCCCAGGATCATGCCGACGCGATGCGGCGCGAGCGCGGCCTGCTCTTCGTGCACCCCTACGACGATGCCGACATCATCGCCGGCCAGGGCACCATCGGGCTCGAGATGCTCGAGGGCGGCGCGGCACTCGACGCGCTCGTCGTCCCGGTGGGCGGCGGCGGATTGATCTCGGGCATCGCCGTGGCGGCCAAGGCGCTCAATCCCGCCTTGGCGCTCTACGGGGCCGAGGCGGCGCTCTATCCCGCCATGTCGCAGCTCCTGCGCGGTGAGGAGCCGCGCGCGGGCGGCGTCACGATCGCCGAAGGCATCGCCGTGAAGCGGCCCGGCGCGATCACGCGCCAGATCGTGAAGGCGCTGGTCGAGGATATCCTGCTCGTCAGCGAGGACGTTCTCGAGCAAGCCGTGCTCCTCATGCTCGAGATCGAGAAGTCGGTCACCGAGGGCGCCGGCGCGGCCGGCCTCGCCGCGGTCGTGGCCAACCGCGAGCGCTTCGCCGGCAAGCGCGTCGGCATCGTGATCTCGGGCGGAAACATCGATGCGCGGCTCTTGTCGGCGATCCTGATGCGCGGCCTCGTGCGCTCGGGCCGGCTCGTGCGCATCCGCGTCGACATCAGCGACCAGCCCGGGCTTCTGGGCCGCGTCGCCAATCTGATCGGCGCGGCCGGCGGCAACATCGTCGAGGTCTACCACCAGCGCCTGTTCCACGACGTGCCGCTCAAGATGGCCGAGCTCGACGTGGTGATCGAGACCCGCGACGCGCGCCACGTCGACGAAATCCTGGTGGCGCTCCGCGCGGCGGGGCTGCCGGCCAATCTGCTCAGCAGCGTCACCGGCGAGGAAATCCGCTAGCCGCTTCCGGCGGCGAATTGACCCCATTTTGGCGAACTTCGGCTCCCTCGCGCGTATTTTCAGCGAGAGGTAAGGAGGCCGAAAACGCCATGCCCCAGAAGCGCATCACCTGGTTCTGCGTCGCCGACGCCGGCACCGTCCGCATCAAGCAGTCGATCGCGCCGCGGGCGCCGCTGCAGAGCGTCGCCACGCTCAATCGCGACTACGAGCGCGGCCGCTACGAGGCGCCCGAGACCGCGCAGGAAAGCACGGGCCCCGAGCGCCACGGCTTTGCCGACGCGGAAACGCCCGCGCGCCGCGAGAAGCGCCAGTTTGCCGAAATCATCGCCGACTATCTCGACGCGGCGGCCGAACGCGGCGCGTATGACCGGCTGGTGCTGGCCGCCCCGCCGAAGTTCCTCGGCGATCTCCGCGCCGCGCTCGGCGCCAAGGCCCGCAGTCTCGTTGCCGGCGAGATCGACAAGGACCTCACCAAGGAATCCGACGCCGAACTTGCCGGGCGCATGGCCGATCTCGCCGCGTGATCTTGCGAAGGGCTGGCTGGCGTACGGCCCGGCTCGCGCAAAGGCGGTTTTCAACCCGCCCGACAGCATCGCGCCGCATGACATCGGTCGGACGGGGCCATCCGGTGGGCGGCTCTGCCTCTCGCTGTCTCGCAGCGATGCGCATGATATATTTTGGTCATGCCGCAATCCGATGTCGTGGGGCTTCTGTCCGCCGACCCGATTCTCGGGGCCCTCTATCGCTATTGGAACGACCGCCGCGGGCAGCGCCGCATGCCCGACCGGCGCGAGATCGATCCGCTCGAGCTGGGCCCGGCGCTGCTGCCGCATGTCGGGCTGATGGACATCGTCGAGGGCGGCAAGCGTGTGCGCTATCGCCTGCTCGGCACCAAGATCGTCGAGCGCTTCGGCTCCGATCCCAGGGGCCGCTACATGGACGAGGTCATCAGCGGCAGTTATTCCGAATATATCCACGCGCTCTATCGCGATCTCGTCCGCGCGCGGGCGCCCGTGTTCTCGGAGAGCCTGTTCCGGTGGGATGCCAAAGGCTATCTGCGCACCCGACGGCTTTACCTGCCGCTGACCGACGGCGGCGCAACGGCCGCGGAGGCGACCGACGCCGTCGCGGTCGCACTCATCGGCCAGGTCTTTCTCGGCCCGGCAACCCAAACGGTGCAGCCCTATCGGGTGATCGTAGAGCACGCGCCGATCGAACAGCGCAGCGAAGTGCTCGATCTCGACACGAACGAAACCTGAGCCGGGACCTACCCCTTGGCCGCGCCGCGGAAGCCGGTCGCGACGAGGTAGATTTCCGCCGACACCTTGCGGCTCGCCGGCGGCTTGATGTGGCGGATGCGGGCGAAGCTGCGCTTGAGGCGCGCAAGCAGCGCCTGTTCGGTTCCGCCCTCGAACACCTTGGCGACGAAAGAGCCCCCCGGCGCCAGATGGCGCAGCGCGAACTCCGCCGCCGCTTCCACGAGCGTCAGGATGCGGAGGTGATCGGTCCGCGCGTGGCCGACGGTCGCCGGCGACATGTCCGAGAGGACCACATCCGCTTGCCCGCCGAGCGCTTCAAGAATCCGCGCATCGCTGGATGTGTCGGTCATGTCGCTTGTGATGAGAACGGCGCCGGGAATGGGATCCATCGCGTCTTTGTCGATGGCGACGACGGTTCCGCCGCCCGGATTGCCCGCGCGCACGCGCTCGACGGCGATCTGCGTCCAGCCCCCGGGGGCGGCGCCAAGATCGACCACGCGCTGGCCCGGGCGCAGCAACCTGGCCTTGCCGTCGATCTCGATCAGCTTGAAGGCGGCGCGCGAACGCAAGCCGCACTGCCTTGCCGCGCGCACGTATGGGTCGTTGAGCTGGCGCGCCAGCCATTGGCGCGACGACGCTTTCCGCGCCTTTCCGCGCACCCGCACCGCCGCGAAGCGCGCCCCGCCGCCCTTGGATGCTTTGGCCATGCGGCCAATCTAGGGCCATGCAACTCGGCTGAAAACACGGACGAGCACCGACGATCACGGACCGGCACGGACCCTCGCCTGTCGCGCCGTCCGTGTCGGTCCGCGTTCGTCCGTGCTAGACGGATGTGCGCGCGGCCCGGTCGCCGGCAATCAGCAGGTTCAGGACGCCCTCGCGCAAACCGCGGTCGGCCACGCGCAGGCGGCCGACCGGCCAGAGCCGGCAGATCGCATCGAGGATCGCGACACCGCCCACCACAAGATCGGCGCGCTGCGGGCCGATGCAGGGCATGGCAGCGCGGGCCGCATAGTCGAGCGTCGCGATCTCGGCGCTGATGCGTCGGATCGCATCGAAATCGAGATAAGAGCCGTCGACGCGCGTGCGGCTGTAGCGGCGAAGATTGAGGAACACGCTGGCCAGCGTCGTGACCGTGCCCGAGGTTCCGAGCATCTGCACGCGCGCGGCGTCGATCTCGCCGCCGATCTTCTCGGCCGTCTCGAACGGACGCAGCAGGCCAAGCGCCTGATCGACCATCGCGCTGTAGGCGGCGGTCGAGATGCGGTCCGCGCCGTAGCGCTCGGCCATGGTGACGACGCCGATCGGCACCGAGTGGAACCGTAGCGCATCGACGTCCTCGATCCCGCCCGCAAGCGCGTCGCCGGCGAGGGCGTGGCCGTTCACGGCGCGGCGCGGCCGGATGTCGCGCCGCCAGATGAGCTCCGTGCTGCCGCCGCCGACGTCGAACACGAACGCGTGTGGCGCGGAATCGTCGAGCAGCGAGGCGCAGCCGGCCAAGGCCAGGCGCGCCTCCTCGGCGGCGTCGATGATCTCGAGCGCCAAGCCCGTCTCGCGCTTGACGCGCGCCGCGAAATCGGGGCCGTTCACGGCCTGGCGGCAGGCCTCGGTCGCCACGGCGCGCAAACGGAGACCGCGGTAGCTCGAGAGCCGCCCGGCGCAGATGCGCAGCGCCTCGATCGCCCGCCCCATCGCGCGCGGCGAGAGCCGGCCGCTGGCGCCGAGACCTTCGCCAAGGCGCACGATGCGCGAGAACGACTCGATGACGCGGAACCCGCCGCCCTGCGGCGCCGCGACCAAGAGGCGGCAATTGTTGGTGCCGAGATCGAGCGCGGCATAGGTCCGCGCCCCCGAGCGGTCCTGGGTATGGGATTCGGAAGAGGACGCCGCGGAGTCCATGCCCGGCAGGCTATCCCCTCACCCTGGCAATTGCAATTTCGAGACAGGATTAACGGCCGGCACAAATCTCAAGCCCCGCCCGCGCCGGGGAGCAAAACTTGCGGCAAGGCTTCAGGCTTGTTCCGGGCTTCGTGGATACGATATATACGCCGCCTCTTCCGCCGGCGGCCCGCGCCGCCCGCCCGAGCGGCCCTGTTGGGGGATCGTTCAACGGTAGGACAACGGACTCTGACTCCGTTTATCTAGGTTCGAATCCTAGTCCCCCAACCAGCCTTCGCCGCCGCCTGCCGCCGGACCTTCCGCGAAGGGGCGCCTGCACGCGGCCAACACGCCGAGCACATTCGCATACCGCCTCGGCCACGCGCGGGATCGGCGGTTGAATTGCGCGCCGAAGCGGCCGAATATCGGCCTATGCGCAATCGCATTGCGCGCAGGGCTTTCCTGGCCATGGTCGCTGGCGCGTGTGCCGCGACCGAGGCGGCACGCGCCCAGAAGAGCTGGAGGCTCGGTGTGCTGTTGTACAGCACGCCCGATGCCGAGCCCAATTTCCGTCCGTTGCGCCAAGCGCTTGCCGATCTTGGATATGTCGAAGGCCGGAACCTTGCGCTCGAAGCTCGCGGTGCGGAAGGACGGCCCGAACGCCTGGCCGGCTTGACAGAGGATCTCGTACGTTCAAACCCGGACGCGCTGTTCACGCTCGGCGGCGATGTGACGATACCCGCCCTAAAGGTCGCGGGCGCCATTCCGCTCGTCTTCGCGACGAGCGCCGATCCGGTGAAGGATGGCATTGTTGCAAGCTTGGCGCGGCCAGGAAGCAATATTACTGGCGTCACGTTCCTCAGCGATCATCTCGCCGCTAAGCGGCTCGAGATTCTGAAGGAGGCGGTGCCGGCGGTGACGCGCGTGGCCTTCCTCTGGAATCCGAACCACCGCGACAACGAGTTGCCCGAAGCGCAACGCGCGGCTGCCTCGCTCGGTGTGGAGCTCAAGCTGATGGCGATGAGATCGCCGCGCGAGATTGACGATGCGCTGCGCGCCGCGCATGAGCAGAATGCGCAGGCTTTGTATGTCGTTTCGTCGCGCCTCACCTCGCGCAACCTCAAGCGTTTCGTCGATTTCGCCGCTACGCATCGGCTGCCTCTGATCGGCGGCTGGGGGGCGTGGACCCAAGCCGGCGCGCTTCTTTCCTTCGGCCCAAATCTCGACGATATGATCCGCCGCGCGGCGACCTACGTGGACAAGATCTTCAAAGGCAGCAAGCCGTCCGACCTGCCAGTGCAGCAGCCCACGCACTTCGAGCTCGCGATCAATCTCAAAACCGCGAAAGAGCTGAAGCTCGACATTGCCCAGGCGCTCGTCGTTCGCGCCGACAAAGTGATCGAATAGCAGTGGAGCCAGGGCGGTCCTACCCGCCCTTGGCCTTCTCCTTGGCCCAGGTGTCGCGGAGGCCGATCGTGCGGTTGAAGACGGGGCGGCCGGGCTTGCTGTCGGGGTCCCGGCAGAAATAGCCCTGGCGCTCGAATTGGACGGGCTCGCGCGAGTTGCCGCCGACGAGCGCGGGCTCGATGCGGCAGTCGGAGAGTACTTCGAGCGAGTTCGGGTTGAGGTCCGCGACGACATCGCCGCCGGCGCCCGGATCGGGGCGCGTGAACAGCGTGTCGTAGAGCCGCACTTCGGCCGGGATCGCGTCGGCGGCCGCCACCCAGTGCAGCGTCGCCTGTACCTTGCGGCCGTCGGGCGCGTTGCCGCCGCGCGTCGCGGGATCGTAGGTGCAGCGCAGCTCCATCACCTCGCCGGTGGCGTTCTTCACCGCCTCGCGGCAGGTGATGAAATAGGCATAACGCAAACGCACCTCTTTCCCGGGTGAGAGGCGGTAGAACTTCCTGGGCGGATTCTCCATGAAGTCATCGCGCTCGACATAGAGCTCGCGGCCGAAGCGGACCTTGCGCGCGCCGGCGCCGGGGTCCTCGGGATTGTTGACAGCGTCGAGCTCCTCGGTCTGGCCCTCGGGATAGTTCTCGAGCACGACCTTCAGCGGCCGCAGCACCGCCATGCGGCGCAGCGCGATCTTGTTCAGGAGCTCGCGCACCGGGTGCTCGAAGATCGCCATGTCCACGACGCTGTTGGCGCGCGCCACTCCGATGCGGCGCACGAATTCGCGGATCGCGGCGGGCGGCACGCCGCGCCGGCGCAGGCCCGCCAGGGTCGGCAGACGCGGATCGTCCCAGCCCGTCACATGCGCTTCGCTCACCAGCTTGGTCAGCACGCGCTTCGAGAGAACGGTGTAGGCAAGGTTGAGCCGCGCGAACTCGTACTGCCGCGGCCGCGAGGGCACCGGCAGACTGTCGAGCAGCCAGTCGTAGAGCGGACGGTGATCCTCGAATTCGAGCGTGCACAGCGAATGGGTGACGTGCTCGATCGCGTCGGATTGGCCGTGCGCGAAGTCGTAGGTCGGATAGATGCACCATTTCGTGCCGGTGCGCGGATGCGCCGCGTGCAGGATGCGGTAGAGCACCGGATCGCGGAGGTTCATGTTGCCGGCGGCGAGATCGATCCTGGCGCGCAGCACGTGCGCGCCATTCGGGAACTCGCCCGTGCGCATGCGGCGGAAGAGATCGAGATTCTCCTCGACGGAGCGCTCGCGGTATCGGCTGGCGCGCCCCGGCTCGGTGAGCGTGCCGCGCATCGCGCGCATCTCCTCGAGCGGCGTATCGTCGACATAGGCCTTGCCGGCGCGAATGAGGTGCACGGCCCAATCGTAGAGCTGCTCGAAATATTCCGAGGCGTGGTAGAGGTGCCTGCCCCAGTCGAAGCCGAGCCAGCGCACATCGGCCTCGATCGCGTCGATGAACTCCTGCTCCTCCTTGGCGGGGTTGGTGTCGTCGAAGCGCAGATGGCAGCGGCCACCGAACTCCTGCGCCACGCCGAAATTGAGGCAGATCGATTTCGCGTGCCCGATGTGGAGATATCCGTTCGGTTCCGGCGGAAAGCGCGTCACCACCTCCTTGACGCGCCCGGCGCCAAGATCGGCCTCCACGATGTCGCGCACGAAATCGCGCCCGGCTTGCGCCGCGGTTTCGGTGTCCATCCTGCGCCTCGATCCTGTCCGGCCGCCTTGTCGCGGGGCCCAAATCCCGCGTCTATGTGGCAAATCGCGGGCCCGGCGCCAAGACCCGGCCGCCGGCGCCCCGCGGGTGGTGACCCACGTCACCGCTCCGCGCGCGGGAGCGGAAGATCGGCTATAATGCAGGCAACCCGAGACGCCGCCGATGCTCGTCTTCCGCCAGCTCTTCGATCCGCAGTCTTCGACCTACACCTACCTGTTGGCCGACGGGAAGACGCGCGACGCCGTGATCATCGATCCCGTTTTCGAGCAGGCGGCGCGCGACTGCGCGCTCGTCCGCGAGCTCGACGTGAAGCTCCTCTATACGCTCGAGACGCATGTCCACGCCGACCACGTGACCGGCGCCTGGCTGCTGCGCCAGCGCCTGGGCAGCAAGATCGCGATCGCGGCTGCGAGCGGCGCCGAGGGCGCCGATCTTTTGCTCAACGACCGCGACCGCGTGGTCTTCGGTCGCCGCTCGCTCGAGGTGCGCGCCACGCCCGGCCACACGAACGGCTGCCTCACCTTCGTCCTCGACGACGAGACGCGCGCCTTCACGGGCGACGCGCTGCTGATCCGCGGCTGCGGGCGCACCGATTTCCAGGACGGCGATCCGCGTGCGCTCTACCGCTCCGTGCACGCGCGCATCTTCTCGCTGCCGGAGACCTGCCTTCTCTACCCCGCGCACGACTACCGCGGCCTCATGCAGACCAGCGTGGGCGAGGAGCGGCGCCATAACCCGCGCCTCGGCGGCCAGCTCTCCGAGGACGATTTCGTCGGCTACATGCGCAATCTCGGCCTGCCGCATCCGAAGCAGATCGACGTGGCCGTGCCGGCCAATCTCCGATGCGGCGAGCCCGCGGCCGGAATCCCGGCGGGCGAGCAGCCTTCCTGGGCGCCGCTCACGCTCACCTTCGCCGGCATCTGGGAAATCGCGCCGCAATGGCTCGAGGAGCACGGCCGCGAGGTGCAGATCGTCGACGTGCGCGAACCGCACGAATTCACCGGCCCGCTCGGGCACATTCCGGGCGCGCGGCTGGTGCCGCTCGGCACGCTGGCCGATAAAGCCGGCGGCCTCGAGCGCGCGACGCCGATCGTCACCGTCTGCCGCGCCGGCGGCCGCTCCGCCCAGGCGACCGTGATCCTGAAGAAAGCGGGGTTCGAGCGCGTGGCCAATCTCGCCGGCGGCATGCTGCGCTGGCGCAGCCAGCAATTCGCGGTCGAAGGCGCGAGCGAGTAAAGACGGCCGCCCGCCGTGTTTTGGGGGCGCAGGCTTTCATTTACGAAAAATCGCATATACAAACCGAGGCCAAGGGAATCTTGGTCATGAGCAATTTCACGCCCGTATCGGCGTTGATCGGCGGCGCCCTCATCGGCCTCGCAGCGGCCATGTTCGTGCTCGGCCTTGGCCGCGTCGCCGGCGTGAGCGGCATCCTGGGCGGATTGCTGCGGCCGCGGGCCGGCGAGGCGCCGGTGCAGTTGGCCTTCGTCGCCGGGCTGATCGCGGCGCCGCTCTTGATGCACGCGGCCGGCGCACCGGATTTGCCGCTTACGATCGAGGCCTCGCTGCCGGCGCTGACCCTGGGCGGCCTGCTCGTCGGCTTCGGCACGCGCCTCGGCGGCGGCTGCACCAGCGGCCACGGCGTCTGCGGCATCGCGCGGCTTTCGGCGCGCTCGCTCGCGGCGACCGCCCTGTTCATGACCGTGGGCGCCGCCGTCGTCTTCGCCGCGCGCCACGTGATCGGAGGCTGAGCCATGCCGGCGCTCGTAGCACTTCTGGCCGGGCTCGTCTTCGGCGCCGGCCTCACCGTTTCGCAGATGGTCGATCCGGCGAAGGTACTCGGCTTCCTCGACTTCGCGGCAATCGCGCGCAACGCCTGGGATCCGAGCCTGGCGCTGGTGATGGGCGCGGCGCTGGCCGTCTCGGCGCCTGCGTTCTACCTCGCGCGCAGGCGCGGCCGCGCGGCGCTCGGCGGCCTCAGCATTCCGACCCGGCGCGATATCGACGCGAGGCTCGCGGGCGGCGCCGCCGTCTTCGGCGTCGGCTGGGGGTTGGTCGGCTTCTGTCCCGGCCCGGCGATCGCGGCGCTCGGCTTCGGCGCCGAGAAGGCGCTGATTTTCTTCACCGCCATGCTTGCCGGCATGGCGCTCTACGAGCTGAGCGCGGCCCCGGTCGCGCGCGGCGCGGCCGAGGCTGATCGGACGGCCTGATCCGCGCGCATTGCGTCAGCGGAGATGCATCGTGCCGGCGAGGAAACCGGGGCCGGCGAGCACGAAGTGCGGCGCTTCGCCGCTGAGTTCGTAGCAGGTGCCCGGCGCGACATTGAGGACGGGGGCCGTGAGGCAAAGCCGGGCGCCGCTCAGCGACCAGGCGCCGGTCCCCTTCTCTTCGCCGAAGCACGCGGTCTCGGCGCCATCGGCGGCCTCGGCGCGGCACGCGGACATCGAGCGCGCCGTTCGCGCCGAATCCGAGTTGCACGCGAGCGACGGCGCGGCGCTCCGATAAGACGCGCGAGAGCATGGCGGTGCGCCCCGCCAGATCGACCGCGCGCGACGCGTGCGTGCGCGGCGCCGGCGGCGCGGCCGTCTCGCCGGGTCCGGGCCCGACGCGGTCCCAGAGCAGCAGCACGAGCGCCAACGCCGCCACGCCGCTGGCGAGCCCGAGCAGCGCGATCAAGCGCCACGCCACGCCGCTCCTCGCCGTCATTGCAGCAGCATCACACCGGCAAGAATGCCGGCGCCCGCCAGGCGCAGCTGATTGCCCGCGCCCGAGATTTCGTAGCAGGTGTTGCCAGGCAGATTGATCACGGGCGAGGACACGCAGAGCATGGCGCCGTTCAGCGTCCAGCGCCCGCTTCCATTGCGCTGTCCGAAGCAGGCCGTCTGGCCGCCATCGGCCGACTCGGCGCTGCACGACACGCCGAGCGCGCCGCCGGCGCCGAACTGAAGCTCGATGCGCATCACCGCGCGCCGTTCCGCCAGGAGTCGCGAGAGCCGCGCGGTGCGCCCGGCAAGCTGGAATGCGCCCGGCCGCGCCTGAGTCTCGGGCGGCTTCGCCGCCTCGGGCGCGGTCTCGGATGCCTTCTCGGGGTGGACCATGAAAAAGGCGCGGCGGAAGTTCGGTCCCTTGGCGGTGGCGGGAGCGATCGCGGCGCGGATGCGCGCGCGGGCAAGCCCAGCCTCCGCCACGATCCGCTGCGCCTTGTCGCAGCGCGCCTGCGCCAATGCGCGCCCCTCGCCGGCGTCCTTCACCTCGAGCTGATCGTAGGAGCAGGACAGAACGACGTACGAGTTCGCGTCTTCCCTGGCCGCGGCCGCGCTTTGCGCCAGCACTGCCAGCGCAGTCGGAGTGAGATCGGTGCTGCCGAAGGCGAAGTAGGCGGAGCCGCGCCGGGTGCGCGCGTCATAGGTCGAGTCGGGCACGATGTTCTTCGTCCGCTCGCGTTCGGCGGCGTCGGGATCCGGCGGCGCTTGCGGCTTCCTGCGCGCTTCCTCGTATTCCTTGCGGGCGGCCGCAAGCTCGGGCGACCCGGGCTCGAGCTCCGCCGCCTCGTCAAGCCGTTTTGCGACGTCGTCGAGTTTGCCCGCTTGGATGAGATCGCGCGCCTCCCGCACCAGCACCGCCACGCGATCGGCGATGCGCTTCGTGAGATCGCGCTCGAATTCCTGCACCTCGCGGCGCAGCGCCGCCACCAGCGGCGGCTCCGGCCCGGCCTTGGGATCGGTGGACTGAACCTCTTTCGCACGGTCTAGCTGGATGCGCGCCTGCTCGGCGACGCGGCGCGCTTCGGCGTAGCGGCTCTGGGCGAGAGCGCCACGCGCCTGGTCGAAATGATAGCGCGCCAGCGAGACGTGGAGCTCGACGCGGCTTTCACGTTCCCGCCGCGCTTCTTCCTGGCGCCGCTTCTCTTCTTCCTCGGCCCGCTTCTTCTCCTCCTCGAGGCGCCGCTTCTCCTCCGCGGCCGCCTGCTTCTTGTCGTCTTCGGCGCGGCGGCGGTCCCGTTCAACGCGCTGGCGCGCGTTGGAGGCGGCGGTTCGATCGAGTCGCTCAGCCTCGGCCAGGAGGCGCTGCGCCTCGTCATAGTTGCGCACGCCTTCGCGCTCCGCGGCGTCGGTGAGCTCCTTTACCCGCGCCGCGATGCGCGCCGTAAGGTCGGTCTCGACCTGCCGCGCGGCGGCGCTCACGCGCTGAAGCCCCGCATGGCTCGGGCGCTTGCGCAGCGCCTCCTCGATCCGGCCGATCACGCCGGCGATGTCGCTGCGGGCGCGGGCCAGCTCGCCGCGGCCGACCGCCGCCTTGAGCGCGGCGAGATCGGTTTCGGCCTTGGCCTCCGCCTCGTTGGCGGCGCGCTCGGCGATCGCCTCCGGCGAGGGCTGGGCCGGCGCTTCCGGTGCGACCGGGGTGGCGGGCGCGCCCGGCGTCGCCGGCGTCGCCGAGCTGATTGTCGTGGGCGGCGTCGCGGGCGTGGCGACGGTGCCCGGCGCGGGCGGCTTGGGGGCGAGCAGGAAATACGCCGCCACGCCGCCGGCCGCGAGCAGGCCGCCGACTGCCGCCATCAGCGGCATGCGGCCCTTGGGCTTGGCGGCGCCCGCGGCGACGACGCGGCCGGAAGCCGCGCCGATGAGGCTCGGCGCGCGGCTCTCGACGCGCGACGCGTCCCCGCCCTTGAGCAGCGCGCGCAGCGCGCCGATGCTTTGCGGGCGCTCGGCTTGCATCGTGGCGAGCGCGTGGTTGGTCGCCTCGAGCAGGCGCGTGCTGTAGTGGCCTTGGGCGGCCTCGCGCGCGGGCGGCATCGGATCGGGTGCGCCGCGCAGGCGCGCCGAGACGCGCTCGGGCGCGGCCGGCGGGCGCTCGCCTGTGATGCAGCGATAGAGAACTGCGCCCAGCGCGTAGACGTCGGTCCAAGGGCCCTGGTCGCCCTTGACTTCGTACTGCTCGAACGGCGCATAGCCTTCCGAGACGATAGCGGTGATGCTCTTGGTCTCGCCGCCGAAGGCCTGGCGCGCGGCGCCGAAATCGAGCAGCACCGGGCGGCCATCGCGGCGGATGTAGATGTTGGCCGGCTTGATGTCGCGGTGGAGGAAATGCGCGGCGTGCACCTCTTCGAGCCCGTCGAGGATGGGCAGGATCACCTCCTCGACTTCCGATTCGGCCAGCGTCTTGCCCTTGGCGAGCAGCGCATCGAGCGGCTTGCCCTCGACATATTGCATGACGAGGTAGGCCGTACCGTTGGCCTCGAAGTAGCGGTAGACCGAAACGATATTGGGATGCTCGAAGGCGACGAGGGTCGCGGCCTCCTTCCGGAAACGGTCGAGGCCCCAGGCGAACTGCTGCTGCGCGCCCGTGCTGACGGCGCGCACGGTGAAGCTGTCGGATGCGCGCGCGGCGAAGCCCTGCGGCAGATACTCCTTGATCGCGACCTTGCGGCCGATCACGACCTCTTCGGCGAGGTAGGTGATGCCGAACCCGCCCGCGCCCAAAAGGCGCAGGATGCGATAACCGTCGAACGTGTGCCCGATCGGAAGCGCGTGGATATTGATGTCCGACAAAGGTCCCTTGCGCCAATGCCCCGGCTCTTACCCGCTCGCGAGACTAGGGCCGCAGCACCCGGCACTCAACGCACTTGTGGCCGCGCAGGCGGCTTACCGGAATCATTAACTCGCCCAGCGCCGGCGCAGCGGGCGCGTATTTTGCTCGGCCGCCTGCACCGAGATTGCAGCCTCGCGCTAGATTGATTTATCTTGCAGCGGCAGAAGGCAATGTTGCCCCTACCGCGCTTCAGAACGTACTTCTTCGTGATCGCCTTCGCGGCGCTCGCGGTCGCGACCGGGCGCCCCCAGACAGGCGCCGCGCAGGGCGAGCGGCTGACCGGCGCCGAGATCCGCACGCAGGTCACGAACAAGCCATTCGCTTACCGGTCCATGCGCGCCACGGTGGGCGACCCCTACAATCCAAGCGGCTTTACCCAACGCCGGGATGGCGGCCATCTCCTGATCCGCGGATTGCTGCGCGCCGACAATTCGGCGACCTACACTTGCCGCAATGTCACCCCCGGAGGCGAGAACCCCTGCCGTGGCGGCGGCGGCGTGGACGGGCGCGAGGTCGGCGTGTGGTCGATCGAGAGCGACACCTTGTGCTGGCAGTGGCTGACCGCGCGCGGCGGGGGCAAGCAATGCTATGAGCTCTATCGCGGGCAGGGCGGGCTGCGGTTCAAACAGGTGAGCGGCCCGCTCTCAGCGATCGACGGCGAGACCCCGAAGTTCGAGTAAGGCGCGCGTAGCGCCCCGCCGCTTGCTTGACCCTGTCGGCATCGACACCTATCTTCCGCGCGTTTTCGAGGCGCCCCGCCGCGGCGGCCTCCCTCGAAGCCCGCCCGCCGGCACCCGGCACGATCGCGTAGCTCAGCGGTAGAGCATCTGACTTTTAATCAGAGGGTCGCGGGTTCGATCCCCGCCGCGATCACCATATCAGTTCAATACGCTGTCAGGCAGACGGGTAGCCGCGGTTCCTGCGGGTGGAGTTTCACCGCTCGGCCGGAAAATCGCCGCACCGAGGCGCGCTTCGCACCTCGCGCGAGCGCGCCTCATCGGCGGTGATTCGCGCGCGGCCAATAGTAGAGCGTGCCGCCGGCGGAATAGCGGTACATCGGGTGCCCCGGCGCATAGAAGTAGTTCGGCGCGGTGAAGTATCGCGTGTCGTACGAAGGCGAGGGCCCGTGATACCGGTCGTCGTAGGAATACGAATTGTAGTCGAGGGTTGGGTCGGTGTCGGTGAAGAACAGACCGCGCGGCCGCGCCGCGTTGAGGTCGCTCGAGGTCACCGGCCGGGCGAAGATGACGCCATGACGGCCGTTCTGCGCGCTTGCCGAACCGATGACTGCGACGAGCGCGATCAAGATCAATCCGGTCGCGCGCGCCGCGGCTTTTGCCTCAGTCGTCATTTCATTTCTCCACGAGTTCTGCGGGTGTGCCTGAGTGAGCAAACGAACGAGCCGCGCGGACGGTGCCGCCCTATCTCGATGCCGCAGGCAAAAGGCCTTCCCCTGTGTGACAACCGGCACTGACGCACCCTCCGGCGACGACCTATTCTCGCCGCGAACTCGTTTGTTCCGTAGAAGGGCCATTCGCGATGACCGTCATTTCCCGGCGCTACGCCATTGCCTCGTTCCTGGCCGCGACCGCGTTGCCGGGGGGCGCGAATTTCTCGCCTGCACACGCCGACGGCGTGCCGGACAAGGCGCCGGGCGGCACGCCGCGGGCGGGCGGGATCAAGGCCGAGCTCTCGCCGGGCGACCGCGAGATGAACCGGGCGTGCATCGACAAGACGCTCTCCGAGGCGCCCACGGGCAAGACCTGGAGCTGGAAAAACCCCAAGACCGGCAATGGCGGTACGGTGACGCCGACTTCGCCGCCGTCACGCGAAGCCGGTTCGGTCTGCCGCAGCTTCAACGAGACGGTGACGCTCAAGAACGGGCGCAGCGAGACGATCAGCGGCCGCGCCTGCAGGAAGCGGGACGGCAGCTGGAGCATCGCGGCTTAGTCTGGAGCCAGTTGCGGTCGGGTGGGATGTCTCACACAGAGGCGCCGCTGTTTTGACCGTCATCCCTTCTGGCCAATTCGCGCGAATTGGCCGTAAGCGAGGCCAGGGGCCTCGCGTCGCGCTGGCGCACGATGCCTCCACTCCGCGAGCCGCCCTTCGACGACCGACGCGTTTGCGTCGGCGCTCAGGGTCGGCTCGCTCCGGTCGGCATGACGACGCAATTATTGGGCGCGCTCACACTTGACGGACACCCCTCCCCCGGCGGCCCGCGCGCACCCAATTCTGGCCGAGGCGTTTCACGAGGTTTCGCACCATGCCGCGCAAGACCAGCGCCGGACTCCTGCTCTATCGCAGGACCGGGCCGGCGCCGGAATTCTTCCTCGTCCATCCCGGCGGCCCCTTCTGGGCCAAGAAGGATCTCGGCGCATGGTCGATCGCCAAGGGCGAGCTCGATGCGGGCGAGGATCCGCTTGCGGCGGCGCGGCGCGAGTTCCGCGAGGAAACCGGGATCGATCTCGGCGCGCATGGCGAACGCGATTTCATCGCGCTCGCGCCGTTGAAGCAGCCGGGTGGCAAGCTCGTCCGCGCCTGGGCCCTCGAGCACGATTGCGACGCCGGCGCCATCCTGAGCAACCTCTGCGAGATCGAGTGGCCGCCGCGCTCGGGCCGCACGCTCGCGATTCCCGAAGTCGACCGCGCCGGCTGGTTCGCGGACGACGAGGCGCTGGCGAAAATCCAGCCGGGCCAGGCCGGCTTCGTCCGCGAGCTGGCCCTGCGTCTAAATTCACCGAAACGGTAGCCGCTCACGCAATCGCGACCGTTCGAGGTGCGACATCGGGCTTGTTCACGATCCGGAACCCGTTGAAGCGCGGCGAAATTGCGGGTTTTTCCATAGATACGCGGCCAATTTGGCGCGCCGCCGAAAGGGCCCGCGCGGCGTAGATACCGGCAGAGGCTAACGAGAAGAGGAGACGACTATGCGTAACTTGACCAGATCCCTTCTGCTCGCTTCCGGCTTGGCCCTTGCGGGCGGCGCGGCGGCGACGCCAGCGCTGGCAGACGTTGGCTTCCGTTTCGGCATCAACGTGGGCCCGCCGTCCTACTACTACTCCCCTCCGCCGAGCTACTACTACCATAGGCCGTACTATCACTACTACTCGCCCTACGACTACTAAGGCCCTCGGCTGACGAGCGTAATGCGAAGGGCGGCCCCAACGGGGTCGCCCTTTCGCGTCCTTTGCAAGATCGCGCCGGGCTTGGTGCTCGGCCGCGCCCTACCAGGGCAGCGCGCCGCCGATCTTGCGCACCGAGGTCGCCAGCTTCTTGCCGAGCTTCTTGCATTCGCGCTCGACCAGATTGGTGCCCTGGCGCTGCATATCGTCGACGCTGACCTGGTTCTCGAGGAACATGATCCTGCGCCATGGTTGGCTGAACGGGGATGCGGCGGATGGCTGATCGTCATCGATGGGGATGACAGCGGCAACGATGCGGTAACCCTTCGTCATAACCAGCTCGCTCTCCTCACAAGGCTTTATACGAAGCCGACGATCCCCCCGTTACGCTTTCGGTAACGCTACTAGAACCTTACGGCATTTGACCGCCGCAGCAAGCCCCGAACAGCGTTAATGGCCAAAATTTCGTGGTCACGCCGAAACGGGGCGTCGTTTTGTGCGCTGTGCCGGGTCGGTCCTAACGCGGGCGACGATCAGCGCCGGGCGCGCTCCTTCGTCTCCGCCCCTAATCCGGCGAGCGCCAAATCGGCGATCCAGCGCGCGGTTCCGGGCGGCAGCGGCGTGGCGCGGCGGTGCGCGCGCAGCCCGAACGCGTTGGCGATCGCCAGCGTGGCAAAAGCCGCCTGCGCGGGGTTGCAATCGCTGCGAAAGCTCCTGCGCGCGACGCCGGCGCGGAAGATCTGCTCGAACAGGCGCTCGTAGCGCCGCGCCGTGTCGGCCAGGAGGCGCCCGGCCGGGCCCGCCACGTGGCGCCGCTCGCGCAGGAACGTGAGGCAATAGTCGCGTCGCCCGCCGAGCCACTCCATGTGAAACGCGATGGCGCGGCGCAGCTGCTCGACGGGGTCGACGTCGCGGTCGCCGAGGCGGGCCACGATCTCCATCAGGCCGCCCACCATCTCCTCGGTGCTGAGTTGGCAGACGAGCTCGAGCGCGCGCTGCTTCGACGGGATGTAGTAGTAGAGGCTGCCCTGCTTGAGGCCGAGCCGCCTGGCGATGGCGCCGGTCGACGTGCCGAGGAAGCCGCGCGCCGCGAATTCCGCCGCCGCGGCGTCGAGCACCGCGCGCCAGCGCGTCTCGCGCTTGGCGGGCGGCTTGCGCGTTCCGGCGCGCGGCATGAGACGGCTCGCGCCGGCCCCCTACTTCTTGCCCGGGAAGCGCGCGTTGAGGCGGTCGGCCACGTGCTTCGGCACGAAGCTGGTCACGTCGCCGCCCAGGCGCGCGATCTCCTTCACCAGGCGCGAAGCGATGAAGTGCTGCTGCTCGGAGGCCATCAGAAACACCGTCTCGACGCGCGGATTGAGCCGCGCGTTCATGCCGGCCATCTGGAACTCGTACTCGAAGTCCGAGACCGCGCGCAGGCCGCGCACGATCATGCTGGCGCCGCACTCCTCGACGAAGTGCATCAGCAGGTTCTGGAACGGTCGCGACTCGGCCACCGGCCCGCCCGCCGCGGCGCCGTTGATCTGGCGCAGCGTCTCGTCGACCAGCGCGACGCGCTCCTTGAGGTTGAACATCGGGTCCTTGCCGACGTTGATGGCGACGCCGATGATGATCTTGTCGCAGATGCGCAGCGCGCGGCGAATGATGTCGACATGCCCGTTGGTGATCGGGTCGAACGTGCCCGGATAAACGCCGATCCGCGCCATGGCCAGCCCCGCTGTCTTCCCCGGGCCGGGGTGGTAGCGCGGGTGTCGCTGCATTGCAACAATCCTGGGCCGAAGGCGGCGGTGGCGCCGCTGCATCAGCGCGTTACGCCGATGAACGGGGGCTGACAGCGCTCTTCAGGCTGGGCTCAGGGGCCGCGGTGTATCCTCACGCCGTTCATGCCGAACGGGCATGAGAAACCCACCAACCCGCTCCCGGAGACATGCTCCCATGAAGAAAACCATCCTTGGCCTGCTGGCGGCCACCGGCCTCGCCGTCACCATTGCCGGTTCCGCCGACGCGGTCCCCGGCTACAAGTACGGCGCCCTCGCCTACGACATGAACACCGGCCGCTACGGCTACAGCTACAACTACGACGCCGACTGGAAAGCCCGCAACCGCGCGCTCACCGAGTGCGGCTGGAACGGCTGCAAGGCCTATGTCAGCTTCCGCAACGGCTGCGGCGCGCTGGCGACCGACAACAGCCAACGCATCTACGGCTGGGGCACGTCGTCGGACCGGGCCACGGCGATCTCGCGTGCGCTCTACGAGTGCCGCGTGCGCGGCGGCACCTGCTCGCTCAGGGTTTGGAGCTGCAACGCCAGCTAAACCGACTAGACTGATATCGTCGTGCGGCACGGTCCCGGAAAAGCCCGGGCCGTGCCGCTGCTTTTCCGGCAATCAAATCGTATCCAGCCCCTCGACTTCGCGCGCGCGGCCGTGGCGCATGAAGGTTTCCCGGAGGTCGGGCTGCCGCAGCAGCGCCCTAGCGTGATGGCGGCGCACCGCGCGGACGAGGCGGTGGTCCAGATCGAGCAGCCGGTCGGCGAGCTCGATCATGCGCAGATTGGGCCAGGCGGCCGGGCGCAATTCGGTGACGCGTGCCACCGCCGTGTCGGCGTCGCCGCCATGGTTGGCGAGCAGGATGATCGCGGCCGCGGTCGAGCGCGAGATGCCCATGTGGCAGTGGATCAGCGCGCGATGACCGGCGTGCGCGGCGAGCAGGTCGCCGAATCCGACGATGGCCGCGATGTGGGTCGCCGTGGGCGCGTCCCGCGCGGGCATCTCTTCGATGATGTCGTGGAAGCGCAGACGCAGCAGCCTGCCCTCGGCCAGCTCGGCGAACTTCACCGGCTCGGGCGTGCCGGGATCGAGGATGGAGAGCACGTGCGTCACGCGCGCGTCGAGCGAGCCATCGAGCTCGTGCAAGCCGCAGATGACGATGTCGGGTCCGTCTTTGATCTCAAGCATTCTGACGGTGGAATCCTGTTGTACCGATGCACGCGATGTGAGGCGCGGGCCGCGCCCGAACAATGCGGCTTGGCGAAGCGGCTCCGATCTCTCGGCGTCAGCCGCCGTTGTCCTCCTCGCGCAGGCGGCTCACGCTCACGACTCTATCGCCCTCTTCTATACGGAAGATGACGACGCCGCGCGTGGAGCGGCCGGCGGTGCGGATGCCGCTGACCGGCGTGCGGATGATCTGGCCTTGCTGCGTCACCAGCAGCAGCTGGTCGCCTTCCGAAGCGGGGAACGCGGCCACGCAATGCGACGGCGGCGCGCCCCGCGGCCGGTCGAGCATGATGTTGCCGATGCCTTTGCCGCCCCGGCCGGTGATCCGATATTCGTAGGCCGAGGTGAGCTTGCCGAAACCGTCCCCGGCCACCGAGAGGATGAACTCCTCGTTGTTCTTCATTTCGGCGTAGCGCTCGTCGGAAAGCTGGAGTTCGGTCGCCGCCTCGGCGCCCGCCTCTGCGGCCTCTTCGCCCGCCGGCGCCTCGGCGGCTTCCGCCGCTTCCTCCCCGCCGCGCTCGGCCTTGGAGCGCTTCAGATAGGCGTAGCGCTCGTCGGTCGTGTTCCCGGCGTGGCGCAGCATCGACATCGAGATGACGGTGTCGTCCTTGGCGAGATTCATGCCCCGCACGCCGGTCGAGGTGCGGCCGGCGAAGACGCGCACGTCGCCGACCTCGAAGCGGATGCACTTGCCGTTGCGCGCGGCCGGCAGCACGTCGTTCTTCTCGTCGCAGACCTGCGCGCCCACGAGCCTATCGCCCTCGTCGAGCTTCATCGCGATCTTGCCCGAAGGCTTCACGTTGACGAAATCGGCGAGCGAGTTGCGCCGCACGTAGCCGCTCCGCGTCGCCAGCATCAGCTGCAGCGAGGGCCACTTCGCCTCGTCGGGCAGCAGCAGCACGATCGAGATCGTCTCGCCCTCGGAGAGGTTCAGGATGTTGACGAAGGCGCGGCCCCGGCTTTGCGGCGTGCCGAGCGGCAGCTTGTACACCTTGAGCTTGTAGACCATGCCCAAGGACGAGAAGAACAGCACCGGCGTGTGCGTGTCGCAGGCATAGACCTGCGAGACGACGTCTTCCTCCTTGCGCGTCATGCCGGTGCGGCCCTTGCCGCCGCGGCGCTGCGCGCGGTAGGTCGAGAGCGGCACGCGCTTCACATAGCCCTGGTGCGTGATCGTCAGCACCATGTCCTCGTGCTGGATCAGCGCTTCCTCGTCCTCGACGAGGCCCTCGCCCTCCTCGAGCGTGGTCTTGCGCGGCGTATTGAACTCGTCCTTCATCCGCTTGAATTCGTCGCGGATGATCGCCAGCACGCGCTCGCGCGAGGCGAGGATGCCGAGCAGGTCCTTGATCTGCTCGACGACCTCTTGCAGCTCCGCGACGATCTTGTCGCGCTCGAGGCCGGTCAGGCGCTGCAGGCGCAGCTCGAGGATCGCCTTGGCCTGGTCCTCCGAGAGGTTGTAGGTGCCGTCGACGATGCGCCGCCCGGGCTCGCCGATGAGCTCGATGTAGGGCGCCACGTCCCTGGCCGGCCAGGCCTTGGCCATCAACTGCTCTTTGGCCGTCTGCGGATCCTTGGCGCGCCGGATGAGGGCCACGATCTCGTCGACGTTGACGACCGCGACGGCGAGGCCGGCCAGGACGTGCGCGCGGTCGCGGGCCTTCTTGAGCTCGAAGATCGTGCGCCGCGTGATGACCTTCTCGCGGAACGCGACGAACGCCGCGATGATGTCCTTGAGCGGCATCACTTCGGGCCGGCCGCCGTTCAGCGCCAGCATGATGATGCCGAAGCTCGTCTGGAGAGCCGTGAACTTGAAGAGCTGGTTCAGCACGACGTCGGAGTCGCTGTCGCGCTTGATCTCGACGACGATGCGCACGCCCTCGCGGTCCGATTCGTCGCGCAGCTCGGCGATGCCGTCGATCGTCTTCTCCGCCATGAGCCGGCCGATGTGCTCGACCAGCTTCTGCTTGTTGACCTGATACGGGACCTCGGTGACGACGATCGCCTCGCGCTCCTTCCTCACCGTCTCGATCTTGGTGCGCGCGCGGATGATGATGCTGCCGCGGCCCGTGCGGTACGCCTCGCGGATGCCGCCCTTCCCCAGGATGAGCGCGCCGGTCGGGAGATCCGGCCCGGGCAGATGCTGCATCAGTTCGTCGAGCTCGATCTCCGGATTGTCGATATAGGCCGTGCAGGCGTCGATGACCTCGCCGAGATTGTGCGGCGGGATGTTGGTCGCCATGCCGACCGCGATGCCGCCCGCCCCGTTGACGAGGAGGTTCGGGAACATCGCCGGAAGCACGACCGGCTCCTGCTCCTGGCCGTCGTAGTTGTCCTGGAACTCGACGGTGTCGCGATCGATGTCTTCCAGCATCGTCTCGGCCGTGCGCTCGAGCCGCGCCTCGGTGTAGCGTTCGGCCGCCGGCGGATCGCCGTCCATCGAGCCGAAATTGCCCTGGCCGTCGATGAGCGGCACGCGCATCGAGAAGTCCTGCGCCATCCGCACCATCGCGTCGTAGATCGGCATGTTGCCGTGCGGGTGGAATTTGCCCATCACGTCGCCGACGATGCGCGCCGACTTGCGGAACGGCCGGTCGCTCAGATAGCCGCCGATCTTCATCGCGTAGAGGATGCGGCGGTGGACCGGCTTCAGGCCGTCGCGCACGTCCGGAATCGCGCGGCTGACGATCACGCTCATCGCGTAATCGAGGTAGGAGCGCTTCATCTCCTCCTCGATCGCGACGGGCGCGATGTCGGGCGTTTTCGGCGGCTGCGGCGGGGTCTGTTCGTCCACGGAAAAACTGTTCTAAATCAGATACTTGCAGGTTATGGCTGGAGCCCTCCGGGAAGCGGCGGAACGCGCGCCGCAGAACCCGCGAAAATTAGCAGAGCGGCTCGGGCGAAACAACGAAATGCTGTCTTCAATTCGAGCGCGGCCCCCTCTATGACGCTGCGATGCTGACCCGCTTCGGCCGCGCAGCCCTCGACGGCATCTTGCGATTCCGGGCACGGTGGACGGCGCGGCGCCTCCGGCCCTGGCTGGCGTCGGGGGACCGCGTGCTCGATGTGGGCGCCGGCGATTGCCACCTCGACGCCGAGCTCCATCGCCGCGTCGGCTGCACCGTCGTTCCGGTCGATGTCGCGGACGGGAACCGGACGACGCTGCCGCTGCAACTCTACGACGGTCGCACCTTGCCGTTCGCCGACGCCAGCTTCGACGTCGGATTGCTGGTCTTCGTCCTGCACCATGCCGGCGATCCCGCGGCGCTGCTGCGCGAGGTCATGCGCGTCTGCCGGCGCCGGATCATCGTCATCGAGGATATCAACGCCAATGGGTGGGATCGGCGCGCGTTCCGCGGCTGGCACCGCATCTACGCGAAGCTGCTCGGTTTGGAGTATCCGCGCCACGAATGGCCGCCGGAGCGGTGGTCGGCGCTCGCGCGCGAAGTCGGTCTGATCGAGCGGTGGGGCAAGCCGGTGGGGCGGCAGTTCGGATACCTCTCGACGCGGCAAATCCTGTATCTCTGGGAGCCGGCGCCGGCGTAAGGAGCGCCGCTGGCATGGCCGCAACGATCATCACCGCGCTGCTCGCGCTTTGGCTCGCTTTCGCCGCGGTCGGCCTCGCGGGCGCGCTGATCTTCGCGCACCAGGCGCGCCACTTCGGCCGCAAGCGCTTCGCGCTGCCGGTGCCGCCGCCCGCGGTGGCCGCGATCGTGCCGATGAAAGACGCCGGCGCGCAGGCGGAGCGATGCCTGGCCAGCATTCTGGCGCAGGACTATCCCGCCTACCGCGTCATCGTCGCGGTCGAGGCGGCGAGCGATCGCGCGCACGGAGTGGCGTGCAGCGTGGCGCCGGGCGAACGCGCGCCGTTGACGGTCATTGCAGCCGGCCCGGCGACGCGGTGCGGGCAGAAGGTTCACAACCTCCTGGCGGCCCTCGGCGCGCTCTCGGCGCAGGACGAAATCGTCTGCTTCGTCGACGCCGACGCGCTTTGGCCGCGCGAGACGCTTTCGACGCTGGTGCGCGAGCTCTCGGCCTGGCACGAGCCGGTGGTGCTGAGCGCATATCGCTGGATGTTCCCGGCCGAGCCGCGCGCCGGCGCCGTGCTGGCCGCGGCGGCGAGCCTCCCGGTTGCGGCCGCGGCCAAGTCGCCGCGCTGGGATTTGGCCTGGGGCGGCACGATGGCCGCCAAGCGCGCGACGCTCGAGCGTCTCGATCTGCCGCGGCGCTGGGAGCGCAGCCTCTCGGACGACGTTCCGCTCTCGCGCGCGCTGCGCCAAGGCGGGCGCGCGGCCGGTGCTTCGGTCAAGCTCATGCCCAATCTCTTCGTGCCGAGCCCCTGCGATTTCTCGCTCGACGCGGCGTTCGGTTTCGCGCGGCGCCAATACGCGATGCTGCGCCTCTACTCCCCGCGTCACTGGCTCTTCTCCTTCGCGGTCCACGCCGTTTTTTTCGCCGGCCTCGGCGCTTCGGGCGCGGCCGTGATGCTGCCCGTGCCCGGCTACGTCCTGGAGATGGCCGCCGGCGGTTGGGCGCTCGCCTTCGTCCGCGGACTCCTCCACGCCGCGGTCGTGTCGCGCTGCTTGCCCAAAGCGGTTTCTAGAGGCCTCCGCTGGCCGTGCCTGCTCGATGCGCTGGCGCCTTTCCTCCCTGCCCTCCTCCACGCCTACGCCCTGCTCGCAAGCGTCAGGGTCCGGCGGGTGTGCTGGGCCGGAATCGCCTACACGCTCGCCGGCAACCGCGTGGCGCGCGTCGACCACTAGCGTCTCGCGGAGCGCCGCCTCGTTACGACAAGCGCGCGGCGCGGAAGATCGTCTGGAAATAGCTGTAGTCGGTCCTGCAGTCGCCGGCGGAAAGATAGAGGAAGTGCTGCCTGACGAGATTGAACGGCACCCGCCTCGGATTGATGCCCGGGAACATCGCGCCGAGGTCGATCTTGCGCATCGCGGGGCCGCGCTGCGGACGGCCGCCCAGGTCGATGCCGGCGAAGGCGACCGGATCGACCCAGCCGCGGCAGATCGCGTCGGTCGGGGCGAAATACTCGATCCAGACGAGGTCCGGCGCCGTGGCCACGGCCGCGGTGGCGGCGTGGAAGCGGTGCGCGTTGCGCTGGCACGAAAGCGCGCCATCGGCCGAGCCGATCGTCAGCAACGCGAGGCGCCGGGTGCCGGAGAAGGCGGGGACATGCAGCAATTGCTCGGCCATCTCGATGCCCTGGATCGAGCCGATGCTGTGGCCGACGATGAGGACCTCGTCGTAATTCTCCCTGGCCTGGCGCGCGGCGACGATTTTCACCCACTCCGCCACCATGCGGTCGAGCGCGTGCGCGCGCCCCTCCGCCTGCAGCACCATCATGTGCAGCGCCGACACGAAGAAATAGAGCCAGATCGCGGGCTCGAGCAGATAGACGGCCTGCAGGAACACAAGTCCGCCGAGGAGCCGGCCCATCAGCCGCCAGCTCTCGCCGACGCCGTCCGGCAGCAGCAGCATCGGCCATTGGGCGAGCGTGGTGCCGATCCAGAAGAATCCCGGCACGGCGAGGATGACGTAGGCGACCATGATCACCGCCGGCGCCGGCGCCTTGCGCAGGAAAAACAATCCACCCGTGCGAACGAAGGCGAACAGCGCGTAGGCATAGGCCGCGAGCAGCCGGAAGACGTCGCGGACGTAGTAGTTGCCGAGAACGACCCGGCGCGGGCTCAGCACCGTGTAGTCGACGATCACCGGCCGCGCGCCGTCGGCGGTCTCAATGCGCCAGGCGGGCAGCTTGTCCTCATCGGTGATCAGGCGCCCTACCGCGGCGCTGCGGCTGTAGAGCGCGTTGTCCTTGCGTAGTTCGCGGCGGAACAGCCAGTAGAGATACTGCGCGCCGTTCGGATCGAACCCGGCGATGAAGAAGACGGCGCGCCGGAACGGTGCGGTCACGGTCTAGGCCCGTGGCGGGGCCGCGGGCTTAGAATGGAATGTCGTCGTCGAAATCCTTGCCGCCCGGGGGCTGCTTCTGCACGCCGCGGCCGCCGGGACGGGCGCTGTCGCTCATGCCGCTGTTGCCCGATTCGGCCGGGGCGCCGCCACCGCGGCTGTCGAGCATCTGGAAATCGCCCCTGAACCGCGAGATGACGACCTCGTAGATCTCGCGCTCCTGGCCCGTTTCCTTGTCGGGGTATTTGCGCGACTGGAGTTGGCCCTCGACGAAGACCTTCATGCCCTTCTTGAGATATTGCTGGGCGACGTCGGCGAGACGGTCGTTGAAGATCACCACGCGGTGCCACTGCGTCTTGTCCTTGCGCTCGCCGGTCGCTTTGTCGCGCCAGGTTTCTGAGGTCGCCACGGAGAAGTTGGCGATCTTGGTTCCATCCTGCGCATTGCGAATTTCCGGGTCGCGGCCGACATTGCCGACCAGAATGATCTTGTTGACGCTGCCTGCCATGGTCCTGCACCGCCTCCGCGGGAAAGTGTTCTGATTCGGTTCCAATCTAGCTGCATCGCGCGGGGCGGGCGAGTCGAAAAATGCCCGCCCATAAACCGGCGCATTGCGTCATTGTCGTCCCCGCTTGGCGGAGACGACAAGCTCGGGGCCCATGAAATTTCCCGGACTGCCCCCGCTCTTGCGGGGACGACAAAGAACTTGGGGAAAGCCGAGGAACAACACGATGAAGCTCGAAGGCTCGTGCCATTGCCGCGCGATACGTTTCTCGGTCGAGAGCCACACGCCCTACCCGTTCAACCTCTGCTACTGCTCGATCTGCCGCAAGACGACCGGGGCCGGCGGCTATTCGATCAACCTCATGGGCGAAGCGAAGAGCCTCCGAGTCACCGGCCGCAAGCGCCTCGCCTACTACCGCGCGCGCATGAACGGCGCGCGCGGCGGTGCGCGCCGGCACTTTTGCAAGAAGTGCGGCAGCCATCTCTGGCTCTGGGACCCGGCCTGGCCCGAACTGGTCCACCCGCTCGCCGCGGCGATCGACACGAGGCTGCCCAAGGCGCGCGAGCGCGTGCACCTGATGCTCGGTTCCAAGGCGAGCTGGGTACCGGTCGCCCGGGTGAGCCGCAAAGACAGACGGTTCCGCGAATACCCCGCGGAATCCATCGAGGGCTGGCACAAGAAGCGCGGCCTCTACCTATGATAGCAGACGGCTCGGACACGCGCACGGAATCGCAGGCTCGGCCCGGCCACGGTCCCGCCGCGGGAAGGGGGCCCAGGTTGATCGCGGCGGCGTCGATGCTGCTGGCCATGGTCGTAATGTGCGGGATCGTGTGGGCCGGCGCCGTCTCCGCGCTCTACCAAGCGGCTCTCGTCCTGGCGGGGCTGTTCTTCGGCGCCGCCGCGGTGCGATTGGTCGCCCGACGCCGAGCCGCGCTATCGGCCGCGAAGGGCGTCGGCTTCGTCGTAACCACACTGCTGATTGCCGAACTTTGCGCGCTGACGGTCCATGTGACCGGCTTGACCGCCATGATCCGGCCGCCGCTGGTCCGCTACGGCGACGGCGCGAGGACGATGACGCGCGACAGCATGCGCTTGGGCTACGAGCCCGCCGTAGCAGACGGCGCGGTGCGCGCAGTGAAGCGCCGCGCGGATGGGTCGGTGATCTACGACGTCACCTACACGCTGCGCGACGGACTTCGCGTGACCCGCGGCGACCCCGACGGGCCGTGTACCGTCGTTTTCCTGATCGACTCGATCGCCTTCGGCGAAGGGATCAACGACGCCGACACTCTGCCGCAGCGGTTCTCGGAAGCGACCGGGTTTCGCCTCAACGTCGTCAATCTCAGCTTCTCCGGCTACGGCCCGCAGCAGATGCTGGCGCGGCTGGAGGAGAGCCGGCTCGATCGGATCATCCACTCGCCGCTGGCCGCCGCTTACTATATCTCCGCCGACGATCATGTGTTGCGCATCGCCGGCTTGACCGTTTGGGGCCGCTTCGATCCGCGCTATGCGCTGATCGACGGCGCCGTCACGCGGACCGGCCGTTTCCACAGCCTGCCCTCGCTCTCCTCTTTGGAGCAGTTCCGGCGGGATCTTCCCGGCTTCTTGAGCGCCAGTGGCTTTTATCACTACATCATCCGCGGCCAGCTCCCGGACTTGGCCGGGCGGATCCCGGCCGCGCGCGCTCTCTACATCGAGGCCTTAAGCCGCGCCGACGCCCTGCTGCGGTCTCGCGACGGCGTGCCGCTCACGATCCTCGTCTGGCACGCCGAAGACCTCACGCGACCCGCGCTCGCGGAATTGGGGCGGCGGGGAATGGAGGTCGTCCGCTTTGAAACTCTGATCGGCTCGCCAACGCACGAGAATACCATTCCCGGCGATGGACATCCGACACCGCTGGCCAATCGCCGCGCGGGCGAAGCCCTGGCCCGCCGCTTTCCCGGCTGCCCTCGGCGCTGAGCCTTGCGCACCCCCGGCCCCAAACTCGGTCGTCGGCAAAGGGAAGGGGTCGCGGCGGCGATGTTGCCTGCCGCGCTCCTGAGCTTCGCGATCGTGTGGGCGGGCGCCGTCGCGGCGATCTACCAGGCGGCGCTCGTCCTGAGCGGGTTCGTTCTCGCCGCCGCGGCGGCTCGGCTGCTCCTCGCTCGCGGCGTCGCCCTCGCGGCCGTCAAGGGCGTCGGCTTCGTCGCGACCACGCTGCTGATCGCGGAGGCTTGCACGCTCGCCATTTACTTCAGCGGCCTGGTCATTCCGCCGCCGGTGCGCTTCCGCGACGGCGACCGTACGATGAGCCGCGACAGCCCGCGCCTGGGCTACGAGCCCGACATCGCGGACGGCACGGTGCGCGCGATCAAGCGCCGCCGCGATGGATCGCTGATCTACGACGTGACCTACACGTTGCGCGATGGACTTCGCGCGACCCGCGGCGACCCGGAAGGGCCGTGCACCGTATTGTTCACGATCGATTCGTTCGGCTTCGGCGTAGGCGTCAACGACGCCGACACCCTGCCGCAACGGTTCTCGGAAGCGACCGGGTTTCGCCTCAACGTCGTAAATCTCGGCTTCGGCGGCTACGGCCCGCAGCAGATCTTGGCCTGGCTGGAGAGCCCGCGGCTCGATCGGATCGTCCGCCCGCCGCTGGCTGCGGCATACTACATCTCCCTGGACGATCATGTCTTGCGCATCGCCGGCTTGACCGAGTGGAGCCGCTTCGATCCGCGCTATGCGCTGATCGACGGGGCCGTAGCGCGGACGGGCCGCTTCCACGGCCTTCCCTCGCTGGCCTCGCTCGAGCAGTTTCGCAGGGACCTCCCCGGCTTCCTCAGCGCCAGCAGCTTTTATCATTGGCCTATCCGCCGGGCGTTGCCCGACCTGCCCGGCCGGATTCCCGCCGCCCGCGCCCTCTACACCGCGGCCCTGAGTCGCGCCGACGCCATGCTGCGCGCCCGCTATGGCGCGCCGCTCACGATCCTGGTCTGGCAATCCGACGACCTCACGCGGCCAGCTCTCACGGAATTGGCGTGGCGCGGAATGGATGTCGTCCCCTTGGAATCCCTGGTCGGGCCATGGAAGGACGGAGATACGATACCGGACGACGGACACGCCACCCCGCTGGCCAATCGCCGCGCCGCCGAAGCCCTCGTCCGCCGCTTTCCGGGCTGCCCCCCGCGATGAGCGAACGGCTCACCGGAAAGACGCCGAGGACACAGAGTGGACAAGGACTGCGCGCCTTCGGCGCGCGAAATCTTTTCCTTTGTGTGCTCTATGGTGCGATCTCCCCTTCCGTTTTGACCCGAACCCGACCAGATTGGACTTATCCCAAACGCGCAAGACGCCGCAGCAGGGCGAGAGTCGACTCTAGCGCAGCGGCACCCCATATTCCCGTCCGTTCCGCATTGGTTTCCGTGATATGGCACCGAAGGGCTTTGACATCGACGCCCCGATGATCCGCGTGCGCGGGGCGCGCGAGCACAATCTCAAGAACATCGACGTCGACATCCCGCGGAACCGGCTGGTGGTCATCACCGGGCTGTCGGGCTCGGGCAAGTCTTCGCTCGCGTTCGACACGATCTATGCCGAGGGCCAGCGGCGCTACGTCGAGTCGCTCTCGGCCTATGCGCGCCAGTTCCTGGAGCTCATGGGCAAGCCCGACGTCGATTCGATCGAGGGCCTCTCGCCGGCGATTTCGATCGAGCAGAAGACGACCTCACGGAATCCGCGCTCGACCGTGGGCACGGTCACCGAGGTCCACGACTACATGCGCTTACTGTGGGCACGCGTCGGCATCCCCTACTCGCCGGCCACGGGCCTCCCCATCGAGAGCCAGACCGTCTCGCAGATGGCCGACGCGATCCTCGCCATGCCGGCAGGCACGCGGCTCTACATCCTGGCGCCGGTTGTGCGGGGCCGGAAGGGCGAGTATCGCAAGGAATTTCAGGAGCTGCAGAAGCGCGGCTTCCAGCGCGTCAAGGTCGACGGCAAGATCTACGAGATCGACGACGTGCCGGCGCTCGACAAGAAGCGCAAGCACGACATCGAGGTCGTGGTCGACCGGCTAGTGACCTCGCCCGAGCTCGGCAACCGCCTCGCCGACAGCCTCGAAACCGCGCTCGAAATCGGCGACGGGCTCGTGTTCGCGGAGCAGGCCGACGGCGGCAAGCGCACGACGTTCTCGGCCAAGTTCGCGTGCCCCGTTTCGGGCTTCACCATTCCCGAGATCGAGCCGCGGCTGTTCTCGTTCAACAACCCCTACGGCGCCTGCCCGGCCTGCGACGGCCTTGGCACCAAGCTCTACATGGACCCGGAGCTGATCGTGCCCGATCCGCGCGCGACCCTGCGCGACGGCGCGCTGGCGCCGTGGTCGGATTCCACCTCGCAATACTACACCCAGACGCTCGACAGCCTCGCGCGCCACTACAAGTTCAGCGTGACGACGCCCTGGCGCGAGCTCTCCGAGAAGGTCCGCAAAATCATCCTCTGGGGCAGCGGCGACGATGCCGTCACGATCCGCTACGACGACGGCGTCCGCAAATACGAGACGACCAAGCCGTTCGAGGGCGTCGTGCCGAATCTGGAACGCCGCTGGCGGGAGACCGAATCGGACTGGGTGCGCGAGGAGCTGGCGAAGTACCAGAGCTCGACCGCGTGCGAGGCCTGCGGCGGCCACCGGCTCAAGCCCGAGGCGCTGGCGGTCAAGATCGACCGGAAGACGATCTCGGAGATCGCGCAGCTCTCGATTTCGGCCGGGCGCGACTGGTTCGCGGCGCTGCCGAAGCGGCTCACGGCGAAGCAGAACGAGATCGCGGCCCGCATCCTCAAGGAGATCAACGAGCGGCTCGGCTTCCTCGTCAACGTCGGCCTCGAATACCTGACGCTCTCGCGCAATTCGGGAACGCTTTCGGGCGGCGAGTCGCAGCGCATCCGCCTCGCCTCGCAGATCGGCTCGGGGCTGACCGGCGTGCTCTATGTGCTCGACGAGCCCTCGATCGGCCTGCACCAGCGCGACAACCGGCGCCTGCTCGAGACGCTGACGCGCCTGCGCGACCTCGACAACACGATCATCGTCGTCGAGCACGACGAGGAGGCGATCCGCGAGGCGGATTACCTCATCGACATGGGGCCCGGCGCCGGAATTCACGGCGGCGAGGTCGTCGTCAGCGGTTTGCCCGCCGAGGTCTTCCGGCACCCGGCCAGCCTCACCGCGCAATACGTCTCCGGCCGGCGCGCGATCCCCATTCCCCATATGCGTCGCGCCCCGCAGAAGAACCGGGCGCTCCGCCTCGTCGGCGCGCGCGAGAACAACCTCCAAGACCTCGACGTCGCGTTTCCGCTCGCGCTGTTCGTCTGCATCACCGGCGTTTCGGGCGGCGGCAAGTCGACGCTCGTGGTCGAGACGCTCTACAAAGCCGTGGCGCGGCGGCTGACCGGCGCGCGCGAGCACCCGGGCGAGCACGACGCGATCCACGGCCTCGAGCACATCGACAAGATCATCGACATCGACCAGTCGCCGATCGGGCGCACGCCGCGCTCGAACCCGGCCACCTACACCGGCGCATTCACGCCGATCCGCGACTGGTTCGCGGGCCTGCCCGAGGCGCAGGCGCGCGGCTACCAGCCCGGCCGCTTCTCGTTCAACGTCAAGGGCGGGCGCTGCGAGGCGTGCCAGGGCGACGGCGTGATCAAAATCGAGATGCACTTCCTGCCCGACGTCTACGTGCAGTGCGACGTCTGCAAGGGGAAGCGCTACAACCGCGAGACGCTCGAGGTGCTGTTCCGCGAGAAGAGCATCGCCGACGTGCTCGACATGACGGTCGAGGAAGGCGCCGAGTTCTTCAAGGCCGTGCCGTCCATCCGCGACAAGCTCGAAACCTTGAAGCGCGTCGGGCTCGGCTACATCCATGTCGGCCAGCCGGCGACGACGCTCTCGGGCGGCGAGGCGCAGCGCGTGAAGCTCGCGAAGGAGCTCTCCCGCCGCGCTACCGGCCGCACGCTCTACATCCTCGACGAGCCCACGACCGGACTCCACTTCGAGGACGTGAAGAAGCTGCTCGAGGTCCTCCACGAGCTGGTCACGACCGGCAACACCGTCATCGTGATCGAGCACAATCTCGAAGTGATCAAGACCGCCGACTGGATCATCGATCTCGGCCCCGAGGGCGGCGACAAGGGCGGCCGCATCGTGGCGCAGGGCACGCCCGAGGACGTGGCGCGCGTCAAGGCGAGCTACACGGGGCAGTACCTCGAGCACTTCCTGCGCGAGCGCCGGGAGAAGAAGAGGGCGTAGGCCCGTCGAATGGAACTCGCCCAGGAGAACCACCAGGGAAAACCGAGACATCGCCAAGCGCCTGGTCGCGCTGTGCCGCCAGGGCAAATTCTCGCGGGCTCATGACGAGCTCTTACGCCGAGCGGCCCCGGGCTCTTCTATATCTTGCGCTGCCCGTAGCTGCGATGGCATGATGGCGACATCATGAATTCGCGCACGCAAGTCACGCTCGATCCGGAGCTCCAGCGGCGAGCCCGGCGCAAGGCCGCGGAGCTCGGCATTTCCTTCGCCGAATATGTCCGCCGCGTCGTTGCGCGCGACGTTGGCGGCAAGCAAGCCCAGATCGACGTGTCCGCCGTCTTCGATCTCGGCCAATCGGATTCGCCGACCGACGTGGCGCGCGACAAGGATCGCCTCATCGGCGATGCCGTTTGGGCGGAACATGGTCGCTCTGGCAAGCGCCGCCCTCGGCGACGGTGACCGCCTTCATCGATAGTTCGGTCTGGTTCGCAGCAGCCAATGGCCGTGATCGCCTCAATGCCAGGGCGAAGTCCCTCCTGCGGGAGACCGATCACCGGCTGACCAGCGATCACGTATTGATCGAGACCTGGCTTCTACTCAACCGACGCATGAGCCGGGCAGTTGCCGAGAGCTTCTGGGAAAGCGTCCGCCGCGGCGTGGCCGAAGTCGAGACTGTAACCGCGGCCGATCTCGAGACAGCGTGGGCGATTGGCACGAGCTTTCCCGACCAGTCATTTTCGATCGTCGATCGAACCAGCTTCGCCGTCATGGAGCGGCGCGGCGTCATTCGCGCCCTCAGCTTCGACGACGATTTCGCTGTCTATCGCTACGGGCGCTCGCGCGACAGGGCATTCGAAGTCATCCGCTAAAATCCTATACCCCGCCGGAGCTAGACGGCTTCCAGCAGCAGCGCGGCGACCTCGCGCGGATGCGTGATGGCCGGATGATGCGGCGCCGGCAGTTCCCGATAGCGCCAGCCGGCGGTGCCCCGTGCCATCGCGGCATGACGATCGAATCCGACGTGCGGAAACTTGAGGCAGCGGATGTAGGTGCGCACAAGCGTTTCGCGAGCTAGATTCACGAGCTGCGCGGGTTCTTTGAAGTGTGCGAGTGGCGTCGGCACCAGGCGGGCCAGCATCCATTGCACATCGGCGGCGTCGTTGACGCCCCAGAGCTTGCGCACGATGTGGTCCCACGGCAGCGGCGCAAAGCGCGGCACCAGCCAACCTTTCCCTTCGGATCTTGCAAAGTCCTCGAACGCCTGCCTCCTGTCCGGCGGCAGGAGGTCGAGCAGGGACTGGCCGTGTCCGGGCACGAAGGCGTCGAGATAAACCAGGTGTGCGATGTGCTCCGGTGCGCGCCCGGCGACACCGGTAATCACCATGCCGCTGGAGCTGTGCCCCACCAGAACAACGTCACGCAGGTCTTCGTATTTGAGAATGCTGACGACATCCTCGACATGAATCGCGAGCCCGATTTCGGGCCGCGCCAAGTGGGCCCGCTCGCCAAGTCCCGTGAGGGTGGGCGTATGCACCTCGTGACCTTGCGCCCGCAGCAGCGGCGTGACCTTCTTCCAGCACCACGCGCCGTGCCAGGCTGGATGCACCAGCACAAACGTGCCCTTGTTGCTTCGCTGGGCACGCGCTCGCAAGGGCTTCAGTGCAACCAGCGCCGCTCCGCCTGCGACTGCCCGAAGCACAGCGCGGCGCGATTTTTTCTGACGCGAAATCGACGTCATTCGGTGCCTCCACAACGCGTGCAGAGTTCAGATAGGTGCGCTAGACTAGGGCCGCCCGTTAGACGCAGTCCTGGAGAAAGCCTGGAGTTTGTCCTGAGAATTGGTGGATTTTCCCGGCAGGCCAGTTGGCGTGCCGGCGGCGCTTGATCCAAGCACTCCGGCGTCGGGACGCAAGACCATTGCCTATCCGATGGGCGGGGCCGCAATGATGCTCGTTTTCGCGAACTGCGAGATTGACGTTGATCGCCGCGAAATGCGCCGGGCAGGTGAAGCTGTTCACCTCGAGCCGCAGGTCTTCGATCTCCTCGTCCACCTTGTCCGGCACCGCGGCCGCGTGGTCAGCAAAGACGAGCTCATTGAGGCGGTCTGGGGTGGACGCATCGTTTCGGATGCCGCGCTGACCAGCAGAATCAGCGCGGCGCGGCGCGCGATCAACGACAATGGCGCGCAGCAGCAATTCATCCGCACGGTGCAACGCCGAGGCTACCGGTTCGATGGGGATGTCAGCGAGCAGGTACGCAAACATTTGCCCCTCACGACGACGGTTGCGGATCAGGCGGCGAGTCGAGAGGCCAGTCTGCAACAGGAGATAACGTTCTGCCGAACGCCCGACGGTGTGCATCTAGCGTTGGCATCGGTGGGAAATGGTACTCCGCTGGTGAAGACAGCCAACTGGTTGAACCATTTGGAGTACGACTGGGGTAGCCCGGTATGGTCCCCTCTCTTCGCGCGACTGGCAGCGAAGCACCGGCTGATCCGGTACGACGAACGCGGAAACGGGCTCTCGGATTGGGACGTGTCGGAATTCTCGTTTGATGCCTTCGTGCGAGACCTCGAGACCGCCGTCGACGTCCTTGGGCTCGCGCGCTTCGCGTTGCTTGGTATTTCCCAAGGCGCGCCCATCGCCATTGCCTACGCCGTCCGGCACCCCGAACGTGTATCCAAACTCGTTCTCTCGGGCGGCTTCGCGCAGGGATGGCGCAAGCGCGGCAGCGCCCGCGACGTCGCCCGCGCGGAAGCTTCGATTACGCTCATCCGGGAGGGATGGGGTCAGGACAATCCCGCTTCTCGCCAGATGTTCACGTCGCTAATTGTACCCGACGCGACGCTTGAGCAGATGCAGTGGTTCAATGACCTTCAGCGGGTGTCGGCCACGCCCGAGAACGCGATCCGCTTGCTGCATGCGATCGGCGACATCGATGTAACGGATCTGTTACCGCGCATAGCGGTTCCGACTCTTGTGCTGCACAGTCGCGGAGATGCGCGCGTTCCCTTCGACCACGGACTGATGCTCGCGCGAGAAATACCAAATGCCAGTTTCGTAGCGCTCGAGAGCAGGAATCACCTCATACTATCCCACGAGCCGGCGTGGCAGCGGTTCGTCGACGAAATATGCGGCTTTCTCGATGCACCGGAGCGAGCGAGCCGCGGGCCGCCCCCGACGCGCGTGGCGCCGCCGCTGTCGCGCGTCGGCGCGAAGCCGTAGGCGTAGGCAGCGCAGAGCCCACGTCGCGCATTCCAGCGCGCAAGATGGACGAGATCTGCGTGTACGAGGTCGCCGACGGCAAAATCGTGCGCCAGCAGTTCTTCTGCGGTTTCGGCTGAGTCGGGCCGGCCATGCCAGCGCGCCTATCTTCGCAAGCCCGCGCGAGCCGCGCGAGAAAGAAGGGAGTGTGAGTTGCCGGCGAGACCTAAGTCGCGCGCCGCGCGCCTTTGCCGCCCCGCTCTCCACTGTAGTCTGCGCTGATGATCGGCAAGGGAGAATCGATCATGTTTCGAGCCGGGATCTTTTTTGCCGCGGCTCTCTGCGCCGCGGCCGGAGCGGCGGCGGCGCAGGGCGTGCGCAGCTCGAGCTTCCACCCCAATTCCTCGATGACGTTCCACCAATATCTCGAGCCGTTCCCGACCTTCGACGACGCGGGAGCGTGCCGCGACGCCTGCGTGAGCCATCCGCGCTGCAGCGGCTGGACCTGGTACGAGAACATCGCGGCCAACGACGCACGCCTGCGCCGCTTGTGCATCATGGGCGCCGGCCTCAAGGTCCAGCGCATCGGCGACGCGCCCGGCCGCCACGCCGGCCTCGTCACTATGCGCTAGACTGCCGGGCGCCCCAATCCGGGCGCGCCTTGTTTCCTGACCCCCTGGCGCGACCGGGGTCAGGCGCGTAGATCGGTCTGCCTTTTCCTCCCAATCCCGCGGTGAAATATGACCCTCGAAGAGATGTGGAACGAACTCAAGGGGCGGATCGCTCCGGACAGCCAAATACAGACCTGGTCGCACGAAAAGGGCTATGGCGAGGACAAGTTCATCGTCGTCGCCGTCAAGGGCGGGTTCGTGCACGTCGTCTCGCCGGGCGACGAGAAAATGCAGAAGATCCCCGACCAGGACTTCGCCAAGGTGCTGGGCGTCTGGAACGACTATGTCGACGGCAAGCTGCCGCCGGCGAAGCTCCGCGACCGGACGAAATTCGCGAAGCACGTCGTCAGCATCCTCCACGCCCTCGAAACCGGCCGCTAGACTGGACCTAGCACCGCACCCGTTCGTTGTTGGAGCACTGCGCGACCCGTGGAGGAGCCATGAACGAGAGCAAGCGTGACCGGATCGCGGCGCGCGCCTACGAGATCTGGGAGGAGGAAGGCCGTCCCCCGAACAAGGCCGAGGAGCATTGGCGGCGCGCCGAGCAGGAGGTGGCCCGCGAGGACCGGCCCGAGCAAATGGGCGGTCCATCGGAAGCGGCGCGCGCCCGTGAGGTGGACACGCGCCCCGCTCCGCCCATCGATGCGGCGCCGCTGCTCGGGGAAGCGGGCGCGGCGTCGGCGGACACCGGAGCGAAGCGCCTGAAGCCCAAGTCCGGCCGCCCGCGCCGTCCGCGCACGGAGCGGCAGCACGATTGATTCCGGCCGGGGCTCGCGGCCGCCCCACCGCTGCGACGATTTCGGCGATTGGCGCGCGCCCCGTGCGGCGCGACTGTGCTGGCCGAATCTCGGGGAGACGCATGCTTCGAGCCACGCCCGGCCTTCGCCGCCTCGCCTGTGCCCTCGCCCTCGCCGCGGCGGTCGCGGCGCCGGCGCCGGCGCACGAATTCCACCGCCTGGGTGACATCGTCATCGAGCAGCCTTGGTCGCGCGCCACGCCCGTGAAGGTCGGCGCCGCTTACATGACGCTGCGCAACAATGGGGCCATGGCCGACCGGCTGGTCGGAGTGGCGTCTCCCTCCGCCGAGAGGGCCGAGATCCACGAGACCAGCATCGAGCGGGGCGTGGCCGCGATGCGCGCCGTCGCCGCGCTGGAGCTCAAGCCGCGCGGCTCGGTCCAGCTCAAGCCCGGCGGCCTGCACGTCATGCTGATGGGCCTGGCGCGGCCGCTCAAGGAAGGCGAGCGCGTGAAGCTCGTGCTCACCTTCGAACGCGCCGGGACGATCGAGGTGGGGGCGCGCGTCGAAAAGGCCGGCGCGGCGGCGCCCGGCGAGCACCGGCACTGAAATTCAGCCGCGGAGCAAACTCCGCGCTCGCCTCTAGCTAGACGGCCGGCTCATCGGGCGCGCCGCGGCCGATGTCGATGAAGCGGTTGCCGATCGAATCGGCGAAGGCTTGGTGCTCGCCGAGGCGCCAGGGCTCCACCTTCTGATCCGGCGCTTCGCGGCTGAAGACGATCATCAGATCGGCCGGCCCGTCGCGACTCCGGAGCGGCAGCGCGATCGATTCGAGCCGCACCTGCCGGCCCGAGGCATAGGTTTCGATGCGATAGCTGTGGGTGCCGCAAGGATGCTCGACGATGAGCCGCTGGCGCGCCCAGGCGAGCGCGCGCCGCGGCGCAGGCACGAAGTCGAGATAGTTGCGGCCCGTCAGCTCGTGGCCCCACCGCTGGACGTGATGAGTCCCGGCCAGGCGGAATATGAGAGCCGGCGGCTCCGCGAAGCTATATTGGAGGATGGCGATGTCCGCCAGTAGATGCTTGACCGCCACCGGATCGAAGTGCTCGCGTCGCGGGACGAGATCGCACTTGGGCAGGCCGTCCCAGTAGGCGAAGAACTCGCGCGCGGCGGAACTGAGCCCGGCAAGCCTGTCGCCATCGGAGCTTGCGATCTGCGCCATCGTCCCGCCCGCCGTCGCCCGCGGCGATCCTCCCCGCGATGCCGCGACTATGCCGCAGAGAAGACGGCGAGGCCAGCGGCCTCAGGCGCGCGCCAGCCCCTCCGTCGCCAGGCGGATCGACTGACGGCTGCGCCACAGCACGGCTTCGCGCCACGCGTCGGTGTCGGGATAGAACGCCTTGCGCAGCCGCGCCTTGACCGCGCGCGTGCGCGGATCGCTCCAGCGCACCGGAGCCCGCGCATGCAGCCAGTGGTCGGCGACGAGCGCCGGGCGCACCACGCGTAGCGAGTCGTAGGTGCCATATTCGATGCCGACGAAAGCGACGCGCCCGCCGAGCGCGCGCTCCCAGAGGCGGCTGGCGAAGCCGTGGCGCGCGCCGGGCGCCGGCTGGCCGGCGTTGGTCGTGCCGCCGAACGGCTCGCTTAGACTGTCTCCGTAGAGCTTGCGCGCCACCGCGGCCGAGCGCGTCTCCGGCATGTGCGCGCAGAGGAGATCGCCGTAGCCGTGCGGTCCCAGCCCCGTGTGATAGTCAAGCACCGCCACGCGAGCGCGCCGCACCAGCGCGTGGTCGGCGATGATCGCCGCCTGGGTGCGGTGCGACCATGTCGGCGCGCTTCCGCCATAGAAGAGGCCTTTCGGATGGCGGTACTGTCCGCCGCTCATCGCCGCGTTGAATGCCGGCATCCCGTGGCGCGCGATATAGTCGCGCAGTTTCCTCTGCGCGCGCGCGTAGACCGGGCCGGAGATTTTCGCCGGCAGGATCGCATCGGCGAGCTCGTCGTAACCGGGATTGGCCGGCGGCTTCGCGAAATCGATGAAGTTGCGGTTGAGATCGACGCCCTCCTCGGTCACGCGGCGGATCCAGGCGAAGCCATAGGGGTTGATCGCGTGCACGAGCAGCAGCGCCATGCCGCGCGGCAGTTTGGGCGGCGACGCGAGCACATCGATCAGCGCGCCGGCGCCGCAGAAACCTTCGACTCCGTGCGTGCCGGACATCAGCACAAGCACCTTCTTCGCATGATGCGGCCCGAGCCAGGCGCAGTCGGCGGCGAGCGCCTCGCCCGACGGACCGCGATGGGGATTGGCATAGCTGCGCAGCGCGGCCCCGCGCCGCTTTGCGGCGGCGAGGAACCGCCGGCGCGATTCGGCGTAGTCGCGCGGGAAGCATGTGCGCGCGGCAGTCAGCAAGTCCATGGTGGCACCGTGCAGTTGTCGGGAAGACGAAGGGAAGGGAGGCGGTGAGGCATGCAGCGGGAAGACGTTGAACCACAGAGCGCACGGAGGACAGGGAGAGGTGTAAGGGTTTCGCGCGAAGACGCACGGAAGAAGGCGCAGGGGCTATTCGCGCCGCCCTTGCGGCGCAATCTGCACCCTTCCGATTCTTCTCTGTGTGCTCCGTGTCCTCTGTGGTTGACCTCCTTCTTCTCCCCGCCTTCCCCGCCCCTTTGTTCAATGTGATTTTGCTTCTCGCGCCAGGCCGGCGGCGGCCATGCGGATGCTCTGGCGGCTGCGCCAGATCACTGCTTCGCGCCAGTCGTCGGTGTCGACGAACATCACGTCCTTAAGGCGCTGCTTGATCGCCTGGGTGCGCTTGTCGCTCCAGCTTACCGGCCCTTGCGCGTGCAGCCAGTGGTCGGCGACCAGCGCCGGGCGCACGGTGGTGAGCGTGTCGTAGGTGCCGTATTCGACCGTGATGAACGTCACGCGGTCGCCAAGCATCTTCTCCCAGATCCGGCAGCCGAACCCGTGGCGCGCGCCGGCGATCGAGGTTCCCGCCAGCGGCTCGGTGACGCTGGCGCCCCACCACACCTTGGCGCGCTGCAGCGCCTTGCTTCCGGGCAGGTGCAGGCAGATGAGTTCGCCGTAGCCATGCGGGCCGAGCCCCGTGTGATAGTCGATGACGCCGACATGCTTGCGCCGGTCGAGCGCGTGGTCGGCGATGATCGCGGCGTGGGTGCGGTGCGACCAGGTGGGCGCGAACCCGCCGAAGAAAAGCCCCTTCGCGTGCTTGTATTGCCCGCCGCTGAACGCGACATGCAGCGCCGCGATCCCGTGCTTCTCGCGATAGTCGGCGATGCGCTTCTGCGCCGCGTCGTATGCGGGACCTTCGAGCGCCGGGGGCAGGATCGCATCGGCGAGCTCGTCGTAGCCGGGATTGGCGGGCGGATTGGCGAAGTCGACGAAGTTGCGGTTGAGATCGACGCCCTCCTCGGTCACCCGCCGGAGCCACGCGAAGCCGTGCGGGTTGATCGCGTGGATCGCGAGCAGCGCCGTTCCGCCCGCAAGCTTCGGCCGGCTCTTGAACGCGTCCCTGATGCAGCCGGCGCCGCAGAACGCTTCGACGCCGTGCGTGCCCGACAGCAGCACCAGCGTCTTCTCGGCGTTCCTGGGCCCGAGCCAGGCGCAATCGGTCGCCAGCGCCTCGCCGTTCGGGCCCTTGTTGGGATTGGGGTAGCTCTTGATCGAAGCCCCGAGCGCCTTGGCGGCGGCGAGAAAGCGCCTGCGCGAATCGGAATAGTCCTTCGGAAAGCACTTGCGCGCGGCCTCGAGCGCGTCCATGGCGTTCGTCCTCAGACGTTGCGGAAAAGGCGGCGTCGTTCGGCGAGGATCGCCGGGTTGGCCGCGTGAAACGGCGCCATGCGCGCCCAGGCCGGTCCGCCCGGCTCGAGTCCGAGATAGCGCACGGCGTTGGCGAAGAAGAACCGGTCCTCTCGGCCGACGTCGCCGTCGCCGCGCGCGAAAGCGGCGGCGAAGCGCCGAAAGTAGACGCGGTGATTCTCGTTGAGGCCGGTGAGATGATAGTCGCTGCCGAACATGATCTTGCGGTCGAGCGCTGGCATGCCGCTGCGCATGGCGCCGAGTTCGGCGAAGAAGCGCGCGGCCGCCGCCTCCCCGTCGCCGATCATGATCGGCTCGAAATAGCCGACGTCGGTGTACACGCCCGGATGCTTGTTGGCGAGGGCCGCGACCTGCCAGGCCCACGACGCGGCGCGGTCGCGGGAGGGGCCGGCCGCCATCGCGTACATGTCGCCGAAGTGCCCGAGGTTGAGGCGCAGACCCGCCCACCGCTCGGTCTCGACCACCCGGCGCCAGAATTGCGGATGCGCGCGCTTGGCGTAGCCCGTGGTCGGCTCCTGCGAGTCGCGGCAATGGGTCATCACCGGCACTTGGTTGCGGACGCAAAAATCGAAAAGCTCGGCGAGACTCTCGTCGAGCTTGCGGCCGATAATGTCGTAGAGGCTCCAGGAATCCCCGCCCTTCCGCAGCCCGTTCTCGGCCCAGAAATCCTCTCCTTCGCAGTCGGGCGGGATCAGCTCGTGCGGGAAGATCTCCCATGCGCCGATGCGGTAACCGGGCCGCTGCTGGTTCAAACCGGCGAGATCCGCGTTGCCGAGCGGCCGGAATCCCATCGGCGGGTATATCTTTACCCCGACGAAGCCGCGCTCCATCACCGCGCGGCGCACCCATTCCATCGCCGTGACGCGCGCCCCCCGGCCGTGCCGCGGCGCCCACTTGTTGTAGAGAACGTCCAGCACGTGCCGCCACGGGTCGAACGCGACGATGGGCAGGACGCGCCCGCCGCGCCGGCGGACGAGCCGCTCGTTGACCGCGATCTGGTGGCGAATCTCGGTGCTGCCATAGTCCTCGAGCCAATAGTCATAGTCGATCAGCGACGGCGCCAGCACGGCATCCGGAATTCCTTCCGCCGCATATTGGCTCAGAAGATCGTCGACGAGGCGGTGGCGGTAGCGCGTCAGCGTCACGGCCCAGCGCGTAAGCCGGCCGAACGCACCGGTATCGTCGAGCAGCCACTCGGCCCGATGGCGGGCGACCGGTGCCTCGTTTTGCGCCCGCAGCAGCAACGCGAGAACGCGGTCGCGGCGACTTTGCTCCTCGCCCAGGCGGCGCTTTCGCACCCCGGCCGTGTCGGAGCAGCCGCGGGTCAATTCGTTGCGCTTGTCGAAGCGCTCAAGGCATCGCGGCTGTCCCCACGGCACCACGCCCGTGTTGAGAAGCGCGGCCGTCACGACGTCGATATCGCGGTCGCGCTCGCCGCGCGCGAGAAACGCCGCCGGGATGCGCCGCGCGCGGATCGAAAACGGACCTGGCTGCGCGCGCCCGTCGAGGATCTCGATCTCCTCGCTCGGGGTCGGCGCCACGAGTGCGACGACTTCGGTGAGTGAGCAGAGCAGTGGCCGCAGCAGCCGCAGCAGCGGATGCTCGTCGAAGCCGCGCGTCGTCTCCGCGAACGCATAGACCGGCAGATCGGCGGCGTTGAACACGTGGCAATGCGCATCGAAGACGCGTCGCGGCCGCGCGGCTTCGCCGGCTGCCGGAGCGGCGAGACCGGCGCAGCCGGCCAGGGCCGCGCTGCCCGAGATGAGCGCGCGGCGCGATATCCCTTCTCCCCAGACTCGCACCTGCATTGTCCCGTGCCCCTTCCCCCGGACTATGTCCGCGAGTTCGCCCACCCGCCTTTCTCCGCCGCGCGCGGGCGAGCGAACAATCCGCCAATTCAACACGAAGTGTCGAGGCCCGGAGAGTGAGCTGGATCACGCTGGCAATTCGCGCCAGCCGGCCTCGATCGCCGGACGGTCGAGGCCGCGCACGATGAACACGAGCCGCGAGCGCTGGTCTCCGTCGGGCCAGCGCCCGAGCACCACCGGCGGGTGGAAAGTATCGTGCACGCCGTGGATGACGAGCGGTCCCGCCTCGCCGGCGACGTTGAGCATGCCCTTGACGCGCAGCAGCCGGTCCGCATGGGCCATGCGCAACCCGCCGAGCCAGCGCTGGAAACGGTCCCAATCGAGCGGCGCGTCGCGCACGAGGCTGAAGCTCACGATCTCGGAATCGTGGCGGTGATGGTGCCCGTGGCCCGATGCGTGCGCGTCGTAGCGCTCGGCGGCGAGCCACGCGCGCGCCTTCTCGCTGCGCCCGGCGGGATCGAACGGACCCGCGCCGAACAGCAGTTCGGGATCGACCCCGCCGTTGATCACCTCGAACGTCGCCGCACCGGGGTTGAGCGCTTCGAGCCGCGCCCGCAGCGCCGCGGTGCCCGCGGCCGCGAGATCGCGCTTGGTGACGAGCAGGCGGTCGGCGATCGCCGCCTGCTTGACGGACTCGGGATGCTCGGCGAGCTGGCGGCTCCCATGCACGGCATCCACGGTGGCAACGATGGCGTCGAGCCGATAGTCGTGCGCGACGAGCGGATGGTTGAGGAAGACGCCCGCGATCGGCGCCGGGTCGGCGAGCCCCGTCGTCTCGATCAGCACGCGGTCGAAGGCCGGGATGGCTTCGCGCTGGCGCTTGGCAGCGACGTCGCGCAGCGTGTTCTCGAGATCGCCGCGCACCGTGCAGCAGACGCAGCCGCTCTTCATCAGCACGAGATCGCCGTCGCGCGCCTCGATGAACAGATGATCGAGGCCGATCTCGCCGAACTCGTTGATCAGCACAAGGCTCCGCGCCATGCGCGCGTCGCCGAGCAGGCGGTTCAGCAGCGTGGTCTTGCCGCTGCCGAGGAATCCGGTGATGACGCCGACGGGCGTGCGCTCGGCCGAGCGATCGCGATCGAAAAGGCTCATGATGCCGCAATTGCGTTACCGGTTCGAAACCGGGCTTGATTCCCGATTGGTTGCCTTGACGCTATCAGAGGCCGGTCGCAGAGTCTCCGCAAGCAAAAGGACGGAAAAACGACGCAGCAAAGTGGAGGGACGAACCCATGACCGTACGCAACCCGAACGAGATTACCGCCAAGCCGGTTTCGCCGGAGCGGCGCGACTTCCTCAAGGTCGCGAGCCTCGGGGGCGCCGGGGCCGCGCTCGGCGCGCTGGCCGGCGGCGCGCGCGCCGAGCAGCCGCGCATCGAGCTTGCCCAAGCCGGCGGCCAGACCTGGTGGCCCTCGCGCTGGGGCAAGGACGATCAGGCCGGCGCCTCCAACTGGATCACGCCGGAGAAGGTGCTCGACGCCGTCAAGTGGATCAAGGACGGCAAAATCTACCGCATAGGGCATCCCTACGAGGCGACGATGCCGAAATTCGGCGACCGCGCCTTCACGCTTCGCATGGTGGGCTCGCCGACCGGCGGCCCGTTCGGCGGCAACAAGCTCGTCTACAACGACGAGTTCCTCGCCACCGAGATCGGCCAGTGCGGCACGCAGTTCGACGGCCTCGGCCACATCGGCATCCAGCTCGGCAAGGACGGCGACAAGAGCGAGATGCGCTACTACAACGGGCTTTCGCAGCAGGAGATCGGGGCCCACAACGGGCTTCAGAAGCTCGGAATCGAGCATGTGAAGCCGTTCTTCACGCGCGGCCACCTTATCGACGCGATGGGCGTGAAGGGCGCGATGTTGGAGGCCGGCCAGGAAATCACCATGGCCGACGTGCGCGCGGCGCTCACCAAGCAGGGCATGAAGGACGACGACATCAGGCAGGGCGACGCGCTCTTCTTCAACACCGGCTGGAGCTCGCTCTGGCAGAAGAACAACGACAAATACGTCAACGGCGAGCCTGGCATCGGCGTCGAGGTTGCGCGCTGGATCGCGCAGAAGGGCGCCTGCGTCGTCGGCGCGGATTGCTGGGGCATCGAGGTCGTGCCGAACCCGGACAAGGCCGTGGCGTTCCCGGTGCACGGCGAGCTGATCACGAAGAACGGCATCTTCCTTTCCGAGAACATGCAGTTCAACGACCTCATCCGCGACCGCAAGTATCAGTTCGTCTACATCTTCTCGCCGGTGCCCATCAAAGGCGCCACCGGCTCGATCAACTCGCCGATCGCGGTGACCTGAGCACGCACGGTAAATTCTGGAGCGAAGCGCCCCGCCGCAGCCCGCGGCGGGGCTTTTCGTTTGCGCGCGGTTTGTGACCGGCGTCACCGGGGGCGTGCGGTGGGCGCGGTCACTGTGAACGCATTCACAACCTGTCATAAGGGCGCATGGGGAGGCTCGCGCCTCACCAAACACAGGAGAACGACCGCCATGACACCGAAAGTCCTCGTCCTTGCCGCGGCCACTCTGCTCGGCGCCGCCGGCGGTTCAGCCCATGCCCTGCCGCAATCGACGGCACCCTTGCCGTTCTCGCTCCTGGATGAGCGCGCCGGCGCCGAACCGGCAGGCTGCGGCTATTCCTATGGCTGCACGACGGATTTCCGCACCGGGAAGCGCTATTGCTACATGGCCTGCCTCGACCGGCCGAAACTGAACTTCTGAGATCGGGCGCGGCGCCGTCGCTTCCCCGGTGGCGCCGCGCCTGGCCGTCGTGCAAAATCGGCGCATGGACGGGACCTTCACCCTCCCCGACGTCAACCGGAACTACTTCGCCGCGCTCGAATCGTTCGCCGCGTGGTACGTCCACGACGCGCCGCGCATCCGCTCGCCGCGCGAGCTCGTGCGCCAGACCTGCGAGCGCTTCGTGGCGCACGGCGTGCCGCTGTCGCGCTTCACCGCGCTGCTGCTGATGCTGCACCCCGATCATTTCGGCGTGGCGCAGCGCTGGTATCGCGGCAATCCCGAGGTCAAGACAAACCGCGGCAACTACGCGATCTGGAACCGCCCGGTGCTGCAGGACAGCCCCTATGGCGAGATCAATCGCGGCGCCGCGGCGCTGCGCCGCCGGCTGACCGGCCCGCACGCGCGGCTCGACTACGAGGTGCTGAAGGAATACGTGGCCGAGGGCTGCACCGACTACGTCATCATGCATCTGCCGTTCAGCGACGAGGGCCGCCATGCCGCCGCCTTCGCCACGGATCGCCCGGCCGGCTTCACGCTCGCCGAGCTCAGGCTCTTCGACGCGATGCTGCCGCACATGGCGCGCCAGAGCGAGCTCTTGACCTTGCGCTATCTCACGACCACGCTGCTCGACACCTATGTCGGCCGCAAGGCCGGCGAGCGCGTGCTGACGGGCCAGATCCGCCGCGGCAGCGGCGAGACGATCCGCGCCGTGATCTGGCTCTCGGACCTGCGCGGCTTCACGAGCCTCTCGGACCGCCTGCCGCGCGGTGCGCTGATCGCGCTGTTGAACGGCTATTTCGATTGCGTGGGCGGCGCCCTCGACGCGGCCGGCGGCGAAATCCTGAAATTCATCGGCGACGCCGTGCTCGCGATCTTTCCGCTCGGCGTGCGCTACGACCTCGGCGTCACCGCGCGCGCCGCCGTGCGCGCCGCCGTGCGCGCCCGCGCCGGCCTCGCGGAACTGCGCAAGCTGCCGGGCGGCGCCGAGCTCGATTTCGGCGTGGCCCTCCATGTCGGCGACGTGATGTACGGCAACATCGGCACGTCCCACCGCCTCGATTTCACCGTGATCGGACCGGCCGTGAACCTCACCGCGCGCCTGGAATCGCTCACCGCCGCGCTCGGCGAGCCGATCCTGGTTTCGGCCGAGATCGCCAAGGCGCTCGGCAACGGCGTCGAGAGCGTCGGACGCCACAACCTCAAAGGCTTGCTGGCGCCGGTCGAGGCGTTCCGGCCGGCAGCGGGCGGCGACAGCGCTATCGCTTGATCGGCGTCTTGAGCAATGTGACGCCGCGGACCCAAATCTTGCCGCCGGCACCGTCCACCTGAATCTCGAGCTTGACCTTGCTCGGGGACTGGCCGCGCTTGAGCCAGAACGGCGTCTCGTAGGTGGCCCAGCCGGTCGTGCCGGAAACCTTGCGCGCCAGGCCCTTGGAGAAGAATTCTCCGAGCCCGTCGAACACGCACCACATCTGAAGATAGGCCTTGCCGCCGAGGCCCTCGGTCCTGAGCTGCGCGCGGTAGGTCAAGAGGCACGCGTCGACGCCGAGCCGGTCCGCCTCGAACAGGCGGATCGGGCCGCTCTCCCTAGGCTCGAAGCGCCAGGAGTGGTCGGCGGGCTCGAGCGTGGCGGGCGTGATCGGGCGGTGGACCGGGCCGAACTTGCGCAGCTCCTCCGCCGGTCCGGTCGGACGCGGCGGCGAAATCAGATTGCGCAGGACGGAAAGCATGAGCGCTCTCCTCTCGGGTGGATGCGAAGCGTCGGACGCCCCATCGATGCGCCCGAAGGGTTAATGCCGGCTTTACGCGCCCCGCGCCCGGCGAGGCGAACGAGGCCGCGCCGCCGGCGGGAGCCGGTCAGACCGCCTCCGAGGCGTGCGCGGGATTCTCGCCGCCGACGAGATCGAGGACGCGGATTTCCTCGAACCCGAACTCCGCGAGGCGTGGGCGCAGCGTCTCGGCATCAGGCAAGGGCGACGTGAAGATCGCGAGATTGGGCGGCAGCCCGGTTTCTCGCGGTGGATCGGGCGGCAGCGCGGAGAGGAAGTTCTGCACCCGCCGCGCCACGGCCCCGGCGGGATCGAGCCAGGCAATCTGGGGCGGCGCCGCCGCCGCGAGCTCGGGCAGCACGAAACTGTAATGCGTGCAGCCGAGCACGATCGTGTCGAGCGCGGCACCGCCCGGCGCCTTGGTCAAGACCTCGACCTCCTCGCGCAGCACGCCCGCATCGGCAGGGAGGCCGCGGAAGCGCTGCTCGGCGATCGGCGCGAGGCGCTTCGATCCGTGCGTCAGCACGGTGCAGCCTCGAGCGAATTGCTCGATCAGCTCGCGCAGATATTCGCGCCGCACGGTGGCCGGCGTCGCGAGCAGGCCGAAGGTTTTCGTCTTGCTCACCTTGGCCGCCCATTTGATCGCCGGCACGCAGCCGACGAACGGCACCGGGAAGCGCGCGCGCAGCGGCGCCAGCGCGACCGTGGTCGCGGTGTTGCAGGCCACGACCACGGCCGACGGCGCCAGCATGCGCTCGAGCGCCTCGACGATGCGCGCGCAGCGCTCGACGACCATGGCATCGGGGAGATTGCCGTAGGGGAAGCCGCCATTGTCGGCGACGTAGACGATGTCTGCCTCGGGCAGGAGCTTCCTGATCTCGCGCACGACGCCGAGCCCACCGATGCCGGAATCGATCACCGCGAGCTGCCGGCGCTTCGCGCGCGCGCGCTCGCTGTCGATGATCCGGCGGGTGATGCTATCGTTCAACAGAGTCGCTCGTCGCCGCATGCTAGCACAGTGCGCGCACGCGAGGGATCGTTCGTTACGCCACGGAAACGTTGAAAAGCCGTTGCGGCGCGCCATGTTTCCGATTGCAGGAGGCACCCATGGCCATCGTCGATCGCGCGCCCGACACCCGACCCTTCGTTCCCGCCGCCGAGGCCGCAGCTGCGGGCAGCGAGATCCGCGCCCCCACGCTCATCGTGAAGGGCCGGCCGGCCAGCGACGGCGCCGGCGTGAAGCTCAACCGCGTCATCGGCGGCCAGGCGCTGCCCGATCTCGACCCCTTCCTGATGCTCGACGAGTTCCGCTCGGACCAAAGCGCCGACTATATCGCCGGCTTCCCGGACCACCCGCACCGCGGCTTCGAGACCGTCACCTACATGCTCGCCGGCCGCATGCGCCACGCCGACAACCAGGGCAACACCGGCTTGCTCCGGCCCGGCAGCGTGCAGTGGATGACCGCCGGGCGCGGCATCGTGCACTCGGAAATGCCCGAGCAGGAAGACGGGCTCATGTGGGGCTTCCAGCTCTGGGTCAACCTGCCCGCCAAGGACAAGATGACGGCGCCGCGCTACCAGGACATCGAGCCCGGTGCGATTCCGACGGTGAAGACGCCTGACGGGGCCACGGTGCGCGTGATCGCGGGCGAGGTCGCCGGCGCCATCGGCCCGGTTGCGGCGGTCGCGACCGAGCCCACTTATCTCGACGTTGGGCTGCCCGCTGGCGCGCGCTTCGCGCACGCTTTGCCGCCCACACACAACGCGTTCGTCTACGTGTTCGAGGGCGCGCTCATCGTCGGCGCGGGCGAGATTGCCGAAACCGTCCAGCGCGGCGAGCTTGTCGTGCTCGGCCCCGGCAAGCGCGTGGCGCTCGCCGCCGGCACCGAGGCCGGCCGCGCGATCCTCGTCGCCGGCCGCCCGCTCAACGAGCCCATCGCGAAATACGGGCCGTTCGTGATGAACACCGACGAGGAGATCGTGCAGGCCGTCCGGGACTATCAGTCGGGGAAGTTCTAGCGGCCCGCGCGCTGCCCTCACTTCCCACTCGCTGCGCGGTCGCAGCGAATGGGCCCCTTCTCTCCCGGAGGGAGAGAAAAGAAAGAGGGCGCTGCTTTCTTCTCTCTCCCGCTTGCGGGAGAGAAGGGGCCCAATCGATGCCACTGGGCATCGATTGGGAAGTGAGGGCCAGCGGCGCCCCTACGAATTTTGTGGCCGGCGTGATTAACTCCCGCGCAGGGAAGCATCCGCAGGGAGGAACCCCCATGCCCACGCTCACCGGCTTCGGCTCGCTCAGGACGATCAAGAAGGAACGCATCAACGCCAAGATCACGCGCCGCATCGTTTCGGGCGAGCGCGGCATGCTCGTGTGGTGGAGCAACAAGAAGGGCGCCCATGCCCAGGCGCACAAGCACCCGCACGAGCAGATTTTCTGGATCTTGAAGGGCAGGATGAAGTTCCGCCTCGGCAACAAGACCAAGCTCTGCAAGGCCGGCGACGTCGCCGTGATCCCCGGCGGCGTCGAGCACGAGGCGTGGTTCCCGGAGGATTGCGAGGTGATCGACGTCTTCACGCCGCCGCGCGAGGATTTCCTGGAAGGCGGCCCGCCGCCCTATATGCGCGAGTAGTATGAACGATCCCATTCACATCGTCGGCGGCGGGCTCGCTGGATCGGAGGCGGCGTGGCAGATCGCGCGCGCGGGCCTACGCTGCGTGCTGCACGAGATGCGGCCGGTGCGCATGACGGCGGCACACAAAACGCAGGGGCTGGCCGAGCTCGTGTGCTCGAACTCGTTCCGCTCCGACGATGCCGAGCACAACGCGGTGGGACTGCTGCACGAGGAGATGCGGCGCTGCGGCTCGCTGATCCTCGCCGCCGCCGACCGGCACAAGGTTCCGGCCGGCGCCGCGCTCGCGGTCGACCGCGAGGGCTTCTCCGCCGCGGTCGAGGCCGCGCTCGCTGCGGAGCAGCCGATCGAGATCCGGCGCGAGGAAATCGCGGGACTGCCGCCGGCCGAGTGGCGCTCGGTCATCGTCGCCACCGGGCCGCTCACCTCGCCGGCGCTGAGCGAAGCCGTCCTGAAGCTCACCGGCGAGGATTCGCTCGCCTTCTTCGATGCGATCGCGCCGATCGTCTACAAGGAGACGATCGATTTTGCGAAGGCGTGGTTCCAGTCGCGCTACGACAAACCGGGGCCGGGCGGCACCGGCGAGGACTACATCAACTGCCCGCTCGAGCGCGCCGAATACGAGGCGTTCATCGCCGCGTTGCTCGCCGGCGAGAAAACCGAGTTCAAGGAATGGGAGGCGAACACGCCCTATTTCGAGGGCTGCCTGCCGATCGAGGTGATGGCCGCGCGCGGCCACGACACGCTGCGCTACGGGCCGATGAAGCCGGTGGGCTTGACCGACCCGCGCACCGGCCGGCGCCCCTGGGCTGCCGTGCAGCTCCGCCAGGACAACGCGCTCGGCACGCTCTACAACATGGTGGGATTCCAGACCAAGTTGAGGCACGGCGCGCAGGCCACGGTCTTCCGCACGATCCCCGGCCTCGAGCGCGCCGAGTTCGCGCGCTTGGGCGGCCTCCACCGCAACACCTTCATCAACAGCCCCAAGCTGCTCGACGGCGCGCTGCGCTTGAAGGCGGAGCCGCGCCTGCGCTTTGCCGGGCAGATCACCGGCGTCGAAGGCTATGTCGAGAGCGCCGCAATCGGCCTCCTCGCCGGGCGTTTCGCGGCCGCCGAGGCGATCGGCGTCGCCGCCCCCGCGCCGCCGCCTACGACCGCGCTCGGCGCCCTCATCGGCCACATCACCGGCGGCGCCGCCGTTGCCACATTTCAGCCGATGAACGTGAATTTCGGCCTGTTCCCGCCGCTGCCCGACGCCGGCAGGCGGGGGCCACGGGGCGCCGACCGCAAGACCGCGCTTGCCCGCCGCGCGCTCGCCGACCTCGACGCCTGGCTTGGCCACCGCGCCGCTGCGTAACGACCTTGCGCTGGTTTGGCCCGGCGCTCATGCTTCATAGCGGAGCGTGAGGTCCAAGAGCGCTCGGCAAGCGTCGCTCGCAAACTGCCCTCGATTGCCCACGACGCAAAGACATGGCCGATCAGACTCTCCTGCTCATCGTTGCCGCCGCGGGCTTCGTTCTGGGCATGCTCGCGCTCTATGTTCTCTATTCCCGCGGAAAATCGACGAGCCTCGCCACGGCCACCGCAGAGCTAAGCGCCGCTCGGGCGCAGGCCGAGACCGCGCAGCGCGAACGCGAGGCCATCGTCGAAGAACGCGCCAAGGCCGAAACCACGGCCAAGCGCGTCCCCGAACTCGACGCCCGTATCGAGAGCCTGCGCAGCGAACTGGATGCCGCGAACCTTCAGCGATCATCGCTGGAGGCCACGCTCAAATCCGCGCGCGCCGATCATGCCGCGCGCGTGGAGGAGCTTGAGCGCTGGGGCCAGAAGCTGCAGCGCGATTTCGGCGCGCTGTCGAGCGAGGCGCTCGACAAGAACAGCGAGAATTTCCTGAAACTCGTTAGCGAGCGCTTCGAGCAGCACAATCAGACGGCCCAGCACAACCTGACCGAGCGCGAGAAGGCCGTGGAAGCGCTGGTCAAGCCGCTCTCCGAAACGCTCGCGAAGTTCGAGACACAGGTGGGACGGGTCGAGATGGAGCGCCAAGGCACCTACAGCGCGCTCCAGGCCCAGATCGATCTCATCGCCAAAGGGCAGACCGAACTGCGCGGGGAGACCGGGCGGCTGGTCCAGGCCCTGCGCTCGCCGAAGACGCGCGGCCGCTGGGGTGAACTGCAGCTCCGCAACGTGCTTGAACTCGGGGGCATGACCCAGAACGTCGATTTCGTCGAGCAGAACTCGCTCGCCGGAGACGAAGGCCTGCTGCGGCCGGATGCGATCGTGCGCCTGCCCGGCGGGAAATGCGTGATCCTCGATGCCAAGACGCCGCTGGATGCGTACCTCAGCGCCATGGAGGCGGACGAGGCGAGCAAGAGGCTGCTGCTTGAGCAGCATGCGCGCCAGTTGCGCGCCCATGCCAAGTCGCTCGGCGACAAGGAGTATTGGCGGCGCCTCGGCGACACGCCGGATATCGTCGTGATGTTCGTGCCGGGCGAGGCGTTTTTCGCCGCGGCAATCGAGGCCGATCCCAGCGTATTCGAGGAGGCGCTGAAGAATCGTGTCCTGATCGCAACGCCGATGTCGCTGCTGGCGCTCATTCGCGTCATCGCCTTCGGCTGGCAGCAAGAGCGTCTGGCGAAGAACGCCCAGGACGTCGCAAGCCTGGCCAAGGAGCTCTATGGGCGCATCGGCATTCTCGGTAGCCACATTGGCGATGTCGGGAAATCGCTGAAGCGGGCGGTGGAAAACTACAACAATGCCGTCGGCTCGCTCGAGAGCCGGGTTCTGCCGACCGCGCGGCGCTTCGAGCAGCTCGGCGTGGTTCCCGCTGGGGAGACACTCCCCGAGGTCAAGCCGGTGACGGAAGAGCCCCGGCGGATCACCGCGCCCGAAATCATGGGCGCTGAAGCCGAGCTACCCTTGGCTCCGGCCTGAGTCTCGGCGGCGACGGAGGGCCAGCGCCGCACACGGGCAGCTGCCTGAAATACCTCCGGCGCGGGAACCGCTTTGCGCGGCCGCGCGTTTCCCCTTGAGCGGGAAACCCCCATGGGAGGGCTGGACAATGCCACAACGCAACGAAGGCGAAGGCAGCAGGACCGCCGCGCGCGAGTACCATCGGCGCACCGCGGCATTCGTGAAGACCGGGCGCGCGCGCAAGGCCGCGCGCAAGGCCGCCGCCGCGCTCGACACGCCCGAAGGCACCGCGATGCGCGAGGCCGAGATCAAGGGCAAGGCCGCAGCGCGCGGCGAGGATCCCAAGCTCTACAAGAAGGGCGTGCCTGGCCGGGATCCGAAGCCGGATCCGGACTTGGATTGAGTTGAAGCACGCCTTCCCAAGAGGCGTCATCCCGACCGGAGCGGCGCGCTTTTGCGCCGCGGAGTGGAGGGATCGCGTCGGGCCGCAAGTGCGGCCCTTCTGGCCAATTCGCGCCATTGCGCGAATTGGCCGTAAGCGAGGCCAAGGGCCTCGCGTCGCGCACGATCCCTCCACTCCGCGAGCCGGAGGCGGCTCGCTCCGGTCGGGATGACGCTGGAAGGGAAGGACCCGGCGGCAGGGTCCGTGTCAGTCCTTGCCAGTCCGTGCGGCCCACCAGAGGCGCACGATCTTGGCCCAAGGCGCAAGCTCGGTCGGCCGCCCCATCACGTCGTATCCGCGCCGGCGGAGCAGCCGCAGATAGGCGTGCGCCAGCGTTGCGAAAAGTGTGAGCGATCGCGCGGCGCGGTCGGCCGGCGGCGCGGCGCGCGCTTGTTCGATGTGCCGCTCGGCGCGCGCCGCGAGCGCAGCCGCGGCGCGGCGCAGTTCGGCGCTCGGCCTCAGCGCAAACAACGCGTCTTCGCTGAGGCCCGCTTCGCGCGCGATGTCGGCGGGGACGTATTGCCGGCGCGCGCGGGCGTGGAACGGAATCGCGCGGATCAACCCCGTGAGCGCCCAAGCGATGCCGAGATGACGGAGCTTCGCCCGCGTCGCGTCGTCCGTTGCGCCGAGCAGCTGGGCGGCGAGCCACAAGAGCTGCGACGAGCTGGCCTCGCAATAGGCTTCGAGTGCTGCCAGCGTCTCCGGCGGGCGGCCCGCGAGATCGAATTCGCGAGCGTCGATGAGCGCCTCGAAGCCCGCGCGCGGCAGCCGCGCGGCCGCCACCGCCGCGGCGAGCGCCTCCACCACCGCGTGCTCGCGTGCGGGCCCTCCGTAGATGCCCGCCTCGTAGAGGCGCGCAATCGCCTCGCGCCACCATTGGAGGCGGACCTGGCCCAGCATCGGCTCGCTCACGGTCTCGCGCACCCTGGCGATCTCGTGGTTGAACGCGTAGAGCGCGAACAAATGCTCGCGCGCGGCGGCCGGCGCGAACAGCACGGTCAGGAAGCGGTCGTAGTCCGCGCGCCGCACTTCGGCGGCGCAATAGGAGAGCGCCTCAGCCATGCCGGCGGCTCTCTTGAGTCTCGCGGCAACGAAGCCTAGTTTTCCGGCGCTCTAGGACAGGGTTCCGGCGTCCGGCCCTGCCCGGACAATCACCTGGGGGAGTTTCAATGGCTGCCATTCTGACCAGTCTGCGCAACACCGTTCTGGCCGGCTTCGTGCTGGCCATCGTCCTGCTCATCATCGTGGGCCTGGTCACAGGCGGCTACGGCCTTACCTTCGGCAAGGGCTTCTGGCTGTTCGTGGTCCGCTGGCTGCACGTGATCTCGGGCGTTCTCTGGATCGGCCTGCTCTATTACTTCAACTTCGTGCAGATCCCGAGCATGCCGAAAATCCCCGACGAGCAAAAGCCGGCGGTGAGCAAGGTGATCGCACCCGAGGCGCTGTTCTGGTTCCGCTGGGCGGCGATGTCGACCATCATCTTCGGCATCCTGCTCGCCCTCCTCCAGGAATACTTCGTCAACGCCGTGCTGCTCGGCATCACCAGCGGGATGCCCCGCGACACGATGATCGGCATCGGCATGTGGCTCGGCGCGATCATGTGGTTCAACGTCTGGTTCGTGATCTGGCCCAACCAGCAGAAGGCGCTGGGCCTGGTCGAGGCCACGTCCGACGAGAAGAAGGCGGCCGCGCGTACCGCGATGCTGTTCTCGCGCACCAACACGATGCTCTCGGTGCCGATGCTCTACGCGATGATCGCGACGCAGAGCGCGTACTGAGCGCGCACAACGCTCGAAACGGAAACGGCGCCCGCGCGGGCGCCGTTTTTGGTTTTCGGGCGGCGCCGACCCTCACTTCCCATTCGCCGCAATCGGCCGCGAATGGGCCCCTTCTCTCTCCCACTTCGTGGGAGAGAGAAGAAAGGGCGGCATGACTTTTTTTCTTTTCTCTCCCTTCGGGAGAGAAGGGGCCCATCGACGCGCCCCTGCGCGGCGACGGGAAGTGAGGGCCCTACGCCCTTGCCTTGGCGGCGGCGTCGCCCTTGCCTTCGCGCTCATCGCGCCAGCGGCGGATGGCGGGCATGTAGATGAGGAGCGACGAGGAGACGTAGATCGCGGAATAGGTTCCGACGAGGATGCCGAAGCAGATGGCGAGCGTGAACGCGAACAGCGATTCGCCGCCGAAGATTAGCATCGGGAGCACGGCGATGAGCGTGGCGCCGCCGGTCATCATGGTGCGGAACAGGTTCTGGTTGACCGAAATGTTGATCAGCTCCTTGAAATCGGTCTTCTTGTAGCGACGCATGTTCTCGCGCAGGCGGTCGAAGATGACGATGGTCTCGTTGATCGAATAGCCGGCGAGCGTCAGCAGCGCTGCGATGGCGGTGAGATCGAACTCGAGCCCGGTGATCGAATAGACACCGAGCGCCATGGTCGCATCGTGCGCCGTCGCGAGAAGGCCGGCGACGCCGAACTGCCACTCGAAGCGGATCCACACATAGATCGCGATCATGAGGAGCGCCAAGCCGGTGGCGATCATGCCGTCGCGGAACAGGCTTTCGCTCACCTTGGGCCCGACGAACTCCTGGCGGCGGAACTCGTAGCCCGGCCCGAGCGCCTTCCGGATGTCGTCGATGGCCTTGGCCTGCGCGCGCTCGTCGCCGGGCGGCCGCTCGGCGCGGATCATGACGCCGCGGTCGCCCCCCACGTGCTGGACCTGAACATCGCCGAGATTGAGCGCGATGACGCGCTTGCGGACCTCGGCGATGTCGATCTTCTGCTGGCTGACCGCCTCGATCAGCAGCCCGCCCTGGAAGTCGATGCCGAAATTGAGTCCGCGCACGGACAGGGAGACGACGACGCCGATGAACAGCAGCGCGGTCAGCGAGAACGCGAAGTAGCGCGCGCCGACGAAGTCGATCTTGGTCGTTTGAGGAAAATACTTGGCAAGCGCCATCGCGGTCTTCCCTTTAATGCCTAGGCCGGGACCGGGCTGCGGCGCATGATCGGCAGCGTCTTCGGCCGCCACCAGCGCCACCAGTACACAACCTGGATGCGCGTGAGCATGATCGCGGTAAAGAACGAGGCGCCGACGCCGATGGCGAGGGTGACCCCGAAGCCTTTCACCGGCCCCGATCCGAAGAGATAGAGCAGCAGGCCGGCGATGATCACAGTGATGTTCGAATCCGATATCGCCGTGAACGCGCGGCGGAAGCCGGCGTCGATCGCGGACAGAGTCGTCCGGCCGGCGCGGATCTCCTCGCGCATGCGCTCGTAGATCAGCACGTTGGCGTCGACCGACATGCCGAGCGAGAGCACGATGCCGGCGATGCCCGGCAGCGTGAGCGTGGCCCCGAGCAGCGACATGATCGCCGCCAGGATGATGAGGTTGAACGTCAGCGCAATGATCGCGAAGAGGCCGAACAGGCCATAGGCGCCGATCATGTAAGCGGCGACCAGCACCACGCCGAGCATGCTCGCCCAGATGCCGGCCTCGATCGCGTCGGCGCCGAGCGTAGCGCCGACCGTGCGCTCCTCGACCACGTTGAACTTCGCCGGCAGCGCGCCCGCGCGCAGCAGCAGCGCCAGGCGCGTCGCCGACTCGACCGTGAAGCGGCCCTGAATGATGCCCGAGCCGCCGCAGATCGCCGACTGGATCACCGGCGCCGAGATCACCTCGTCGTCGAGCACGATCGCGAACGGCTTCCGGATGTTCTCCTGCGTGATCGTGCAGAAGATGCGCGCGCCGGTCGTATCGAAGCGGAACTGGATGATCGGCAGGCCGTCCTGGAAGGTCTGCTGCGCGTCGGTCAGATGCGAGCCGTCGAGCCGCGCCTCCTCCTCGACGAGGTACCAGCCCTCCTCGCCCATGCTCCTGGCGCCGGGCAAGAGCTTGTAGCCCGGCGGCGCCACCGTCTCCTTGGTCGGCGCCAGGATCGACTGGTGCGGCAGGTGGAACGTCATCTTGGCCGTGGTGCCGATGCGCCGGCGGATTTCTTCGGTGTCGGAGACGCCGGGCACCTCGACGATGACGCGCGTGTCGCCCTGGCGCTGGATCGTCAATTCGAGCACGCCCTGGGGATCGATGCGCCGGCGCAGGATCTCCATCGCCTGGTCGATGATGCGCTCGTTCAGCGAGGCGAGGCCGGCGTCGGTGAGGCGCACCGTGATCGCGTTGCCCTCGGCGCGCACCTCGTAGAGATTTTGGCGCGCGCTGAAAACGCCGCCGCTGCCGCTGCCGGCATCGCGCGCGACGGTCTCGGCGATGCTCTTCGCCTTGTCGAGCTGCGCCGCGTCGGGCGCCCTGAACGCGACGCCGCGGCCGACATAGCGCATGTCCTCGTAGCGGACGCGCTGGTCGCGCAGCGATTTGCGCAGCGAATCGCGGACGTTCTTGAGCGTGTCGGTGACGACGCCGCGCATCTCCGCCTCGAGCAGCAGATAGGCGCCGCCCTGGAGATCGAGGCCGAGCGCGAATTGCTGGTGCGGAACCCAGCTCGGGAGCGACTCGGCCGTCTTCTTCGAAAGCACGTTGGGGCCGGCGAGGATGAGCGCGAGCACGCAGACGATCAGCGCCGTCCAGAGCTGGAAGCGGGTGATGTTGATCATTGGGGCGGCCCGGTACCGGCGCCTGCCGCCGCGGTCAGCGGCCGAACAATCGCTTCAGAATGCCGGCCTTGCCGTCATTGGCCGGCTGCTGCCCCGGCGCCGGTGCCATGCCGGGCGCGGGCATGCCGTGCGGGTTCCAGAGACCCGCGATCTGGCCGCGCGCGATCTGCACGCGCACATTGTCCGCGATCTCGACCTCGACGGTCGGGCTGGTCTCGTGCGCCTTGGTGACCTTGCCGACGATGCCGCCCGAGGTCACCACCTCGTCGCCCTTCTTGACCGCGGCGATGAGCGCGCGATGCTCCTTCATCCGCTTTTGCTGCGGCCGGATGAGCAGGAACCAGAACACGACGAAGATCAGGATCAGCGGCAGGATGCCCGTCAATAAACTCTCGCTGCCGGAGGTCTTGGCGGCATCCTGGGCGAATGCCTCGGAAATCCACATGAACGTTCTCTCCGCTGTCCGGAAATACGAACGCGGCGCCTCACCGGTTCGGGGGCGCCAGCGATTTATCGGGAATATACAAGTCCATGCCCCCCGTTCAAGGGCGCCGCCATGCCGGATTGACGCGCCCTGGACCGGTGACTAGGAGTGCGCGAGGCCTGCATTTCGCTTTCGCCACGCCATGCCAAAACGCGCCAAACCCAAGGCGGCCCATCCCGCTGCTGCCGGCGGCGCCCGTCTCGACGGGGTGGCCCTCGCGCGCATCGCGGCGGCGCTGGAGCGCATGTCGCCGGCCACGCCGCCGGCGGCTTCGCTCGCAAGGGGCGAGGCCTTCGTCTGGCATGCCGACGAGGGCCGCTTGGAAGCGGTGGCCAAGGTCAACCGGCTCGACCTCGGCTTGCTCAAGGGCATCGAGCGGCAGCGCGAGGCGCTGCTCGACAACACGCGCCGGTTCGCGCGGGGCCTGCCCGCGAACAACGCCCTCCTCTGGGGCGCGCGCGGCATGGGCAAGAGCTCGCTGGTCAAGGCCGCGCACGGCGCGGTCAACCGCGATGTGAAGGGCGCGCTCGCGCTGGTCGAGATCCACCGCGAGGACATCCCCTCGCTGCCGCGGCTCCTCTCGGTGCTGCGCGAGGCGGAGCGGCGCACGATCCTCTTCTGCGACGACCTCTCGTTCGACGGGCAGGACGCGGCCTATAAGTCGCTCAAGGCCGTGCTCGAGGGCGGCGTCGAGGGCCGGCCCGACAACGTGATCTTCTACGCCACCTCGAACCGCCGCCACCTGATGCCGCGCGAGATGATCGACAACGAGCGCGCGACCGCGATCCACGGCGGCGAGGCGATCGAGGAGAAGGT
>Ga0187893_10000630_pt1 | contig 89839 bp, 86 predicted proteins | sample MA1701074metaG_FD_139574 | JGI IMG/M metagenome (GOLD analysis project Ga0187893, IMG submission 139574) | White microbial mat communities from a basaltic lava cave in the Kipuka Kanohina Cave System on the Island of Hawaii, USA - MA170107-4 metaG ... | reverse complement strand
TTGACTGGGGTGACCACATATTTGCAGCAGCGCATGACGATTACTGACCCCCAACAAGCCCAAATGTTCATTATTATGCCTTTCTTTTTGGCATACACGTCGATAGCAGGCTGGTTCCCGTTGGGCCTCTCCGTGTACTGGATCATTTCGACCGTCGTGTATCTGCTGGAGTACTACCTCGTAGTGGGTCCTCCGGCCCCGCCGCTGCAACCCGCCCCACCCAAGCGTGGCCGTAGACCAGAGAAGCATGAGGCCGCGCAGGAGGAATGAGCGCCACCGAGCACTCCGGGCGCACCGTGGCGGAAGCGCTTGATCGCGCGCTGGCCGCTCTGGGTGTTTCTCGCGACGAGGTGGAAGTTGAGGTCATCCAGGAACCGAGGCCGGCGCTGCTGGGCCTCGGAGGCCGTGAGGCCAAGGTGCGTGTAGCACGCAAGGCGACACCCGGAGCGTTCGCTCAACAGGAGGTAGAGCAGCTGCTTAGCCTGATGGGGTACGAAGGGCAGGCCACTGTTGAGGAGTCTGCGGATGGGATATCGCTCACGCTCGTTGGGCAGGAGATGGACTCATTGATCGGCCGCGACGGCAAGACGCTAGACGCGCTCGAGTTTCTGCTCGGACTCCACATGGCGCGTCGCCAGGGTCAGTGGATTCCCATCGTGGTTGACACGCAGGGCTATCGCGCGCGCCGGGAGAGCACCCTGATCGCTACGGCCCAGCAAGCCGCCGAGCGCGCGGCACGAGAAGGCGCGCCTGTGTTCCTGGAGCCGATGGAGTCGCGTGACCGGCGGACGGTCCACACGGTCCTTCAAGGCGATCCAAGGGTGACGACGGCGAGTGAAGGCGAGGGCGAGCAACGGCGCGTGGTGGTTCACCCGAAGGAGTCCACGCCTCCGCCCGAGTGAACCCCGCACTGCGTCAACTGGAACGCGCGGCCGACGACATGGGCGTGGCGCTCCCGCCGGGTGCGCTTGGGTGCTTTGAAGCCTACCTGCACGAGCTCATGGTGTGGCGCGGTCGAATCAACCTCACGGCGGCGACGACCCCGCAAGCCGTGGTCAGCCTGCACTTCATCGACTCCCTGCTGCCGCTATCTCTCGTGGACTTCCCTCGACTGGCGCGGGTCGCCGATGTCGGCTCAGGAGGTGGCTTTCCCGGCCTGCCCACCAAGATCGTCCGGCCCGACCTCCGGGTCACATTGATCGAAGCGTCCACACGTCGCGTAGCGTTCCTCGAGCACGTCGGGCGAGTGTTGGAGCTTACGGATCTCACGGTCGCCTGGGGCCGCGCCGAAGTTCTAGGGCGCGCGATCGAGCACCGGGAGCGGTTCGACATCGTGCTCTCCCGCGCGGCCGCGCGGGCAGGAGCGGCGGCTGAGCTGTGCCTTCCTTTCGCCCGCGTCGGCGGCACAGTCATTTTGCTGAAAGGGCCCAAGGCCGGGCCTGAGCTTGCCGCGGCCCGGCCACTCATCGAACGCCTGGGCGGCGCGCTGTCCGCGACAGAAGTCATGAGCCTACCCACCACCAACCAGTCCAGGCTGGTGGCAACCATCAAGAAGGGCCGCCCCTGTGGCGAGGAGTACCCCCGAAGTGCCCCACGTCTCGGTCGATACTAGTTTTGACAAGGCGGAGTGAAAGCCATAGAGGGGATCACAACGCTCCGTGACGAATCGTCACGAGATCTCGTGAGACGCGTCATCGCGATCGTGAACCAAAAGGGAGGCGTCGGGAAATCCACGACTGCCGTGAACCTCTCCGCCTGCCTCGCAGCATCCGGCCATGCGACGCTGCTCGTCGATCTTGACCCTCAGGCCAACTCGACAAGCGGCCTGGGCGTCCCGCGAGACCGCGAGACCGGATCGGTCTACGACCTGTTGCTCGACGGCGTTGATCTCTCAGCCGTCGTACTCACAGTCCAGATTCCCGGGCTGTTCCTGGTGCCAAGCACCATCCACCTCGCGGGGGCCGAAGTCGAACTCTCTGGACTCGTCGCCCGAGAGACGAGGCTCAGAAAGGCGTTGGGCGATGCAGAATACCCGCTGATCCTCCTTGACTGCCCTCCCTCGCTTGGCCTACTCACGATCAACGCCCTGACTGCTGCCTCCGAGGCGCTGATACCAATTCAGTGCGAGTACTACGCCCTTGAAGGGCTGACACAGCTGCTGCAGTCCATCGACCTCGTCAGGCGTCACCTCAACCCAGATCTGGAGATCAGCGGCGTACTCCTAACTATGTACGACTCACGCACCAACCTGTCAGACCAGGTGGTGCAGGAAGTCAGGAAGTTTTTCGGCGAACGGGTGTATGACACCATAATCCCCAGGAGCGTCCGGTTGGCCGAGGCCCCGAGTCATGGCAAGCCCATCACTCTGTACGACCCGTCCTCCCGAGGGGCACAGGCTTACCAGGCGCTCGCACAGGAGGTGATCTCTCGTGGCAGACAACCGTCCCCTTCCTCCTGATGACCGCGCGGGCGGCCGGACTTCCCGCCCCAGGGGCCTCGGACGGGGCCTTGGGGCGCTGATTCCCGGAGCCGACCAACCCGCGGAGGCCGGGATTATCGAGATACCGGTGGATCGAATCCGCCCGAACGCGTTACAGCCGAGAGCCGGATTCGGCGGCGAACCCCTCGCCGAGTTGGAGGCCTCCATTCGGGAGCAAGGGATCCTGCAGCCGATCCTGGTCCGCAAGGTCGGTGATGGCTATGAGTTGGTCGCCGGGGAGAGGCGGTGGCGGGCAGCGAGGGCAGCGGGTCTCCAGGCCGTACCCGCTATCGTCCGTCAACTTGATGACCGAGGCGCGCTCGAGGCGGCCCTGGTTGAGAATTTGCAGCGGGAGGACCTGAACGCCGTGGAGAGGGCGCGGGCGTACCGCCGTCTGGCCACCGATTTTGGCCTCAGCCAAGAAGCGATCGCCCGGAGGGTCGGACGCAGTCAGCCGTCGGTTGCCAACACGCTGCGGCTACTGGCGCTTCCTCACGAGATACTGGTATCGTTGGAGGCCGGTAGGATCACAGAGGGCCACGCACGCGCGCTACTCGCGGTTTCCGACGAGACGCAGGTAATCTCTCTGTGGAAGACTGTCGAGAGCAGGGGACTCTCCGTCCGAGAGACAGAGGCGATGGCCCGGAGGAAGGCTATTTCACGTGGAATAGGCAGGCGAGGTAGGAGAGAGGCAAGTGAAGTTAATATAATAAAACATCAACTCGAAAACACCCTCGGCGCGCCCATCAAGCTGACTGTCAACAGGCGAGGAGGAGGCGAGGTCAGGATAACCTTTTTCTCGCCTGCCGACCTCGATCGTCTCCTCGCGCTCCTCGGGGCCGACGAGCCGGGAGCCCGGTGATGGCCGCCCACGAGCCGCTCCCATCGCGCGACGCGGCGTGGGATCTGCTGTGCGAGTGGACCCCGACGGTCAACCTCCGCAAGCACATGCTGTCGGTGGAAGCGGCCATGCGCCGGTACGCACAGAGCTTTGGGGAGGACGAAGCCCTCTGGGGCCTCGTTGGTCTGCTACACGACTTCGACTACGAACGCTATCCATCGCAGGAGGCCGGGCATCCGTTTCGGGGCGTCGAGCATCTGCGCGGCCTGGGCTATCCGGAGGTCGTCTGCCGCGCGGTCCTTTCACACGCCGACTACTCGGGGGTGCCGCGCACGTCTCGCATGGAGCTCGCCCTGCACGCGTGCGACGAGCTCACCGGCTTCATCGTTGCCGTGGCACTGGTGCGACCGACGAAGAGTGTGCACGATGTCGATACGGACGCCGTCAAGCGCAAGATGAAGGACAAGGCGTTCGCGCGGGCCGTCAGTCGCGACGAGATGGTACGCGCTTCCGAAGCGTTGGGCGTCCCCTTTGATGAGCACGTGGCCGTCGTGATCGCCGCCATGCGCGGGATCGCCCCGGCGCTGGGACTGGCGGGCATGTCCTGATCGGGCGCCAGGGCCGCCGCCCGAATCTCTGAGCGTGGAAGGCACCATCGTTAACGCCCTCGCGGTGCTCGGCGGTGGCCTCACCGGCCTTCGCCTGCGCCGCCGGCTGCCAGGGCGCACGCGGCAGACCGCCATGCAGGCCATCGGCCTCGTATCGCTGCTGATCGGTGCGGCGATGGCGTTGGAAACGCGCAGCGTGCTGGGCATCATCATCAGCCTGGTCCTGGGCGGATGACCCCGACCATGGCCCGCGAGCTCACGGCTACCGGTGGCGTGCTCATCATGGGGCTGGGGCTATCGATTCTGGAGGTGCGCTCGATCCGTGTCGGCGCGCTGCTGCCTGCCCTGCTCGTGTCGATCGCCCTGACGCTGGCGGCGCCGGTCCCACACACAGTGATACGCGCGCTGGGGCTGTGAGGACAGGAGGTGCCTCCGACGCGTGGAACCTAAGGTGTGATCCCAGTGCCAAGAGGTTAGTGTGATGTCCGCAGGACCCGATGCCTGGACCGTGGGCGTGCTGGCGGCCTATGTTGTGCTCGCCGGGGCCGTCGCCATCCTGGCGCTCGCGGTGCGCGGTGTTGTCCGTCGGGGCATGACGGGCGGCGACGACCCCCGCGTGCTCGACCGCCTGGCCGCGGTCGAGCGGGATCTGGGCACGGCCGTGCGCCGGCTCGAGCACCTTGCCGCGCGCGTGGATCGTTTGGCCGACGATGGACAGCGCGGCCTGCGACGAGCGAACCTCGTCCGGTACGATGCGTTCAAGGAACTCGGCGGCCACATGAGTTTTAGCCTGGCACTCCTCGACGCCTTGGGCGACGGCGTCGTATTAAGCGCGCTGAACGATCGCGACGGAGCCCGGATCTACGCCAAGCCCATTGCAGGCGGCCGGTCCACCTTCACCCTGTCGGAGGAAGAGCAGCGCGCGCTCTCACAGAGCTAAGGATACATCCCGCGATGGTGTTCGCAGACCGGCGTGACGCGGGGCGCCGCCTGGCCGCGGCGCTGGAGCATCTGCGCGAGCGTCACCCCGTCATCATCGCCGTACCGCGCGGTGGTGTGGTGGTGGGTCGGGAGGTGGCGGTCCAGCTGCAGGCGCCCGTGGACGTGATCGTGCCGCGAAAGCTGCGCGCGCCGTTCAACGCGGAGCTCGCCATCGGTGCGGTAGCGGAGGGCGGCGCCGCGTTCATCGAGGAGGAGACCGCCCGTGGCGTCTCGGGCGCCTACGTGGAGCAGGAGATCGCCGCCCAGCGCGCGGAGATTGCGAGGCGCGTCGACGTCTACCGCGGGGGGCGTTCACTGGTCGACGTGACGGGGCGGATGGCGATCGTGGTCGACGACGGGATTGCCACGGGCGCCACGATGGTCGCGGCGCTGCGCGCCATCCGCGCGTGCCGCCCAGCCTATCTTGTGGCCGCGGTACCGGTGGCGCCGCCGGAAGGCCTCGTTCGGCTGGCGAAGGAGGCGGATGAGGTCGTCTGCTTGATCACCCCTGCACACTTCCAGGCCGTGGGGCAGTTCTACGGGAACTTCACCCAGGTCACCGACGCCGAGGTCGTGGCGCTGCTGGCGCCGCAGCCAGGTCCGGGACGGTAGCCGCGATGTCAATCCACCCGACGACGACCGGAGCCGTCCGCCGTACCTCCCTCTTCGATGTGCACCTGGCTGCGGGTGCGCGTATGGTGCCATTTGCGGGCTGGGAGATGCCCGTCCAATACACGGGCGTGAGTGATGAACACTTGGCGGTCCGCACGCGCGTAGGCATTTTCGATGTCTCGCACATGGGTGAAATCCTCATTGAGGGCGCCGACGCACTGCGGACCGTCCAACACTTAGTCACCAACGATGCGGCGCGGCTGGCCGATGAATGCGGGCTCTACACGCCGATGTGCACGCCATCCGGCGGCATCGTGGACGACATTGTGGTCGCGCGCGAGGACGAGCGCAGGTATCTGTGCATCGTCAATGCGGCGACGCACGAGGGGGACCTGGCGTGGATCCGCACACACGCCGGGACGGCCACCGTGCGCGACGTTTCCGATGAGACGGCCCTGCTGTCCCTCCAGGGGCCCAAGGCCCAGGCCGTGTTGGAGACTGCGACGAGCACCGACCTGGCGCCGCTGGCCCGGTTTCAGTGGCGCGCGGCTGTGCCCGTCGGTGGCGTCAAGACCACCGTCTCCCGCACGGGCTACACCGGCGAGGATGGATTCGAGATCGCGTGCCCGTGGGAGGCCGCACCCGCGGTGTGGGATACTGTGGTGGCGGCCGGCAAGCCGTTTGGCATTGTGCCGGTTGGGTTGGGGGCGCGCGATACGCTGCGGCTGGAAGCCGGGCTCATGCTGTATGGCAACGACATCAGCGAAGACACCACGCCGCTTGAGGCCCCACTCGCCTGGACGGTGAAGTTCGACAAGGTCGAGTTCAATGGGCGCGCCGCGCTGCTGCAGCAGCGGGCCGACGGCCCCAGGCGGCGACTGGTGGGGTTTGAGGTCGCTGAGCGCGCGATCCCGCGCCAGCACTGCCGTATTCTCGCAGGTGATCGCCCGATCGGTGAGGTGACGAGCGGCACGTTTTCACCGCTGCTGCGCCGGCCCATCGGCTTGGGCTACGTGCCCACGGAGTACTCCGCGGTGGGGACCGCCATCGCTGTTGAGGTGCGAGATCGGTTGGTTCCGGCCCAGGTGGTGCGGTTGCCCTTCTACCGTCGCCCGCGCGGGTGATCCCACGCGTATGATGAGGAGTGAGGTGGGATATGTACCCGAGTGATCGGCGGTACACGCAGGAGCACGAGTGGGCGCTCCGGGAGGGCAGCCGCGTGCGCGTTGGTGTCACCCAATTCGCCGCGGAGCGCCTGAGCGACGTGGTGTTCGTTGAATTGCCCGCGGTGGGCGCCGACGTACGGGCCGCGACGCCGTTCGGTGTGGTGGAGTCGGTGAAAGCGGCGAGCGACTTGTTTGCCCCGGTCACCGGGCGAGTCGTCGAGGTCAATGCCGCGCTCGTGGACAACCCCGAGCTGATCAACCAGGATCCGCACGGGGCGGCCTGGATCATCGTTGTCGAGCCGGCGGATGCCACGGAGTGGGACCGGCTACTGACGGCGGACGCGTACGCCAAGCTGGTGGGAGAGGCGGGCGCATGACCCACGGCGAGGGCTGGCAGGCGCACAAGTACCTCCCGCTGACCGCGGCCGAGCGCGATGAGATGCTCAAGGTCATCGGCCGCGCGTCGGTAGAGGAGTTGTGGGCCGAGATCCCGGCGGCGGTTCGCCTTCGCCGCCCGTTGGCCCTGCCGCCGGCGCTGACCGATGCTGACTTGCTGGCGCACCTGCGCGAGCTCGCAGACCGCAACGGGCACGCGGACCGCTTCGCCTGCTTCCTGGGTGGGGGCGCGTACGACCACGTGATCCCCAGCGTCGTGTGGCACCTGGCCGGTCGCGCCGAGTTCTACACCGCCTACACCCCGTACCAGGCCGAGCTCATGCAGGGCGAGTTGCAGGCGACCTACGAGTACCAGTCGATGGTGTGCGAGCTCACCGCGATGGATGTCGCCAACGCCTCGATGTACGATGGGGCCAGCGCGCTTGGGGAAGCGGCGGTGATGGCCCGCGACTTGACCGACCGGAGCCAGGTCGTGGTGTCGTCCGCGGTGCATCCGCACGCGCGCGAGGTGCTGCGCACGTACACGCAGCACCTGGGGATCACCGTCGAGGACGTGCCCCATCAGGCCGGGCGTACAACCGTCGATGCGATCCGTGCCGCCATCGGGTCGGGTACAGCCGCGGTGATCATCCAGTCCCCCAACGTCTTTGGGTGCATCGAAGACGGTGAGGGGCTGGCGCAGGCCGCCCACGACGCCGGCGCCCTGCTCGTCGTGTCGATCAGCGACCCCCTGAGTCTCGGCCTGCTGCAACCACCGGGCGCCTACGGCGCCGACATCGTCACGGGGGAGGGGCAGCCGCTGGGAAACCATCTCAGCTTTGGCGGGCCGTATCTCGGCATGCTGGCGACTCGGGCCGCGTTCGTGCGCCGCATGCCGGGCCGGCTGGTGGGCGTGACGACCGATCGCGACGGTCGACGGGGATTCGTGCTGACCTTGCAGACCCGCGAGCAGCATATCCGCCGCGAGAAGGCGACCAGCAACATCTGCACCAATGAGGCGCTGAATGCCCTCGCCGCCGGTATCTACATGGCGGCGTTGGGACGTCAGGGTATTCGGCGCGTGGCCGAGGTCTGTGCACGCCGGGCGCACTATGCCCGGGAACGGCTGCGCACCATCCCGGGTGTGCGCGCGGCCTTCGATGCGCCGGTGTTCCATGAGTTTGCCCTGCGCCTGCCGGTGGCACCCGAGACCCTCAACGCGCGTCTGGCCGAGCGGGGGATCCTGGGCGGGTTGCCCTTGGGGGAGTGGTACCCGGACTTGGCGGATGGGTGGCTCGTCTGCGTCACCGAGGCACGCACCCGCGCGCAGATCGACACGCTGGTCGCCGCCACGGCGGAGGCCGTGCGCGCATGACGCCCCGCGACTTTCCGTTGATCTTCGAACACAGCGTGCCCGGGCGCATCGCCGCGGCGCTGCCGGAGGCGGGCGTCCCCGACGTGTCGTTGGAAGAGATCATTGCCCCGCGCCTCCTCAGGCGTGAGCCCGCGGCGCTCCCCGAGGTCAGCGAGTTGGACCTGGTCCGCCACTACACGCGGCTCTCACAGCGCAACTATGCGATCGACGTCGGGTTCTATCCCCTCGGCTCGTGCACCATGAAGTACAACCCCAAGGTCAACGAGGATGCAGCGCGTCTGCCCGGCTTCGCGCGGCTGCACCCCAACACGCCGCTCGCGCTTGCGCAGGGCGCGCTCGAACTGCTCTGGCGCCTGGAGCAGATGCTCTGCGAGATCAGCGGGATGGATCGCGTCACGTTCCAGCCGGCCGCCGGTGCGCATGGCGAGATGACGGCCCTCATGATGATCCGGGCTTATCACCGCGAGCGGGGGGAGCGGCGGACACGTGTGATCGTCCCCGACTCTGCCCACGGGACCAACCCGGCCTCGGCGGCGATGTGCGGGTTCACCGTGACCACGGTGGCCAGCGACGCACGAGGCAACATCGACGTGGCGGCGCTGCGTGGGGCGGTTGATGATTCGGTCGCGGCGCTGATGCTGACCAACCCCAACACGCTGGGCCTGTTCGAGGAGCGCGTCGTCGAGGTGGCTGAGATCGTGCATGCTGCGGGCGCCCTGATGTATTTGGACGGCGCCAACTTCAACGCCATGCTGGGCGTGACGCGGCCTGGCGATCAAGGATTCGACGTCATGCACATGAACGTGCACAAGACATTCAGCACACCGCACGGCGGGGGAGGTCCGGGGGGCGGCCCCGTGGCGGTCAAGCGGCGGCTCGAGCCGTATCTTCCGGCGCCAACGGTCGACCGCGACGGTGAGCGGTTCATCCTCCAGCACGACCGGCCGAAGTCGATCGGCCGGGTGCGGGCGTTTGCCGGCAACTTCGGCATCTTCGTGAGGGCGTACGCATATCTATGCGCCTACGGGCCACTGCTGCGGCAGGTGTCGGAAGCGGCGGTGCTCAACGCGAACTACCTGCTCGCGCGTCTGCGACCACACTTCGACCTGCCGTATGATCGCGTATGCATGCACGAGTTCGTGCTGTCCGGCCGGCGGCAGAAGGCGCAGCACGGCGTGCGCACCCTGGACATCGCCAAGCGCCTGCTGGACTACGGGTTTCACGCGCCCACGATCTACTTCCCCCTGATCGTGGATGAGGCGATCATGATCGAACCCACCGAGACCGAGAGCCGCCAGACCCTCGACGCGTTTGCGACGGCGCTCATCCGCGTCGCCGAGGAATGCGCGACCAACCCGGAGATCGTCCGGAGCGCGCCTCACCACACGCCGGTCCGCCGACTCGACGAAGTCTCGGCGGCGCGTCACCCGAACCTGCGCTGGCGGCCGCCGGTTCCCACCGCGGGTGGCGTTTCCGCAGGAGAGGATTGACCCAGCCGTCGGTGGCGGACGTTCGGGCCGCGGCGCAGCGCATCGCCCCGGACGTCCGGCGGGTGCCCCTGCATCCGTGGGATGATGGGCGTATCTTCCTCAAGCTCGAGAACCTGCAACCGACCGGGTCGTTCAAGGTGCGGGGCGCCGCGAATCACCTGCGCGCCGTCGTGGCGGCCTCCGGCCGGGTGCGCGGTGTGATCACGGCATCGTCCGGCAACCATGGGCAGGCGGTGGCCTATGTCGCGCAGCGGCTGGGGATTCCTGCCGTCGTCGTCGTGCCGGAAACCGTGAACCCGTTGAAGGCGGCTCGCATCGTGGGGTTTGGGGCCGAGCTCATCCGATGCGGCACCACGATGCGCGACCGGGCGGTCCTGGCAAACAGTCTGGCGCAGGAGCGCGGGCTGCACTTTGTGCCGTCCTTTGACGACCCATTTGTCATCGCCGGCCAGGGGACCTGCGGACTCGAGTTGGCCGACCAGGCCCCCAGCCTGGCCGCCGTTGTCGTGCCAGCGGGCGGGGGCGGCCTGATCTCGGGTGTGGCGCTCACGCTGAAGGCCCTCCGGCCAAAGATGAAAGTCATCGGCGTAGAGCCCAGTGCCCTGCCACGGTTTGCCGCCTCGCGCGCGGCCGGGTCCCGCGTCGAGGTGCCGTTTCGCGACACGATCGCAGACGGACTGCGAGGCCAGACGCCCGGCGCGCTCACCTGGGACGTGACGTCCCAAACAGTCGATGAGTTCGTTGCCGTCGACGATGCGGCGACGCTCGACGCGGTCCGTAGGCTGTTCCTCGACGGTCACCTCGTGGTGGAGCCGTCCGGGGCCGTCGCAGTGGCGGCCGTCCTGTCGGGGCTCGTCAGGGACCGCCCGGTTGCGGCCGTCATCAGCGGAGGCAACCTCGACCCAGCCCTCCTTTCCACGCTCTTCCCAGACGCGTCGTAACACGTCCCATCGCGAAACAGGGCGTCTGAACGCGAAATACACAGATTTCTACGCTACACTGCCACGCAGTCAGCTCTAACGTACACATGTTCGGTATCCAATAACCTTGCATTACCGCACATATGTTCGTTATCCTCAGCGTGGAGGTGATCCCGTGGACGAGGTCTTGGGCGCAAAGCAACCGCTGACCGCGCGTCAGCACGAGATTCTACAGCACGTGGCCGCCTGTATCCGACGTAGCGGGATCGTACCGTCGGTTCGGGAGATTGGGTTCGCGCTCGGCATGCGCTCGCCCTCGACCGTTCACCAGCACCTCGCGGTGCTTGAGCGGAAGGGCTACCTTCGCCGGGACGGCGACCGGATGCGCGTCTTGGAGATCACGGACCGCACGGCGCTTCCCGACGGTGAGGTCGTCTCGCTGCCCCTCATCGGAAGGGTCTCAGCCGGCACCCCGCTGCTGGCCGAGCAGCAGATCGAAGAGATGATTCCCATCCCCCGGCGGTTCGTCGGGTGGAGTGACGAGAGCTTCCTCCTGACCGTCCGCGGCGACAGCATGATCGGTGCCGGCATCTTCGACGGCGATCTGGTCATCGTGCGTTGTCAGACGACGGCGGATCCCGGTGAGCTCGTGGTGGCGCTGATGGGCGATGAAGCCACGGTCAAGCGCCTTCAGGTTGCGGACGACGGGCCCTACTTGAGGCCGGAGAATCCGGCCTACGCGCCGATTCGCGGGGAATTCGAGATCATCGGCAAGGTCGTCGGGTTGCTGCGTCGCTACCTGGTGGGAGGCCAGAGGTGATCCGCGCGGACCATCTGCTGTTGGTGACCGGGCCCCGGGCGGGCGGCCCTGTGTGGCGCGCGCTCCCGGCGGCGAGTCGGTGGTCGATATTCTGGGATGACAGGAAGGCCATCTCGCTCAAGATTGTCTTCCTCATCGTCTGTCTCGCCGCGGCCGCGCTGCTGGAGACGCCGTGGTGAGTGGCACGGGCACGCTGCTCGTGAGCACCGCGGCATATGCTGTCCCCGATGGGCGGACGGCGGTCGCCGCGGTGTTCCGGTCGGAAGGAAACGATCGGCCGCGAATCGTGGTGCGGCGCCTAACACGCACCGACACAGTACCGCCGGCCTACCGCGCGCTGCTGTTGGCGCTGTGGGACGCGCAGCGGATGGGCGCCCGACGGCTAGTGGTCTCGACCGACGACATCGAGGTGACGGCTCAGCTGGATGGGGAGGCTCCTCCAGCGGTTGAGGCGGTCGGACCGTACCTGCAGGTGCGGGCGCTGCTGCGAGCGTTTGGATCTGCAGAGGTCCGCTACATCGAACGGGAGCGCAACTTCGAGGCCATCGCCGCAGCGGCGGCCGCCGTCGAGCACCGGCAGCCGATCTGCCAGGACCTGCCCCTCTGGAGAGCCGCGTCCTAGGCCGGCGCCACGCCGGCGTCGGATCGTGTGCCCGCGGCCGGGCAGGGCAGCGTGCAATCGCCGAAGAACTCCCGTTCCGGATCCGCTATGGTAGAATCCGCGCAGCCGCATCTCGCGCAGGGCGAACGCCACCTCGATGCGGGCGAGTGGCAGGAAGCCGAGGCCGCGTTCCGCCGCGCCATCGACAGCGATTCAGATTCAGCGCCGGCCTACAGCAAGATGGGCGTTGCCTTGATCCACCAGCGGCGCATGGACGAAGCCGAAGCGGCGTTCGCCACCGCGATCGACAAGAACCCCCGGTATGCGCCCGCCTGGAGCAACCTCGGCAACGTCTACCGGGAGACCGGGCGTACCGAGCAGGCGCTGGAGGCCTACCAGCGAGCCATCGCCGCCGATCCAGACTACTGGGTCGCCCACCAGAACCTCGGGGGCCTCTACAAACAGATGGGTCGCACGAGCGAAGCCATCGCCGCGCTAAGGCGGGCGACCCGGCTGTCCGCGAAGAACGCCTTTAGGCGCCCCAGCGATACCGGCGAGCGACGGCCGGGGTGCCTGGGTCGCACCGCGGCGCTGCTTCTCCTGCTGCTCGTGGCTGCGCTCGTCGTCTGATCGTTTCACTCATCCGCATCGCCGCGGAGGCGGAGGACGTGCAGCAGATCGCTGCGCGTGACGATCCCGGCGAGGTTGCCGGTCTCATCAACCACGAGCAGCCGGCCGACGCCGTCCTGCATCATCCTAGACAGCGCGCCAAACGCCTCTTCATCGGCCGAGACCGTCTTGAGGAGATCGCGTGGCGTCATGATCTCCCGCACGGTGACGCTCGAGCGCCGGTCCGCAGGCACCGTGACGACATCCTGGAGGGTGACGATCCCGATGAGGTGGTCGCCAAACACGACCGGGAACCCACCGTGCTTGTATGGGAGGAAGTAGTCGGCCACGGCCTGTTCGACCGTCAGGTTTGGGTCGAGCGTGTGGAGGTCGCGGGACATGATCTCGCGGATCCGGACCCCGGCCAGGCCCTGGCGGAGCACGACTTGCTGATACGACGCTTGCGCGCCGCTGTCCAGGAACCAGCCGATCAGGACGAACCACAACCCCCCAATGAAGTTGTTCACGACCACTTGGTACAGCCCGCCCCCGATGAAGAGCAGTGCCACGACCTGGCCCGTCCGGGCCGCCAATCGCGTCGCCGTTGGCAGGCTGCCGGTTCGACGCCACAGCGCGGCGCGAAGCACGCGCCCGCCGTCTAGTGGGAAGCCCGGGATCAGGTTGAAGACCCCCAGGATCACGTTGGCGATGGCCAGGTACTGAACGATGTGGCCCAGCGCGCTGTTTCCAAACGCCGGCGTGAGCGCGAAAGAGGCAGCGGCCAGGGCGAGGCTCGTCAAGGGGCCGGCCACGGCCATCAGGAACTCCGCGCGTGGCGTGGGAGGCTCATCGGCGATCTGCGCGACGCCGCCGAAGAGGAACAGGATGATCACGCGGGTCCGGATCCCGAATCGCCGAGCGGTCAGGGCGTGGCCGAACTCGTGGACCAGGACGGAGACGAACAACAAAAGGGCGGAGGCCGTCCCCATCATCCAATACGTGCCCGGGTCGAACCCGGGCGCGCGAACCGGATAGTAGGAGACGGCGAGCGACCAGGCGCCGATCCAGATCGCGATGAACCAGGTGTAGTTGACCGCGACGGGGATCCCCAAGATCCTTCCAATCCGGAACGCGCCCCGCACACGAGCCTCCCGATGGAATGAGCGAGTTGTGGGAAGTGTTCTACGCGAGCCAGGGGCCTCCCCTCACCGCTCGAGCGCGTCACGCGGGGCGGCTGCACGCAGCCGTTGACGCTGCGGCAGGGAATACCCTATTGTGGGCGGCGGTTACTGTTGGGGCGGCGGGCGGTGTGCACTCCTGCTCCGGTCGCGCGAGGGAGGACGTTTCAAATGGCAAAGCCGTTGGCAGTCACCGAGGACACCTTCGAGCAGGAGGTGCTCAAGTCGGACCTACCCGTGCTGGTGGACTTCTGGGCCGAGTGGTGCGGGCCGTGCCGCATGGTCGCTCCCGTCGTGGAGGAGCTCGCGGGCGAGTACGCGGGCCGGCTCAAGGTGACCAAAGTGGACGTTGACGACAATCAGCGTCTGGCGGTCCGCTATAGCGTCATGAGCATCCCCACCCTGGGGGTCTTCCGGGGCGGCGAAATGATCGAGCGCATCATCGGCTACATGCCCAAGGGAGAGCTCAAGCGCCGTGTGGACGGCGCGCTCCAGGCCAAGGTGCAGTAGGCCGCCGCCCATCACCGGAAGCGGTCAGGGCTGCCCCTGCAGCCAGCGTTCCGCATCGATGGCCGCCATGCAGCCAAAGCTGGCCGCAGTGACCGCCTGGCGGTAGGTGTGATCGTGGACGTCTCCGGCGGCAAAGACGCCCTCCACACTCGTCGCTGATCGCTCGCTGAGCCTGATGTAGCCGTTCTCGTCGAGGTCTAGCTGCCCCCGGACGAGGCCGGTGTTCGGCGTATGACCGATCGCCACGAAAACCCCGTCGGTCTTGTGGTCAATCCGCTGGTCGGTGCGCATGTTCCGGAGGCGCACTCCGCTCACCACGCCATCGCCCAAGACATCCTCGACAACAGAGTCCCAGATGAATCGGATCGCCGGGTGGGCGAGGGCGCGGTCCTGCATGATCTTGCTCGCGCGCAGCTGGTCGCGGCGGTGAATGACGGTAACCGACTTCACGATCTTACCCAGGTACAAGGCCTCCTCCAGGGCGGAATCCCCCCCACCGACGACGACGACGTCCCTCTTCCTGAAGAAGAAGCCGTCGCACGTCGCGCACGTGGACACGCCGCGCCCCATCAGCCGGGACTCTCCCGGTAGGCCTAGTAGTCTGGCCGAGGCGCCCGTGGCCAGAATCAGGGCCCGGGCCTCGATGCGGTCGCCGGACTGGGTGGTTACGGAGAAGGGCCGGCCGCCCAGCGCCACCTCGGAAGCGTCCTCAGTGATGAACTCGACCCCCACCCGCTCGGCCTGGCCGCGCATGGCCTGCATGAGTGCCGGCCCCATGACCGCGTCCTCGAACCCTGGGTAGTTCTCAACCAGGGTGGTCAGCATGAGTTGCCCCCCGGCCTCCCCGCCCTCAATCACCAACGGCGCCAGATTGGCGCGAGCCGCGTAGATGGCCGCGGTCAGTCCGGCGGGGCCCCCTCCCAGGATAACGATGTTGCGCATCGTGTGGACACTCCCTCGGCATGGGTGGCGTACGCGTGTTCGTACGCCTCAGCCGCGCCACTCTACAACGGCCCCTCCCTGAGGGCTATTTCCCCAATTGTGCCCCCTCTTCCCCCGACGGAAGCACCCGGCCGGTAGTCGTCCGCCCCAGGTCCAGGCCAGGAACGGCTTGAATTGTCCGATAGGATGATTCGGACTCATCCTCCAGAGCGTCGGGCATAGTCCGACCGTTCAGGTGACGACCCCCACCCTATGGTGGGTGAATTCATCCCTCCTTGCTCCGCAATTCTTCGCTGTGGCGATAGGCAGGCCCCCTGTTCATCCTTAAGCTGGGGATACCGGCACACACAAGTCATGGCACCGCGGGGACGACTGTGGCGACGTCTCAGATAACCGTTCGCGCCCGCGACTGCGAGAGTCGGCCGAACCGGTTTCACTATATCGGTGACCAGATGACCTACCGAGGTCAAGAGTGGGTCATCGTGGGGCTATTCATGGGCGCTGACCCGATTACAAGCGAGGTGGAAGAGTACCTCGTGCTGGAAGGACGCGTACTGGAGGAAAGGGGGCACGAACGTGGGAGGGTGGTATAAGCAGTCACGCCAGGGCCGGTCGCTGACAATCGCGACTGGGGTGTGGGTCGCAGTCCTGGCCGTTGTGTTCAGCCTGGCGCCCATGCCGGTGGCGTATGTGGCGGCACAGAACACTCAAAGCTACGTCCTGACGCCTGGGGACTCTGTGGACGTTTCGGTGTTCGGGGAGCCCACGCTTAGCCGGACGGTTACGATCCGGCCGGATGGGAAGATCACGCTCCCGCTGGTTGGCGACGTCGATGCGGCGGGCCAGACACCGTCCCAGCTCGCCGATCGCGTCGCGAACGCGCTCAAGACGTACCTGAAGGCGCCGCAGGTCTCGGTGACCGTCAGCAGCTTTCAACGCGCCCAGGTCTATCTCGTCGGCGCGGTGACGCGGCCGGGTCCCGTGGATATCCAGGCGGGCTGGACGGTCTTCGAAGTCTTTGCGATGGCCGGAGGGGTAACACCTCGTGCCGCGCTACGCAGGGCGACGCTGACCCGGCGCACAACGGGCCAGAGCTTCGCTCTGGACCTCGATCGGCTCCTGGTCAAGGGGGATCGCTCGGCGGACTTTCCCGTGGAAGCCGGCGACGTCATCATGGTCCCTGCACTGCAGGGACGGATCCTCGTGCTCGGGGCCGTGAGGTCCCCGGGACCGTATGACGTCGACGAGGGCGCGCGATTTATCGACGTCATCGCGATGGCCGGTGGTCCGGCGGATCGGGCCGCGACAAACAACATTGGCATCATTCGCAACCTCCCCGAAGGGAAGGCGACCGTCACGCCCGTCGACATGAACAAGATTCTGAGGGGCGACATGTCTCAGAACATGCTGTTGCAGCATCAGGACATCGTCTATGTCCCGCAGGGTGCCCTGGTCCGCTGGGGCGATATCTTGGCGTGGCTGTCGGGGTACAGCCTCGTCAGAACAGTGTTCGGGTTCTAGGAAGGCGCGCCGGACCCAGTGCGGCGCGATGCGAGAACGAATTGGGGAGGGGAGCAACGACGATGAGTGGACAGGCAAGTGAACTCCGACTCTATATCCAGGCAATCCGAAGCCGCTTGTGGATGGTGGCGATCGTAGTCGTCATCGCCATCGGTGGCGCCTTCTGGCGTGCCGGACGAACGCCCGCCAGCTTTACCGCCACGGCCACCATGCTGGTGACCGCGCCGGCCGTGACCCCTGCCCCGTCGATTACCGGCGGCGATGCCAGCGCTGGCCCGTCAGCCGGCACAGTGACCGCGGACATCCTCCAACTCATCCCCAGCCGTCCGATCGCGGAGCGCGTCGCCAAGCGGCTGGACCTGGCCAGCCCGTCAGAGGTGCAGCGGGCGTTGTCGACCACGCTCATGCGTGGCACGTCCATCGTGCGGATCTCCGCGACCACGCGGGACGCCGACCTCGCGGCCAACATGGCCAATGTGACCGCCGAGGAGTTTGTGTCCTTCTTCCGCGACACCAACCGGGCGAGTATCTCGGAAACCCGACGCTTCGTGGAGGATCAGCTGCGCACGGCACGCAGCCGGCTCGAGGCATCTGAGTACGCGATTCAGACGTTCAAGGAGAGTCGCCAGATGCCCTCGATTGCGGCCGCGACGACCCAGATCCAGAGCGCCCTGGCCACGAGCCAGACCGATCTCGAATCCGCCGTGCTGGCCCATCGAGAGAATGAAGTCCGCCTGGTGGCGGTGCGGGCCCGCCTGCAGCGTGAGCAGCCGACGGTCGTGGCCTCCCGCTCGACCTCGGACAACCCGGTGTTCCGCCGATATCAGGACCGCCTGGTTGAGCTCGAGATTCAGCGCGCATCGTTTGCGCAGCAGTACACGCCGCAGCACCCGCGGATGGAGCAGATCACCCGGGAGATGGCGGATCTCCGCAGCCGCCTCACGACCGAGGTCCGCACGGCGATCGCCGAAGAGGTCACGGTGAACAACCCCCTCCACGCCCGCCTGTTGGATCAGATCGTCGGTTTTGAGGTTGAGCGCTCGGCGGTCTCAGCGCGTGTCGAGGCGTTGCAGACGACGCTGCGCCGGCGGCAGTCCGCGGCAATGTCGATTCCGGCCGCCGAGACCACGTTCAACCGGCTCCTGCGCGAGAACCGTGTGCTCGAGAGCAACTACACGATGCTGTCGAGCCGCTACCAGGAAATGCTGCTCCGCGAGAACCTTGCCGGGCACTTCCCGGCCGCACTCCATGTGATCGAGACTGCGACCGCGCCCACCCGGCCCGCGCCATCCCCGCTGCCCCGGACGGCTGCGGCGGCCGGTCTGGCCGGTCTGGTTCTTGGGATCGCGGCAGCGCTCTTTGTCGAATCCCTGGACGATCGAATTCGCACGCCGCAAGATGCGGAGCGTGCGCTGGGCGTGCCGGTTCTGGCGCAGATCCCTGCGCAAGGCAGCCTGAGGCCCTCGCCGGCCCCGGCCGTCTTTATCATCGCGATCGTGATAGCCGTGATGCTGGCGCTGGCCGCCGCGGTGACGCGGCTCTATGGTGCCACGACAGTCATCCGGACTGTGACCTCGACGACGGTCGCCTGGCTGGGCAACTCGCAGCCTGCACTGGGTTCGATCGGGCTGGCCGGTGACGAGCGTTAATGGCGGACGTGCAGTAATGGCGGACGTCAAGAGGCACCAAGAGGTGGCGGATATGGCCTCAAATGGATTCGTGACAGTCTCTGCGGCAGATCAGGGGACGCCGTTTGTCGAGTCGTACGGCCTGCTGTTGGCCAGCATCCTGCTGGGCAGCAACGGCAAGCCTCCGGCCGTGGTGGCCATTGCGGCCGCCCGGCCCGGCGACGGTGTCTCCACGACGGTGCTGAACCTGGGCATGACGATGGCTCGGACCGGACGGCCAACCGCCATAGTCGACGCCAACATGCGCGAGCCTGGACTCCATGTGGCCTTCGGGCTGCCGCAGAGCCCCGGGCTGGCCGAGGTCCTGACGGGGAAGACCGAACTCAAGACCGCCGCGGTGCCGACGCACATTCCCAATCTCTTCCTGGTTCCGGCGGGTCAGGCAACCAGTCCGGCCACAGCTCTGCTCAGCCAGGCCGGGCTAAAGGATCTGTTCGATCTCATGCGGACGCGGTTCGATCTGGTCGTGGTGGACACGCCGGCGATCTTGCAGTACCCGGATACGCTGCACATCGGAAAGAGCGTGGACGGCGTCCTGCAGGTGGTGTCGTCTCAAGGAGCCTCGCGCCGTGACCAGCAAGAGACCCGCCAGCTGTTGGACAGGGTAGGGGCGCACGTGCTCGGCACGGTGCTCAACCGAGTGCCCGCGCGGGCTCGGGACCCACGCCCTACCACGCGCTGATGCCGATGTGGGAGGCGCCCTCCGTGGAGGAGCCCCACTGGTACGCGGTGCAAACGAAACCGCGACAGGAGGACCGGGTGCTCTACTGGCTGCACCAGCGCTGCAGCCTGCCCGTCTTCCTGCCGAAGGTGGAGCAACTTCGAAAGCGGCGCTCGCGTCGTGTCACCATCGTGGAGCCTCTCTTTCCCTCCTACGTATTCGTACGCATGACACTGGCCCCCGAACCTTGGCACACGGTGAAGTGGACGCCGGGTGTGAGGCAGATCGTGTGCACTGGAGAGGTCCCGACCGCCGTCCCGCCGGAGGCAATGGAACTGCTCCGGGGTCGGTACGGAGAGAGCGACGTGCTGCAGTGGTGTCCGGCGTTTCGCGCAGGCGAGTCGGTGCGGATCGTGCACGGGCCCCTCGCCGGGCTCGAGGGCATCCTGGAGCGCCCAAGCAGTCGTGGAGACCGGGTGCGCGTGTTGCTGAGCCTGCTGGGCGGCACGACGCCGGTCGAGATGGACGTCACGGATATCGAAGCCGTAGCGTAGTCGCCTGGGGCCGCCCCCAAGACGGGGGTGCCCGGTACGTCGCACGTCAAATCAGCGGCCGAATACCGTAGCCTCACCCGGGTGGACTGGATGCACCGGGACGGCGGAGCTGTCTCTATGATCCCTGTGACACAGCTTGACCACGTGAAACCCGCCGCTGCGGCGGCGCCGGCGTTTGACGATCTCATCAAGACGCGTCAGGCGCGCCTCGCCATTATCGGGCTGGGCTACATCGGACTCCCGCTCGCGGTCGCGTATGCGCAGGCGGGATTCCGCGTGGCCGGCATCGACATCGATGAGGCCCGCCTCGAGGCAATCGTCGCGCAGCGCGCATCCATCTCGGATGTGCCGTCGGCTGACATCGCCGCGGTGCGCGCGGCCGGGCTATTCAACGTCGACTCGTCGTACGACGCGCTCGCGGACGCAGACGCCATCATGATCTGCGTCCCGACGCCGTGCACGCGCAACAAGCAGCCCGACACGTCGAGCATCGAGGCCGCGGCCCGCGGGATCGCCCGCCAGCTGCGACCGGGGCAGTTGGTCATCCTGCGCAGCACGAGCTATCCGGGCACCACGGAAGAGCTCGTGCTTCCGATTCTCGAGTCCAGCGGTCTGGTCGTGGGGCGGGACGTGTACCTCGCCTTCGTTCCCGAGCGCGTCGACCCCGGGCGTCAGGACTACACCTTGCACAACACACCCATGGTCGTCGGCGGCGCCGACGCCGAGAGCACGCGCCGCGCGATGTTGCTGTTCGAGCAGCTGGGCCCCAAGGTGATGGCGGTCTCCTCACCCGCTGCGGCGGAAATGGCCAAGCTGCTCGAGAACGTGTTCCGCAACGTCAACATCGCATTAGTCAATCAGCTGGCGATGCTGTGCGATCGCATGGGGCTGGACATCTGGGAGATCATCGAAGCGGCGGCGACAAAGCCGTACGGCTTCCTCCCATTTGTCCCCGGTCCGGGGGTGGGGGGGCACTGCATCCCCGTGGACCCCTACTATCTGGCGTGGAAGGCGCGTGAGTACGACTACCACATGGACTTCATCGAGCTGGCCGCGCGCGTGAACGAAGAGATGCCCTACCACGTGGTGACCAAGACGCTGCTGGCGCTCAACGGCCAGCGGACCCGGCAACCGGGGGTACGGGTTTTGGTCCTCGGGGTCACGTTCAAGCGCGACATCGATGACTATCGGGGATCGCCGGCGCTCAAGATCATGGAACTCCTGATGCACCACGGCGCCAAGGTCTCGTATCACGATCCCCACGTGCCAAAGCTGCCGGTGGACGGTCGCGTCTTCTCGAGCCGGCCGCTGACGCCGGCAGCGCTGCGGGCGGCGGACTGCGTGCTGATCGTGTCCGATCATACCGCCGTGGACTACGCCGCGGTCGTCCGGTATGCCAAGCTGGTGGTAGACACACGGAACGCGACCCGGACGGTCAGGGAAGGCCGCGAGAAGATCGTCAAGCTGTAGCGGCCAGACACGTTCGGCACGTCGGCCTTCGCACGTCCACCGTCTGATACGAACCACACTGCTGAGACGTATACGTCGTTGCCAGCCCTTCTACAGGTGATCCAGCAGGGCGAGCTCAGAGGCGCCGAGGTCTTCGCGCTGGACCTTTCGAGCACGTTGGCGCGCGACGGCACATGGGACGTTGCATTGATGAGCCTGTTTGGGGTTGAGCACGCGTATACAGCGGCCGCGGCGGCGGCCGGCGTGGGTGTTGCCGTGGTCCAGCCCGATGGCCGCGCGAGCGGATTCGACGTCCGGGTCCTTCGAAAGGTACAGGCCGCCATCGACGCCGGAGGCTATCGGGTTGTTCAGGCCAACGGCGCCGCGACGCTGAAGTATCTGGTGGCCGCGCGCCGCCTGGCGCGCCGCCCGTGGCGGCTGGTGTACCGCGCGATTGGGATGGGATCGTACTGGCGGCGGGGGTTCTCTCGGCGGCTCGTCTACCGCTGGCTGCTGAGCCAGCCGGACCGGATCGTGGCGGTGTGCGGGGCCGTGGCCGACGACCTGGTGGCCGCTGCTGGCCTAAACCCGGCCAGAGTGACCATCGTTCCCAATGGGGTGGAGCCCTCACGCATCGCGAGCACCTCTGAAGATCGCCCGCGCGTGCGCACGGCGCTGGGCGTGGGGCCGTCCGAGATCTTGATCGTCTACATCGGAAGCCTGGCCCCCGAGAAGAATCTCGGGGCGTTGGTCGCGGCAGTCGCCCGGTGCCGCCAAGAAGGCTTGCCGGTGAAGGCGCTGGTGGTCGGCGACGGACCGAGTCGCGACGACCTGCGGGACCTCGTCCGGCACCACGCATTGGACGAGGCGATCGTGTTCCAGCCGGCGCAGGATGCGATCGGGCCCCATCTGGCCGCCGCCGACCTCTGTGTGCTCCCAAGTCTGAGTGAGGGTATGCCGGCGTTGTTGATCGAAGCCGGTCTCGCGGGCCTGCCCGCGGTTGCCTACGACCTTGGCGGCATCCCGGAGGTCATCGAGCACGACGTAACCGGACTACTGGTCGGCGCCGGCGATCAGGTCGCCTTGACGCGGGCGGTGGCAACGCTCGTGACCGATGGCCGGCGCCGGCAGGCACTGGGCGAGGCCGCCCGTGTACGCTATCGCCGGTTTGACATCGCGGTTGTCGCGCGCGCGTACAGCGCAGTGTATCAGGCGCTGCTCGATGGGCAGCGCGCAGCCTGAATAGGCGGCCACGACATGCCTCCAATGCGCGATACTCGGTGTCCCGCGTTTCTGATCACGATCGATACTGAGGGCGACAATCTCTGGTCGCGGCCTAGGATCATCACGACCAGGAACGCGGAGCACCTGCCCCGATTTCAGGCGCTGTGCGAGGCGTTTGGGTTCAAGCCCACCTATCTGGTCAGCCACGAGATGGTGGAATCGCCAGCGTTTCGGGAGTTCGCCGGTGACGTGCTGCGCCGCGGGGTGGGCGAGATCGGGATGCATCTGCATGCCTGGAACACCCCGCCGATTGTCCCGCTGTCCGGTGACGATTGGCGCGTTCAACCGTACCTCATCGAGTATCCTCCGGAGGTCATCGAGCAAAAGGTTGTGCGGATGACGGGTCTCTTGGAAGACGCGTTTGGCGTAAAGATGCGCAGTCACCGCGCCGGACGCTGGGGGCTGAACACTCACTACGCGCAGGTGCTCGTGCGCCACGGCTATCGAGTCGACTGCTCCGTGACGCCGTATGTGTCTTGGAAGAGCCATCGCGGGTACCCGGCGGGTAGCGGGGGCCCGGATTTTACCGGGTTTCCCACGGACGCCTATTTCGTGGACCTGGGTGACATCAGCCGGTTGGGGGCATCCTCACTGCTGGAGGTCCCGATGACCATCATGCCGTCGGGGCAGCCCTGGCGTCGCATCGGGCGCCGAGCCACCGCGCGTTGGCCGCTCGCCCACCGCGCGTGGGAGCGCCTGGTCCCATCCGTGCACTGGTTGCGCCCCAACGGGCGGAACCAGCCCGCGCTGCTGTGGATCCTGCAGCGGGCCGAGGCCGAGCGACGGTCGTACGTGGAGTTCATGCTGCACTCTTCGGAGTTGATGCCCGGTGGAAGCCCGCGGTTTCAGGCGTCCACCGACATCGAACGGCTGTACCGTGATCTAGAGGCGTTGTGCACCGCGGCCCGGGGACGGTTTCGTGGCGAAACGCTGGCCGAGTTCCATGCGCGCGTCGCGGGCGCGCCCGCCATCCGGTCAGCCGCGCATGCGCCGGGCCCGGGAGATCGCGTCGCGCGATGAACCACACTGGGCGCCCGCGCGTACTGCTGCTGATCAAGGGCCTGGGACTTGGCGGGGCCGAGCGGCTGTTGGAGCGGTCGGTGCCGTACCTGAACCGGGAACAGTATGACTATCAGGTGGCCTATCTCTTGCCGTGGAAGACCGCGCTCGTACCGCCGTTCCAGGCCGCGGGTATTCCCGTGCACTGCTTCAATCTGCGCGTGCCCGTCGATCCACGAGCGTACCTGCGGTTGGAAGCGTTCCTTCGTCGGGAACGCATCGATCTCGTGCATGCGCATCTGCCCGTGCCGGGGATCCTGGCGCGCCTGGCCAAGCGCCGGGGGGCGGTCCGCCGGGTCGTCTACACAGAACACAGCCTACCGTCGCGGCACCAGATGGTCACCCGAACCCTGAATCTCGCGACGTACGCGATGAACGATGCTGTGATTGCGGTCTCAGAGGCAGTGGCGGGCGAGATCCGGGCGCGTGTCACCGCCGGCGGTCCCCCACTGACAACGATCCCGAATGCCATCGATGTGGACGGGTTTGAGCAACAGACGACGAGTCGGCACGCGCTGTGGCGCACGTTTGGATTTCCCGACGAGGCCCGGGTCGTGATCCACGTCGGCAACCTGAGGCCCGTCAAGGGACACCAGTACCTACTGGCGGCGGCCCGACGGGTGGTCGAGGTGGACCCACGGGCCCGGTTCCTCCTCGTGGGGGTTGGCCCGCTGGCGGAACAGCTCCAGCAGCAGGCACGGCGCCTCGGGCTGAACGGGCACGTGGTGTTCACCGGGTTTCGCCCGGATGCGCCGGCGCTGATCGGCGCGGCTGATCTGTTCGTGCTCGCGTCGCTCCATGAGGGCATACCGATCTCGCTGCTGGAAGCCATGGCGTCCGGGCGCCCCGCCGTGCTCACACGGGTGGGCGGGATCCCCGAAGTTGCCGTCGAGGGCGAGACCGCCGTGCTCGTGGAGCCAAAGGATGCCGATGGTCTCGCGTCGGCGATCCTCGACCTGCTCCAAGATCCCGACCGGCGGCATCGGATGGGGCAGAGCGCGCGGCAGCACGTGCGCCGCCGTTTCGGCATGGCGGCCATGGTTGGGTCGGTGGAAGACGTGTACCGGCAGGTGCTCAGTGCCTGAGACGGCCGCCTACACGACGCGTCCCTACGTGGCGGATGACGAGGCGGGCGTGCTGACCCTGCTGCGTCACGTGCTCGGCACCGGACGGGCGTTTGCGCGAACGACTGATTTCTGGCGGTGGAAGCACTTTGAGAATCCGTTTGGATCGTCGTTGATGACCGTTGCCGTGAACAGTGAGGTCGTGGGACTGCGGGCCTTCATGCGCTGGCAGTTTCGGGCCGACGCGATGATCCTGACCGCGGTCCGCGCCGTCGACACCGCCACGCACCCCGCGCATCGGCGGTCCGGCGTGTTCTCGCTGCTGACCAGTCAGACCGTTGATCGCGCGCGGACAGAGGGCGTGGACCTGATCTTCAACACGCCGAACCGCATCAGCCTCGCCGGTTACCTCAAGCTGGGGTGGACCTTCGTCGGCCGTCCACGGCTCCTGGTCAAGGTCCTACGGCCGCTGCGGGTGGCTCGCGCGCTGGTGACCCGCGGGGAGCCCGAGGCGCGTGCCGGGGAGGACGCGTGGGTGCTGTCGCTGCCCCAGCCCGACGCGCTCTGCCTCAGGGAAGACCTGGGGAAGCTGCTCGGAGCGAACGATCAGGCCTGTGGCGGCCGTATTCGCACGATCCGTACGTCAGAGTTCCTCCGGTGGCGGTATTGTCACGCACCATCCCTCCCGTACCACGCGCGTTGGAGGGAAGGGCCCCATCTGGCCGCCGCGGCCATTCTCCGGCCGTCCCACCGGAGAGGACTTCGGGAGATCCTGCTGTCCGAGTTGCTGCTGACGGATGGCACCCGGCAGCAGGCGGCCGCGATGCTGAGCGAGGTGCTCCGGAGCACCGATGCGGACTATGTGCTCGCGCATGCTCCGGCCCGCTCGATACACGCAGACGTCTTGCGCACCGCCGGCTTCCTACCGGTTCCCCGGAATGGTCCGTACCTCACCGTCCGTCCGCTCAGCCCTGCCGGGACAGAGGCCATTGCCACCTCGATGGCCCGCTGGCACCTATCGATGGGTGATCTGGAGGTCTTCTAGACATGGCCACACTGGTATCTCGTGCACGGGAACCGCGACGTCACAGGTTCCGTGATCTCCTGATGCTGCTCCCCCTGTTCGCCGTGGCAGCGGGTGTGGGACTGTTCCTCACTATCAAGGACGAGGAGACGTTGCGCGCGAGTGTCATTCTGAGCACGCTGGTGCTCTTCTCCTTCGTGCTCTTCTGGCGTATTGCCCGCGCCGAGTCTGACGACTCACCGCTGCTCGCCATCCTCTGGGCCAGCTTTGCCCTGAAACTAGGCGCCATGGCGTACCGATTCTACGGCAGCGTGCTCGCCGACGCATTTGTGTACCACTGGCGTGGGAGGGCGATCGCCGAGCAGCTCGCGAGGGGTGAGTGGCCCGCGGACGTCGGTGCCTTTGGGACCCAGTTTCTGCGGCTTGTCACGGGGCTGGTCTACTACAACCTTGGGGTGACGTTCTACGGCATCACCATTCTCTGGACGTGGTTTGGTTTGATCGGTATGGTGTTCTTCTATCTGGCATTTCGCGAGGCGTTTCCCAACGGGGACCGACGGCTCTATATGTACCTTGTCTTCCTGTTTCCCTCCATGCTGCTGTGGACCAGCAGCTTGGGGAAAGACGCGTTGGTCATCATGTGCCTCGGCATGGCCGCCTACGGTGTGGCCGTCCTGCAGCGGCGGATGAGCATCGCGGGGTTGTGGTGGGGCGGTCTGGGAGCCGCGGGGATGTTCATGATCCGCCCGCACCTGGCGGGCGTCTTCCTGGTGGCCTCGGCGAGCACCTTTCTGTTCCGGCCCATCCGCGCCGGGTTGCTCAGCCCGATACTGCGGCTCGGCGGTATCGCCATCATGATCGTTGTCACCGCGACGTTGATGGGAACGGCGACGGGCTATGTCGGCCTGGATGAGGTGGGTAGCGCGGAAGTCTTCCAGTTCATTTCCGAATACCAGGAATTCTCGGCCAGGGGTGGATCTGCGTTCGAGCAGGTCAACCCCGCGACGCCGCTCGGATTCCTCATGGCGTTCCCCACCGTGCTGTTCCGGCCGTTCCCCTGGGAGGCGCACAATTTTCACGCTGCGGTCGCTTCGGTTGAGGGGCTGGCCCTGCTCATGTTCATCGTGTACCGGCGGCGCAGCGTCATCGCGGCGATCCGTTCGGTTCGCCAGAGCAGTTACGTCATGCTGCTGGTGATCTACATCACGCTGTTCGTGTTCTTCTTCTCGGCGATCGGCAACTTCGGCATTATCGTCCGGCAGCGGGCGTCGCAGCTCTTTCCGTTCGTGCTCATGCTGGTGGCCTACCTTGGCACGCGGCCGGAGACGCCGGACGGGGTTGTGGTCTCGGCAGGAGAGGGCCGGTACGGCAGATGACGGCACCAGCACGCCCCGGCCGAGACACGGAGCAGCGGCTGGATACGACCGCCGTCCGGGGCGCGTTCTGGCTGGCGAGCGATCAGCTCGGCAGCCGGATCATCGACATGGTGTTCTCCATCGTCCTGGCCAGGCTGCTCTTTCCAGATGACTTCGGCCTGTTCGCCCTGGCGTCCACCTCGACGGCGTTCTTCCGGCTCTACGCCAACATGGGGCTGGGCGCCGCGATCATCCAGCGGCGAGAGGTCGATGACGAGTACCTGTCGACCGCATTCTGGACACAGCTGGGCTCTGGGGTGCTGCTCTTCGCGCTGATCGCGGGCTTGGGGCAGGCGCTGGGTGTCTTCCTGCGGGACTCGCGTGTCGGCCTGCTGACCCTCGTGCTGTCGTCCCGATTCATCATCGCCGCGGGCTCAGCGACGCAGGTGGCGATGATCTCACGCCGCCTGGACTTCCGAGCCCTGGCGCTGCGCTCGATGATCTCCACCGGCGTTGCCGGTGTTATTGGCATCGCCCTGGCCGCATCCGGCAAGGGTATCTGGAGCCTGATGGGGCAGGAGCTGGGCCGCGTGGTCATCAACACGGCGCTGCTCTACCGCGCCACGGGCTGGCGGCCGAAGCTCTCCTTCTCGTGGCCCAAGTTCCTCGACCTCTGGTCGTTCGGCGGCCCGGTCATGCTGGCGCGGCTGTGCAACTATCTCGTCCGCCACATGGACAACGTGCTGATCGGCCGGTACCTTGGCACGGTGGCGCTGGGGTTTTACGCGTTTGGATTTACCATCTTTGCCGCGCCCCTCAACGATATGGGCGCCATCGTGCACCGGGTCATGTTCTCCGCGCTTTCGCGGCTGCACGGAAACGATGATCGATTCCGGCGCGGGTTCCTCCTCGCCACGCGGTACGTCACCATGATCATGATGCCGATAATGGTGGGGTTGGCGCTGGTCGCCACGCCGCTGATCACCGTCATCTTCGGATCCAAATGGCAGCCGTCGGGCTCCGTGATCAGCATCCTGGCCCTGGGCGGGTTCGTGAGCATGCTGACGGCGCTGGGGCCCAGCGGGCTGCAGGCGAGTGGACGTCCCGATCTTGCCCTCTGGCGCGCGGTCGTAAGCGTCGCCGTCTACGTTCCCGCGTTTGCCGTGGGTCTCAGATGGGGGATCACCGGTGTTGCGGTGGGCTATCTGGTAGCGACAATCGCGCTGGCCCCCGTGGGGTACCGCCTGGTGCTGGTGGCCACCGGTGTCACGCTCGCGGAGATCGGGGCTGCAGTCTCCCCGAGCGTGGTTGGCACTCTGGTCATGGCGGCCGTCGTGGGACCGGCCCGATGGATGTTGGAGGCGGCGGGGCTGCCGGCGTTGGTCGTGCTGACGTCCCTGATGGCGCTGGGCGTCGTCGCGTATGGTGCGACCCTGTGGCTGGTGCAGCGCCAGGCCATTCTCGGGCTGATTCAGGTGCTGCGGAACGCGCTCCCCGGTGGTGGCGGCCGCGTACTGAGCCAGGTGGAGCAAGTGCCGTGAGCCTGCTGCACACCGCGTTCAAGCTGGCGACGATCCCCTACGGCGTGATGTTCCGCGAGCGGCGTCCGGGGCTGGTAATCCTTGGATATCACCGGATCGGCGGGGGTACGAGCAGCGACATCGATCTGCCGGTTGCCGAGTTCGCAGCGCAGATGGCGTATCTCCGGCGCCACTACCGATTGGTGTCCCTGGACGATGCGACCAGCATGTCGGTCAGTCAGGAGTTGAACGGCCACGCCGATCTCGTGGCGGTCACCTTCGACGATGGCTATCGAGACTTCTACGAGCACGCATTTCCGGTGCTCCAGGAGCACCGGATTCCCGCCACGGTCTATGTCGCGACGGCCTACGTGGAGGCGCAGCGGCCGTTCGATTTCGGCGTGTTGGGCCGGGCGCGGCGCAGGCCAGAGCCGATGAGTTGGAGTCAACTGCGCGAGCTGGCGCAGTCGGACTTGATCACCATCGGGGCCCACACGCACCATCATCTCGACTTGACGCTCCTCCCACCTGCGGAGGTGCGTCAGGAGGTTGAACGGTGCCACGGACTCATCGCCGACCGGCTGGGTGAGGCCCCGCGGCATTTTGCCTATCCCTGGGGCCGCCTGACGCCGGTCGTTCGGCGGCAGGTCGGGGAGCAGTTCAAGACCGCGGCCCGGGGAGGCTGCGGGAAGAATCCATTTGGCGCACTCGATCTGTTGGGGTTGTGGCGCCGGCCGATCCAGCAGGCGGATGTGGCCTGGCTGTTCCGGCTGAAGCTCCGGTCGTATCTCGATGGGGAAGAGCACTTCCGTGCCATCGCCGAACGTTTCGGGCGGCGCGGCATCAAACCAGGCCAGCCGACGCCGACGCGGGCGTGACGGCAGCACCGCCAACGAGCCAATGGATCGCAACCGTCGCATGACCGTCTTGCACGTCATTGAGGGCCTGGGCACGGGAGGCGCCGAAGGCCAGCTCGCCGCATTCCTCCTTCGCTCCGACGCCGGGCGATTCCAGCACGTGGTTTGCACGCTCGCACAGGTGGGGCGCTTTGCCGATGTCGTGCGGGCCGTGGGTGTCCCGGTCCACACTCTCGGGGTCAGGGCCGACGGCGACATGGGGCGGGGGTTCATCCGACTCCTGCACGTGACGAGACGCGTGAACCCGGATGTGATCCACACGGTGCTCTACCGCCCAACGATCACGGGCCGGCTCGTGGGCCGCCTGTGCCGGAAGCCGGTCGTGACAACGCTGGTGAACACCACGTACGAGCCGGAATGGCGTCTCGATAACCCTGCCCTGCATCCCTACAAGGTCTGGGCGGTGCAGACGCTCGACAGGGTCACCGCGCGCGGGTGGGGGTCGCGGTACATTGCCATTACCGAAGCCGTCAAAGCCTCAGCGGTTCGCCAGCTGGGTTTGTCTCCGGCGGCGATCACGGTGATCCCACGGGGACTGACGTTCGAGCGGGGCGCCGCCTCGGACCAGGTGACCGACGCCCGGGCCCCGCTGGGTTGGGACGGCTACTACCCGGTCATCCTCAACCTGGCCAGGCTCGTTCCGCAGAAAGGACAGCAGTACGCGATCCGGGCCATGCGGGACCTGCTGCCCCGGTATCCCTCGGCACATTTGGTCATTGCAGGCGGCGGCCCGCTGCGAGCGCCCCTCGAACAACTGATACGAGCCGAGGGGCTCGAGGCGCACGTGACACTGCTCGGTGACCGCCACGATGCCAGCGTCTTGCTGCCGGCGGCTGATATCTTTGTCTTTCCCTCATTGTTTGAGGGCCTCGGGAACGCCCTGCTGGAAGCGATGGCGGCGGGGAAGCCCTGTGTGGTCAGCGATATCCCCACCCTCCGCGAGGTCACCGGCGATGGGCAGGTCGCACTCCTGGCGGCGCTGCGCTCGCCGGCCGATCTGGCGCGCCAGCTCCTGCAGCTCGCGGACGATCCGGCCCGCGCAGCGCGGCTCGGCCACGCGGCGCAGGTCTGGGTGCGCGAGCGCTACGACATCGCCAGGAGCGTGACGGCTCTGGAAGCGGTGTACGAGGAGATCCGCGTACCGCGGCCGGCGACGTCCTCGCCGCTCATCCTCACCGGCATGCGAGCGTTCGACACCCGGCGCGCGGGGGTGCTCCGAGTGTTGACCTACCACCGCGTGTGCGATCCTGCCAGCGGTCTTCGCGGAGACCCGCACGTGGTGAGCGCGACACCAGAAGCCTTTGACGCGCAGATGGCCTATGTTGCACGCTACTATGCGCCGGTGACCGCGGCGCAGGTGGTCTCCGCGCTTCGCGACGGGGCACCGCTCCCGCCGCGGGCGGTGTTGGTGACCTTCGATGACGGGTACCGGGACGTCATGACGGCGGCCTGGCCGATCTTGAAGCGTCACGGTGTTCCAGCCGTGCTGTTTGTCTCGACGGCGTTCCCCGGCACGCGCAGCGCGTTCTGGTGGGATGAGCTCTGGGAGATCGTGAGCCGGTCGACAGCGGCGCAGGTGCACCTGTTTGGCCTTGAGCCGCTGCCGCTGCGGACTCCAGAGGATCGGTGGCTGGCGGTGCGCACACTCAATCGAGTCCTGAAGGCTGCGCCTGGCGAATTGACCCTCCGTCTCCAACAGCTACGCCACGCGCTTGGCTCGGTCAGCGTGGACGAGCGCTGGGTGTTGGACTGGGACGAGCTGCGTCGCCTGGCCCGAGATGGGTTGGCGATCGGCTCGCACACACGGACCCATCCGAACCTGCCGGCGCTGACACTGGGCGCGCTCGAAGACGAGATCAGCACCGCACACGGCGATCTGGAGCGGGAAGTCGCCGGCGCCACGCCGCTCTTCGCGTACCCGTATGGCCATGCTGATCTTCGCGCGGTGCCCGCGCTACGGCGGCTCGGGTACGCGGCAGCGTTCATCTCGCTGCTCGGACGGAACATCGTGGGCCGCCGGGACGTCTTCATGCTGTACCGGCACTCGGTCGATCTCAACGATTCCCTAGCCCGCTTCGCCGCGAGCCTCACCACGCTGTACGTGGGCATACACGAGTCGGGCCGCGACATGAGGGCCCGCGTGCGGCGCGGGCTCTTGCGATCCGGCCTTGCCTCGTCTGGCGGAGCTCCCGCGTAATGGACGTCGCTACCCGCAAGCCCAAGGTCATCGCCATCATGCTGACGCACAATCGGCGCGACGGCGCGGTCCGGCGGTGCACGGAGGTCCTGAACCAGACCCGCGCCGTGGACGGCGTCGTCATGGTCGATAACGCCAGCTCAGATGAGACCAGCGAGGCAGTCGCCCGCCGCTTCCCCCAGGTCGAGATCGTTCGTTTGCCCGAAAACCTGGGCCCGGCTGGCGGGTTCGCCGTGGCGTTTGCTGAGGGGATGAAGCGCGGTTGCGACTTCCTTTGGGTCCTTGATGATGATGTCATGATCTCCCGGCAGTGCCTCGCGTACCTGCTGGAGAAGGCCGAAACATCGCCCATGACCGTGGTGTATCCGACGCGACTGCCGCCCAACGAGAAGCACGGCGTCGCATGGCGTGGCATTCTGGTGCCAGCGGAGATCGTCCGCGCGGTCGGCGTGCCCCGGGCCGACTTCTTTTGGCACCTGGAGGACACCGAGTACTTTTTGCACAGGATCGTCGAACGCGGCGGCTTTCGCCGATTGATCTCTGAGAAGGCGGTCGTCTGGCACGGCACGCACAGGCCGCGCCGGGGGTTTCCGGGGTGGAAGCTCTACTACCAGACCCGCAACTCCGTGTACTACCGCTTCTATTTGAAGGCGGACCTGCGCGGGCGGGTCAAAACGACAGCCCGCATCCTCGGCCGGCTGGTGGCCATCGCCATTCGCGAGGAGCGGGGCCCGGCAAAGGCCTGGATGATGCTCCTGGGTGTGAAGGACGGGCTGCTCGGCCGCCTGGGGAAAACGGTTGATCCGCGATCGGAGCCGGCGTCAACACTCTATCGCGAGAGCCCGACCTCCATGCTCGAGGAGGAAGAAGAAGCCCGGCGGCGGTGGGGTGACCGCCTGGGGGTTAGCCCCGACCCCCAAGCGCAGCGATCGAACGGACAGGGCGATCTCTCCGCGGCGTCTCTGTCCTCGGACCGAGCGCCGTGATACGCCGATTTCTCTTCACAATCGACGCCGATTGGGTACCCGGCTCCGGTCGGGGCCTGGAGGACCTGCTGGCCCTGAGCGAAGAGCTCGGCCTGAAGGCGACGGTCTTTGCGACAGGCCGGTTCAGCCTCGCCTATGCCGGCCTGATCAAGTCCGCGTGCACGGCTGGCCATGAGATCGGTGTGCATGGGTGGGAGCATCCCATGCCGCGGTTCCAGGTCGAGAACTACCGGTTCGCGCCGGTGGCCCAACGGCGCAGCTGGCTCGTCCAGGCGACGGATGCCGTGGCGTCGGTGGCGGGCACGCGGCCACGTTCTTTCCGGGCGCCGTTCCTGTGGACCGACGCGGCGACCTTCGAGTTGCTGGAGAGCCTGGGGTACACGATCGACTCATCGATTCCGGCCCGGCGTTTCGATGGGATGCTCGGCGTGGTGAATCACTTCGACTTTTTTCGAGCTTCACTGGACCCCTATCACCCGGATCGCCAACATCCCGAGCGGAGAGGCGGCAGCCCGATCCTGGAAGTGCCACCCTCGGCCTTCGTGCTGCCGCTGAACATGAGCACGTTGCGATTCATCGGCCTGTGGGGGGCGCTGCGTCTTGTGCGGATCATCGCCAGTCGCGCGTCGATCTTGAACTTCTACTGTCATCCCTGGGAGTTCGTAAGCCCTTCGGAGATGGAGTTTCCGCCGGGGACGCCCACGCGGCACACGCGGCGGCTCGGCACGCACTGGTTGCCCCTGCTGCGGGCCTTTGTGAACTCAACCCAGTCGCTCGGATACGAATCCTGTACGGTTGCCGAGGTAGCCGCGTGCGCGTCGTGGTCATAACGACTCACGACGATCCCTTGTCGGGCGCGTTTTGGGAAGCCTACCGCCGATCTGGCGGCCTCCCCCCCGCAGCGGTCATCTTTCTGGTTGCCCGGCGCGGGCGTAGAGTATGGCGCCGAGCGCTCGAAGGTGCGCTCCTGTTTGGCCTGGGCGACGGTGTGCGGGCGTGGCGGCTTGGACAGCGGATGCGCCGAATCCTGACAGAGAGCCCCCGCCGGGTCTTTGGTGACCCGGTCGAGTTTCACACGCTCGGGCGCATCAGCTCCGGTGACGGGCTGCACACGCTCCGGCGGCTAGGACCCGATCTTCTCGTGTCGGTGGGGGCGCCCGAGATCTTCAAGCCCGCGGCGCTGCAGACGGCGCGCCTAGGCGCCGTCAACGTGCACAACGGCCGGCTGCCTGCCTATCGAGGGCTCTTTGGAACATTCTGGGAGGCGCTTGCGGGCGAAGCCTGGGGCTACGCGTCGATTCACGTCATGGAGTCCGGGATCGATACTGGGGCGGTGCTAGCCCAAGGGGGCGTCCCACTCGAGGGCCGCTCGATGCTCGACGTGCTGACGGCGAAGAAGGAGCTGGGCGGCCGGCTCCTGGCGTGGCTTGTGCAGCATGTTGCCCGCGAGGGACGGTTTCCGCCGGCGCGCCCCGCTGACCCGGCAGCATCGTCGGGTTACTACTCCTGGCCCACGCTGCGGGATCTGGGAGCGTTCAAGGTAAGGAGCCTGCGCCGCGTTCTCCACCCTGCCCGGCCGTCGGCGACCGCCGCGGAGTCCTGGCCCGCTGGGATGGTCCATGACCAGTGAGCGGGAGAACCGGCGCCTCCGGCTCGCCCACGTGACGACGGCGGACCTCAGTTTGCGTTTCTTGCTTCAGGATCAACTGCAGAGTTTTCGGGAGGCCGGGTTCGAGGTGATCGGCATCAGCGCGCCGGGACCGTGGGTGGCGGACCTGGAGCGTGAGGGAGTGCGGCATTTCGCGGTGCCGGCCCTGCAGCGGCGTTGGGCGCCGCTCGCGGACCTCCCGGCCCTGGCACACCTAGTGACCGTGTTGCGGCGCACTCGGCCCGACATCGTCCACACACACACGCCCAAGGCCCGCATCCTGGGGCGCATCGCCGCCCGTCTCGCCGGTGTGCCGATCGTCGTCAACACGTTTCACGGGATGTACGGGATGGAAGGCCCGTCGATCCGGCGGCAGTTCTACCTGTGGCTCGAGCGCGTGGGGGCCATGTGGTCGGACTTCGAGCTGTCCCAGAGCCGAGAGGATCTGGAGACGCTCCACCGCGCCCGCATCGCCGCGCCGTCGCGCTCCGCGTACCTGGGTAACGGGGTCAACCTGCAACTCTTCGACCCCGGCCGCATCGACGCACGCGCGGTGCGTGATCGGTTGGGCATCGGTCCGGACCAGATCGTGGTGGGCACCGTTGGCCGGCTCGTCTGGGAGAAGGGCTATCGCGAGTACTTTGCCGCGGCTGAGGCACTCGTGCAGGCCGACCCCCGTATCGTGATGCTCGCGGTTGGGCCGCACGAGCCGGTCAGACCCGACGGCATCCCCGCCCACGTGGTCGAAGACCTCAGCCGGCGCGGCATCGTACGCTTCCTGGGCATGCGTACGGACATGCCGGAGCTCTATGCGATCATGAACATCTTTGTCCTCCCGTCCCACCGCGAGGGGTTTCCCCGCTCCGCCGTGGAGGCCGCCGCCATGGGACGGCCACTCGTGCTCACGGACATTCGCGGGTGCCGCGAGGTCGTCGAGGATGGGCGGAACGGGCTGCTCTTCCCGGTCGGCGATGCAGCCCGGCTACTGGCGAGCGTGCGGCGGTTGATCGACGATCCTGCGCTGCGGACCCGGTTGGGTCAGGAAAGCCGCCGGCGCGCGGCCATCGAGTTCGATGAGCAGCGGGTCATTGCCACGACCCTCGATGTCTACCGGCGGCTGCTGGCGGAGAAATTCGGTGCAGACTCGACGCGCATCAGGAGAGCGGAGTCCGATAGCGCGGCAATGCCTGCGCGCCGGATATGAGCACCATGTCGCCTGCGCGCCACCCGGGTCCTCCCCACACACCGGTGCTGGTGCTCGATGTAGGGTATGGCGGCCTGGGCGTGGCCCGTAGCCTTGGCCGGTGGGGCATACCAGTGTACGGGACCTCGGCCACACCGGGGTCGCCGGCACTGACCTCACGGTACTGGAAGCAGACGTTCACCTGGGATTTCGCCGGTGCGTCCGGCGGGGACTCGGCGCGCTTCCTGCTCGAGGCCGGCCGGCGGATTGGGGAACGCGCCGTCCTGATGCCGACGACAGACGTAACCGTGATGTTCATTGCCGAGTATGCTGCGGCGCTTGAGGAGCGATTCACCTTCCCGCGCCAATCAACGGAGTTGGTCCGCCAGCTGATGGATAAACAGCGCCTGTACGCGCTGGCCGCACAGCACGGCGTGCCGACGGCGGAGACGGTGTTTCCCGAGTCGCGACGGGAGGTCGAGGAGTTTTTGGGAAGGGTCGCCCTGCCGTTGGTCGCCAAGGGGACAGATCCGCGGCGGCCCGGGGGAACGACCAAAGCGCTGTTGTGGAGCCGAGAGGAAGTTCTGGGCTACTACGAGCGCGCCGTGGAGGCGGCCCCCGGCGGGGCGCAGTCCCCGAACGTGACGCTGCAGGAGTTCATCCCTGGGGGCGATGAGGCGGTCTGGATGTTCGACGGGTACTTCGATCAGGGCGGTCGCTGTCTTGCGGGGTTCACCGGCCGGAAGCTGCGCCAGTATCCCGCCTACGTGGGCGTCGCCTCGCTGGGTGTGTGCATGCAAAACCAGACAGTGCAGGAGATGTCCAAGGTGTTCCTGGCCGGTCTCGACTACCGGGGGCCGGTGGATATCGACTATCGGTTCGATGCGCGTCAGTCCTGCTACAAGATCCTCGACGTGAACCCGCGTATCGGGGCGACGTCTCGCCTGTTCGTGGATCAGGGCGCGCTCGACGTGGCCCGCGTCTGTTATCTTGACCTCACCGGGCAGCCGCGAGCCGCGGGCCCGCCCGTCGTCGGGCGGAAGTGGCTGCTGGAAGAGGACGCCCTGGCCTTTCTGCAGTACCGTCGCGAAGGCCGCCTCGGCCTGTTCGCCTGGGCGCGCTCGCTGGCGGGTGTCCGCGAGACGGCGTGGTTCGCCCGAGATGACCTCGCCCCGTTCCTGGCCAGGGTCCGCTGGGCGGTCGGCCGTCGCCACCATGCCACCGCGGACCGTGCCGGTGTAGCGCAGGGTCGCCGCTGGACACGGCTGAACAGCCCATGAAGAGTCCCCTCAGCCGGCTGGCTGCGGCGGTGCTGCTCCTGCTCATCGCGCCGCTCTTCCTTGCACTCGCGTTGGCGAACTACGTGTTCACACGGCGCGTGTTCTTCCGCCAGACGAGGCTGGGCCGGGATCTGCGCCCGTTCGGCCTGCTGAAGTTTCAGACGATGGTGGATGGGGCCGCGCAGGGCTCCACCGTGACGGTGAAGAACGACCCGCGAATCACGCCGTTTGGGCGTGTGCTGCGTGCGCTCAAGTTGGACGAGCTGCCACAACTCATCAATGTGCTCCGTGGCGACATGCACCTGGTGGGGCCGCGGCCGCTGACGCCCAATGAGATCGACGCTATCCCCCGATCGCTGGCAGAAGCCGTCTATCGGGTGGAGCCCGGGATGACCGGCATCAGTGCGATCGCGCTCGCAGATGAGGAGCAGATCCTCGCCGCGTCGGCGGATCCACAGCGGGCCTACTTCGAGGATGTGCTGCCCAGGAAGATTGCCCTGGAGCTTGCCTACGTGCAGCGACGCACCCGCCTGACAGATTTGATGATCGTGCTGGCCACGCCGCTGGCACCGTTCGTTCCTTCGGTGCGGCGGGGCGTGCTCGCGCGACTCGTGCCGCAGTGGGATGGCCTTGTGAGGGCCACCCCTCGGTCCGGGGACTTGACGACGTGAGAAGGGCAGTGGTGAGTCGACTCGTCGTGGAAACCGCGGCCGTGCTCGAGCGGGTGGTCCGCAACCCGGCGGTGCTGTCCGACGTGGTGCGCAAGACGCGATCACGGCTGACCGCCACGCGACACCAGCGCCGTCTGGTGGAGTACGCGGGCCTCGTCGAGGCGCCGTGGACGGGGCTCGCCAAGGTCCTGGGGACGCCGGTGCCGACCATCATGCGCGCCGTCGAGACTGACGGATTCCGCGGCGTGCTGGCCGAGCTGCACGCGTATGAAGCCCCGGCCGCGGCCCGCCGTATGGGCGGTGGGGCATTTCTGGAGGCGCTGTACGCGATCGTTCGGCTGACCCGGCCGCAAGTCATCCTCGAGACCGGTGTCGCCCACGGCTACAGCTCGGCGGTCATCCTTCAGGGGATAGAGGACAACGGTCGCGGGCGTCTGTCCAGCATTGATCTCCCGATGTTCCGGCCGGGCGTGGTCTCGTACACGGGTGATGCGGTCCCCGATCGGCTCCGTGCCGCTGGCTGGGATCTGCACTTGGGTAGCGATCGGCGCGTGCTCCCGGGGCTGCTCAAGCGGATCGGCCCGGTGGACTTTCTCTTCTATGATTCCGACACAGCCTACGAGGCCATGCTGCACACATGGGAGCTGGTCTGGGCGCACCTACGGCCGGGGGCCGTGGTGGCGATGAACATCGTGCACGCGAACGATGCCTACCTTGAGTTCGCAGAACGGCATCGGCTGCCGCCGGTCATCATTCCCGCGCCCAAGCGGCAGGGGGCCTATCTGCGAGCCCGCGGGAGCGGCGAGCGGATTTCGTACCTGGGGTTCCTCCGCAAACCAGCGGCGTAGGAGAGCGAAGGAGACAGTTGGTCGTGCCCGCGCATCAGCCCAAGGTGACCGTCATCATTCCTGCGCACAACGCCGGCGCGTACCTTCGGACGACCCTGCAAGGCGTCATGGCCCAGACCTTTCAAGACTTCGAGGTGCTCGTGGTCGACGATGGGTCGACAGACGACACCGCCGCCATCGCGCGATCGTTTGCGCCCAAGGTCCGGTATCTCCATCAGGCGAATGCGGGACCGTCCGCCGCGCGCAACGCCGGCATCACCGGCAGCGCAGGGGCGATCCTGGCCTTTCTGGACGCTGATGATCTCTGGCAACCCGAACTCTTGCAGACCCACGTGGAGAGTCTGGAGGCGCACGCGGAGGTGGAAGGCACCTTTGTCTGGGCCCGCTTTATCGATCAGCACGGGCAGACGCTCCCCGACACACTGGGGGGGCACGTGGAGGAGATCACCCTGCGGCGGGTTCTCCTCGGCGGCACGCCCGTGCAGTTCTCGACGCTGGCCGTGCGCCGTGAGGTGTTTGATCGCATCGGGTTGTTCGATCCGGCGCTGCGCCAGTCGGAAGACTGGGATGTGATGGTGAGGATGCTGATCGTCGGCGTGCGGTTCACCGGTGTGCAACGCGTGCTGGTGCTCCGGCGTGTCCATCCCGACAGCCTGACCGCGGATCCCGGGGACGCGCTGCGCTGGGCGCGACTGGCTCGCGAGAAGGCCTTCACGCGTCTGCCGATTCCCGCGGAGTACCAGGCACTGGCTCCACTCGCCACGTTCAGGATTCTCCATCGAGCGGCCCTGGGTTATTGGCGCCGGCACGCCCGCGATGCCGCGGCAGAGCGGCTGGTGGAGGCCCTCGAGGCGTATCCCGCCGCAGCACGGCAGCCGCAGACCTATGCCGGACTGATCTCGCGCCTGCTCCCATCTGGCCACCGGAGCTCGGAAGAGGTCCTGGCACAGCTCGACCGTTTGACCGGCGAGGCTGAGCAGCTCCTGCGGGCCGTGCTGGAGCATCCGCAGCTCTCAGCCGGCCTGCAGCGGCAGCGGCGCGCGGCCTGGAGCGCGTTCCACGCCGCCCTGGCGTTCCTCTATATGAAGAAGCGGTGCTGGCTGGCCGCGGCGGCTCATGCCGCGCACGCCGTGGCAGTCAGCCCCGCCACACCGCTCCGCGGGGTGGCCTCCTACGCGTCACGGGCCGCGGCGCTCATCACCAGGCACTAACGGCTGGAGGCTTCTGTGCCGACGTCCACGCGTATCCCCTTGTCTCGCCCCGACATCTCGGACCTCGAGATCCAGGAGGTCCTCGGCGTGCTCAAGACGCCGTGGCTCAGCCTCGGGCCGAAGGTCCGGGAGTTCGAACAGCGGTTTGCCGCTTTCCTCGGGATCAAACACGCCGTGGCGGTGGCGAACGGGACCTGCGGCCTGCACCTGGCCATCCGGAGCGTGGGCGTGGGCCCCGGCGTAGAGGTGATCACGACACCGTTCACGTTCGTGGCCACGGCGAATGTCCTCGTATTCGAGGGCGCCACGCCGGTCTTTGTGGATGTGGATCCCAGGACGCTGAATCTCACGCCCGAGGCCATCGACACGGTCCTGCGGCGCGACTACGTCACGCACGAGGGACGGACCGTCCGCCGCACAACCGGTGCGTCGCTGCACGCGATCCTGCCGGTCTCCGTGTTTGGTCACCCGATCGAGATGGACGGGTTCCGCTCGCTCGCCCGCACCTATGGCCTGCGGATCGTGCACGACACCTGCGAGGCGCTGGGGTCGCAGTACCGGTCGCGGGAGCAGGACGCGTGGGTGAGCGAGGCCGCACTGGCGGATGTCGCGGTGTTCGCGTTCTACCCCAACAAGCAGATCACCACGGGTGAAGGTGGGATGGTGGTCACGCAAGACGACGGGATCGCGGCCTACTGCCGGATGGCCCGCAATCAGGGCCGGCGGCCAGAGGCCGACTGGTTGGAGCACGAGACGTTGGGCTTCAACTACCGGTTGGACGAGCTCTCCGCGGCGCTCGGCGTCGCACAGCTCAAGCGGGCGAGCGAGCTATTCGCCAGACGCGACCAGGTGGCGCGGTGGTATGATGACGCGCTCGCCACGATCGACGAGATCGAGCGACCGGCCGCGGCCGCCTGGGCCAAGGTGGCATGGTTCGTCTACGTAATCAAGGTCCGTGGTGGCATCGATCGCGATGCGGTCATCGCCGGGCTCGCGCACCGCGGCATCGCGGCCAAACCGTACTTTCCGGTGATCCACATGGCGCCACAGTTCCGGCGTTTTGGCTATGGGCCAGGCGATTTTCCCGTCGCCGAGGACGCCGCGCGGCGAACGATTGCGCTGCCGTTCTACAATGCGCTGAGCCAGGATGAAGTCCGAGAGGTTGCGCGGTGCCTGAAGGAGGCGATTTCCTCCAATGCTGGGGATTAGCATCAGACCCACGTCGGCGGTTCGGGCCGCCGTCTTTCTCGTCGGCGACGTGGTGATCTGGGCCGGAGCGCTCTGGGGTGCGTTTCTCATCCGCTTCGATGGCGACATTCCCCCCAGGTACCTCACCAGCATTCCGATCCTGCTCGCCATCCTGATCCCGCTCAAGTTCGCGTGGCAGGCCCTCTACCGCCTCTACAGTCTCACGTGGCGGTCGGTCGGCCTGAGCGACATCATGAGTGTCGTCAAGGCGAACACGTTCGCGCTGTGCACCGCCGCCGTGGCCATCGTCATCGTGCGCGACACCAACCCGTTGGAGTTCATGCCCCGCTCGGTTCTCCTGCTGGACTACATACTGGCGACCTGCCTCGTGACCGTGTTTCGCGCCGGGCGGCGTGGCCTGCAGATGCAGTGGGAAGCGCTCTCGATGCGCCGGCGCCGTGACGGCACCCGGCTGCTGCTCATCGGTGCCGGCGTCGCGGGGATGCGGATCGCGCAGAGCTTTGAGGAGACCGACCGGGGTCGCTATCACGTCGTCGGGTTCATCGACGATGATCCCGCGAAGCAAGGCGCCTATATTCGGGGGCTCAGGGTCTTTGGGGGTCGTGAGGCACTCCCACGGGTCATCCGCGAGCACGCCGTGGAAGAGGTGCTGATCGCGATTCCATCTGTCTCACTGTCCGGGCTGCGTGCGATCGTGGACGACGTGCGCCGCGCCGGCACGCAGCGCATCAAGGTGCTGCCCGGCATGCACGAGTGGCTGGCCGGCCGTGCACGGCTCAAAGACATTCGTGACGTGCAGGCGCACGATCTGCTGGGACGGCCCCCGGTCAAGATCCAGTACGATGCCCTTCGGACGTACCTGGCGGGGAAGCGCGTTCTGGTCACCGGCGCCGCTGGATCGATCGGCTCGGAGGTGATCCGGCAGCTGTGCCGGTTCGGCGTGGAGCAGGTCGTGGCCGCGGACATCAGCGAGTCGGGGTTGTTCGAGCTCGAGCAGGAGCTGGTGCAGGAGATTCCCGACGCGCCGCTGCGGACGGCCATCGCCGACATTCGGGACGGCCGCAAGGTCGAGTGGCTGTTGAACGACGCGCGCCCACACCTGGTGTTCCACGCGGCGGCCTACAAGCATGTCCCCATGATGGAGCGCGAGGTCGAGGAGGCCGTCAAGACCAACAGCCTCGGGACGCTCACGGTGGGTGAGGCGGCGTTGCGACACGGGGTGGAAACCTTTGTCTTCATCTCCACGGACAAGGCGGTCAACCCCACGAGCGTGATGGGCGCGTCCAAGCGCGCCGGCGAGCTCGTGGTGGAAGCCCTCAGCCGCCGCGGCCAGACGCGGTTTCTGGCGGTCCGCTTTGGCAACGTGCTCGGCAGCCGTGGAAGCATCATTCCGGTCCTGCAGGAGCAGATCCGGCGGGGTGGGCCCGTGACGATTACCCACCCAGACATGAAGCGCTACTTCATGAGCATTGAGGAAGCGGTGCTCCTGGTACTCCAGACCCCCCTGATGACCACCCCTGGCATCTTCATGCTCGACATGGGCGAACCCGTGCGGATCCTCGACCTGGCGCGCGAGCTGATCCGGCTGTCCGGGCTCGAGCCGGATCAGGACATCCCGATTGTGTTCAGCGGCATCCGGGCGGGCGAGAAGCTCGACGAAGAGCTCGTGCTGCCACACGAGCGTGTCGTGCCCACGGTCTTTGATCGCATCAAGGAGGTCAGGGCGGAGAGCGCCGCGGATGAGGTGACGCTGCGCCTGTACCTGCGCGAGCTGGAGCGGTTGGTCCAGGCGATGGACAGCGAGGGGATCCGCGTTCTGTTGGATCGGCTGGCGGGAGGACCCGTCCACGCCGAGTCGATCATGAGCCACCTGCTCATCAAAACGCCACACGCCTGGTAGCACGCGGCATGGTCCGGGTCGCCGCGCTGGGGCTGGCCGTGGTGGTCGCCGGCGCCGCGCTGCTCAGCGTGCTCATTCCTGAGGAGATGCTTCAGGCCATCGGAGACTTCTTGATCGTGCGGGACCCACTCGAGCCGGCGGACGTCGTGATCGCGATCAGCGGAGACGGCACCGGAGAACGCGCGCGGACGGCCGCACGGCTGGTGCTCGAGGGGCATGGGATGTGGCTGATCGTCAGCGGCAGTCCCGGCAAGTCCACCCTGGACATGATGGGCGTGGCCCTCGAGATGGGTGTCCCGCGCGAGCGGATCCTGGTCGACGAGATGGCGACCAGCACGCTCCACAACGCCGAGCACAGCGCGCGTCTGATGCAGGAACGCGGGCTCCGGCGTGCGATCGTGGTGACCTCGCTCTACCATGCCCGTCGCGCGGCCTGGGTATTCCGGTCGGTGTTCGCGCCCCGCCGGCTGCGTGTCCGGACGTTCGCCACGGAGAACGTCTACTTCGAGATGCGGCAGTGGTGGACACGCGCGGACGATCGCCGCTTCGTCCTGCGGGAGTACGCCAAGCTGGGCGCGTTCATGGTAGGACTTCGGTGAGGGACGAGCGGGCTAGCGTCGGCCGCGTGCCGGTGTATAGGAGACAGGCGGCCGAGGCACCAGGGCCCCGCCCTGGCGGGCCTGCTGACCAAAGAGCACGACGCCGGTGGTGAGCAGCGTCCGCTCGACCGGCACCGATGGACGGCGCGTCGTGAAGAAGTCAGAAAGGGCATACACGAGATAGCCAAAATGGTCGTACGGCTGACCCCTCAGGATCAGACCGCTGGTGGCGACGGTGCCGTCGGCATACTGCGCCCCCAGCAGAAACTCGCTGTCATCAATGAACTCTGATGTCAGCGCGAGCACGCCGCGGGCCCCATCGGTGTATTGGATCAGCAAGACCACGCTCTGCGGATACAGGATCGGCGTTGAGGGCGCGCGCGAACGGCGGGTCCGGGCCGCAGCCCAGAGCGCGTCGAAGACCCGGCCGCCCCACGCGTCGCGGTTGGGCATCGAGAGATACGCCGCGCCGACGTCACGGATCTCGGCGACTCCCGTCTCCCGCCCGGCGCGTTGTTCCATGAATCCCTGGAGCAACTCCGCCGCGTGGAAGCCGAACGCCCAGAGCGGGGTAGAAGCGATGACGACCCCCACGGTGACGCCCGAGGTCCGGAGAGGCTGGTCCAACGGCGTGAACGGGAGCACCGAGCCAGCCATGAGCGGTACGCCGCGCCGGGCGGCGTCGCCCACGATCGCCTGGCTGTCTTCCCATGTGGCGGCCAGCATCTTGTCAATGAACACCGGGACGTGCGTCCCGGTTTGGTCCATGATGCGCAGGATGTCGCGCATGACCTCCACACGGCGCACCGGGCTCTGGCGTTGCCGGGTGCCGGGAATGTCCTCTCGGGTCGCGATCAACACGCCATCTGCGGCCAAACGCGAGCGGCTCTGGGGCTCGAGGAGGGCGTCCGTGATCGACGTGGCGATACGAAATCCATACCGTGACGCCAGCTCCGGGGCCAGATCGTCCGGGACGGCCGCGTCACGGAACACGCTGGCGATCGTCAACGGCGCGGGGTACGATCGGTCGCCCATCCGGTACCCGTCGAGGAACCGGCGTCCGATGACGTCGGCATGCGACCATCGATACCAGCTGTCGACGATGAAGACGATGCGGCGCGATCCCACGGGCCCCGGCGAGATCGATGGGATGGCCGTCAGCGCCGCGGCCAGCGCCAGGGCAAGAATCACCCATCGCCGCCGATCGAAGGTCACGTGGGTCAACCGCGCAGCGCGTGTCAACATGGGATCAAGACCAAACACCGAGTCATGCTAAGCCGCCTGTGGACTATTGGGCGCCCCCCGGCTGCAGACCTGCCGACCCCCACCCCGTCAGGTGACGCGATGCATCCGAGCCGGAGGGCGATCCTGTTGGCGATCGTCCTGGGCCTGGCCACGGCGCTGCGGATCCTCTCGCTCGGCGAGCACAGCTTGTGGATCGATGAGGCGGCGAGCGTGGCCGTGGCTCGGCTAGGGTGGCAGGCGTTGCTCGACTTCTTCTTTCGGTTCGAGACCAACATGGCGCTGTACTATGTCCTGTTGCACTTCTGGCTGTCTCTGGGCGACAGTGAGGTGGCCCTCCGAGCACTATCGGTCATCCCGGCGGTGGCGACGATCCCGGTGATCTACGCGTTGGGCGCCCGGCTCTTCGGCAAGCGTGTGGGGCTGCTCGGCGCCCTGGTCTTGACGCTGAACACATTTCACATCAACCATGCTCAGGAGGCGCGCAGCTATCCCTTGCTGCTGCTCCTCGTGACGCTCGCCTCGCTCATGTTCGTGAAGGCGCTTGATCAGCCGAACCGGCGCAACTGGATCGGCTACACGCTCTTTGCGGTCCTCGCAGTCTACAGCCACCTCTTTGGCGTCCTGGTGCCGATCAGTCATTGGGCGTCGCTGGGCTTCCGGCCGGGCCGCGTGCCGTGGCGAAGCGTGATCTGGAGCGCGCTGGCGATCGGGGTGCTTCTGTTGCCCATCGGCGTCGCGTTCCTCACCCGCGGCACGTTTCAGCTTGGATGGTATACACGCCAGCCGAGTGCGCTCAGCATCGTGCGCGTGCTGTATATCCTGTCGGGCGGAGTCCTCGCCCTGTCCGCGTACGGCGTGGCGTCGCTGCTCGCGGTCGTGGACGCGGTGAGGACATGGAGGGCATCTTGGGGCTCACCAAAGGCCTGGGCGTACGGGTTCGTCCATGCCTGGCTGATCGTGCCCCTGGCCATCACGTTTGCCGTTTCGTTTGTCACGCCGCTGTTCATCTCGCGCTATCTAAGCGTGTGTCTGCCGGCCCTTGTCCTGATGGTCGCCGTGGGGATCATGCAGTTCCGCCCGGCCCGGGCACTCGCGGCCGCGCTGATCGTCTTTCTGGCGCTCTCCGCTTGGTCGCTACGGCGTTACTACGCCGAACCCGAAGTGGAGAACTGGCGGGAGGCCACGCGCTACGTCCTGGGGCAGGCGCGTGAGGATGACGCCGTCGTGTTCTACGTTGCGCACCTCCGGCCTGCCTATGAGTACTACCGGGACCGGCTCCACGGAACTCCCGGCGGCCCGCTGGTGGTGTTTCCACCGTCCCAGCTCGCGGCGGGCGTCCCTGAAGCAGGGTTTGAGCGGGCCCCAGGCGTCGACCTCCTGGGACAGGTGAGCGAGCGCCACGCCCGGGTCTGGCTGGTCCTGAGCCACGATGGCGTCGTCGCGTTGGGCCGAGATGTCCGCAGTCGGGCGCTGCAAGAGTTCCTGGCGCGGCGGTACACGGGGATGGCCGAGCGGCGATTCACGGGCATCCGCGTGTTGCTGTACAGCCGGAACCCGTGAATCGCCGTCGGCGAGGGCTAGCGTGGCGCTAGAACTTGTTCACCCGGATGACGCGGCTGGCGTTGGTCGCGCCGTTTTGACCGGTGGCGAGGGCCCAGAAGTACGCGCGCCGGTATGGATGCTGCGCCATGTTGAAGGTGTGAGTCGCCCGTCCGCTCGACACCTGGACGGTGGCCAGGACGCGGTTGGCTTGATAGAACCGGACCGATGCGCCATTGGACTCGGCCGTCAGCGTGATGCTACCGGTCGCGATGGTCTCGTCGGCTGGGGCCGTCAGCCTGACCCGTGGGGTCGCGGGCCTCGTCCCGCTCGTGTCGTTGTCGACCCGCCGCGCGTTGTACTCCGTGTCCATGGCGCCGGTGGAGTCGTCGCGATGGAACAGCGTGAAGTTCGCCGGTCGACTCAGCCCACTCTGATCTCTGAAGCGGATCCGGCTGCCCACGGGGGGCACACCGCTTCCGTCGAACAGGACGCGGCGGGCACTGTGCCAGGCGACACGCACCAGCTGGATCCAAGATGTGCGGCCGACGTCGGGACTCTGTTCGTGCCGCAGGTTGTCGGCGATGTTGCGGACGACGCCGTCTTCATAGACGGTGTCGACGGTGCTGGCGGTGGCGTACCGGCCGACCTGGATGCCGATCGAGTTTGGTACTCCCAGTCCGTCGGCCAGGAACCCGGTCAGGTTCCACCCCATCGCCCAGTGCGTGAGCTGGACCTCGTTGCCGAGGGAGCGGACCTGATGGCCCCAGTACGATGTGACGTAAGCGCCCCACGCCAGGCCGGTGTAGTTCCGCCACGCGAGGAGATCCACGATCCGCTCCAGCGACGAGTTCTCGAACGAGCGGTTGTGCCACGAGAAGAACCCGTAGCCGTTGCCGAAGCTTTCGGAGCGGTAAGTGTGCACGATCTCCCGCTGCCCTGCGCCTTCCGCCCAGAACATACCCGAGGACAGGTTGCCTCCGGCGGCGGTGTATCCGACGATGTTGCAGTTGACCGAGGCCATCAGCCAGATCCCATGGCCCCAGGAGCGCTCATCGATCCCGCCGGACCCCATCACCAGCGCACGGTCGACCCAGCCGTCGTCGCAGGCGTGGCCCTGGGGATCGTCATAGCCTTGCGGCGTCCGGTAGCGAATAGCCACCGACCGCTCCAGGAAGATCGGGGCCGCCGCGCGCTGCTGGCCGCCCGTCACCCGGACGAACGTGCGGGCCTGGTTCACGACCACCAGGTCCGTCATCTCGACGCCCCACGATTCGTGGAGGCTGACTCCGTTGCCAATCCCGTCGTAGATGCGCACCCGCCGCAGGTAGCTGCCACGCGAACCGTCGTCCTGCTGATGATAGTGCCACGCGTAACGGACAAAGGGCAGGACGAGGTCCGTCCGCTGGTCGTAGCCGACGAACTTGGGGGCCGGCGAGAAGTTCACAATGGCCAGATCCTCAACGTAGGACTTCGTCGAATTCATCAGCATTACGTGAGGCCGATTGTTCGGATCGCCGGCCTCGAACACGATGTTGCTCGTCAGGTTGGCGACCTTCGCAGCCATGACTTCCGTCCAGTTGTCGCCCCAGGTGTCCCCCCAGGTCGTCGTAGTGACCTCGTGGGCCCGCTGCAGGGCCGAGTCCAGGCGGAAGCGACCGTTCCCGAGTACTGCGCTGATTCGCCTGCGCTCCTCGCGCAACCCGTACGTTGGTCGGGTGGCCGACATCGCGAGCAGATCGCCGACCTGCCAGCCTTGCGAGTAGGCCGGCGACACGACGATTTCCGTCGCGCCCGCCGAGGCCGTCTGCACCAGGGGGCTCCAAGAATCGCGGTAGGTGCCGTGGATCCAGATCTGCGCATTCTCGATTCCCCACAGGCCGACGTCGGTGGCCAGCGGCGTCATCGTGTGCCCACCGACGTACAGCGCCTCGTTCAGGAACCAGCGGATCGTCGCCGCAACGAGCACGCGGTCGTTCGGCCGGCCGTAGTCGAGCACACCCTGCACGACCAGGTTGCCGTAGAGGGTCAGCCGAGACGCGGCCGCGCGGCTCGCACGAAGGGTGCCCAGCACCGTGATCGTGCGTGCCTCAGCCGTTAGGGTGTCGACCTCCATGATCCGTCCAGCCGGAATCACCACATCATCGGTGCGCGTCGGCACGCGCCCGCTGGGCCACGACGCGGCCGTGCTCCAGCGGGTGACACCCGCCGGTGGCGGCGGGGGCGTTGGAGTCGCGGTCGGTACTGGTGTCGGACCTGCGGTTGGCGTCGGGCCCGGCGTCGGTGTGCGTGTCGGCGTGGGGGTCGGGGTCGGCGCTGCCGTCGGCCCCGGGCCTGGTGTCGCGGTCGGTGTCGGCCGCGGCGTGGCGGTCGGGGCTGCGGTCGGCGTGGGGGCCGGGGTCGGGGCTGCGGTCGGCGTCGGTGTGGGTGTCGGAGTCGGTGTTGGAGCGGGTGTGGGCCGCGGTGTGGGTGGTGGGGTTCTCAAGCCGCCCTGTGCGGCGACTCTTGGTGCGGACGGCCACAAACCGATGGAGAGTACAACGACCAAACCAAGGCCCAGCAGAGTGCGGGCGCGCATGGAGTCCCTCCTTCTTGGTGAAGGAACCCTCCGATGCGCTGCAGCTGTGGGCGGCGCTGCAGTCCTCTTCGGCAGCCCGGCTATCTCGGCGTTAGGGGCCGAGACCCGTGGCTTTGCGTCCCCGAATCGCTTCGAGTTTGCCTTTGTCGGAGGGGTCCGTTTCAAAGTGGACATGCCCGTTCCACCTGTCCCTCTAGACGTCTCCGGCTCGGCATTCTATGGGAACAACGAGCCAGTGACGGTCCTGGATGTCGTGACAGACACGGTAGAGTAAATAAGTTCAGATTCGATTCCGGGGTGTGACCCCCGGCCAGGACGTCACGAGTCCAGAGAGCGCTTCGAGGGGGGCATCTCGGGTGGAGGGCCCCTGCACGATATGCGGTCCCAGTCAAGTTTGCCACATTTTTGAGGTCGGGCCAATAGAATTCGGGTTACGATCGCATGGAAATTAGGTCAACGGGAGGTATGCGCCATCTCTGGTATTCTTGAGTATCCGAGGATCCTGAGGAACCTCGTCCGTTTCCTCGGCCACCCCAAGACGCTCGAGCAGTGCCGGGCGATCATCCGGCAGCGACTGGAGAACCGGGAAGAGCGGTTCATCCGGTACGTCGCCAAGTTTATCTACGGGTATCCGAAGAGCCCCTACCTGCCGCTACTGCGTCTGGCAGGATGCGAGCTGGGCGACATGCAGGCGATGGTTCGGCAGCAGGGCCTCGAGCCCACACTGGAAGCGCTGCGGGACGCCGGGGTGTACGTGTCATTCGAGGAGTTTAAGGGCTACAAAGAGACCGTCCGTGGCGGGCAGACCTTCCGGTTCACACAGCGCGATTTTGACAATCCGTTCAGGGGTGCGGAGCTGAAGGTGTTGACCGGCGGAACGCGCAGCCGAGGCGCCCCCGTGTATGTGGCGCTCGACAGTATCGCCGAGAATCGGGCCATTTGCTTCAGCCTCATGCTCGACGCGGCCGGCGCGCGCCAAAGCCCGGTCATGACGTGGCTGCCGGGGTTCCCAGCGGGATCGGGATTCTTCCTCTGGATGGGTCTGGCGCATGTGGGGCGCCCGGCGATCCGATGGTTCTCCATGACCGAGCTCAACAGGCGCTCGATCGCCCGCATGCAGCAGCTGTTGCTGCCCACGGCCAGGCTCATCAGTCGGTTCCGGGGCCTGCGGCTCCCCAGTCCCGAGTTCGTGCCGCTCTCCGCGTCCGAGGTCGTGATGGAGGCCCTACTCGAGGCCAGAGGCCACAGCGGCTCCTGCGCCCTGGTAACGACCCCCAGCGCCGCCGTGCGGGTGGCCGGCGCGGCTCGGCGGGCGGGGCGGTCTCTGGAGGGCATCAAGATGCTCGTCGGCTCAGAGCCCCTCACGCCCGGGAAGGCCGATGACATTCAACGGACCGGTGCCACCGTGCACGCGCGGTACATCTTCACCGAGGGCGGCGCGGCCGGCGTGGGCTGTGGCGATCCCGTCGCCCCCGACGATATGCACTTCCTGGCCGACAGCTTTGCGCTGATCCTGAACCGCCGGACCATTGAGGGCGTAGGCGATCTCCAGACCTACACATACACCGCGCTGCTGAATTATGCGCCAAAGGTCATGCTCAATGTCGAGAGCGACGACTTTGGCGATTTTACCCTCCGCCGTTGCGGGTGCCCGCTCGACGAGCTGGGCCTCCATCACCACTTCGGGTATGTTCGGTCGTTCACAAAGCTGACCGGGGAGGGCGCCAAGGTGCTGGGAACGGAGTGCGTGAGGATCTTGGAAGAGGTGCTCCCACGGGAGTTTGGCGGGACCAGTATCGACTATCAGCTGTTGGAGGCCGAGGACGAAGAGCACTTGACGCGGTTGTTCCTCCTCATCAGCCCAGACCTGCCCGGCATCGATGAACAGCTGGTCCTTCGGCGCTTCGTGGAGGAGCTCCGCAGCCGGCCCTATACCGGCCCCCCGCAGACGTGGTTCCAAGACGGCACGCTCCGGGTTGTGCGCCGCCATCCCGTCGAAACGCGCGGTGGGAAGCTGCTGCCGTTCCACACCCAGGCCCTCGCCGCGATGCGCGAGGAGATCCGCGAGGGGGTGGCGCGGTGAACTACACCACGATCACGGTCAGTGTCGAGGATGGCATCACCACCGTGACCCTGAACCGGCCCGACAAGAAGAACGCCATGAACCCGACACTGCACACCGAGATGCACGACGCGCTGACCCGGTTGGCTGCGGACGACGTCACGCGTGTCCTGATCATCACCGGAGCCGGTGAGGCCTTCAGCGCGGGGATGGACCTGAAGGAGTACTTTGTCGATCTCAAGGACCGGCCCCGCGATATGGACCGCATCCGGGTGATCTCGCAGGAGTGGCGCGACCGCAAGCTGCGCTACTTCCCCACCCCCACGATCGCGATGGTCAACGGCTACTGCTTTGGCGGCGCCATGCCCATTGTCGCCTCGTGCGACCTGGCGCTGGCCGCCGAGGATGCGGTCTTTGGCCTCTCCGAAGTGAACTTCGCCGGGATTCCGGCCGGACCCGTCGCTAAGCTGATCGGGGAGGTGCTTCACCCCCGCGACGCCCTCTGGTACATGTTTTTGGGGGAGCCGTTCGACGGCCGGCGCGCGGCGGAGATCCGGCTGGTGAACAAGGCCGTGCCCAAGGCGCGCTTGCGCGAGGAGACCTACGCCGTCGCCCGGGCGCTGCGAGAGAAAGACCCGCACGCGCTCAGGCTGACCAAGGAGCTCTACAAGCATAGTCTCGAGATGGGACACGACGCCGCACTGGCGTTCGCCAACGCCAAGGTGCGGGAGCTGACGCTGTTGCAAAAAGGCTATTGGATCGAGCACGGCATCGGGGACTTTCTGCAGGGGCAGTACCGCCCGGGGATGGGCGGTCCCGCGACCGCACCGGAGGGGAAAAAGAAGCCAGGGACATGAAGCGCCGCCAGGGTGGGCGCCGGGCAAGGCTGTTGATTCTGGACGGGAGTGTGCGGAGATGAACGACGAGACCCGACAAACACGAGAAGGCGAGACCAGAACCTCACAGCGCACGATATCTGCCAACGGCGACGGTCAGACGGTCTCCACAGAGCCCGAGCCGGTCACCAACGGCGGGCCACCCCATGTGCGCAGCGGCCGGACCGAGCGGCTGACCTACGCCCGCTATCTCCGCATCGATGAGCTGATCGAGCTGCAGACGGGTATCACGGGGGCACACGACGAGCTGCAGTTCATCATCGTGCACCAGGTCAGCGAACTCTGGTTCAAGCTGCTCCTCCACGAGCTGAAGGCGGTCCGCGCCGCCCTGCAGTCGCACGACATGCGCCAGGCCAGCCGCCTGCTTAGGCGGTCGTGTGAGATCCTGAAGAACTTCATCGCCACCATCCCGCTGCTGGAGACGATGCGCCCTGCGGACTTCATGGCGATCCGCACCGAGCTCGGATCGGCCAGTGGGTTCCAGAGCCGCCAGTTTCGCGAGATCGAGTTTCTCTCCGGTTCCAAGGATGAGCGCTATATGCGGACGCACGCCGACGACGCGAAGAGCCAAACCCTGCTGCAGGCCGGTCTTCAGGAGCCGACGCTGTGGGACGCCTTTGTCGACCTGCTGGGACGCAAGGGCTACAAGACGGGGAACGACGCCGAGATCATCGCGACGCTGGTCACGATTCACAAAGAGGAGAAGCACCCCGCGCTGGACATGCTCGTCGAAGCCCTCCTCGAGTACGATCTGCTCTTCACGCAGTGGCGTGCCCGCCACATCCTGATGGTCGAGCGCATCATCGGCTCGCGCGCCGGCACCGGGCAGCAAGAGGTAAACCAGACCGTCGCCGCCGGCGGGTACGCGTCGATGGCTTCCGGGACGGAGTATCTGAAGACCACGTTGTCGAAGCGGTTCTTCCCGCTGATCTGGCAGGCCCGCACCCACATCGAGAAGTAAGGGAGCTGCGCCCACGAGGTGTGCCTGATCGCATGAGGCCGTTGTCCCAGCGTGCGCAGAGCGTGCCCACATCGGGCATCCGCACGATCATGGAGCTCGCCGCGCGCCTGCCGGACGTGATCCATCTCGAAGTCGGCGAGCCCGATGCGGTCACGCCGGAGCCGATCATTCAGGCCGCCGTGACCGCGGCGCGGGCAGGGTTCACCAAGTACACGGCGACCGCAGGGCTGACCTCGCTCCGGGAGGCACTGGCGCAAAAGATCCGCCTGCGCAACGATCTGCGGGCGACCGTCGAGCAGGTGGTCGCAACCCCCGGGTCGGTCTTTGCGCTGGCATCGGCGGTCCTGGCCATCATCGACCAGGGTGACGAGGCGCTGATTCCGGACCCCGGGTGGCCCAACTATGCGTCCATGCTGACCCTGGCCGGTGCGTCGATCGTGCCGTACCCCCTGGTCCGCGAGACCGGCTACCAGCCCGATCTGGCCGCGCTGGCAGGGCTGATCACCCCGCGTACCAAACTGCTGGTGATCAACTCGCCCGCCAACCCAACGGGCGCGGTCTTTCCGCCCGAGACGGTGCGCGCCCTCGTGGAGCTGGCCGCCCGCCACGATCTCTACCTCATCGCCGACGAGGTGTACGAGGAGTTCGTCTATGAGGGAGAGCACGTGCCGGCCGCGCGCTTCGACCGCGACGGGCGGGTCGTGAGCGTCTTCGGATTCTCTAAGAGCTACGCGATGACCGGTTGGCGGCTCGGGTACGCGCTGGCCTCCCCTGAGATCGCCGGGATGATGGCCCGGCTGGCCGAGCCGCTTGTCTCCTGTCCGTCGTCGCTGTCGCAAAAGGCCGCGGAGGCCGCGCTGGCCGGGTCGCAGGATCCGGTCGTCCAGATGCGCGAGCACTACCGTGCACGGCGCGACGCCGTCGTGGACATCCTCGGCTTCCCGGGGCTGCTCGCCTCGGTGCCCCATGGAGCGTTCTACGCCCTGGTGGATCTGTCGCAGGTCTCGATGGACTCCACCCTGATCTCCCGCCGGCTCCTCGAGGAGCAGCGCGTGGCCACCGCGCCGGGAGACACGTTTGGCCGCCTCGGCGCTGGCCTGGTACGCATCTCGTTTGCCGCCGATCGGTCGCTGCTGGAGGAAGGCTGCCGGCGTATCGTGCGGTTCGCGAGATCCCGCGTTGAGGTCTGACACATGAGGGCGAGAGAGATTGCGCGTGTGGTCGTTGCACAGGTGCGACCGCTGGTTGGCTGGGTGGCCAGGCGTTTGATGCCAGATGTGGAGCCTGCGCAAGTGCTTCCGTTCGCCCTACGCTGGGGCAAGGCACGCGCAAGGGCCCTGATGCCGCCACGCGGCCTCGTCCGCGGCACGATGATTGTGTGTCCGCGGCCGGGACGCGTCTGGGCGATGGAACTGGATCGCCCCATGCCGGCAGCGCGAGAAGTACTCGTCCGGGTCGCCGTGAGCGCGATCAGCCCTGGGACAGAGCGCGCATTCTTCAGGCATCAGCCGAATGCCCGACCGACGTATCCGTACTTCCCTGGCTATTCACTCGCCGGGGAAGTGGTGGTCGCGGGTCGAGAGTCTCAGTTTCGCCCTGGCGATCGTGTGGCGATCGCGGCGCCTCACGCGAGCGTGGCGGTCGCGCCCGACGCGCAGTTGTATCGTGTTCCGCCCACGGTGTCGCTGGAGGAGGCCGCGTTCGTCCAGCTCGGCATTATCGCCCTGCAAGCCGTGCAGAAGGCGCATCTGCAACGAGGAGGTACGGTGGTGGTCCTCGGACAGGGACTCATCGGACAACTCCTGGTCCAGTTGAGTGTTGCCTTCGGCGCTTACCCTGTGGTGTCGGTCGCGCGCTCCGACAAGCGCGTGTTGGACTCGTTACGGCGGACTGCCCAGCAGGTCATCGTTGAGGATCGAGATGGCAGGGATGCGCTCGGCCGGCTAGGGGCCGAGGTCACGTTTGACGCGACGGGCTCTCCAGACGGCCTGCCGGCCGCGCTCCGGTCCACGCGGGAGGGTGGCCGGATCGTGCTCGCGGGCAGCACACGTGGTGTGACCCAGCAGGCCGATTTCGGCCTGCTCGCCGACAAGGCGGTGACCATCGTCGGGGCGCACGTTAGCAGCGCGTCCCGTCGGGAGCGCGCTGCGCACGCGCAGATGTTTTTGGACCTGGTACGCCGGCGCCGGCTGGATGTCGCATCCCTTATCACCGAGCGGATCCATCCCCTGGAGGCCGAACGATTCTACCGGCGGCTCTCACGGAACGACGATGCGACGGTGGGCGCGGTGATCTGCTGGGACCGGCTGCATCGCGCCCAGCTCATGCGCCATGTCGGGTACCACTCGCTGCCCGACCTGTCGCCCTTGCAGCACACCAGGATGGCCAGGTGGCCGCTCGGCCGGCGCGCGCACGCGACACAGGACGTGATCTCGCCATGAGCGTGGCAGTTCCCCCCAAGAGCACGCGTGCGAGTCGCACTCTCCAGGTGGGGCTGATCGGCTGCGGCGAGCGGGGCGAAGGGTGTTCCAGGGCGATCTCCAGGACCACCAACACCCGTATGACGATCACCATGGACGCGAATCCGGCGCGTGCGCAGGATCTGGCGGCCCGATACGGAGCATCCTGGACCACGGACCTGGATCAAGTCCTGTCCCACGACCAAGTGGATGCCGTCGTCATCTCGACGCCACACCACCTTCACGCTCAGCAGGCCATGCGCGCCGCCGCGGCCGGCAAGCACGTCATCATCGAGAAACCCATGGCAACGTCTCTAGAGGATGCGGTGGCAACCGTGAATGCAGCGCGTCAAGCGGGGGTGCACCTCTCGGTGAATCTGTCGTACAGATACCTCGCCCATGTGCAGAGGGCGAAGGCGTTGATCGAGGCAGGAGCGCTGGGAGAGCTCTTCGGTGTCGCCCTTACGTATCAGACGGAGCGATCGGGGGACTACTGGGAGGGTCAGACGGGGCGTACGATGTCCGACTGGCGCATGCGGCGGGAGACGAGCGGCGGCGGTGTGCTCATCAATCTCGTGATCCACTACCTGGATTTGTGTCGGTATCTTCCCGGCCGGGACATCATCAAAGTGTCCTGTACGCAGTCGACTATTGAGAATCCCGGGGATGTCGAGGACGCCGTCTCCTTGTGGGTTCGGTACGAGAATGGTGCGGTTGGGACGGTGAATGCGAGTTCTTGTGTGCGCGGGACCGAACTCGCGGAGTTCCACTTGTGGGGTCGGGACGGGCACCTGTCACTCACACCGCCGTATCAGGTCTTCTCGCTGCGAGTTGTGGAGGGGATGCGGTCCGGGCGGTGGCATGAGTTCTCAGGCCTTCCTGGGGTCTCGAACCGCGACGTGGAGTACTTTCAGCGCTTTGCCGAACGTATCCAGAGCGGCGACGGTCCGGACGTGACGGCCGAGGATGGTCTGGCGGTTCAGGCGATCGTCGACGCCGCATACCGTTCGGCCCAAACCGGGCAGACGGCGGAGGTCAAGCGCGGGCCATGGTTACACGCCGAATCGGGGAGTGGCGGAGGGTAGCCCCGGATGGCGGACGAGTTCCTCGAACTAGTCTTGCTGGCCTGCTCGATCAGGGTTGCGCTGAGACACGTCGGCCTCGCGCTGGGGGATCGGGTGTGTGTCTCAGGGTCCGGTCCTTTGGCGAGGCTGACCGCACAACTCGCGGAACTCTGCACCGGTGTTCCACCAACCCGCGCGGGCGACGGCCCGGAGGGCGGGGCGCACGATGGCGCTCCCTGCGATCTGCTGGTAGATGCCAGCGCAGACCCGAGCTTGTGGGCGGCGGTGCTCCCGCGTGTGCGCGAACAGGGTCGGGTGCTGCTGCTCCTACCGCCCGGGCGCCAGGTGTATCCGTACGACTTTTACCCGATGGTGCACCGGCGATCGTTGTCACTACTCGCCCGCCGCGTGCCGCCCGAGCCGCCAGCGGCAGGGATCCCGGCGGGTGATGTCTACGCAGAAGACATCCAGGCGGTGCGACACTTGTTCGAGCGGGGGCTTCTCGTCCATCCGGAGGCTGGTTAGGTCGTGTCCCAGCGCCCACCGTGCCGCGTCCGGCGTCCGGGCCACGTGGCGATGAACGTCCCGGACCCACGCGCCACCGCGGACTTCTACACTCAGGTGCTGCACCTCACGCTGGTCGAGGAGGTAGATCGCGTCTTCTATCTCCGGTCGCGGTTCGAGCACCACTGTCTCGAGCTGCACCCCGCGACCCCTTCGGAACCGCCGGCGGTCCGGCACACGGGGTGGGAGACGGACAGTGACGAAGTGACGGAGGCCTACCGAGAGTTCCTTCAGCGCCAGGGGGTTGCGGTCCGGGATGCGCCCGCGGAGCCCGGACGCAGGGGGCTGGCGTTTCAGTTCCAGGACTCGATGGGATTGTGGCACGAGGTCTACCGGGCGATGGACCGGTTGGCCGTCCTGGTGACGCCAAGCCCGTTTCCGATACTGCGGCAGGCCCACTTCGCGTACAATTCGCCCGACGTGGATCGCGAGCTCGCGTTCTTTCGCTCGATCGGCTTTCGGGTCTCCGACTGGGTGCCGGGGGTCCAGGGGTCATTGCGGTGCACGCCCGACCATCACAACATCTCGCTCTTCAAATACGAGAAGCGCGCCGGGCTCCACCACCAGGGGTTCGATATCGGGGATTGGACGTATCTGAAAACCCAGCTCGACTGGATGGCGCATCAGAAGGTGCCGGTCGAGGTCGGGCCTGTCCGGCACGCGGTGGGCAACAACGTTTCGATCTACCTGTTGGACCCCAACCGCATTCGCGTGGAGATCTACTGTGAGATGGAGCAGATCGAAGACGACGAAGACCACGACAAGCGGCGCCAGCCGTTGATCTTCGACCTGTGGCAGCACAAGGCAGTCCCACCGGGGTTCAGGGAGTAGAACGATGACGATGGTCAGCACGATTATTCCCACGCGCAACCGCCCGCAGCTGCTGCCGGAGACGCTGGAAAGCGTCGCGCGTCAGGGCGTCGACGATATGGAAGTCATCATTGTCGATGACGCCTCCCAGGACCCGGAGCAAAACGCCGCCGTCGTCAAGCGCTTCGAGGACCGGCTAGATATCCGGTATCTGCTCCAGCCGGAGCGTGGCGGGACCGGTCGGGCGCGCAACACCGGCATCAAGGCCGCCCGGGGCGAGTTCATCGCCCTGCTCGATGACGACGACCTCTGGCACCCCGGGAAGCTGCGCAAGCAACTGGACCGGTTTCACGCGAATCCGCGCGGGTTGCAGAACGTGGGGGTCGTCTATGTCTGGCATCAATGGGTTGACGTCGGGTCCGGCAAGACGAGGATCCGGCGGGCACGGCTCGAGACACTCGACGACTTGTTCCGCTGGAGCTACAACATTCCGCAGACCGTGTTGATTCGCCGTGAGTGCTTTGCTGTGTCGGGTCCCTTCGATGAGCAGATGCCGACCAAGCAAGACTTCGACCTCCTGGCCCGCATGATTCAGCATTTTCGGTTCGACTGCATCGAGGAAGTACTCGTGACGTGCCGCGATCATCCCGGACCGCGGCGGACGGATGACTTTCGGGCGCGCCTCAAGGGTTTTGAGATACTCCTCGACCGCTACGGGCCCAAGGTGGGCGACCGGCGCGTGCTGCATGATTTCCGGTTCCGGCTCGGGCGGCTCCTGTTGAGCGCCGGGGAGGCCGGTCGGGCCCGGCACGAGATTCGCGAAGCACTGACACTGGCGCCGGTGGGACAGAAACCTCGGTACTTTGCCTTTTGGGCGATCGCCACAGCGGCGGCCGTGTCGCGTCAGAGCAGCGGCACGGTCGGAGGGGCGCACGATTCCTGATATGGGGGGCGCTTCATGAGCGAGGCAGAGAGCGGCCGGCGGTGGGAGGAGGGTCCGCGGATCCGGGTCAAGACACGAGTGATCCGGCGCGGCGAACCTGTCCGCCATCCGACCGATCTATTGCGAAAGGATCTCCGCGAGGCCGAACGTCGGTTCCTTTCACTGCCGAGCGGCGCAGCCGAAGGCGGGTCGGTGGAGGCGCTCTCCGAGTGCCTGGCGATTCTGGCGGTGCTGCGGAGTGTCAGCGACCGGCTGCAGGAGATGTCGGGCCGACGCGATCTTTCCTACCTCGCGGATCGGCGGATGATCGTCATGTACGACCACTGCACGTGGCTGACCAAGCATGTCAGCGCCGAGTTCTTGCTGCTACTGCAGATCCAGCTCGAGCGAGAGCTGCGGCGTGCCATCAGCCCGGAGGCCTACCAGCTGTACCTGCACTTGGAGGATGTCGGCGAGGTGGCGCGCGAAGTGGAAGGGCTCGACGGCCCCGAGCTCCTGACGCGACTGCGTGAAGGGTCGCTGGTCCGCGAGATTCTCGGCCGGGTCTGGCCCGATCAGACGCTGGCAGCGGCGGAGCCGACGGGTACTCCGCTGGGGTCGTACGAGGAACGGCCACAGGGCTGAACAGAAGCCGCCACAGGGAGACACGAGCATGGTCACGGCCGTCAAGGTTCCGTTTGTCGATTTGAAACATCAGGATGCGGCGATTCGCGATGAGATCGAGGCCGCGATGCGTCGGGTGATCGACGACGCGGCCTTCATCCAGGGGCCGTACGTCGAACGATTTGAGCACGCGTTCGCGGGGTTTCTCGGGGCGAGGCACGTCGTGGGGGTGGCCAACGGCACCGACGCACTCCTCTTGGCGCTCAAGGCGCTTGGGATCGGCGCCGGCGATGAGGTGATCATCCCCGCGAACACCTTCATCGCTACCGCGGAGGCGGCGATGCACCTCGGCGCCCGGCCCGTGCTGGTTGATGCCGATCCGCGAACCTACAACATCGCCGTCGATCGCATCGAGGCGGCGCTCACTCCGCGGACGAAGGCGATCATCCCGGTCCACCTCTATGGGCAGCCGGCGGACATGGGGCCCATCCTGGAGCTCGCGGCGCGGCATGGCGTGTTCGTCGTCGAGGACGCCGCGCAGGCCCAGGGCGCCGAGTATCACGACCGCCGGGCGGGCACCCTGGGGCACGTCGCGTGCTTTAGTTTCTACCCCGCCAAGAACCTGGGCGCGTATGGCGACGCCGGCGCCGTCGTCACCGGTGACGACCGGGTGGCGTCAGCCGTGCGCCGGCTCGGCAACCATGGCGGCATCGAGAAATATCGTCATGACCTGCCTGGGTACAACAGCCGCCTGGACGCGCTCCAGGCCGCCGTCTTGACGGTCAAGCTGGGACAGCTCGATCGCTGGAACCAGATGCGACGGGACAGTGCCCTGTCCTATGATCGGGTGCTCGGGAGCCGCTCGGGTGTCACGCTCCCCGCGGTCCACGACGGCGTCAGACACATCTACCACCTCTACGTCGTGCGCGTGCCACAGGGGACACGTGACGGGCTGCGTGCGCATCTGACCGCCCAGGGGATCCAGACCGGCATTCACTATCCCGACCCCCTGCACCTGACGCCCGCGATGAGCGACCTCGGATACCGGCGCGGGGCGTTCCCGGTCGCCGAGCAGTGCGCAGAGACCGTGTTGTCACTCCCCATGTATCCCGGGCTCGAACCAGGACAGATCGAGTTCGTCGCCGAGCAGATTCGGATCTACCACACCGCCCGCGGATAGGAGGCTTGTCGATGCACGCTGCCAGAGCCGCAATCCTCACCGCGCTCGTGCTGCTGTGCAGCGCGACGTTGGCGTCGTTGGGCGCCGCGACCGGACCGCTCCAACTGTTGACGCCCACGATTGTCTACGTGCCTGAACAGTTCCATACAGGTGGGGCGTATACGGCCATCCAGGCCAGCCCGGACGGCCGTGTCTATATTGGGACGACGATCTACGACGGCTACGCGCACCTCGTGGTCTTTACACCGGGGGCCGGCCGCTTCGAGAGCGTCGCCGAAATGTCGGCGGCGACCGGCGAGCGCAGGCCAGGACCCTATGCACAGGCCAAGATCCACACCAAGCCGGCCATCGCGCCCGACGGCCGCGTCTACTTCGCGACGAAGTCCGGCAAACCGGTCCACCGGGCCGAATGGCAGCAGAACTACCCCGGGGGCCACCTCCTCGTCTACGATCCGCGAACGGGGTCCACGAGCGACCTCGGGATCATCAAGCCGCGTGAGAGCATCATCAACGTCGGTGTGGACGCCCAACGCGGTCTGGTCTACGCGCAGACCGACCCGGAAAGCCACTTGGTGATCTACAACCCGCGAACCCGGACGTTCAGCGATCGCGGGCAGTTGGGACCGCCGGACCAGGAGACGACGCGTCACCTGGTCGTGCTGCCCAACGGCGATGTCTTTCACATCTACGGCCCAACGACGATGGCCAGGTACAATGCGGCTGCGGGCACCATCGAGCGTCTCCCGCTCACCTTCAGCGGGTCCGGCACCTACGAACCACCGTACGCGCTCTCCACAGCGCCCGGTGGCCGGCGGTTTGTGGGTGTGGGCAACCGGTCGGGTCAGGTCTATGTCTTCGAGCCGCGCGAGCGCGACATCAGCGTGCGCCTCTTGGGGCCGGCGATCCCCGACGGGTTCTCGCCGCCTGGCCGCCATTACACGATGGTCGAGGCCTCGGACGGGTGGGTCTACTTTACGGGCGCGTACTCGAGCGGGGGCGAAAGCAAGGGGAACCTCTTCATCATGCGGGTCTCTGCCGATCAGGGCCGCCTGCAGCTCGTCGGCCGGGTGTCGCCCCTTCCGGCGCCGCCGCCTGGCTACACCCGTCAGATTTCGCAGGACACCATCATCCAGGGGTCGACCATCACGCGGGACGGCACGTTGATCCTCATGGGCGCGTACCCGCTGCGCCTGCTGATGTTCAACGGGCTTATCGGCCGATGAGCGCCTCCGACCGGCAGGGGGCGAAGGTGCGACTCGCAATCGTCGGGTGCGGAGCCGTGACAGAGCTCTCCCACCTGCCCGCGGCGCGTCTAGTCCCGGAGGTGGAGGTCGTCGCCCTGGCCGACAAGGATCTGGCGCGAGCACGCCGGCTCGCCGAGCGATTCGGCGTGGCCCACTGGGTGGACGACTATCACGCCCTGATTGGCGACGTCAACGGGATGATCGTCGCGCTTCCGAATCATCTCCACGCCCCGGTGGCGCGAGAACTGCTGGAGAAGCGGGTGGCGGTGCTCGTGGAGAAACCGCTGGCGTCCACCCTACAGGAGGCGCGTGAGTTGACCGGGGCCGCCCGAACGGCCGGCCTGCCCCTGCAGGCCGGGCACATGTATCGGTTCAGCAAGGCGGCCCGCTTGGTCAAACGCGTCCTCGAGGAAGGCTGGCTGGGCCCGCTGCGTCAGTTCTCCCTGCAGTATGGCGTGGTCTCCAACTGGCCGGCGACATCAGGCTTCTATTGGAGGAAAGAGCAGGCCGGCGGTGGGGTGCTCATGGATCTGGGCCCGCACATGCTTGATCTGCTCCTGTGGTGGCTGGGGGAGGCGCATGATGTTGATTATCGAGACGATGCCGCGGGCGGGGTGGAAGCCGACTGCCGCCTCGCCCTGACGCTGGGAGCCGACGCGCTCCCCGGCGAGGTGACCCTCAGCCGTGTGCGCCGTCTCGGAGGGAACGCGACCATCGTCGGTGAGCAGTTCACGCTGGACTGTGACTTTCGTAGCCTTCAGGTGCGCATCCGGCCCACGGTGTGGGAGGAGCAGGCCCCAGCGTTTCTCGCCGATTTCGCCGGGGGCGACACCTTTCGGCGGATGTTCGTGGAGCAGCTGCGGGCGTTTGCGGCTGTCATTCGGTACGGCGGTGCCCCGGTGGTTTCGGGCGACGACGTCCTACCCGCCCTGGCCCTCATCGAGCGCTGCTACCGCGATCGGCGACCTCTTGAGCTGCCCTGGCTCAGGCCCGTTGCCCTCCCCGTGTAGCGGTGAACAGGGTCCTCATCACCGGCGCCACGGGTTTCATCGGTGGGCGTCTCGCGGAAGTAACCTGTGGGCTCGGCGTCCCGACGGTCGCCCTGGTGCGACAGTGGTCCCGCGCCGCGCGCCTCTCCCGGTTGCCGGTCGAGATGGCGTACGTGGATATTCTGGACCTCGATGCCCTGCGGCGAGCGGTGCAGGGGTGTGATACGCTCTTCCACTGTGCCGTTGACTTCCGCCGCACCGGCCGGGCGCACCGCCGGTCCAGCGTTGACGGCACACGCAACGTCCTCCAGGCCGCGCGGGACGCGAGAGTAGCACGGGTGGTCTTCCTGAGCACCACGGCGATCTTCGGCCGCGCCCCCCGCCCGGGGGTGCTGACCGAGACGGACCCAACGCCGCACAGCGGCGCCATCTATGGCGATGCCAAGATCGACGCCGAGCGGATTGCCCTCGACTTTCATCAGCGGCACCGGCTGCCCGTCGCGATCCTGCGGCCGACCATCGTGTATGGGCCATTTAGCCGTACCTGGGTCGAAGAGCTCGCCGAGGCGATTCGCGACCGGCGCATGGTGCTCGTGAACGGCGGGAGCGGGATCTGCAACGCGCTCTATGTCGATAACCTGATCGACGCCATGCTGCTGGCGGCGCGTCATCCTGCCGCGCCCGGGGAGATCTTTCATATCTCCGACGCCAAGACGGTGACGTGGAAAGAGTTCATCGAGGCTATCGCTCGCGGCCTGGGCGAGGGGCACCTGCCGCTGCCCGAGATGACGCTCAAGGAGATCGAAGCCGCGCGTGCGCGCTCGGCACATCGAGGCCCGTCGTCGATCAGGCAGGCGGCGCGGGTGCTGCGCGACCCTCGGATGCGTGAAGCCCTCCGGTCGATCCCCCTGGTCGCCAGGCTGGAGGCCATGGGCAAAGCCGTGGCGAGGACGCTCCTTCCCGAGGCGGGGCAGCGGATGGCGCGAGACGCCTTCGGGCGCTGGGGCGGCACCGCCGGGGGTGAAGCGGCGGGGCCCCGGCCGCCGCAGTTCCTGCGGCCGGGCCTGATCAGCTTGTTCGCCACTACGACCACGTACAGTATCGAGAAGGCTCAACGGGTGCTCGGCTACGAGCCAAGGATCGACTTCCCTACGGGGATGCGTCTGACCGCGGCCTGGATGAATTGGGCACGTCTCTAACGAGACGTCGCGGGTACGGGGACGACACAAGGAGGAAGGCAGCCATGGTACGCGTTGGAATCATCGGGTGCGGGTACTGGGGCCCCAACCTGGTGCGCAACTTCCTCAAGGTGCCGGAGTGCCAGCTCACGATGGCGGCGGATCTCGATCCGGGCAAACTGGAGGCGGTGCGCCGCATCTACCCTGCGTTGACGACCACGACATCCGCGCAGCAGGTGCTGGAGTCTGACGCGATCGATGCGGTGGTCATCGCCACGCCGATCTCCACACACCACCCCCTGGCCAAAGAAGCCCTACAGCGCGGCAAGCACGTCCTGGTTGAGAAGCCGATCACGGAGACGAGTGTGCAGGTGGAAGAACTTATCCGGCTGGCGGCCGAGCGGCGCCGGGTCCTCATGGTGGACCACACCTTCATCTACACGGGTGCGGTCCGCACGATTCGGGCGTTGCTTGATGCCGGGGAACTCGGCGAGATCTACTACTACGACTCGGTGCGGGTCAACCTCGGGCTCTTTCAACACGACGTCAACGTGCTCTGGGACCTCGCGCCCCATGACTTCTCGATCATGACGCATCTGTTGAACAAGGAGCCGGTCAGTGTCTCGGCCGTGGGGGCTTCCCCGGTCCAGTGGGCCGGGTGGAAGCAGGAAAGCCTGGCCTACGTGACGATCCGGTTCTCCGACGAGACGCTCGCCCACTTCCACGTGAACTGGCTCTCCCCGGTCAAGGTGCGGCGGACGCTGATCGGCGGGAGCCGCAAGATCATTATCTATGACCATCTGGATCCCGACAATCAGGTGAAGATCTTTGACAAAGGCGTGGAGATCCTGGGCGAACGCCAGCGGTATGAAGCCCTGGTGCAGTACCGCGTGGGCGACATGCGGGCCCCAAAGATCGATCAGACGGAAGCCCTCGAGGTGGCGTGCCAGCACTTTGTCCATTGCATCTTGACCGGCGAGACGCCTGTGACTGATGGTCGGGTAGGCCTCCGGGTGGTGCGGTTGCTCGAGGCGGCACACCGGTCATTGGGTCGAGGGGGAGAGACCGTGAATCTGATCGATGGGCTGGCTCGCGTATGACAGACGCAGCTGGGCAGCAGCGGACGGCGTCCGTCGCAGCAGAACCCCGGAGCCCTTCACCAGAGCATCGCGTGCGCCAGACGTTTCCCGGGGTGTCGGTGTGCTTTCCGGCATACAACGAAGAGGCCACGGTCGGCGATGTTTTGCAGGAGGCGCATGAGTTGTTGGCCCCCTCGGGCCTCGACTACGAGATTCTCGTCTGCAACGATGGCTCTTCCGATCGGACCGGTGAGATCATCCACGCGCTGGCCGCCCGCCTCCCCCGCCTGCGTGTCCTGGATCATCCCCGCAACCTGGGCATTCGGGCGTCGTTCGAAGACTTGTACACGGCGGCCACAAAAGAGTTCGTGTTTCTCAACTCGACCGACCGGCAGTGGAGGACCGCTCTTCTCTTCGAGATGCTGCCGCTGACCGCCGAGTGGGACATCATTGTCTCGAGCCGCATCGACAAGAAGTACGGACCGATGCGCGCGCTGGTGTCATGGGGGTTCAACTTCGTTCCCCGTATCATGTTTGGTGTCCAGACATATGATGCCGGAGGCGTCAAGCTTGTGCGACGGGAGATCATCGACCGGTTCCCCCTTGTCTCCCGCTCGCCGTTCAGTGAAGCTGAGCGCATCATCCGTGCGACCCGAGCCGGGTATCGCGTCACGGTCCACCCGGCGGAGGTGTCCACCCGGCGGACGGGCCGCGCTCGCGGGGTCAGCCTGCGGCTGGTGACCGATGCCGTCAAGGACGTCGCACGCGTGTGGTGGGCCCTACACCGTTAACGCCTGCCTCAGTTCGCCGCCTAGGCGCCGCGCTTCTGGTTTCTCCGGATCCTACCCGGACGAGACGTGCCGATCGGCCGCGCTTGCCGGCCGCGCTCACGGATGTCACCCACGATGCGGGCCGGGACACCCGCGACGATCGCATGGTCGGGGACATCACGCGTGACCACCGCCCCGGCCCCGACCAGCGCGCTCGCGCCGATCGTCACCCCGGCGAGGATCGTGGCATTTGTGCCAATCGAGGCCCGACGTTTGACGCGCGTGCGGACGACCACCCAGTCGGCGTGCGTCTGAGAGGTCCCGTCATCGTTGGTCGCACGCGGGTACAGGTCGTTGGTAAACTTGACGCCGTGCCCGACAAAGACCTCGTCCTCGATCGTAACGCCCTCACAGATGAAGGCGTGCGAGGAGATCTTGCAGCGCGCGCCGATGACGGCTTTCCGTTGGACTTCGACAAACGCACCGATTCGGGTGCCGGTCCCGATCGTGCACCCGTAGAGATTGACCAGGTCTGGCTGAGGGATGCTGACCCCTCTTCCGAGCCGGACGTCTGCGGCGACTGACACAACGACCTCCCGTTTCCGCTCGATCCCACGCCTTGGCTTGGGTGCTCTGGCCGATGCGGCGACGATGATGCTGTTGCGTAGAATGCTGCTGCGACTGCCGAGGCGCGTGACAGGGAACAGGTCGGCCCCCCGCTAGAAGCCTGCCGTACCCCGCTGCACGACTCCTCCCGCTTCTTCTCGGTCTCCACAGATATCCCTCCCCCATATCCGGGTGTGTCTAGAAGGAACTGCCTTTGGCCAATAACGAATTGCCGGAAGGACACTCCTCGGCGAGCCGCGTCTATACAGGCTTCATCTGTTCATGCGTTGCGGACTCTCGGGCCCGCTGAGCGGTGCCGGTACGGCGGTTGGCACATCCGGAGGACGCGTTTCGTGCTGAAGGACTTGTACGCAGCCTTCGCCCGGGTTGCGCGCATTGACCTGGGCGACCATCCGACGGCGGCGCTTGCGGCGGCCCTGCGCGAGACGGCCGCCCTGGTCGAGGCCGAGGTGGTGGTCCTGCGTCTCCCGCTGGGCGCGTCGGATCATCTTGAGATCCGAATTCCCGAAGACGTGGTCTGGCCGTCTGCACGGCTGGTCCAGCGGTGGTACGCGGAGGCCGCGCACCGCACGCGCCCGTACGTACTCACGGCGCGCGACCGGCCCCGGCGCGTGTCCATCCGCCAAGGCGTGGTCTTGCCGGTGTTCACGCCGGCCGGTGCCGTCGGGATCGTCGGCGCCTTCCGGAACGGCCGGACGCGGTTCTCCGCGGAGAGCTGCGCGTGTCTCATCATGCTAATGCAAGGTGTCATCGCCCGGGTCGAGGTCGCCCGGTTGCGGGCGCACACCGAGGTTGAGACCGCGACCGAGGTGCACGAGCAGGTGGCGCGCGAGATCCACGATGGCCCCCTGCAGCTCCTTTCCGGTATCATGTTGCACCTGCGGCTCGTCCGGGCCGCGGGGGATCCAAAGCTGGAGGACGCCTTCTTGCGTCTTGAAACGGAATTGGAACAGGCCATCAAGCAAACCCGAGGGCTTATCCGCACCCTTCGGGTCGCCCATCCCGACGCCGCGCTCAAGGAGCGTGTGCAGGAGGCGCTGGTCCGCCTGGGACAGGCGCACGGCCTCACCTGGGCGCTACAGTGGCGCGAGCCCAAAGGATTCCTGGAGGACTCGGTTGCCGACGAGGTCTTCCAGGTGATCAATGAAGCCCTGGCCAACGTGTACCGGCATTCGTCGGCCAAGCATGTTGAGGTAAACAGCCGGGTGCAAGGGGAGACGTTCGAGATCACGGTCAGCGACGACGGCGTGGGCTTCGATGTCGCGCAGGCCCTGCGACTCGACTCGCGCAGGCTGTCGTTTGGGCTCGTCAGCATGCAGGAGCGGGTAGCCGCGCTGGGCGGCGTGTTGACGCTGCGCTCGCAGCCCGGGCGCGGCACGCGGGTACTCATCAGTCTTCCGATTGGTCGAGTCGAGGTCAAGGGGGCGTGAGTTCTTCGGGAAGGCTCTTCGGAGCTGGGGTGACCAGGAAGGAGTCAGGACTCTGGAGTAGAATGTCAACTACTTAGGCTCATTCCCGCATCATAGGCTCTAGCACTCTTGGAGGGTGACGTGATCAACGTACTCCTGGTAGAGGATCAGTGTCTCGTTCGATCCGGCTTACGGGCGCTGCTGGATCAGGAAGCCGACATCCGCGTCATCGGCGAGGCCGCCGACGGTGAGGAGGCCATTCAGATGGTCTCCGAGCTTCGTCCCGACCTCGTCCTGATGGACATCAAACTGCCCAAGGTGGACGGTATCGAGGCCACCCGCCGGATCAAGGACGGAAACGGGGACGTCGAGGTGCTCGTGCTCTCGGCCTACGAGGACGACGAGAGTGTGTTCCAGGCCATCCACGCGGGAGCGAGTGGCTACGTCCTCAAGGACATCACACCTACCAACCTGGTGCGGGCGATCCGCGCCGTGCGGTCCGGGATGTCCACCGTGCACCCCGGGATCACCAGAAAACTGCTCGAGCGGATTTCGTTGATGTCGCGCGCGCGTACACCCGGCGCGGCGCCGATGCACAGCGATGGACTCACCGACCGTGAGGTGCAGATTCTTGTGGGTGTTGCCAAGGGGGCGAGCAGCCGGGAGCTGGCGGGCAAGTTGTTCGTCTCCGAGAGCACGGTCAAGAGCCACCTGCGCACCATCTACCGCAAGATCAACGTGCGCGACCGATCCCAGGCCGTCGCGTACGCCATCCGCAAGGGCTTCGTCCGCTGATGTCCCCTAGGAAGTAGGTCCCTCGGCTTCCACTGGATGTCGGGGGCCTTGACAAGCGCCCAAATATTAACAATACTATTGGTAGGGTTTCTGATAGTAACATTGGTACTATCGTTACCATCCGCTACGGTAGGAGTGTGCGAGGAGGCGAGCGGATGCGGGGCACGGTTCGGGCCAGGCCGGTCTATGTGATCAGTGTCGCGGCGGAGATCACGGGTCTCCATCCGCGCACACTGCGCATCTACGAGGAACGGGGGCTACTGAGCCCGGTCCGCCGCAACCGGATCCGGCTCTACTCCGATGAGGACATCGAGCGGGTGCGCGTGATCCGGCAGTTGATCGAGGCGCACCGGCTCAATCTGGCTGGCGTCCGGTTGATCCTGGAAGTCTACGAGCGCGTGGGCGACCACGAGCCGGACGAAGGTGAGGAAGGCGACGTCGTACGGTGGCTGGTGGAACGCATCACAGAACGGCGAGGAGGGAGAGGATGATGAGCATCATACGCTGGGAGCCCTTTGGTGAGACGATCACCTTGCGGCAGTCCATGGACCGACTCTTCGAGGACGTCTTCACCAGGCGCCTTCGGACGGCGGCTCCGCTGGTCTGGCAGCCCGCGGTCGAGATCTTCGAGACCGAGGACGAGGTTGTCGTCAAGGCGGAGTTGCCGGGCATCGACCCCAAGAACGTCAACGTGACGGTAACGGCTGAAGGACTGACCATCAAGGGTGAGGCGAAGATCGAGCAAGAGGAGAAGGGGCGCAACTACTACCGGCGCGAGCTGCGCTACGGTACGTATGAGCGCACGATTCCGCTATCGGCCGAGGTGAAGAGCGACGAGACCAAGGCCACGTTCCGGCACGGCATCCTGGAGGTCACGGTGCCCAAGGCGGAACGGGTCCGGCCGAAGACCGTGAACGTCGAGGTCGACGGGCAGTAACGACCGGTGCCTGATAGCCTGTCGCGGGCGTCCCGCCGCATTGTCGAGCGGGCCCCGCGATCGGCTGGAGGCCGCCGGCCGGTTCTCATCGTATGCCAGGAGGGAGATCTGACATGGGCAAGGTCGTGGGGATCGATCTGGGAACGACCAACTCGGTGATCGCGGTCGTCATCGGCGGTGAGCCACAGGTCATCGCGAACACCGAGGGCGGCCGCCTGACGCCGTCGGTCGTGGGGTTCAGCAAGACCGGCGAGCGGCTGGTTGGCCAGATGGCCAAGCGCCAGGCGATCCTCAACGCGGAGAACACAGTCTACTCCATCAAGCGTTTCATGGGGCGCCGCTACACCGAGGTCGAAGCCGAGCGCCGGATCGTGTCGTACAAAGTGGAAGAGGGTACCAACGGCATGGCGGTGGTCCGGATCCCGGCGGCCGGCAAGACCTTCACACCCGAAGAGATCTCCTCGATGATCTTGCAGAAGCTCAAGACCGATGCTGAGGCATACCTGGGCGAGAAGATCACCGAAGCCGTCATCACCGTCCCCGCGTACTTCAACGACGCACAACGGACCGCGACCAAGCACGCCGGCGAGATCGCTGGCCTGAAGGTGCTGCGGATCATCAACGAGCCGACGGCGTCGTGTCTGGCGTACGGGCTGGACAAGAAGGGCGCAGAGACGGTGCTGGTCTTCGACCTGGGCGGCGGCACCTTTGATGTCTCGATTCTCGAGATCGACGAGGGGGTCTTCCAGGTCAAAGCCACCAACGGCGATACCCACCTGGGTGGCGACGACTGGGACGAGCGCATCGTCAACTGGCTCGCCGACGAGTTCAAGAAACAGCAGGGGATCGACCTCCGGCAGGACCGACAGGCCCTGCAGAGGCTGCGCGAAGCGTCCGAGCGCGCCAAGGTCGAGCTGTCCACGGTGGTGCAGACGACGATCAACCTGCCGTTCATCACCGCGGATGCGACGGGTCCCAAGCACCTGGACTATGTCCTGACCCGGGCGAAGTTCGAAGAGTTAACCGCCGACCTGGTCGAGCGCTGCATCGGCCCGTTCCGCCAGGCGCTCACGGACGCCAAGCTGACCGAGAAGGACCTCAACGAGATCATCCTGGTCGGCGGCGCGACACGTATGCCGATGATTCAGGAGCTCGTCCGCCGGATGACCGGCAAGGAGCCCAACCGGGAGGTGCACCCCGACGAGGTCGTGGCGGTCGGCGCATCGATTCAAGCGGGCGTCCTGGCCGGCGACGTGCGCGAGGTGGTGCTGCTCGATGTGACGCCGCTGACGTTGGGCGTCGAGACGCTCGGCAACGTGCTGACGCCGATGGTGCCGCGCAACACGACGATTCCCACGCGCAAGACCGAGCGGTACACTACGGCTGCCGACGGCCAGACGCAGGTGGAGATCCACGTCATGCAGGGCGAGCGGTCGATGGCGCGCGACAACCGCACGCTGGGTCGGTTTGTCCTCGACGGGATCCCGCCGGCGCCGCGGGGTGTGCCGCAGATCGAGGTGACGTTTGACATCGATGCCAACGGCATCCTCCACGTCACCGCCAAGGACACGGCGACCAGCCGCGAGCAGTCGATCAAGATCACCGGGACCTCGACCCTCTCGAAGGACGAGGTGGACCGGATGGTCAAGGACGCCGAGCAGTTCGCTGCCGACGACAAGACAAAGCGTGAGGCCGCGGAAACACGCAATCGGGGCGACTCCCTCGTCTATCAGGTCGAGAAGCTGCTGAAGGACTATGGTGAGAAGGTCGCCGCCGAGGAGCGGGCCAACGTCGAGACTGCGGTGAAGGAGCTCCGCGAGGCGCTGGCCGGTGACGACCTGCAGCGCATCGCCACGGCGACCGATGCCGTCCAACAAGCATCGTACAAGCTGAGTGAAGAGATGTACAAGGCCACGGCCGAGGCTCCCGCCGGCGCACCTGCGGGCGGACCCGCGGCTGCCGGCAGCGCGGGCGGCCCCTCGCAGAAACCCGGCGACGAGGTGATCGACGCCGAGTACAAGCCGAGCTCCTAGGGGCGGCCATGGATGAGCGAAGAAACGAGGAGATCAAAGAGCCGCGGGCCGCAGGGGAGTCGGGCGGCGATCGTGAGACTGCCGGGCAGACCGCCGGCGGACCCGCGAACATCGAGGGGCTCGAGGCCGAGGTCGAGAGGCTCAGGCGCGAGGCCGAGCGCAACTGGCAGCAGTTCCTCCAGACCGCGGCCGACCTCGAAAACTACCGCAAGCACGCGGCGCGCCAACGCGAAGAGGCGGTGGCATCCACGCGGCGCACGATGCTCGGCGTAATCCTGGGGGTCGTGGATACGCTGGATCGCGCGCTGGAGCACGCCCGATCGCGCGAGGACGCGCGCGGGGACGGCCCGGCTCCCGAGTCGATTGCCTACGGCATCGAGCTGGCACGCCGACATGTCCTGGAGACACTGGCCAACATGCGCGTGCGCCCGATGGAGGCGGTGGGCCGGCCGTTCGATCCACGCCAGCACGAAGCGGTCGAGGCGGTGCCCGCGCGCGCCGGTGCCGAACCCGGCACCGTGGTCGGCGAGATCCAGCGCGGGTACCTGTTTGGCGAGGATGTGCTCCGGCCGGCACGCGTGCGGGTCGCGCAGTAGGGGCCGCGGCCGGATCGGCCGCGGCGGGGCGGGCCTCGATGGAGTTCAAGGACTACTACAAGGCGCTGGGCGTCGAGCGGGGGGCTGATCAGAAGGCGATCAGCCGCGCCTTCCGGCGTCTGGCCCGAGAGTTCCATCCCGACGTCAACAAGCGCAAGGGCGCCGAGGACCGGTTCAAGGAGCTCAACGAGGCCCATCAAGTACTCGGGGATTCGGCCAAGCGCGCGCAGTACGACCAGATCTACGAGGCGTACAAGAACGGCGGCGTCCCGCTGCACGATCTGCTTGGCCGCGGCGCGGGTGGACGGTCGGCGTGGACCGGTCCAGGCGGTTTCACGGTGACCGTCGGCGAGGGAGACTTGAACGACGTCTTCGGCCGGGGCGGCGGATTCAGCGACTTCTTCCAGCAGCTCTTCGGCGGGTTGGGTGGATTCGGGCGGCAGGAGACCGGGCCGCAGGCGTCTGGCCGGTTGGAATCCACGATCGAGATCACCCTCGAAGACGCGCTCCGGGGCGGAAAGCGGCGAGTCGATCTCCCGACCTCCGGCCGGCGGCTTGAGGTGGAGATCCCCCGGGGGGTGCGCGACGGGCAGGCGATCCGGCTGGCGGGCGCGGCCGACGGCCAGGATGTGTATCTGACAGTGCGTCTTGCACCGCATCGCCTGTTCGAGCGTACGGATGACGACCTGACGGTCGAGGTGCCCATCACTATCACCGAGGCGGCGCTCGGCGCCAAGGTCGATGTGCCAACGCTCGATGGGAAGGTCACGATGACCGTGCCGCCGGAGACGCAGGCCGGACGCCTGTTCCGGCTGAAGGGGCTTGGCATGCCGCGTGCGGCGTCCCGCCGCTCGCCCGAACCGAGCCGCGGCGACCTGTACGTGCGTGTGAGGGTGCTGGTGCCGACGAGCCTGTCGGCGCGTGAGCGCGAGCTCCTGGAGGAGCTGCGCAAGGCGCGGACGGAGGATCCGCGGCGCGCACTGTTTTCCTAGAAATCACAACGGGGTCACAAACGATGGCGATGCGATTCGACAAGCTCACGGAAAAAGCCCAGGAAGCCCTTCTGGGTGCCCAGCAGGAGGCCATCGCTCGGGGCCACCAGGCCGCCGAGCCGGAGCACCTGCTGCTGGCGCTGGTGGATCAGGCCGATGGGCTGGTCCCACAGCTCCTGCTCAAGCTCGAGGTGGACCCACGGGTGCTGCGCACGCGTCTGGTCGCCGATCTGGAGCGCCGGCCGCGCGTCCAGGGTGCGCTTCCTGCCGGGGGCATCACGCTGGGGCCGCGCCTGGCGCGTGTCCTGGAGGCAGCGCAGAAGGAAGCCGATCGTCTCAAAGATGAGTACGTCAGCACCGAGCACCTGCTCCTCGGGTTGGCGGCTGTCCACGACGGTACCGCGGGCCGGGAGCTCTCAAGCCTCGGCGTGACGCCGCAGCGGCTCTATGAAGTGCTCGAGACCCTTCGCGGACAGCACCGCGTCACCGATCCCAACCCCGAGAGCAAGTACGCGGCCCTCGAGCGCTACGGCCGCGACCTGACACAACTCGCTGCCGCCGGCAAGCTGGATCCGGTGATCGGCCGGGATGAGGAAGTCCGGCGGGTCGTCCAGGTGCTCTCGCGGCGCACAAAGAATAACCCGGTCCTCATCGGCGACCCCGGCGTCGGCAAGACCGCGATCGTGGAGGGTCTGGCGCAACGCATCATACGTGGCGACGTCCCCGAAGGGCTCAAGGATCGGCGGGTCGTCCAGCTGGACATGGGCGCGCTCGTCGCCGGCACCAAGTTCCGCGGCGAGTTCGAGGAGCGTCTCAAGGCTGTGCTCCGGGAGATCGCGGCGTCACAGGGGCAGATCATCTTGTTCATCGACGAGCTCCACACTGTCGTAGGCGCGGGCGCGGCCGAGGGTGCGATCGATGCTGCGAATCTCCTGAAGCCGATGCTGGCGCGCGGAGAGCTCCACGCCATCGGTGCCACGACGCTCGACGAGTACCGCAAACACATCGAGAAGGATGCCGCGCTCGAGCGCCGGTTCCAGCCCGTGCTCGTCGGCGAGCCGTCGGTGGAGCAGACCATCAGCATCCTGCGCGGACTCAAGGAGCGTTACGAAGTCCACCACGGCGTGCGGATCACCGACTCCGCCGTGGTGGCCGCGGCTGTGCTGTCGGATCGCTACATCAGCGCCCGGTTTCTGCCTGACAAGGCCATCGACCTGATTGACGAGGCCGCCAGCCGTCTGCGGATGGAGATCGACAGCAAGCCGACCGAGTTGGACGAGGTCGACCGCCGCATCATGCAGCTGGAGATCGAGCGTGAGGCGCTGAAGCGTGAGACCGACGAGGCCAGCCTCGAGCGGCTCCGCCGTCTCGAGGAGGAGCTGGCCACACTGCGGGAGTCTTCACAGACGATACGCGCCAAGTGGGATCAGGAGAAGCAGGCAATCACCGCCATCCGTGAGACCAAGCAGAAGGTCGAGGAAGCCCGCCACCAGATCGAGGACGCGGAGCGCCACGCCGACCTGGAAGCTGCGGCCCGGCTGCGGTACGGCACGATCCCGGACCTGGAGCGGCGGCTGAAGACACAGGCAGAGCGACTGCGGACGGTTCAGCAGGGGGGCCGATTACTAAACGAAGAAGTCACGGCCGACGAAGTCGCTGAAGTTGTGGCACGCTGGACCGGAATTCCGGTCCAGAGGCTGCTTGAGGGTGAGATGGCCAAGTTGCTCGGCCTGGAGGACCGGCTGCACGATCGGGTCATCGGGCAGGACGAAGCCGTGACTGCGGTCGCCGACGCGATCCGCCGCGCGCGCGCGGGCCTCAAGGATCCCCGCCGGCCGATCGGATCGTTCCTGTTCCTGGGTCCGACCGGCGTTGGGAAGACCGAGCTGGCCCGGGCGCTGGCCGAGCAGCTGTTCGATGACGAGAACGCGATGGTCCGGCTCGACATGTCGGAGTACCAGGAGCGCCACACGGTCAGCCGCCTGGTCGGCGCGCCGCCGGGCTACATAGGCTTTGATGAGGGCGGGCAGTTCACGGAGGCGGTCCGGCGCCGGCCGTATCGCGTCGTGCTCTTCGACGAGATCGAGAAGGCGCACCCCGACGTCTTCAACCTGCTGCTGCAGATCATGGATGATGGGCGGTTGACCGACGGCCACGGCCGCACCGTGGACTTCAAGAACACCATCATCATCATGACCAGCAACCTGGGCAGCCGGCACCTGCAGGGCCTGGAGTCGGGCGATGCGCCGGCCTTTGAGATGGCCCGGGTGCTCGTGCTCGGTGAGCTGCGCAAGGCCATGCGGCCCGAGTTTCTGAACCGCGTGGACGAGATCATCGTGTTCCGACCCTTGTCCGAGGAGCAGCTCGGGGAGATCGTGGGTCTGCAGCTCCGGGGCCTGGCCGCTCGGCTGGCCGGGCAAGGCATTGGTCTAGAGATAACAGGTGCGGCCACGCGACACTTGGCTAAGGAAGGGTACAGCCCGGACTACGGTGCCCGGCCGCTGCGCCGGCTGCTTCAGCGCGAGGTGGAGAACGTCGTCGCGCGCAAGATCCTGGCCGGTGAGATGCGCGGCGGCCAGACCGTCCTGGTAGACTACCAGCACGACCGGCTGGTGTTCACCACGCGTGACACAGCGGGGGTGGCCACCTAGCACCAACCGCTCTCTGCGGGCGGCCCCGGAGGTGGAGGGCGATTCTCGAGGTCATCGTCTTTGTGAGCGGGGGCGTGCTGCTCTCGCTGGAGATCATCGCCAGCCGAGTGCTGGCGCCGTACTTCGGCAACTCGATCTACGTCTGGGGCAGCCTGATCGGCGTGTTCCTGGCTGCGCTCAGCATCGGCTACGCGGTCGGTGGGCGTCTGGCCGATCGGTTTCCCTCGCCTGTCGCCTTTGCCGGCATTGTCTTCCTGGCTGGGTTGCTCACGATACCGATCCCGCTGATGGCGCAGCCCGTGCTCGAGGCTATTGCCAGTGCCGACTTCGGGCCGCAGCTCAATCCGCTCGTTGGCGCGATTGCGCTCTTCGTGGTGCCGAGCATTGTCATGGGGATGGTCTCGCCCTTTGCGGTGCGGCTGCGGGCCCGGGCCGTGACGACCATGGGCGCGACGGCGGGATCCCTCTACGCGATCAGTACGGTGGGATCGATCGTCGGCACCCTGGCCACGTCGTTTGTCCTGATCAACTACCTGGGCGTACGCGCCATCATCACACTGATGGGTTTTGTGCTCATGGCGATGGCCATCGTCGGCTGGCTGGCCTCCCGCCGGATGCGGGCGGCCGGGGTCGGTGTGGGGCTGGGGGCCCTGCTCGCGCTAGCCGTCGCAGGGCCGACCGCGGCGCCGGTCACTTCATCGATTGTGTACGCGCGTGATACTGTGTATCACCGAATCACGGTCTCCGACGAGGGGTCGATCCGCTACCTCAAGCTGGACAATTACTGGCAGAGCGCCCGCGATCGGCAGAGTCCGCGGCGCACGGTCTTCGCCTACGCCGACTACATGCACCTCCCGCTGGTCTTTCTGGCCCAGCCCCGGCGCATGATGCTCATCGGTCTCGGAGGTGGGACGATCCCGGCCCGGTACGTGGCCGACTACGCCTCGGTCGTGGTGACAGTCGCCGAGATCGATCCCGCAGTGGTGGCGACCGCCCGCGATTACTTCGGGGTCGCAGCGGGCAGTCGCCTACATATCGATGCCCGCGACGGCCGGCTGCACCTGCGGCTGGTGCGGGAGCCCCAGGACGTGATCCTGACCGACGCGTACTTGAAGGACACGATCCCCTTTCACCTGGCCACGCGCGAGTTCTTCCTGCTGGCGCGCCACCGCCTGGCGCCGGGTGGCCTGGTCGCATCGAACATCATCGGCGCCCTGGACGGCCCCGACAGCCGGCTGTTTCGGGCGATCTACCGGACTGTCCGGTCGGTGTTCCGCACCGTGTATGTATTCCCGGTGGATTTCGGCCGGTACGGCAGCCCCGGGTCGCTTCGCAACATCATCCTGATTGGGACGGATGCCCCATCGGTCGCCGCCGACGAGATCACGCGGCGGGCCGAGGATCTGGTGGGCCGGGGGGTCGTGACCGTCAATCGCTTTCGGGAGGCGGCCGCCAGCCTTTATTCCCAGCCGATCCACATCGAAGATGTTCCCATCCTGACCGACGACTTCGCACCCGTTGATGCGCTGATTCCGACTCGCTAGCCCGGCAATTGGGCACATCCCCTATGCAACGACAGACCCGGTTGGCCGGACAGGAGGCTTTGGCGCCGTGCCGGTGCTGAAGGTCGTCCTGGGGGACGTCGTGCGCATGCGCAAGACCCATCCCTGCGGCAACGACCAGTGGGAGGTTGTCCGCCTCGGCGCGGACATCGGCATCCGCTGCCTCAAGTGCGGCCGGCGCGTGTTGATGCCCCGGGTCAAGTTTGAGCGCCGGATTCGCACCTTCATCCGGCGTGGCGAGGGTGCGGAGGCCCCTGTGGTCCCCGGCCCTTAAGGGAGTCAAGTCTGGGTGCGGAATCTCTTGCGCGAGCCCGCGGCCGGATACTCGTGGGCCGTCGTGCTGGTCGCGGGTGGGGCGCTGACGCTGGCCCTGCCCTCGGCCCACTGGCCGGGGACCCCCCAAGTGGTGGCCCTGTGTCTGGCCAGTATCGCGGCCAACGCCCTGATGGTCCCGATGCCCGCGGGCGGCTATCAAACCTTCGGACCGGCAGTGGCGGCGGCGGGCCTGGCGTTGTTTGGCGCGCCGGCGACCGCGCTGGCCATGGCCATCGGCGTCATCCTGGGCACCGGCGTGCCCTACCGGCGGTCGCTACAGCTCACCCTGTTCAACGCGGGCCAGTCGGCGCTGGCCGTTCTGACCGCCACGGCGATTGCGCACCTCCTCTTCCCCAAACCTGGGGACTGGACGCAGCCGGTCTTCCTCGGCCGCATCGACACCCCGTTCGCGCTCGCCATGTTGGCCGCGATCGTGGCGTTCGTCTTCGTCTCCTCCACCCTGGTGAGCTGGCGCATCACGGTGGACCGGCGCGCGTCGTTCGTCAGCGTGCTCGGGGCCAACGTGCCCCTCGAGGTCGTCAACACCTTCGTGTTGTTCGTGCTCGGCGTGATCGTTGGTCTTGTGGTGGCCGGCTACCTCCCAGTGGCCGCGCTCTTGCTGACGATTCCGGTGGCGCTCATCAGCGTGACGTTGTTGGCTTTCGCCTCGCACCGCCAGGTGGCCGACGAGCTCGAGGTGTTGTACGCGACGTCGGCCGAGACGAGCCGCAATCGCTCCGTCGAAGAAATCGTACAAACCGTCGCGGCGGGCGTGGACCGCTTGGTCCCCTCGGACGCGGCGTTGCTGTGGCTGCGTCTGCCGGGTGATGCGGAAGAGCGCGTCGCGGCGTATCGAGGGCCGGGTGGCGCGGAGGTCGCCCGGCAGCTTCGGCCCCCCGGCTTCGCATCGGGCGCCATGCAGAGCGGGCGTCCGGTGCGGTTCAGCGACTATGAGTACGATGCGCGAACGCTGCCTCAGGTGGAGAGTCTCTTTGGCCGTGATGCGGTGCTGTCGGCGCTGGTCGTGCCGATCGCGACACGCGGAGAGGTCTGGGGTGCGATCGGCCTGATCGAGGCCACCCGCGGCTACTTTACCGACCGGCACCAGCGTCTGGTGACCACGCTCGCCGGGCAGGCCGGACTCGCGATTCGGAACGCACACCTGTTTGAGGAGACCCGGCGCCAGGTCGAGCGGCTTGCCGTCCTCCAGGACGTCGGCCTCCAGGCCGGCGCCACGTTGAATCCCGAGGACGCCTGTCGGCATCTCCTCACGCGCGCCGCGCAGACCCTGGATGCCCGATACGCGTTTCTGGCGCTTGTCGACGAATCGGCCCGTGAGGTCGTCGGAGCGGCCGGGGTGGGGATCGACGACACCGAGCTGGCGCGCTTCCGAGGGCGGCTGGACGGTGAGAACGGCCCACTGGCGGAGACCGTCCGCGCCCTCAAGGAACGCCGGTCGGTCGCCAGCGACGACCTCGTGCGGACGCCGAGCCCGTGCCCCTTGCTGCGTGGCCTCCCCGATGCGCGCACGGCCCTCACCGCACCGTTGATCCGGGACGGGCGCCCGGTCGGGGCCCTCACCGTCGTCCGGACCGACCCCCGCCCGTTCATCGAAGCGGAGGCCACCGCGCTGGATGCGATCGCCGCGCAAGGCGCGGTGACCATCGAGAATGCGCGGCAACACCAGGCGATCCGCACGCGCCTGCGGCAGATGGAGGCTATGGCGAGTGTCTCGCGGCGTGTCATCGGCGCGCGCAGTCTGGGCGGGGTGCTGAGTCTGATCGCCGAAAGCGCCCAAGAGATCCTGGGCGTGGACCGCAGCGCGCTGCTGGCCTGGGACGGTCATGCGGCCGTCGGTGAGATGCATGTGATCGGACTGTCCGAGCCCTTCGTGCACGCGATGACCCAGCATGTCCGCACCTCAATCGGTCGCGCCGTCGTGCAGGCGAGCGGGCCTGTCGTCGTGGCCGATCTCGCGGCAGACCCGCGGATGGGACCGCTCCGGGCGGCGGTAGCCGTGGAAGGCCTGCGGGCCGGGGCCTTTTTCCCGCTGCGCTCACAAGACGAATTTGTCGGTCTGCTGATGCTCTTCCGGGATCGGCCCGGTCCCTATCAAGGGCATGAGCTGCAGCTCGTCGAGTCGTTCGCCGAGCAGGCCGCCCTGGCGGTCAAGAACGCGGCGCTGTTGGTGCAGAGCGAGCGCCGCCGCGATGAGATGGCCCTGGTCAACAGCATCGTCGGTTCAGTCAGCGCGTCCCTCGACCTGGCCGAAGTGTTTCGTACCGCCGTGGCAGAGCTGGGGAGCGCCACCGGGGCACCGTACGTCAGCCTCTATCGGGTCGAGGGATCGCGACTCCGCCTGGCTGCGCAGGTCGGCTACCAGGACCTGCCGGGGGATCTGTCGCTGATGTCGGGAATCCGTGGGCGTGTGGCGCGCAGTGGGCGTCCAGAGTTCGTCGCGCGCGCCCGTGACGAGTCGGACGAGGCCCCCAGCGGCTTCGACATCACCACGCGGGCCGCCGTGCCGATCTTGCTCAACGGCGAGGTCATGAGCGTCCTGGCCATTGAGGGGAACATGGGACGCCCCGTCACCCCACAGATGTTCGAGCTCATGATTGCCCTCGGACAGCACCTGAGCGTCGCGGTGCGCAACGCGTCGCTCTACGAAGAGCTGCGCAAGGCGCACGACGAGCTGCAGGTGCTCTATGAGGCCGCGCGGTCCGTCAGCGGCACGCTCGACCTCCATACCGTGCTCGACAGCCTGGTGTCGGTGACGTGCCGCGCGTTCGGCTATGACAACGGCGCACTCCTGATGGTGGACGGCGACTCCGGTGACCTCACCGTTGACGCCTCGTACGGGCACAGCGAATCGATCACGGGCATCCGTCTGCCGCCGGGTGTCGGGATCACGGGATGGGTGGCCCGGACCGGTACGCCCCTGATGGTGGATGACGTGCTACAGGACTCCCGGTACTATCGGTTCGACGATCGGACGCGCTCAGAGCTGGCCGTCCCGTTGATCGCCGAAGGGAAGGTGCTCGGAGTCTTCAACATCGAAAGTGCCAGACTGGCGGCCTTTCGGCCGCGGGATCTGCATATGCTGACGACCCTGGCGTCCTACGCGGTGATCGCGATCCAGAACGCGAACCTCTTCGAGCAGGCACGACGGCTGGCGGTGACCGACGGGTTGACCGAGCTGCACAATCACCGCTATCTGTACGAGGCGCTCGAGCGGATGCTTGAGCGGGCGCGGCGCGATGCGCAGCCGCTGTCGTTGATCATGCTCGAGCTCGACAACTTCAAACGGTTCAACGACGCGCATGGCCACCAGAGCGGGGACGAAGTGCTGCGTACGATCGCGATGCTGCTGCGCCGCGGCAGCCGGCCATCGGACGTCGTGGCCCGCTATGGCGGCGACGAGTTCATGGTTGTGCTACCCAACGCCAACAGGACGGCCGCCCTGGAGACGGCCGAGCGTCTGCGCCGCGCCGTGGAAGCCTATCCCCTGGTCCTGGGTGACGACGTCATTGCCACCGTGACTCTGAGCGTCGGTGTCGCGACCTATCCGGCCGACGGGCAGACGGTGGACGCGATGGTCGAAGCGGTTGACCGCGCGCAGTACATCGCTAAGCGGTCCGGAGGCAACAAGGTTCACGTTTCACATGCGATCTGACTGATGCGGGCGGTGCTCCGGGGCGCATGAGCCTGGCGCTCGGACTGGTTGGACTCCCCAACGCCGGCAAATCCACGTTGTTCAATGCCATGTTCGCGCGGGCCCCAGGGGGCCCGCGCGCCGCCGTTGCCTCCTATCCTTTCACGACCATCGACCCGAACCTGGGTCAGGTTGCTGTTCCTGACGACCGCCTGACGGCGATCGCTGCCGTCACCCATCCGCAGCGCCTGGTGCCGGCCACGATCCAGGTCATTGACATCGCCGGGCTGGTGCGCGGGGCGTCCAAGGGGGAAGGTCTCGGTAATCGATTCCTGGCGCACATCCGCGACGTGGACGCCATCGTGCATGTGGTGCGCGCCTTTGCCTCGGCCGACGTCGCCCATGTGGAAGGGGCGCCTGATCCTGTGCGCGACGCGGAGATCGTGGAGACCGAACTCGCCCTGGCGGATCTCGAGACGGTGGAACGCGCGCTGGAACGCGCCGGTAGCCGGGTGAAGGCCGGGGAGGCCGGGGCGCGCGAACACGCGGCCCTGCTCCGTCGCGTGGCCGAAGAGGTCGCGAAAGGGGTACCCGTGCGGCGTCAGCGCCTGGACGAGGGCGGGCATGCCCTGATCCGAGACCTGCGGCTCCTCACGCAGCGGCCGGTGATCTACGTGGCCAATGTGGACGAGGCCAGTCTGCCGGACGGTGGTTCACCAACTGCGGCGCTGCGGGCACTCGCCGACCGGCAGGGCGCGGCGTGTATCGTGCTGGCGGCGCGCCTGGAAAGCGAACTGGGCGACCTGACCGAAGAGGACGCGAAGGCCTACCTGGCGGCGCTCGGCCTGGCTGAACCGGTGCTGCCGCGGCTGATCCGCGCGAGCTTCGCGTTGCTGGGGCTTGTCAGCTTCTTCACGGTCCTCTCGGACGAGGTGCGCGCCTGGTCAGTGCCGGCGGGCACGACCGCGCTCGAGGCCGCCGGCCGCATCCACACGGACATGGCGCACGGCTTCATCCGCGCGGAGGTGATCCCGTGGGAGGCACTGGTGGCGGCGGGGAGCGTCCACGCCGCGCGCGAGCGCGGGGCGATCAGGCTCGAAGGCCGGGACTATGCCGTGGCCGACGGCGACGTGATGACGTTCCGGTTCTCGGCCTGAGACGTCACCCTACGTGCCACGCAGGGCCGCATCAATCGCCGCCACGAACGCGGCGGCCTGGCTCCCGTTGGCAATGCGGTGGTCAAACCCGAGCGTCAACACGGCACGTGTCGACTCAGGCTCCGGATCGCAGATACCCACGATGGCCGCCTGCTGCGGGTACGGGATGGGGCGGAAGCCGTGGATGCCCGAGCCGAGCATGGACGTCACCGTGATCGTTCCGCCTTCGAGCTCACTCACGCCGAGCCGCCGCCGCTGGGCCAGGTACTGCAGGTGATGCAACTCCTTCGCGATCACCGGCACAGGCTTGCGCGCCGCGTCCTTGACCACCACGATGTAGAGATCGTCGCCGATGTCCACCGCGACGCCCACATTGACCTGCGCAAAGACCTGCAGCCGGTCGTCCGCGGTCAAGGAGCTGTTGAAGTGGGGCGACTGCGCGGCCGCACTCGCGACCGCGGAGACCAGCAGATCCACGGGGGTCACGAGTGTGCGGGACTCCGTCATGACCTCCTCGGCCCGCTGGCGGAGCGCGTGCATGTCGATTCGACGGTCGAGATAGGCGACCGGGATGCTCGCCACACTTTGCTCCATCACGCGCGCCACGCGCCGCTGAATCGGGCCCAGCGGCTCGCTCCGTGACTCGCCCCGGGGATCCTGGCGCGTCTGTGCGGACCGCTGCGCCTCGATGATCTTCAAGACGTCCCGCTCCCGCACAAACCCCAGACCTGCGAACAGTCCTTCGTCCAAGCCAGATTGCTCGATGAGGCGTTTGGCTTTGACGCTGGCGCGCACCACGCCGCGAGTAGACGGGCCGGCCTCAGGCGCTTCCGTCGGGAGCGGCGTCCCCGCCTCCACGGTCACATAGCCAAGGATCCCACCGACAGGCACTTCGGCGCCAATCGGAGCCTGGTGACGCAGGTAGCCGCGGGACGGGGACGGTACGGCGAACACGGCCTTTGACGTTTCCACTTCACACACATCCGTGCCCGGCTCAACGAGTGTCCCGTCGGGCACAAGCCAGCCGACGATGTACACGCTGTCGGCATTGACGCTTTCCCGCGGGACCCGGATTGCCTGCACGGCGCCGTCAGCCGTCTGGTCGGCCTGGGTGGCCATGACTACACGAGCTCGCGCAACGCCGTGACGACGCGATCGATGTCCGGGAGCACCTGTTCTTCGGCCGGGCGCGCATTCGGAACCGGCAGGGAATAGGCGCCGACGCGCACGGCGCGCACCGCCTGGTCGGTCACTTCCTCCACCACTCGGGTGATCACCTCCGCGCCGAAGCCCCAGGGCACCGTGCCTTCCTCGGCTACCAGCAGACGGCCCGTCCGCCGCACCGACTCCACGATCGGTGCGATTCGCAGCGGCGCCAGTTGGGATGGCACGACGAACTCGCAGAGGATTTCGTCGATATCAAAGCTCTTCTGAATGGCTTCCTCGGCAATGTCGGCCATCGCGCCGTACGCCACGACCGTCACGTCGGCTGTGCCTCCTGAAGGCCGCCACAGCCCGGTCGGGTAGAGCGCGTCACGTTCCGCCTCAGGCAGCTCGAACACCATGCCGGCCGGCGGTTGTGCGCGGAGTCGCTTGGCGTAGAGGATCTTCTGCTCGATGAACAGCACCGGTCGGGGATCGTCCAGGATCGCGCGGCGCAGCAGTTCACCGGGGTTGTGACGCGCGCTGACGCCCACGACCATGAGTCCAGGGATCCCGAACAACATCTTCTCGAGACACTGACTGTGGGTGGGCCCGTATCCTCGACGACCGCCCACCGGAGTGCGGACCACCACGGGCACGTCTACCTGTCCGTTGTACATCCAGTGAAACTTGGTCAGATGATTCAGGATCTGGTCGGTGGCGAGACCAAGGAAATCCGCAAACATGATCTCCACGACGGGGCGGAAGCCGCGAAGAGCCAGGCCCGAACTCAACCCCACGATCCCGGCCTCGCTCACGGGTGTGGCGAACACCCGATCCGGAAACTGCGTCGACAGACCACGCGTCACTTTGAACGCGCCGCCATACGGATCGACCAGATCCTCTCCGAGCACGAGGACGTCCGCGGAAGTGCTCATCACCGCATGCAGCGCCGCGTTCAGGTTTTGCACGACGAGCGCGAGTGCACCGTCGCCCTCGGGGGCAAACGCCGCCAGGGGATCCGCCGACTTCACCCGGTCCGTGAATTTGGCCACCTCAGCGGCCGGATCGATTTGGCAGAACGGCGCCGCCTCTGCCGCGGCCACGGCGGCATCGACGCGCTCCTTTGCCTGCAGCGCGATCGCTGCCGCACGCTTCGGTTCTACCTGGCCTCTCATCCGCGTCAGCGGCTCCTTGCGACGATGGTGTTCCAGCTCGTCCTGGCTGCGCGTGTCGTCACCCTTACTGTGGGGGGCAAGACGGTAGGTGTCGAGAATCTGGAAGAACGGGCCCTTCTCGCGGGCCTGTTCCACAACGGTGCGGAGATGGGCGGCCAGCGCCACAAGATCGTCCGCGGCGCGGCGGTCGGCACGGATGCCGAACGCCGCCGCGCGTGACGCAACATCGCCTGCGGTTGTGAGGGCGGTGGGCGTCGACTGCGCGTAGCCGTTGTGCTCCAAGACATACAGTATCGGCAGCCCCCAGAGCGAGGCCATGTTGATCGCCTCATAGGTGACGCCCTCGCCGAGTGTGCCATCCCCAAGGAAACACACGGTGAGTGCTCCGCGGCCCTTGAGCTTCTCCGCCAGCGCCACGCCGGTTGCCACCGGGAGGGTTCCGCCTAGAATCCCGTTGGAGTAGAAGTTGTGCGAACACAGGTGCTGGCTGCCGCCGCGGCCCCCGCACACACCCGTCTGCCGCCCCATGATCTCGGCGACCAGGCTTTCAGGATCGTCGCTGTACATCAGGAAGTGTCCGTGGCACCGGTGCGTAGAAAAGACCACGTCCTTTTCCAGATCGAGCGCGCCCACTACCGAGACTGCGCAGGCTTCCTGTCCGATACACGTGTGCGTCGTGCCGAAGAGCTTGCCCTCAGAGAACAGGCTGAGCAAGCGCTCCTCCACGGCCCGGATCAGTTCCATGCGGGCGAGGGCCTCTTCGGTAGGATCCATCCGAACCAACGCAGGACCACGCGGATTCGCGTGAGCCTTTCCGTCGTTCATGACGCGTGCCTCCGGCAGGCTTCCGGCTTCTCTTTCCTCTGCTTCCCGGATGTGCGGCACCCAAGTCTCCTTCCGTGCGGGCACGGTGTCTCAGTCAATGGAGATCCCCTTGTCCCGTAAAGCGCTGGCGATGTCCCGAACCGTGAGCAGACTCACGATTTCATCGGGCGACAGCTGGACACCGAAGGTCTCCTCGATGGCCACCATCAGCGTGACGTGGTGGAGGGAGTCCCACTTGGGTTCAGTCCGCGGGCCTGTGTCTGAATGTACGCTCGCGTGGTCGACCTTGAGGACGTCGGCGATCAGAGCGATGAGCTGTTTCAGTTGTTCCTCCTCCGCAGTCGCCAGACGAGGCGCGGCTACGTCGCTGCGGGCGAGGATTCAGCGCGATTCGGCAATGCCTGCTGCAACGAGGTGACGTAGACGACGGACGGCTGCTCGGCGTGGATCTCTACCTGGGAATGAAACCGAAATCCCAACTGCTCGTAGAGGATCGTCGCGGGTACGTTGCGTTTGGCGAACGTGACACGTATGGTATTCACGCCGCGTGCCGAGAACTCTCCGAGCACGGACCGCATGAGCTCCACGCCCAGTCCGGTCCCCCGCGTGCTAGGGTCCAGCGCGATGGAGACGACTTCCGCAGGGGGGAGGCTGCTCGTGGTCACGTACCGGGATGTTTTCAGCAGATGGCGCCACAGGCCCTGGCGCACGCTCGCCGCGAGCACGGTGAGCGTGGGGAGGGGAAAGTGTGTCAGGAACTCTCCGTAGAATCTTCGCCAACGCGTCACGCCGCTCGCGAATCCGACAAGGTGGCCGTTCTGCTCAGCCACGAACACAAACCCGACGGGCGAACGGATCAGCGCAGCGTAGAAGGCGCTGACGACCCCTTCCCCCAGCCGAGAGAGGAGCCCCCAAGAGATGTGCTGGCGGTGGAGCGCGGCGATGGCCGGACTATCCCCGGGCTGCGCTCTCCTGGTGCGAACCATCGTGGTCGACACGGCCCTTCAAAGCCTACCGTGCGCCTTTCAGCGTGTCAACGGATCGCTGGACCGCGCGGTAGTGGGTCAGTTTGATTCTAGCAAGCCCACAAGTTCGGTCACCGACCAGACGTGATCGGCCACCCCTGCGGCCATAGCCGGAGTCATTTTGACCGTCTGATGAACCCGGCAGAAATTGTAGTGCATGAAGTGGAGGGCTAGGGCGCAGGCCAGGTTCTCGACCTTCTTGGAGAAGGCATTGGTTAGCCGGGTGAAGCGGCGCATCTGCATCCGCATCGTGAGGTTCTGCCGCTCGACGAAGCTGGTTGAAATCTTGTCCGGGTGAGGGTCCCCCTCAATCACTTTGGCGGTCGCTCCGATGCAGACCGCCGGGCTGTACCGGACTTCCTTCTCGGGTTCCGCCCCGTACATCTTGACCAGCATGGCGTAGTCTACGTTATAGCCGAAGGCCCCTTCTACCGCATCCAGGTAGGCCGCGTGGCCATCTGTGGTGAGCTGGATTCTGTGCTTCAGGCGTTCGGCGAGGTTGGCGATGAATACCGAAGCATCGGCCGCGTCACGTCGTCCCAGGTGCCAGCAGGGGACGAGTTTGGTATCGGCGTCCAAGGCTACCCAGGTCCACACGTCCCCGAAGCCCCACTCGCCCTTGTGCTGGTCCGGTACGTGTTTCTCCTTCGCGTGGCAAAAGGCCCAGACCTCATCACATTGAATTCGTCGGCACGTCAGGCCCCGTAGGGCCTTGTCCTGGTAGGCCTCGCAGGCCGTCCCAATCTCCTTGAGGAGGCGGAGAACGGTGCCTTTGGCTACCCCGGTCATGCGACAGGTGGCGCGAACAGAATTGCCCTCCACGAGGGCCGCGAGCACCTGGGCTTGCTGCTTCCGGCCGAGTCTGTTCACGTTCCCATTATGCTTGACCGCTCATGTATTGTCAATAGTCTAACTATGACCCTATAACCGTAAGTGTTATAATGGGACTTGACGACTTGTTGGTCAAGGACTATAGTTCGATTGTGGACGTTCGTTTCGCCGATGAAGACCTAGACCGGCTGGAAACGGACCGCCAATACGACGGTGGGCATGCGCCTGGGGTCGTCAAGGCCTTCAGAAAGCGAATGCAGCAGCTTCGCGCTGCGACTGACGAGCGAACATTCTACAGTCAACGGTCCTTCAAGTTCGAGAAGTTGGAGGGCAAGAGATCGCACCAATACTCAATGAGGCTCAACGACCAATGGAGGTTGATTCTTGAACTTGAAGGGAAAGGCGCGGACAAGGTGGTCATCATTGTCGCCATCGAGGACTACCACTAAGGGGCGATCTGGAATGAGTGTGCGTGTACCGGCTGAGGCATTCCACGCTGGCGAGTTCATCCGCGAGGAGTTAGAGGCGCGGAATTGGACTCAGACAGACCTGTCAGAGATCCTTGGCCTATCATTTCGGCTCGTCAATGAACTTATCAATGCCAAGCGGTCTGTCACGCCCGAAACGGCCAAGGCGCTGGCCGAGGCTTTTGATACAGATCCTCAGTACTGGATGAATCTAGAAAGCGCCTACCAACTTTGGCGCGTTCACGAGGGCAGCGAAGGAAGCCAAGTAGCCAGACGCGCGAGTCTGTTTGTCAAAGCCCCCGTAGGAGAAATGATCCGCCGCCGCTGGATTGAGCCATCCAATGACGTAACTGTTTTGGAGGGTCGGATTCTCAGTTTTCTGGGAATCAAGACCCTAGATGAAGCGCCGAAGATTTGGCACGCGGCCAAGAAGTCAACATCTTATCAGGAAGTGACACCGGCGCAGAGTGCCTGGCTCATGCGGGCCCGACAGATAGCGAGGCCCTTGCAGGTGGGTTCGTTCACGGAAGTATCGTTCGAGCAGGCGCTAGGCCAGTTGAAGGAATTGTTACCGCAGCCCAAAGAAATTCGGCATGTTCCGAGGATTCTTGCTGAAGCTGGAATTCGATTTGTTGTGCTCCAGCACCTAGAACATACGAAGATCGACGGGGCCTGCTTGTGGCTGGATAGGGCACCGGTGGTAGCATTGTCGATTCGCTATGATCGCGTTGATACATTCTGGTTCGCGCTGTTGCACGAACTTGGCCATGTGAAGAGGCGCGACGGACTGGATCAGTACGAACCCTTGGATGTAAGGCTTTTCGAGGGTGGTATCCTCACGGACGCAGACAGGCCGCCAGAGGAGACCGAGGCAAACAGATTCGCCACCGAGTTTCTGATACCGCAGAAGGAACTGGAAGACTTCATCAATCGAAACCGGCCCCTCTACTGGACACGGCAAATCCAGGGGTTCGCAGCGTTGCGTAAGATTCATCCTGGAATCGTCATCGGCCAGCTTCAGTACCGGAAAGAGATCAGCTATGCCCACGGCCGACAACTGCAGGTCAAAGTGCGAGACATCATCGCTCAAACGGCCCTTACCGATGGTTGGGGCCATACCGTTCCGGCGGGGTTGTGAAGAGGAGACCCAAGATGAAAACCCACACAGGGTATTCTACAAAGCACATGCAGGACATCGCCAATCGCTATATGGCCTCGGGAGAACCATGGCCGGCCACTAAGCAGCAAATGGCGGAGTGGGTCATCCGAAATAGCCTCTGGGTCCCTCACCCTGCTTCGCTGGTTGACCAGTGCGCCGAGATGCTAGCGAGGGCCATGCGTGAGGAGTACTTCATTGATCCGCAGGGAAGAAGCGTTCGCGCAAAGCATGCGGCACGGGTCGCGAAGGATGGAGAACAAACATCGCTTTGGGTTGATCTACGGAAGGACAGCCGGGAGTTCCTAGAGATCGCCTTTCAGCAGCGGAGACAAGGCGTTTTGGCAGACTGTCGGCAACTGAAAGTAGATGTTGACAGCTACAACGAGAACATAAACACCGGACAGTCGATCCAGATGGTCTTCGACTTCACTAACGATCTCCTTGAACTGGAGGCAATCGCTAGCTAGGTTCTCGCTTGGACCATCGCGCTTTGGCCGCCCGCTTAGCGATAGACTTCCGCTTACCAGGGCTGAGCTTGGCGGCTCTTGCCTTGCCGCCCTTCAGCCCTCCAAGCCGTCCAAGGGCGACAGCCGCAGGGTTCTTCTGGACAGGTTCGTTGCCGGTCGCCACGCCCACGATCCGGGCGGCGGTTTGATTGGCGTCCTCTTGACTACTGCTTGACCGCTTTGGCATAATCTAACTATGCCAGGGGCTCAGGAATTTGTCAAAGCAAACCGTGGAACCTCTGCACCCACCCTTCCGTCTTACCGATAGATAAAGCGGGTAGAACCCTAAAGGCAGGAAAATCGGGAATCCGGCAAGAAGGCAATGGCGTTCTGTTCCTTGTGTCGCCTGTGGAGGGGCGTGATCTTCATGACTTATCGTTACTCAGTTGCATCCAAGAAGACGGGCATTTCCTTTCGGATCTACTCGAACAATGCACCAATCCCTGCCAAGATGCGAACGGAGGCCCGCAAGCATGCCCT
>Ga0187893_10000629_pt1 | contig 89927 bp, 89 predicted proteins | sample MA1701074metaG_FD_139574 | JGI IMG/M metagenome (GOLD analysis project Ga0187893, IMG submission 139574) | White microbial mat communities from a basaltic lava cave in the Kipuka Kanohina Cave System on the Island of Hawaii, USA - MA170107-4 metaG ... | reverse complement strand
GTGGCGGGAGGAGCGGTTGCCAGACCCGGCCCGCCGTGGCCCTCTGCTTCTGCAGTGCATGACGCAGCCAACTCGGGGTTTAGCGTGCCTGATGAGCTTAGTATTGGCACAGGCGGCGTCGCCGGGCAAGGGGCGGGTGTCACTCGCAGGCGGCGTGGGCGGGCTCCGGCCCTCTCCCCCGGGAGGGGACGAGGAGGGCGCGGCAGCCGTGGCCCTGCCTCCGACCCACACCCCAACCCTCTCCCTGGTAGGGAGAGGGGGTAAGGAACGGGGGCCCTCGCCCCGGACCAAGTCCGGGGTCGGGACGACACTCACAAGGGCACTGCATCCTTCGACTTCACTCAGGGCAGGCGCTATGCCCTTATGCTGAATTTGGGCGGGCCAGGATGCATACAGAGCCGGAAGGAGCTAAAAGCAAGAGGCGGCCGGAACTGGTTATCCGGCCGCCTCGAGAATATCCGCACATTATTGCGGCGGCGTCCAAGGGGCTCTGAGTAGAAGCCTTCTGGCTGTATGCCCGCCCGCCGCCCTTATTCACGAGCTTGCGGTCGCAGGCGCTTTTCTTACGGTCGAACCCCGGGGCGCCTCATGGCTCTGGCTGAGTGTCAGGCGCTGTGCCTACCTGCTCCAGCCAGGCCGAAGGGGCTGAACAACCAGCACACCGTAAAGCATATAAAGCTTCACAGGGCTCCCCTCCTCTTGCGCTATGCCAACTCCGTCTTTCGTCCGGGCGCGGGTCATGGCGTTGGACTCTACTTCAAATGAAGCGGTGCGCCACTGCTTACCGGGCCCTTGACCCTATTCTATTCAAATACCGGCCACGGATCAAGTGCGGTGCGCTCACACATTCAGCCTAGTCGCTAACAATAACCCCAGCACGTGCTGCTTTTCGTCGAATCAGCAGACACGACGCAACTTTGCCGACAGTCCGCCTGCCGTGCGCCAGATGGATCAGGGGTAACAGCCAGCTGGATGGGTGACTGTAACAAAGTGGGCGTGCCTGCAAGGCTACCTGGTTGCCTCCGGCACCAGCCGCTGCGTGGTCTCGGCGTCGCGGGAAATGTCAGCGAAGTCCCAGAGCATGGGGATGGTCTCGACGTTAGCCCACATCTGTTGCTGGTCCGCGAAGTGCTTCGACCCCGGGTGGCCCGACGCCCCAAGCGGCACGATCCAGCGGGAGTTTCGCCAGTCGGACGGGTCGTGGACGTAGCGGTTGACTGGGCCGGCCGCGTGCCTGGTGTCTCGCAGCGGGTGCGAGCCGTTGTTGGGCGTTGACCAGTCGCCGTGCGCGGCGACGCGCGGTGGGTTGATAAGAGCGGAGGCTTCAGGAAATCTTGCTGCAAGGAGGTGCTGGTGGGCGGTCTGGTGTACAGCGCCCCAGGTCCACCTGCCGATGTCCGGGCCGTTTTTCGCTTCCAGGGCGGTGACCGCTCGCTCGAGCGCCGGGCCGAGGACGCCCGCCCATGTTTCGCCGGGCCCAAGCAGCGGAGCGCCTTCGTTGCGCGAGATGCAGGTGACCATTAGTGGTATCAGGTGGCGGCCGATGTGGACACTGCCGCCCGCCCCGTCGATATTCAAGGCGTCGCCTGCCAGCCTGCCGTAGTGGCGTTTCGCGAGGATGGCTACCGTCTCAAACATGAGGGCGGCATAAACAGTTGGCGCCGCTGTTCGTCTGTCCATGTTGCCGTCCCAGGCCGCCAATATGTCGCGTGCCCTTTCAGCCAGGGCGCCCTTTACTTTGAGGGCGCTGGCTCCCTTTGCGAATACTTGGCCGGGGACTGAGACCCTATCGGCATGGATTGCCTCCATTTCCGCGACGGTCATCTTTCGCCCGGCCTTCTGCACCTCTGCGATGCGTGTCATGATGCGTCGCGCACGGTAATCGGGCGCCCAGGCGTTCGAAATGTAATAGGGGTACGTTTCGTCAACCGTGCGTTGGTTGCAGGTGACGACCCAGCCCTCCTTCGGGTTGCGGGTGCGGGGCAGCTTGTCAGGCGGGACGACCCCTTGCCACTCGTACTCGCCAGTCCAGCCGGGCACCGGGCCCCAACCATTGGCCATGGAACGGACGGGGAGGCGCCCTTTGAGGATGTAACCGAAGTTGCCCTGCACGTCTGCGTACGGATAGTTGTTGGAGCGGTCTGTCCACTCTGCGAAGGCTGCCTCGAGGTCGTCCGCAGAGCGTGCCCTCATTGCTCTGTAGGCTGCGTCAACCCACCGCGTGCCGTCCTTGGTCGAGCCGGTGTCGGAGAGCGCGATGCCCCAGCCTTTCGAGGGGTCGCCTGCGACCACCGGACCGTGGTGCGTCTCGGTAATCTCGATACGATCGTCTTTGCCGCCGCGTATGCGCAGGGTCTCATGAGTCACTTCGGCGAGCCTCCACTCGTCCTTGAACAGGTACTCCCGCGCGGCGGTGTGCCCCGAGCTTGCCGAGGGGCCCCGCTCCGGACCCGTTCGTCCTGAGCCTGTCGAAGGACGGTCTCGGAACTGCTCGACAAAGAGGTCCTGAGCGTCGCCCATACCGTGGGTCATGCCCCAGGCGACGTACTCGTTGTGCATGAAGTGGAGGACACCCGGGAAACCTGGCACAGCGTGGCCGATGGCAGAAAACGACGGGCACGACAGGTGCGTCTGGTAATAGACATTCGGCACGTCCAGGTTGCGGTGGGAGTCGCCAGCAACAAGCGGCTTGCCAGAGGTGGTGCGTGCGCTTGACACCGCCCAGCCGTTGCTTTCGCCGTCGGCGGGTGGGAAGTGCGAAATGTGTTTAGCGACCTCCGCCAGTTCTTCGATGGCGTTCTCGACCGGGCCTTTATATGTCGAACCCGGCGGGATGGTCATGAGCATGCCTGGGATGTAGCCAGGCGAGAGCGCGGCGGCCTTTACCGGGCCAACCTCGGCTGCAAGCTGTGCCATCCACAGCTTGAAGTGGAAATTTCCCTCCGCAGTGTTGCGGACCTTGTAGACCAGGATGCAGTGCCAGGGCTCCCAGCGCTCCGGCTTAGTGCCGAGCAGCTTGTACTCGACAGGCCACGACTCCGTCGTGTCCATGAAGGCGTTCACGCCCGCGGCATAGGCGTCCAGCATCGCTTTCGCCTCCGGCGAGCAGAGCTTGTAGTCGGCCTTCGAGACGCGGTCGAGTTTGCGGCGGCGCAGCAGCCGGTCCTGCGGGAGCGCGGGTGGCCCTGCGTACTCCGCCCAGCGGCCGAGGCAGCGCATGCGGTCGTAGTCCATGTGGAACATGCGGTCCTGCGCGGTGGCGAACCCCTGGGCGAAAAAGAGGTCGTGCTCGTTCTCCGCGCGTATGTGCGGGATGCCCCAGCGGTCCCGGTGGATGGACACCGGCCCATTCAGTGTCTTGAACTTGAACGTGGACTTTACGTCTGGCAGGGCGGCTTCCAGGTCCTTGCGGGTGATGGTGGGCATGGTCACCTCGAATGAAGCTAACCGGGCCGGTCTAGCGGCGCATATGCTACCGCGGCGCGACCACAGGGCGAGAGGCCGGAGTATCCTGCCTGCCACTTGCTTACGAAACAAGGAGGCAGGGCTGACGGCTGAGACAACCACAGATGCGAAGGGTGCGACCACGCAGGTGGCTCCGTTCGCTATTGCGAGCGAGAAGGCGCGGCCGTTCCGTATAGGTCGCGGCTGGGCCATCGTCTATGCGTCCTTCTTTGCCACCGCATTCGCCTCCGGCGGGGCGCAGTACGGTTTCGGTATATTCGTCAAGCCCTTGGAAGAGGAGTTTGGCTGGAGCCGGACCGAGATCAACCTGTCCCTGTCCATTGGCCTCCTTTCGGGCCTGATTTCACCCTTCATGGGCGCGCTCATCGACAAGCGCGGCGCGCGTGGGCTGATGACCATATCGCTCTTTATCGTGGCCGCGTCCCTGTTACTGCGCGCGGCGATGACCGAGCTCTGGCACTGGTACGCGCTGAGCGCGCTGCTCGCCATCGGCGCGCCCGGGACGTTCCTGCCGGTGGGCAAGCTGATTGGCGCGTGGTTCCCCCATACGAGGGGCCGGATGATGGGCACGGCGATTACCGGCAACAACGTGTTCGGGCTTGTCGGCGTGCCGCTGCTCAACATCGTCATCGAGGCGCAGAGTTGGCGGCTGGCCTACGCAATCATCGGTGCGGGGGTCGCGGTCGTCGCAATCGCGGTCTGGTCCACCGTCAGAGACAGGCCAGGGCCGGGGCAGGAAGAAAAGCCACGAGCCGCCAGAGCCGGGAGCCGGAGGCGGCTGCCGGATGTCAACTTCACGTTGCAGGAGGCGGTCAGGACCCCGGCATTCTGGCTTATCCTGACAGGGCTCACGTGCGCGGGGTTCAGCTACCCCTCGTTTATGACCCAGCTCATCCCGCACATGCAAGCCGAGGGCTGGGGGTCATCGAAGGCGACTCTGGCTCTAACCGTCCTGGCCGGAGTGGCGCTGTGCAGCAAGATTACCTGGGGGTGGTTGAGCGAGCGGCTAACGGCCCGCGTGTCGTTTGTCATCGCCATCGGCATCATGGCGTCCGGCGTCGTGCTGGTCATCCTTGCGGGCGGGACAGACCTCGTTTGGCCTGCGATCGTCTACTTCGGCATGGGCTTCGGGGGCATCGGCCCTTTAATGTCGCTGGTCATCCTTGAGACCTACGGGCTCAGGAACTTCGGGTCGATCCAGGGCGCGGTCTCACTGGTCACGAGCATCGTGCCAGTGCTGGCCGGGCCAATCCTCGCCGGGAGCCTGTACGACGCCACCGGCAGCTACCACATGTCGTTTGCGATTGCCGCGGCACTGTTTGTCACGGGAGGCCTAGCGATGCTCGTGATGCGGAGGCCGACGATGAAGGGTGCAACTTCGCAAGCTTCCGTTAGCGCGTTACCAGCCCGCCAGCCACGACGATAGTTTCGCCGGTGATGTAGTTGGAAGCCGGGTGCGCGAGGAAGGCGACCGCGTTCGCGACGTCCTCAGGCTCGCCAACGCGGCCCAGAGGCACTGGCTTCCAGCGGCTGGCGAAGTGCTCGCCCGGCTTCATACCCAGTTGCTTTTGGCCGATCTCATCGTCCAGCTTCCAGTTGAAGGCAGTGTTGACGATGCCGGGCGCCACCGCGTTTACCGTTATGCCGTACTGTGCGAGCCTTGCAGCGGCGACTTTGGTCAGGTTGATGAGGGCCGCTTTGGACGCGGCATAAGGCGGCGACAGCGTCATCCCGCCCTGGATGCCTGCGACCGAGGCGATGTTGATGATGGCGCCATGGAACTGCGCGCCCGCGGCGCCCGGGCGTCCTCCGACAGGCTCAGGACGAACGGGCACCGGGCGTGAGGACTTCTCGTGGGCCTGGGAGACCAAGACTTTGGCCGCCTCCTGCATGTAAAAGAAGGCGCCCTTCAAGTTCAGGTCCATCGTCCAGTCCCAGGTCTGTTCAGTCACTTCCAGGAACGGCTGCGCTCGCAGGCCGCCTGCATTGTTCACAAAGGTGTCCAGCCGCCCGAAGCGCTTCGTAACTGCGCTGAAGAAACGCCGCGCCTCTGCGGCCTTTGAAGCGTCGAAGGCTCCACCCGCGGCGTCAATGCCCGCAGACTTCATCTCTGCCAGGGCGTCCTCAAGGGACGACGTGTTGATATCGCTAATGAAGATATGCGCGCCCTCACGCCCGAGACGCATTGCGGATGCGCGGCCATTGCCTGCGCCTCCACCTGTTATTGCGGCAACCCTGCCCGACAGAGGGCCCCTGGCTATTGATGCGTTGCCTTTATCTGCCGCCATGACATACCCCCTTGCCTTCACAGCACGGTGTGCAACAGGACGTCATGCCCCCAGCGCGATGCCGTCACGCCGCGGGTCTGCGCCGCCCAGGTACGTGCCGTGTTCGGTCACCTGTATGCCGTGCGCCCCGCCTACGAGCCTGGACCACGCCTGGGGCAGCCGCGCGATGGTGTGCCCGCGCGAGTTCAGCTCGTCAACAAGGGACTGCGGGAAGCGCCCTTCCATGCTCATCGCGCCCGGCTCCTGCAGGCGGAAGCGCGGCGCCTCGATGGCCTCCTGCACGTTCATGCCTGCATCTATGAAGGCGTGGAGCATCTGAGTGGTGGTCTGGAGGATGCCGTAGCTGCCCGGCGTACCGATGCTGAGGACCAGCTTCCCATCCTTGAACACCTGGGATGGCGCGACGCAGAAGTCCACACGCTTGCGCGGCGCGATGAGGTTTGGGCTGGGCGCCTTGGGGTCAACGTCGAACCACAGGCACATGTTGTTGAGGAATATGCCGGTGTCGGCGGCGACCATGCCGCAGCCGTACCCGTTGCCAAGTGTCTGCGTGACTGTGACGATGTTGCCCTGGCTGTCCGCAACGGCGAAGTGCGTCGTGAGGCCGTTCCGCCACCAGCCAGTTGCGTGCGGGCCAAAGTCAACGCGTGCAAAGGCGCGCTCGCCAGGGAGGCCGTCGCCAGCGGCAAGGTGCTCGCGCGGGTACCTCTGAGGCTTCTGCCGTCCGGCCTTCTTCGGGTTGATCTTCTTGCGTAACCCGTCAGCGTGCTCCCTGGACAGCAGCCTTTTCAGCGGGATGTCTGTGAAGTCGGGGTCGCCGGCGAAGTCGACGCGGTCTTGGACGGCGAGCTTCACGGCTTCGAGCAGTGTGTGTAGGGTGTCCGCCGTGCCAAACTCCAGCTGCTTGAAGCCAGACAGTATGTTCAGCGTCTGGAGTATCTGGAAACCGGACGAGTTTGGGGGCGGGACGCGAACCTCATAGCCCCTGTAGGTGGCCGATAGCGGCTCCTCCCACGTTGCCTTGTACGTAGCAAGGTCATCACGCGACAACAGCCCACCGGCCTTCTTGAAACTGCTGACGATGGTGTCCGCGATGCGGCCTTCGTAGAAGACCTTCGGCCCTTCCCCGGCGATGGAGGCCAGCGATGCGGCGAGGTCAGGTTGCTTGAAGAGCGCCCCTGCCGGAGATGGGGTGGCAGCGTTGGACAGGAATGACTTCTTGGTGGACGGGAAACGGGTCAGCAGGTCCCAGCTCAACTTGAGCATCTCCGAGTTGAACGGCGTCAGCGGGTAACCGTGGCCCGCATAGTCAATGGCCTCACGGAACAGCCTCGTGCGGGGCAGCGACCCGTAGGCCTCGTGCAGTGTCAACCAGCCAGAGACGTTGCCCGGCGCAAGCAGTGAAAGGGGCCCCGTGGCCTTTGAATCCTCAGTGAACTTGTCCGGCGTGGCCGCACCAGGCGCCCTCCCGGAGAAGTTCAGGACCCGCGTGCGGCCTTCCTTCGCCACATAGACGAGGGCCACGCCGATGCCGCCAACACCGGACATGTACGGCTCAACTACGTTGAGGGTGCTCGCGACGGCGACCGCGGCATCGAAGGCGTTGCCGCCTTCTTTCAGCACGTCGAGGCCTGCCTGCGTGGCGTATGGGTGCGCGGACGCCACCATGTACCTGCGCCCGACGGCAGGGGCGCGCGTCGAGCGGCCGTGGGTCGTATCAGATAGGTAGAAGTCTGGCATTGGAGGACCTCTCAACGGTCACAGTGCAACTGGGGTTGGAGCGGGAAGGATACGCCCTGAGGGCCCCCGTCCGTGCCTCACGCGTACTTGGCCAGCCGCTCCCGCGCCGCGATTTTGTCCTGCGGCGTGCCAAAGGCCATCGAATAATGGCCGGTGTAGCCGGACGACTCCAGCCGCCTGAATAGCGACCTGAAGTCGATCGTCCCCTTGCCAGGCACGAGGTGGACCTCATACTCACCCGTGTTGTCCGCCAGCCTCACCTCGCCAATGCGTGTTGTGCCGAATGCGTCCAGGAAGCCACCGATGCCCTCAGGCACGAGGTGTGAGTGGTTCACGGTGAACGCCCAGCCGAAGTAGGGGGACTGGATGGCGCTGAAGTAGGCGCGGCACTCCTCGACGTTGTGCGCCAGGTAGTGCACCTCTGAGTGCTCAGGCTCTTTGTTCAAGTTCTCCAACAGGAGCCTTGCACTGTAAGACTCGGCGTATTCGACGGCGCGCTGCAGCCTGTCTAGCGACGCCTTGCGGCGGGCTTCCGGCTCGCTTGAGAAGTGGTAGCCGGCGTGAACAATGACCCACTCGCACTTGAGCCTGCCTGAGAGCTCGATGTAGGCCCGGAGGTACTGGTCGACGGCATCAGAGACGAAGGGGGAGGTCTCGGCCACGTTGACGCCGGAGAGCGTGTGCAGGCCAATGTGGATGCCCTTCTGGTCGCAGAGCTCCCGCACGACGGCGATGCGGGCGGTGGTCCAGGTTTCGAGCCTGTTTGGGCCTGTGTCTGCGTTGAAGTCCACGTACTTGAAGCCGTACTGGCTCGCCCATGCGAGGGCCCCCTCGAGCTTTTGCGCCCCAGCGTCAAACCCTATGCGGTCGTGGAGTGACATTGCTTCACCTTCCTTGTGGGTTTCGGCCCAATTGACCCTGTCGCGCACTCGTGGCCGCGCCAGTCCGCTCGCCTTGCGCCACGCCGTCTTTCCGCAGCGAGGCGATTTCGTGCTGAGAATACTCCGCCCAGGCCAATACTTCGTCAGTATGTTGGCCGAGCGCAGGCGCGGTGGTCCGTATCCGTCCGGGTGTCGCCGTCAGTTTTAGCGGGACACCGATGTGGCTGACACGCCCGGCGACAGGGTGGTCGCGGTCGACCCGCATCTCGCGCGCCTTGACCTGTGGGTCAGCCCAGACCTCCGCCATGTCGTAAATCGGCCCGGCGGGTACGCCTGCTTTTTCAAGCGCGGCCAGCCACTCCGCCCGGGTGCGCGTTGAAAGGGTCTTCTCTAGCTCGGCGGCGAGCGCCTGCTGGTTTTGGAGCCGCGCTGCGTTCGTTGCGAACCTGCTGTCTGCGAGCAGGTCACGCCGGGCAATGACACTGGCGAACTTTTCCCAGTTCGACTGGTTCGCTGCGCCGATGTTGATGTACCCGTCCCTGGCCCTGAGCGCCTGGTACGGAGCTGACAGCCTGTGCGCCGAGCCAAGCGGCCCGGACACTGCGCCCGTGTTCAGGTACATGGCGGACTCGTACACCGTGTATGCAAGCGCCGCCTCAAGCAGCGACGTTTCGATGTGCTGGCCCTGCCCGGTCCTGAGCCTGTGGACGTACGCCGACACGATGCCGAACGCCGCAAATGTCCCCGCGTTGAGGTCTGCCATAGGCACACCGACCTTGACGGGAGGCGACCGTGGCTCGCCGGTGATGCTCATCAGCCCACTCATGCCCTGGGCGATGAGGTCGAAGCCGCCGCGCTCCGCGTACGGGCCGGTCAGTCCAAAACCAGAAATCGAGCAGTAAATGAGTGCCGGATTTTCTGCCGACAGGGCCCCATAACCGAGACCAAGCCTGTCCATTGCGCCGGGGCGCCAGTTCTCGACCAGCACGTCCGACTTGCGGGCCATGCGTTTGACCGCCTCGACGCCGCGCTGTTCCTTGAGGTCCAGCACCGCGCTTTTCTTGTTGCGGTTCAGGCCGAGGAATGCGAGCGACTCTCCCTTGATGAACGGCGGGCCCATACGGCGTGAGTCGTCGCCCCCGCCGGGCTTTTCGACTTTGATCACCTTGGCGCCCATGTCCGCGAGGAGCATGGTGCAATAAGGCCCGGCCATGATCTGGGTGAGGTCGAGGACGGTCACGCCTTCCAGCGGGCCGGTGCGGGTGGAGCTACTTATCTTGAGTCCGCTGTTGGCTTGCATGGCAGGGATGATACGTGTGCGGCAAGGGAGAGAGTCAGGCTGAAGGGTAGTAAACTCACAGCTTCTCCCCCACCCCCGCTTTCGCGTGGCAGGCTCTAAACCTCTCCCGCTGGGAGAGGAGGATGTAGACAGAGCAGACATGATCTCTGGTGGACAGTTGCAGCGCAGGCTACCTGCGTTTTCAGGCCTGACGACCTACCTGCAGGCGCCGTATATCGAAACGCAGGACGAGCTGCGGCGCGCCAAGGCCGACATCGCAGTCATCGGCGCCCCTGTGGACATCGGGACTACGTACCGTCCAGGCGCGCGTTTTGGCCCGAGGGCCATCCGCCAGGCGTCGAACATCAGCGGCCGTTCGTCCCGCATCTACCACCTTGCCCTTGACGTCCACCCGCTCGACTTCCTGAAGGTGGTTGACTACGGAGATGCGAATTGCCCGCCGCAGTCGCTTTCCAAGAGCCACGACGCGATACGGCAGACGGTAAAAGAGGCCCTTGATGCAGGCGCCATGCCTGTCGTCTTAGGCGGTGACCACTCGATCACGCTCCCCGTAGCCACCGCGGTGGCGGAGAAATACGGTTTTGGCAACGTGGGCATAGTCCACTTCGACGCCCATGCGGACACCGGAGAGTCCAGCTATGCCGGAGAGTTGCTTTCGCACGGCACGCCGATGCGCCGCCTGATCGAAAGCGGGGCAGTGCCGGGGAAGAACTTTGTCCAAGTTGGCCTACGCGGGTACTGGCCGCCGAAGGCGACATTTGACTGGATGCGCTCCCAGGGCATGCGGTGGCACATGATGTCTGAGATAGAAGAGCGTGGCTTTGACGCCGTGCTGGCGGACGCGGTCAAGCAGGCGCACGAGGGCGCCCGCCACCTGTACCTCTCGGTGGACGTGGACGTCGTGGACCCCGGCGCCGCGCCTGGGACGGGCACTCCGGAGCCGGGCGGGATCAGCCCGGCGGAACTGCTGCGCGCGGTGCGAAAGGTGGCCCTGACAGACAGGCTGGTGGGCGCTGACGTCGTGGAGGTGGCGCCCGCCTATGACGGCCCGGGCGAGGTGACGGCGTTCCTGGCGCACAGGGTGGTGCTGGAGATCATTAGCGCGCAGGCGAAAGTGCGGGAGACGCGACCGAAGGCGAGCGTACGCAGGCCGCCCGGGGCAAAAACCCGCGGCACGCCAACAAGCCGGGCCAAGAAGCCGCTGCGCTAGGACGACGCGCGCCTGCCGTCCTCGAGAGCTATGGCCCTGTCGTTGACTGTCACCAGGCTCCGGAGCAATATTCCCGCAGCGAAGGGGCCACACGATGGACGGCATACACGACCTAGGCGGCATGCACGGCTTTGGCCCTGTGGTCCGCGAGAAGGACGAACCGGCATTTCACGCTTCGTGGGAAGCTGCTGTGATGGCCATCTCGCGCACCACGCGAGAGCAGGGCCTTGTCAACATTGACCAGTTCAGGCACGCGATAGAACGCATGGCCCCTGCCCACTACCTGTCTGCGAGCTACTACGAGAGGTGGCTGGACGGCATGTCCCGGTTGCTGGCCGAGAAGAGCGTCATAACCCATGAGGCGCTCGACAGCCGGACAGCGCATTTCCTGGCGCACCCCCGCCAGACAGCGAAGGCCTTTATCGTCAGCACGAAGTCCCGAGTCCCGGTTGTCGCCGTGCCTGTACCGGCGAGCACCGGGTTTATGCGCCGTGAACTCAGGCCGCCCGCGTTTCGGGTGGGCGATGCGGTCATCACGCGGGAGTCGCGCCCGGCGGGCCACACGAGGCTGCCGCGCTATGCCAGGGGCAAGCGGGGGACAATCAGCCGTTACCACGGAGTGCATGTCTTTCCCGATACGAACGCGCACGGACTGGGCGAAATGCCCCAGCCTCTTTACAGTGTGCGGTTTGGCGGCCAGGAGCTGTGGGGTGACAGTGCGGAGGGCCACCAGGCCGTCTACCTGGACCTCTGGGAGAGCTACCTCCTTCCTGGGCGACAACCGCAATAACCTGACAGGTGGTGCAAGGTGGGCAAGTTTCACCCCAACGTGGACGAATACGTCGTGTCACGCGTGCGCGCCCTGGAGTCAATCCTCCTGGAGAAGGGGCTGCTTGCGCCCGACGCGGTGGACAAGGTCGTGCGCCAGTACGAATCGGATATGGGGCCGATGCACGGCGCACGAGCGGTAGCAAAGGCCTGGGCAAACCCGGCATACAAGCAGAAGCTGCTCACCAACTCGACCGCCGCCCTTGCGGAAATTGGCGTCGACTTCAACATGCTGGTCGTAGTGGAGAACACGTCCAGCGTCCACAACATGGTCGTCTGCACACTGTGTTCGTGCTACCCGGGCCGCGTCCTGGGGCTGCCGCCAACATGGTACAAGTCGCCTGCATATCGCTCCCGGGCGGTTAGCGAGCCGAGGGCGCTGCTCAAGGAGTTCGGGCTGGAGGTGCCGGAGACAAAAGAGATACGGGTCTGGGACAGCAGCGCGGAGATGCGTTACATGGTCATGCCGCAGCGGCCCACCGGCACTGAACTGATGTCAGAGGATGACCTGCTGAAACTGATACACCGTGATGCTTTGATCGGCGTCGCAGAAGTGCGCGCCCCAGTAGCCTCCTGAAGACGCGCCGTGTACGAGCGCAACCGCAACATTGTCTTACGCGCAGACGGTAAGCGCGTAAACGTCGCCCGCTTCAGGGGGCAACTTTTCGTGTGTTCGACGGGCTGCTGTTGCGGCCGGACTGAAGACGGCTTCGCGCCCGTGCCCGCGGCCCTGTTCCACGAAGAATGGGAGCGCAGGCGGCTACGGAACATCGTCCACCTGACCGTTGGCGGGTGCCTTGGCCCGTGCGGGCTGGCGAACGTCGTCCACCTGTTGTTTGACGGCCAGTCGGTGTGGTTTCACTCAGTTAACTCACCTGAAGTGGTCCGCGAAGTGTTCGAATATGTTGAGGGCCTGCTCTCTGGAGACTGCTTCGCAACGCCTGAGGGCCCGTTGGCGAGCCACCACTTCACCGCCTTCACATGGCAGCCGCGCGCGGACGGTAAGCCGGTAGACGACCGGCGCCTGCGCGTGGCGCCGGTTGCCGTACCGGTTGGTGAGCAGGCACGGGGGCGGGTTGACGGGGCCAGCGCGCCACCTGCTGTAGCTGTAGTGCAACAGGCCGTAGCGCGCATGGATGGAGTGTCTGCACTCCCGCGGAAGAATGGTGAGTTGGTCTTTGAAGAGCCTTGGCACGGGCGCGCGTTCGGGATGGCGATCGCGCTATATGAGAGTGGCCGGTTTCAGTGGGAGGAGTTCCGGCAGGAGCTCATCGCCCAGATACGGGCCATGGAACAACAGGGCGGGAAGGTTGCCTACTATGAGGCCTGGCTGGCGGCTCTGGAAAATGTGCTTGCCAAGAAAGGCATCGTTGGTAGGGCAGACATCGAGGAGACGACATACCAGTTTGAATTCGGTGAGCGGGACGACGTTTATTGACCTGCGGGCCTCAGGCCACAGTTATCAGGCTCACGAGTGAGTTGTGCCAGTCGTATCCGTGTGGACGGCGGTCGGCGTTGATCGCGGGGCTGGACCAGTAGTAGAGCACGAGCGACCTTTCAGGCGCGTGGTATTCCCGCAGCGCGTCGCCGAAATAATCGGTCAGCCGCCCGAGCAGTTGGCCCTTCTCGACGATGTCGCCCTCTTTGACCGCGCTGTGCCACACGCCGGACGTGTCGGCGTTGACCTGGTAACGGCGGCCTGAGAGCAGCTTCTGCACCGGGCGTGCCGGGTCGCCCGGCAGCATGCCCGCCGTCTGGAGCGCGGCGTATGCGCCGTCGTATTGGATATCTATATGCTCCCTGGCCGGCAGGCCGTTTTTGCCGACTTCCGCCCAGATGTTCGCGATGCCCTCGTCAGACATCATCGCGGCGAGCTTCGGCACGGAGCGGCGGTCAGTTCGCAGCTCGATGTATTCGACCCTGAACCCCTCTGCCATCGCCTTTGATTTCCCGTTCACTTCAGGCGTGCCCACCATGGGCACCGGCACCCAGGCGTACAGGGCCTGTGCGAACTCGCCCGCGTGCATGTCAATCACATAGTTGGCGTCCTTGATGACGTCCCAGAGCGTGTCCACGAGCAGCTCGGTGTAGCTGCCCTGCGGGTTGCCTGGCACGTAGTAGTGCACCTCGCGGTCGTCCACCGCCGAAAGTTGCATGTAACGCATCATGAACGACTTCGTCGAAATGACGGGCACGACGATCAGCCGTCCACGCAACTGCGCAGGCTTTACGGTCTGGATGAGCCTCTGCGCGGCCAAGATGCCGGCGTACTCCCCGGCGTGCATTCCGGAGATGACGGCGAACGTGGGGCCGTCGCGGGCGCCGGTGATGGTGGCGACTGGCAAAGTCACGTCTGCGCCGGTGTGGTGCGTGCGCCCGACGAATGCCTTGGTCACTCTGGCTGAGCGGGCGGTGTCCGGCATAGTCATGTCCCTTTCTTTGCCAGCAGCAGGTTGCCGTGTTTGTCAACGGTTGCCTGCCAGCCGGGCAGCACGATGGTCGTCGAGTCAAGCTCCTCAATGACTACGGGGCCCGGGAGCTTCGCCCCTGCTGGCAGCCTGTAGCGGTCATAGACGGGGGTTGGCACCCAGCCTCCCGCACTGCGCCTGGCGCGGGTGGTTAAGGGTGTTTGGGCAAAGTAAACACGGCGCTCGCCTTTTTTCGCGCGTGCCGGAGTGCGGCCCGAGCGGCCAAGCAGCCCCATCTTGGGTTTTGCGATGCGGCCCACGGCGGTGAGGCGGAGGTTGACGACCTCTGTCGGCTCAGTAACCGCATTGAAGCCGTAGGCGCGCTCGTGGGCCTGGTGGAAGCGGGCGTTGAGGACTTCGAGCCAGGAAGGGGGTCCCCCGGCTCCGGCACCCTTCGCATTTGACTTCCCCCTCACCCTAACCCTCTCCCGTGGGGAGAGGGGATTGTTGGTGGCCCTCTCCCGCCGGGAGAGGGGGAAGGACGACTGCCGGGAGAGGGGGAAGGACGACTGCTGGGAGAGGGTGACGGGCGACTGCGGGGAAAGGGGGCTAGCGGGAGACGGGATGTTCAGCTCGAAGCTCTGGCCGAAGTAACGCATGTCTATCGAGCGCTCGAAGGCGCGTGCCGACTTCGTCGTCCCCGCGTGGTCAAGCGCGGCCTTGCCCTGCTCCTCCAGACGCTCGAACGCCTCAGCAACCTCGCCTGCCTCCAGCTGGTCCGTGCGGCGGATGAGAGTCGCCGTGAAGTCGTGGCGGAGGTCGGTGACAAGCAGCCCCAGAGCCGAGAAAGTGCCCGGGCTCATGGGCACCAGTACACGCGGCACGCCGGCTTCTTCGGCCACGCGGTTGGCGTGCATTGGCCCAGCGCCGCCAAAGGCGACGAGCACGAAGTCCCGCGGGTCGAAGCCGCGTTGTACCGAAACGAGCCGGAGCGCGTTGACCATCGCCGTGTTGGCGATCTCGATGACCCCATTGGCGGCTGCTTCAAGTGAAAGCTTCAGCGGGCCCGCGCAGCGCTCCTGTACGGCCTGCCGCGATGCGTCAACGTCCAGCCCCATCTCGCCACCCAGGAAGTAGCCGGGGTCCAGGCGGCCCAGTACCAGGTTCGCATCAGTGATCGCAGGGTCTTTCCCGCCGCGGCCGTAGCAAGCGGGGCCGGGGTCTGCGCCGGAGCTCTGCGGCCCCACGCGCAGCGCGCCGCCCGAGTCCACCCAGGCAATGGAGCCGCCGCCCGCGCCGATCTCGACGAGGTCAATGACGGGCGTGCGCACCGGGTACCCCGCGGCCCCGCCAAAGGCGCCCGCGCCATGTTGCGAACTGGCGCCGACGGTGTAGTCCTTCGTCACCCGCGGCTGGCCGTCCTGGATAAGGCACAACTTGGCGGTCGTGCCGCCCATGTCGAAGGAGATGACATCCTTGCAGCCCAGCACGCTGCCCAGGTGCGCCGCGGCCACCGCGCCCGCGGCGGGGCCGGACTCGACCATGAACACAGGCTTCTCGGCAGCCGCGCCGAACGTGTACACGCCGCCGCTCGACTGCATGACGAGCAACTCTGCGTCCACGCCTTCAGTGCGGAGGCGCTTTTCTATGCTCCTGAGGTAAGCGCCCACCTTGGGGCGCGTGGCGGCGTTGATGACCGTGGTGCTCGCCCGGAAATACTCACGGAACTCCGGGGCCACTTCGGACGACAGCGACACGGGCACGCCGGGCAGTTGCTGCCGCAGGATTGCGCCCACCCGCGCCTCGTGCTCCGGGTTGCGGTAGGCGTGGAGCAGGCAGACGGCGACGGCCTCGACATCTTCGTTGCGCAGTTGAGCGGCCACCCGGCGCACCGCTGCCTCGTCGAGGGGCGTCACGACTGCGCCGGAGGCGTCGAGCCGCTCCGGGACCTCGAAGCACAGGTAGCGCGGCACGAGCGGCGGCGGCTTCTCGAACTGCAGGTCGTAGAGCGACGGCCTGATCTGCCGGGCGATTTCAAGCATGTCCCGGAAGCCCTCAGTCGTGACGAAGCCGCAGCGGGCCACCCTGCCTTCGATGATGGCGTTCGTGGCGACTGTGGTGGCGTGGACGACGAAGCTGAGGTCCGCGGGCTTGATGCTGGCCTCTTTGACCATGCGGCGCACGAGCGCCAGGAAGCCATCCGAGGGGTCCGCGGGCGTGGTCAGGATCTTGCCAATGCGGACCTCGCCCGTGGCCTCGTCCACGAGCGTGCCGTCCGTGAACGTGCCGCCTATGTCAACGCCGAGGCGATAACGTGTGGGCATTGATCCTCCGTGATGCTGCCCGACATGAATGAGACGTTTTGTCCGTAGACGAATTGTCTACGTTAGCGCAAAACATTGCCATGGAAAAGCCGGACAAAAGATTACGCCTGCTAGGGAGCCGCGTTCGGACCCTGCGCCTCGCGAGTGGGCTGAGTCAGGAAGAGCTGGCAGCACGCGGTCAGTTTGACAGGACATACATCAGTCTCATCGAGCGCGGCAGGAGGAATCCCACCTACACAAACCTTGTCCGATTAGCAAATGCCCTGGACATCAGTCTTGCTGAGTTGATACGAAAAATTGACCACTAGAAGCAGTACTCGTCAAGTTCAAGACGATTCCAGAGAACGGATGATCGCTCGTCATTGTCGCCTGCGGCGCGAGCCGCTCGGGCGCGGGCGAGAATCCAAACCTGACGCATATGACACTCACGGGAATCCATTCGAACTCAAGAGTGCGACCAAGTCTGGCGTGACAACCGCCCGCGACGTCGGTTTGCATACAGTGCGCGAATGGCGCAAACGCTACTGGATAGTCGCGGTGGGCCGAAACTTGCGGTCAGGATTCCACATGGACGCACTGTATGTAGCGCATCCTTCTGACCTTGCCAGCTTCTTTGACAGAATTGAGGCCCGACTAGCCAAAGACTGGGACCAATGTCAGGAAGTAATTGCTTTGGCCAGCGGCGCTGGAGCCACTCCCGAGAAGGTTGAGCGAGTGACGGTGATCATGCAGCGCGGCATCACCATCAATAATCCAAAAATCCCGTTGTCTCTATTCTCATCTCATGCTAAACAAATATCTCATACCAATTCAGCGGAGGCAGCGCTACAGATCAAAGAGTTCACCGCATCAAAACCATTACTGAGCCATTAGCGAAAGTTGCTCCGTTGTACGTGTGGCAGTTGAGGAGCTTTTGGGTACATCTTTCCGGAGTAAGTAAAGGAATCGGGTCTTATTATTTGCATAGTCGGAGTTCAGTTGATCCCGACCGCCATTCGGTCTACGACGCGAGCCATGCAAACCGCCTCCGCTGGAGCCCATTGCAGCGAAGTTCGATGCCTTGTAAATAGTCCCTTCGTGATGCACTGTATCGGCCCAACTTACGATCGCTCTTATATCCGGCATATGAGGATACTTCGCGTCCCAGTCCTGGCGCACACGTTCGAGCGCTTTGCCCACAGCGCAACTAGCCACAGACACAGAGTGTTCGATTCCCTGAGAATCGAACACAGTTCTGCCTTGAACATCTGGGCTCAACCACATTCTGGCCAGTTCTAGTACATTCATTGGAGGAATGCCGTCCAATGGAACGCTGAGCCTCGGCAGCGAAAACAAGAGTACGCCCACTCGAATCGAGTCAAGTTTGACCCAGTAAGGAAGTTGGGCCATTGTGCGGCCGCGATGCAAATAATGGTAATAGACAATGATCTGTGTTGCTTGCCGAAGATCAGCTATTTCTAATTCGACACGTTTCGATAGCTTGCCTGCTGTCGGGTCGAACTTCGGATACTTACCAAACGACTCAATCCAAGTAAGTTCGCCCCTGGTCGGCGTCTTAGCGTTGCCCCAGAACCGGTTCCTAAGATGGACAGGCGACGGAAGGAGAGCATCTTGAAGTGCCTGACTGTCCAGCAGCCATGGGCTGGACTCATCGTCCTCGGACTCAAGAGCATTGAAGTCCGAAGTTGGAGGACGAAGTTCCGCGGGGAAATTCTTATTCATGCAAGCACACGACCGAGCAAGACGCAGCCTTTCGCTATGCCGGCCATCGCAACTGATGCATGTCGCACAGCATTCACAACGCGCGGATACGTGTTAGGGGAGGTCACACTGGTTGATTGCCGTCCGGCAATGCCCTCAGACAGAGTGTTGGCCCTCTGCACTATACCCCGGACTTCATTTGCTTGGATATTGGAAAGCCCACGACTCTACCAAGAGCCCCTTGAAGCAAGAGGCCGCTTGGGCATTTTCGATCTTGTAACCCCTACAGTGGGGTAACGTAGCGCGTTGGTCGTGTTCTCGTCAACTCGCGATGTCAGTGTGTCACACGCCACCCCATACACCTCCTGCGCCCGCTGCGCGCTCACCTTGCCGTCGCGCACGTCGCGCAGCACGAGCTGCGGGTCGCGCTGGCGCGGGTCGCCGTAGCCGCCGCCGCCGGGCGTCTGGAAGCTCACCGTGTCCCCCGGCTGTAGCTGCACCACGCATTTCGACGTGAGTTGTTTTGGTGATGGGCCATCCGGGTTCAGTATGTAGTACGCCTTCCTGCCCGGCAGACCACCGAAGAGGCCCCAGGGGCCTTCCAGGTCGCGGTCAGACAGGATAGTGAAAGTCGCCGGGTCGTGCGGGAAGTGGTAGTCGCGGCGCAGGCCCAGGCCGCCGCGGTGCTTGCCGGGCCCGTCCGAGTCTTCGATCAGCGACAGCCTCGTGATGCGCACCGGGTAGTTGGTCTCGACCTCCTCGACGGGCGCGTTCTCGGTGTTCTGGCCGTGGCCCTGCACAGCGTCCGGGCCGTCCCTTGTGGCGCGGCCGCCGTAGCCGCCGGCGATGGCCTCGTAGTTGCAGTGGTACTCGCCGGTCGTGCGGTCAATCACGCCGAAGCCGGCCTGGGCCATCATCGCCTTGCAGCCGGCGGGTACCGCCTCGGGCAGCGCCTGCGAGAGCGCCTTGAACATGAGGTCCTGCACGCGTATCTGCGTCTCCCACCCACCGACGACCGCGCCGGGGTGCACGGCGTTGACGACCGTGCCGGGCGGGGCGATGAGCTTTACGTAGTGGTAGAAGCCGTGGTTGATGGGCAGGTCCTTGTCCATGAGCGCCCGCAGCGCGTAGGCGCAGGCGGAGAAGGTCATGGCGTAGGTCGAGTTGACCGGCGCGCGCCGCTGCGAGTCGCAGCCTGACAGGTCGAAGAGGACGGCTGACTCCGAGTCAGGCTTCGACTCACCCCCTGACCCCCTCCCTTGCAGGGAGTGGGGAGAGGCGGGGCCCCTCGACTTCGCTCGGGGCGACGGTTCACCCTCTCCCTGACCCTCCCCCATCGAGGGGGAGGGGACAAAGCCACCCGCCGAGCGGGAGAGGATTGAACTACCCGCCGAGGGGGAGAGGGCGGAGTCACCAGCCATCGGGCCAATTGTGATCTTGACGCTGAGCTTCACGGGCCTGTCCGTGAAGCCGTCGAAGTCGAGCTGGCCTTCGGACTCGAACGTGCCGAGCGGCAGCTTTGCAATTTCTGCCTGAGTGCGCCGCGCGGTGTAGCCGAGGAGCGCCTCGACGTAGGCATTGAACTCATCCAGGCCGAAGTGGGCGACCATCTCGTTGACGCGCCTGATGCCTGCGAGGTTGGCTGCGATCTGGGCCCGGAAGTCGCCTGAGGTGATGCGTTTCGACCTGATCTGGGACAGGATGAGGCGGAAGATGTCGTCCACGACCTGGCCGCCTTTGACCAGGCGCACTGGTGGGATGATCACGCCCTCCTGGTAGACCTCCTGGAAAGGGCCGATGCTCGCAGGTGCGCCGCCACCAACGTCCACGTGGTGCGCAAGGGCCGCGACGTAGCCAATCAAGCAGTTCTCAGAGCTGCTTGATTGTCCTAAGCGGAGCGAGGGACCTTTTCCTCGTTGCCCTGAGCGCAACGGAGCACCCGTTTCCGTTCGCCCTGAGCTTGTCGAAGGGCGCTGTACCTGGGCGCCATGGGTGGAGGCGCGCCTTCGACCCACACCCCCGGCTTTCGCTCGGGGCAGGCTCTGACCCTCTCCCTCCCAGGGAGAGGGGACAGACGACCGGGAAGGGGGAGAAACAAAGACTGGTGCGAAGACGGTTGTGTCGTTGAGGTGGCTGCCGCCCGAGTAGGGGTCGTTGACGACGATCATGTCGCCCGGCCCCATGTTCTCCGGCCCGTAGGCCCGGACGGCACGCGGTATGAGCTCTACGAACGACCCCAGGTGCACCGGCTGAGCGAACGATTGGGCGATGGCGCGGCAGCCGCGGTCGAAGAATGCGCATGAAAAGTCCTGGCGGGTCTTGATGTTGGTCGAGTAGGCGCTGCGCCGGAGGGCAGCGGCCATCTCCTCGGTCACCTGAACTAGCGCCGAGCGGACAACCTCAAACCTTATGGGGTCGAAAGAACGAGAAGACAACAGTTGCCTTGCACCCTCATTACGAGAGGAGGGCCGATGAGACCGGCCCGGAGTCGAGGAATCTTACCCTTGATCAGGACCGACGGGAGTCGAGGCGCGTGCGCCGGTATACTCGCTTGTTCCGGCAGAGTCGCCCTCGGCAACCTCTCACTCTCTAGACAGCCGTGCGGGTGAAGCCGTGGCTCGTTTTCAACTCTCGCCTAGTCAGCGTTGGAGCGCCCAGCAGTAACGTATTCCTTTTATGGCTGACGTAAGACCGTTCCGCGGCATCCGCTACAACCCACAGGTCGCCGGCGACCTGAGCCTGAACGTCTGCCCGCCGTTCGACATGATCACGCCTCAGCTGCAACGGGACCTGTACGAACGGTCTGAGTACAACATCGTCCGGCTCGAACTGGCGAGGCGAGGGCAGGGCGGAGAACTGTACGCAAGCACGCCAGAAACGCAGCGTCTCTGGCTCAAGTCTGGCGCGCTGAGACAGGACAGCGAACCCTCGATATACATCACGGAGGAGACGTTCAGGCACCGGGGGGAACCCCACACCCGCCGTGGCCTCATTGCGGCGGTGCGGGTTGAGGAATATGACCGCGGCGTGGTGCTGCCCCATGAGAACACGAGGCCGGAATGGGTGAACGACCGCGTCCGCCTCATGGGCGCGGCCAACGCCAACTACAGTTCCCTCCTCCTCCTGTTCAGAGACAACCTGCGGTCGACCGTCACAGGCATCATGCGCGCTATCGCAGGGGGCAAGCCCACCGCGGTGGCAACGCCGCATGACATGCACTCGTTCAAGCTCTGGCAGGTGACCGACCCCGGCACCCTTGAAGTCGTCTCGAACGCGCTCGCAGGCGCCCAGCTTTTCATCGCCGATGGCCACCACCGTTACGAGGCGGCCTTGCGCTTCCGCAGCCGCATCCGCAGTGAGCGCGAAGTGGACCCACTGGAGTCGATCAACTTCCGCATGGCGATGCTGGTCTCACTGGATGAGCCCGGACTGATGACGCTCGGTTACCACCGAGTCATTGCAAGGGCGACGTTCGAGGAGCTTGGCAAGGTGCGGGCTGCTTTGGAAGCGCTTTGCGACCTGACGCCGTGGGCGCCTCCAGCAGTCCCCTCTCCCTCGATGGGAGAGGGCCAGAGCCTGCCCCGAGCGAAAGCCGGGGGTGAGGGTGAAAGCACCTCTGGTTATCCAGAGCCAAGGTCCAGGGCCACCGGCACAGAAGGCCTGCCTGTAGCGCAGGTCTTTCAAGACGCGCTGGGACAAAGGCATGGGGAGGAGGTGGTCTTCGGCGTGTATGGTTACGAGTCTGGAAAATACCACGTAGCACACATGCGCAACCCCCCACCGGCGATGAACGAGCTTGAGTCCTCTGAATATTCGCGCCTGCACTCCCTCATCATCCGGGCGGGGTTCGACCAGGAGGGCGAGCACGAAGCGCTCATGTTTTTCCCGCAGCCTGAACGCGCAGTGGCCGCGGTGGACGAGCAGGGCGGCCAGATGGCGTTCATCATGCGGCCCGTGCCCTTGCGGGAGTTCACAACAATTGTGAGCCGCGGCTGGCGGCTCCCGCCAAAGGCGACGAACTTCAACCCCAAACCACCGGCGGGGACGGTGATCCAGTCTCTTCAAGGCGTGCTCTGAGGAAGTGGGCCCTGCTTGGCCAGGACTGGGCGACGGCCAGCGAGCCCCCACCTTTGCCTGCTCAAGAAGGAGTAGCAGAGGGCCTGGGCGGCGGCTGGTCACACGATGCGGCAGGAGTACCAGAGGCCGTAGGCGTGCCTTCTCCAGGCGCCTCGCAAACAAGGAGTACCGGCGTCAACTCGCCCGCAGGAGCAGTGCCTGGTACAGCCGCAGCCCCCTCGCGTGCGAACGACATTATGACCTCCAGGACCTCGTCGGCGGTTGGCCTGTCGCCGGCGTCCTTGCCTATGCGGAAGGCGCGCAGCGTACCGGTGGCGTCGAAGACGAACGTGGCAGGCGCCGCTACACCATCTCCCAGCAGGTTGAAGACGCCCCATGACTTTGAGACGGCTGCCTCGGTGTCGTACAGCACGGGAAAGGTCAGCCCCAGACTGAACACCGCCTGCGCAGCATCCTCGGGAGTGTCCGTGGACAGGACTATGACTTCTGCGCCCGCGGCTCGGAAGTCTTCGTAACGTTTCTGCAGCTCGACGAGCTGCGCACGGCAGATTGATCAGAAGAAGCCGCGATAGAAAACGACGTCCAGGGGCTGCTTGCCCAGGCGGTCGGCCAGCCGGTACGTGCCCCCTCCTGCCTGGGGCAACTCAAACGGTTTCAGCGGGCCCGGTGTCGCAGTTTGCGGGCCCAGACTGGGTACAGAGGGGCGCGTAGGCTGTGCCGCGGGCTGGCGAGTGGGGGTAGCAGCCGGCGTCGCGGCGCCACATGCAACCGTCAGGGCCATCGCTAGCGTGACCGTTGCGACCACCATTGGCGCGGCGCGAAGGCTGTACTTACGGTGCGGTCTTTTCAAGTTGGTCAAGGATGGTCTTCCCTGCGACCTGGTGCGTGTAGTCCTTGCCAATGTCTTTCCACACCACCTGGCCGTCCCTGTCAATTATGAACACCGAGGCCGATGCCAGACCATCGCCAAAGAGGTCGAAAACGCCGTATTCCTCTGGCACAGAGGGGTCGCGGGAGGTGTAGAGGACGGGGAATTCCAGCCCAAAGACGTCCAACGAATACTCTGCGCCACGCAGGTCGTCAGTCGAGACCGCAAGCACCTCTGCGCCTTTGGTCTTCACCTGGTCATAAGACTTCTGCAACTCGCCGAGCTGCCTCCTGCAATGCGTTCACCAGTAGGCGCGGTAGAAGACGAGCACGACGCTCTTGTTGCCGCGGAACTGGCTGAGCGTCACTACGCCTCCGGCGGCGCTGGGCAGGGTGAAGTCCGGCGCCAGGTTGTGATTCGTCGTGGCCGTGGTCGCTGAGGGCAGCGCGGGACTGACTGTGACGGCAACGGCTGGCGCAGGCGAGTCAGCGGGAGAAGGCGCGGCTATGCCGCAGGCCACGGCAAGGAGCATCGCCATTGCCGCCGCGGCGAGGGCCGAAGAGCGTCGAAGTTGCATCGCAGGCGTCATAAGGGCTGGCTTCAAGCAAACGCGCTAGGCCGCGCGTTGAGTTGCTGGCAATCTGCTTGTCAGAGTAACGGCATGCCCTGCCTTAGTTACGAGTAAGAGGTGAACGGGGGATTAAGTCTTGCGATCAACTGGCTTTGCGTGCGTCCTGTCAATTTCATCCCCTCTCCCCTTGAGGGGTCGTAAAATCGCAACTTCTCCCTCACCTCAATCCTCTCCCGCTGGGAGAGGGTGGTGTATGAAGAGCCCGATCAATTCAGGCTCGCATGACCTTTTCATCCCCTCTCCCCTTGAGGGGTCGTAAATTCGCAGCTTCTCCCTCACCTCAATCCTCTCCCGCTGGGAGAGGGTGGTGTATAAAGAGCCCGATCAATTCAGGCTCGCATGACCTTTTCATCCCCTCTCCCCTTGAGGGGTCGTAAATTCGCAACTTCTCCCTCACCTCAATCCTCTCCCGCTGGGAGAGGATGGTGTATGAAGAGCCCGATCAATTCAGGCCCGCATGACCTTGATCGTCCTGCTCACCGCCTCGAGCGCGGAGTCAATGTGCTCCGGCTCCACCCAGCCCATATGGCCGATGCGGAATATCTTCCCGGTCATCTGGCCCTGGCCGCCACCGATCACCACGCCGTGGTCCTTACGGACACGCGCCACCAGCGCCTTGCCGTCCAGCCCCTCGGGCACACGGATGGCAGTCACAGTGTCGGAAGCAACCGACCGGTCCGGGAAGAGCGACAGGCCGAGCTTTTCAGCGCCTCTGCGAGTCCGCTCGGCTATCCGGTGGTGCCTGGCGAAGACGTCCTCGATGCCCTCGTCAACTATGCGCTGCAGCGAGACTTCCAGGGCATACATGGCCGGCAGGCAGGGCGTGAATGGCGGCTGACCGATTTTCAGGTAGTCCCTGTACTGAGCGATGTCGAAGTAGTACCTGGGCATCTTCGACGTTTCATAGGCCTTCCACGCTTTCTGGCTAAACGTGACCATCGAGATGCCGGGCGGCGCTATCCAAGCCTTCTGCGAGGCCGTCGAGACCACGTCTATGCCCCAGGCGTCAACGGCGATGGGCATGGCCGCCGCGCTGGACACCGCGTCCACTAAGATCAGGGCGTCCGAGTTGCCGTGGACGGCCCGGGCGATGGCCTCAAGCGGGTTCGCTACGCCTGTCGAGCTTTCGTTGTGCGTCAGGATGACGGCCTTGATGCCACGCGTCGCCCGCAGCTTCTTCGCCAGCGAGTCGGGGTCAGTGGCCTTGCCGGCAGGGAAGGGCATGACCTCCACGTCTGCGCCATAAGCCTTCGCGATGTCCGCAAAGCGGTCGCCAAAGAAGCCGAGGGAGATGGCCAGGACCTTGTCGCCCGGCGAAAGAGTGTTGACGATGGCCGTTTCCATGACGCCTGTGCCTGACGACGTAATGAAGTAGGCGTCGGCCTTTGTCATGAAGACCGTCTTCAGGTTGGCGGTCATGCGGGCGAGCATGTCCGCATACTCCGGCCCGCGGTGGTTGATCATTTGGGTTCCCGCGGCCTCCAGGATGTCGTCCGGCAACGGCACTGGGCCGGGGATGCGCAGGTTCTCGTGCGCTAACTTTGCGGCGGTGGTTTTTCGGGCGGTGGTGGTCAACGGAAGCTCTCCAGCAGACGGCCTGCCCGGACCTATCCTGGTGGGGCAATCAGCGCCCAGTGTACGGCTAGAAGAATCTTCCTCCCAGCAGGAGCACCATGGGAGACCGACTCTGCGCAAGCACAGCCGACGGACCCCGATTGTAAGTCTAGGATAAAGGCAGGTTCAGGGCCGCTGTTGGCTGGCAAGTCTATTGGCGAAGTAGGTAGTGGTGAATGTTGTCAGCGCCCTGATGAGTTCGGCATCGAGCCGGTCAACCGCAAACGCTCCTTGCTCTTTCCTTTCGCTGGGCACATGCCTGCCAGCGTTGGCGAGCCGATTGACCGCTCGTAGCAGATCTTCATATGCTCCCTTCTTATTGTCGTCTACGCCAAATAATCTAGCAAGCAAGTTATCTCTCTCCGAATAGTACGGTTGCAATGCGTTATACGAACTGTAGAACACCGCCGGGTCATTACCGACCAAGAATTGCTTATGTGCGTTCGACAGCTCTTGAGATAATTTTTTGTTTTGCTCTGCCGAAAAGTACTGCGGCGCGGGTATTACGACGACGAAGCTCTGTCCCCACTCAAGTGGTTCCAGAACATTGCTGATCCAGTCTTGTTGGGCCAGTCGAATTGTTAGCTTGCTAGGACCGAACTGAAACCGAACCTCTGCCTTCGAGTGCACGTAGCGTGCTGCTCCGGTTAAATCTAGGGTGACCGAAACGTACGGGTCTCGCATCGCATCGACGATAGTTTCCAAAGCTGTTCGTGTTAACGGGACTCTGATCGTGAGTGACCGCGGGAACTCTGGTCTCCAAGCGTCAAGGGGAAGTTCCGCCTCACCGATGCCGATCAATTTTCCAGGCTGAACATCGTTACCCAGATAGAGCTTAGCAGTCATTCTTTCAGGGGTGACTGTATATTGCGCGTCGGGAGATTGCTGCACATAAGTTCTAGCTCGAACCTTGATCTCGAGCTGTGGTGAGGCCGGACCGCTTGCCGATATTCCCTCATATTCCACGTGGGCTGGACGCGAGGGTATTCCGAGTGAACTCGCGTTCTCATAAGTCGTGATGTCAGTACTCAACGCTCAACCCTCCATCGATGAAGGCGAGCCAAGTTAGTTCGGCGATTGTCTACTTGACGCAGCCAGACTGTCGTTTCGAGCGGAATCCCCGGCGGGCCGGGGACGAAGTCGAGAAACCACGTGCTTCAATCTCGCCTCAGAGCAGTTCGCCAGGACGGGGTCCCTCGACTCCGGCCCCTGCGGGGCCTTCGCTCGGGACGACGTACGAGCAGCGGCGTCATGTATACAATTCGGGTTAGTTCTCGTCAAATAGCAGCTTCACGCTACGGAGTTCGCCAGGCGCCGCTCTCGGGCGGCCGCGAAGGCCAGGCAGGCCCGAATGTCTTCCCGCGTAAGGTCCGAGAAATCGCTCAGCAATTCATCCTCAGTCATCCCGCCGGCGAGGTACTCCAGGATGTCGTACACCGTAGTTCGTGTGCCCTTGATGCAGGGCTTTCCGCCACGAACGCCGGGATTTACTGAGATGCGCTCTTGCCATTTCATAGTTGGATCCTACCTGCTGCGACTGTTTGCTACCCAACTGCGCGCACGAGCCGGTAGGTCTTAGCGCCCCGACGCAGCACAATGACCCGGCCTTCGATGAGGTGTTGCAGCGTAACCGGCGCCTTCGCATCTTCGACGCGAGCGTCGTTCAAGTACGCGCCGCCCTGTTCGACAAGACGCCGTGCCTCCGCATTGGACGCGCATAGCCCGGCGGCGACCGCGAAGCGGTCGAAGGGCATGCCCGCGCCTTCAAGAGCTGACCGCGGCACCTCGCCTGCGGGGGCACCTTCCAGCACGTCTTCTATGTCACGGGCAGCGAGGCGCGCAACCTGTCCGCCGAAGAGTGCGTCAGTCACGCGCCGCGCCTGGTCCAGCCCGCTCTGGCCGTGCACGCGCCGCGTCACGTCTTCTGCGAGTTTGCGCTGCGCCTCGCGCTTTGCCGGTTCGGCGCGCACCGCCTCCTCAAGCGGCGTCACGTCATCCGGCCCGAGGAGCGTGAACCGCGTCAGGTACGTGATGACGTCGCGGTCGTCCACGTTCAGCCAGTACTGGTAGAAGTGGTAGGGCGAGGTGAGGTCCGGGTCGAGCCAGACGTTCTTGCCCTGCGACTTGCCGAACTTCTCGCCGGATGCAGACATCAGTAACGGGTAGACCAGGGCATGCGGTTCGCCGTGCTTGTAGCCGGTCACGTTGCCCCGCTGGTCGCTCACGGCTTCGACGCGCTTTATAAGGTCAACGCCTGCCAGGATGTTTCCCCACTGGTCCGAACCCCCCATCTGCAAGCGGCAGCCGTGGTGGCGGTACAACTCCAGGTAGTCATAGGCCTGCAGCAGCATGTAGCTGAACTCGGTGTATGAGATGCCGGAGTCCCGGCCCAGGCGGCCCTTCACCGACTCCTTGTCCAGCATGTAGTTCACTGTCAGGTGCTTGCCGGTGTCGCGCAGGAACTCCACCAGGCCCAGCTTCAGGAGCCAGTCGGCGTTGTTGACGAGCTTCGCCGGGTTAGGCAACAGCTCATTGAAATCGAGGAACTTTGCAAGCTGTGCGCGGATGCCCTCGACGTTCTCCTCGATCTTCTCCTTCGAGAGCAGTTGCCGTTCATCTTTGCGCCCACCGGGATCGCCGATCATGCCCGTCCCGCCCCCGACGATGACGATGGGCATGTGGCCGTGCTGCTGCATGTTGACGAGCCCCATGATAGGTATGAGGTTGCCTATGTGCAGGCTCTTCGCCGTGGGGTCGAACCCGTTGTAGCAGGTGACCTTTTCCGAGGCGAGCATGTCCGCGCAGCCGGGTGTGGCGTCGTACACCATGCCGCGCCACTTGAGTTCTTCGTATGCGTTTGGAAATGCGGGTTTGGTCATCTTTCGTCACCTTGCTGTCTGCCCGTCATTTCGCCCCCGGACCTGGTCCGGGGGAGGAATCCGGGGTGGCGGAGGACCCAATTAGGAATGGTCACTATAGGCCCCCACCCCAGGTCCCTCGGCCCTGTGGGCCTCGGGATGACGCTGTAGCGCGTACAGGACCGTCCTTGTTGCTTCGACGTCCTTCCTGATCTGCTCTATCAGGGGCTGGAGGCCAGCGTACGCAACTTCATCACGCAGGCGCTTCACAAACTCGAGGCGCATGGCAGCGCCATATATGTCCTTGCTGAAATCGAGGATGTATGCCTCGACGCGGCGCTCGTTACCTCTGCCGAACGTGGGACGAACGCCGATGGACGTGGCTGCCATGTGCCGCGCCCCGGTTGAATTGCCATGCTGCCCCAGTGCGCCGTCCAGGTAGGCCCATGTGGCATATATCCCGTCCTTGGGCACTGTGGCGTGGGCGAACGGACCCAGGTTGGCAGTGGGGAAGCCAAGCTCATGCCCCCGGCGGTCGCCTGGCAGCACAGTGCCTGTAAGCGAAAACGGCCTCCCGAGCAGCGCCGCGGCGACCTCGACGCTGCCCTCCGCCAGCGCCCGCCTGATGGCGGAGCTCGAGACGGGCGACCCGCCAGCGTGCGCAGGCTGCGTCACCAGAGTCTCAAAGCCCATGCGAGCGCCAAGCGCCTGGAGTTCGACCGTCCCCAACTGGTCATGTCCCTGCTTAGCGTTCGGTCCCATGACAAGCAGTTTGAGGTTTAGTTCCGACTTGAGCAGTCCGAGGAACTGTTCCGCAGTCAGGGGACGTACACGGTCATCGAAACTAACGTCGCAAACGCAGTCCAGGCCAAGCGTGCGCAAAAGGGCCAGTCGCTCTTCCAGCTCGCACAAGTACGAGAACGGCAGGCCGGGCTGCACGACCGACCGCGGCTGCTGGCGGAAGCAGATCGCGACCGACCTCAGCCCGCGTCGCTTCGATTGATCCCGGAGCGTGCCGAGCAGCGCCTGGTGCCCCAGGTGCACGCCATCGAACGTGCCGACGGTCACCGCGGCGGGCAGCCCTGTGGGGTTCGAGGCCCTGAGTTCTTGTCTGAGTCTCTGCACGGACGACCGCTCTATCGCAAAATGGTGGCGCAATAACCTGCGCCCCCGCTGAACCCAGGCGTAAGCGTTACACGCCTACCTGAGGGACGCGGCAGGTCAGTTCGCGACCGCGACCCGCGGCTTGAGCGACCTGTAGGCCTCCATCATGAGCTCCTCGGTCGCCTCCCAGCTTACGCAGGCGTCGGTGATGGAGACGCCGTATTTGAGGGCCGAGGCGTTGGCGCCCAGCTTCTGGCTGCCCTCGAACAGGTGGCTTTCAAGCATCATCCCCGCAATGTGGCCGTTGCCTGCGCGGCGCTGCTCCATCACGTTGCGGAACACGATTGGCTGGTTGCGGTGGTCTTTGCCGGAGTTGCCGTGGGAGCAGTCCACCATGACGTAAGGCGGCACGCCGGCCTTCTTCATCCGGTCCACGGCGTCCACGACGTTCTCTGACGTGTAGTTTGGCCCCCTCACGCCGCCGCGCAAAATGATGTGGCCGTACGGGTTGCCTGTAGATTTTATGATGCTGACCCGGCCATAGCCATCTACTGACAGGAAGGCGTGGGGCGCTCGCGCCGCCACCAGGGCGTCAACAGCGATCTGTATTGAGTGCTGGGTGCCGCCTGTCCCGTTTTTGTAGCCGATTGGCATACTGAGGCCGGACGCCAGTTGGCGGTGCGTCTGGCTTTCGACTGTACGTGCGCCAATAGCGCCCCAGGAGATGACGTCCGCCAGGTACTGCGGAGTCACGGGGTCCAGCCACTCGGTCCCGGCAGGTACGCCTATCCGCAACACGTTCAGCAGGAACTTCCGCCCGCGTGTCAGCCCCTCGGCGATGTCGAACGAGCCGTTCAGGTGTGGGTCGTTGATGAAACCCTTCCAGCCGATGGTCGTCCGGGGCTTCTCGAAGTAGACGCGCATGACGATCATGAGCCTATCGCTCACCCGGTCAGCCAGCCGGGCGAGGCGGCCTGCGTACTCCAGGCCCGCCCTCTCGTCGTGTATCGAACAAGGCCCGACAAGCATCAACATGCGGTCGTCTTGACCGGTGATGATCTTCTTGATCTCTTCCCGGCTCTGGTAGACGAGTTCCGCGGTGCTGTCTGTAACTGGGAACCTGCGCACGAAGGCGTCAGGTGGTTCGAGAGGGACCATAGAGTCAATATGGAGATTAGATATCTGTCTCATCTGAATTCAACCTACCTTGTGATTTGCGGCGCCGTGAGCCTTGTGGACCGCCGGCATGCGTAACCTTTGTGGAACTGGCCGCGCTCGCCCGGCGCGGGTGTAAAGCGGCTATGCGATAAGGGGCAGGCTGAGGACGCCTGGGCAGTCTGCTAGCTGGTATAGCAGCTGCGATACAGGCGCCCGTAAGTAAAGGCGAACAGCGGCGAGGAGTGTGCGCGGAAGGCGGGCCGGACAGGCGCCCAGGACAACGCGATATGTGCGTCAGGGCCAGACATCAGCGTTTCGCTGCTCCTGCGAGGTCCTTGCGTAAGTTGACCGCGCCCTTCAAGTATACGTGGCGGATTTCCCGCTGCGACAGCTCAGTGTTCCAGAACATTAGCACACGGATGCAATAGCGCATCCCGTGCGGCACTGACATCTCGTGCGCATTCAATAGCGGCACGGCGTCCCAGCCCAGGCGCTCTCGGGCAGCCACAGCCGGGAACTCAGCGTTCAGGTCCGGGCTGGTCGTGAACTGCACGGCAGCCAGGTCGTCCGGGTCTAGGCCATTCTCTTCCACGAGTGCATGCAGCAGCTCCTCAGTGGCAGCAATAATTGCCTCACGAGTGTTCGACCCTGCGGTTGTTGCGCCCCGGACGCCGCGGAGTTTCGTCATGAGCATGAGATGTTACCGCAGCTCGTCAAACGGGGGCGAGAGACGGAGGGTTCAACGCGTGGACGCAGGCCTCTTCGCTCCAGGCGTCAGGGCCCTGATGAAGTCCCCGGCACGTTTCGCCGCCGAACCCTCCGGCCCCGCGCCAATTGCGTCTATCAGCGCGGCGCCGACGGCTGCGCCGTCGGCGAACTGCGCCAGCTCGGCGATGTGCTCCGGCTTCGAAATGCCAAACCCGACGGCGACGGGCAAGTCAGTGTGCTTGCGTACACGCTCGACAAGCCCACGCACCCGCTGTGACATCTCTCGCCTTGCGCCTGTGACTCCGAGTACGCTCACGCAATAGACGAAGCCGGCTGCGCGCCTGCACGCCAACTGTATGCGGGCGTCCGTTGAAGTGAGCGCCAGGAGCGGGATGACAGCGAGGCCGTGTTTTGCCGCGGTGTCAATTAGCGGCCCGGCCTCCTCCGGGGGCAGGTCCGCCACGATCAGGCCGTCTACCCCGGCCGCCGCGGCGTCCTTGCAGAACTTCTCCTGTCCATAAGAGAGCATAGGGTTGTAGTAGCCCATGAGCACAAAGGGAGTTGTGATGCCACCTTTCCTGAGGCGTGCAGCAGTTTCGATGCAGAACCTCGGGGTGACGCCTCTCTCAAGCGCGGCGAAGCTGGATTTCTGGATGGTCGGGCCCTCTGCCAGGGGGTCGCTGAACGGGACGCCTAGCTCGATGACGTCAGCCCCCGCTTCGGCGATGGCGCGCACGATGCTAGGCGTCGCTTCGGGCGATGGGTAGCCCACCGTCACGAACGGCGCGATGGCGATGCGGCCCTGGGAGCGGGCCTTTTCAAAGGCCTGTCTTATGCGGTCTGTCAAGTTGGCCTTCAATATCCACGCATAGATTGCGTTTTTGCGTATCAGGCCGTCCGAGCGCCGCGCTTAGTAACTACCCCAAAACGGCCCGCGGGTGATTTCGACGGGTCACAGTCGAGTTCAGACTTCTCCCTCACCCTGACCCTCTCCCGCTGGGAGAGGGGTTTTGGGATGGTTACTTAGGCCTGTTCCGGCCACGCGGCGAACGCACGTGCCCGGGTCTGGCACCACGCGCCCGGGTCTGGCAAGTGGTGTTTCAAGCACGAAAGCCGCCTGACGAGCGGTCAGTTCCTTCAGCATTGCGAGTTTGCGGGCAAAACTGGTGCGGGAATCCCTTTCTTTCACACGCGCCTGAGCGGCATAGACCGCCTCGTGGGTAAGACACGGCACAGCCGTTTTTTGTACGCCGTCGCGGTGATCCAGTCGAGCCTGGACCGGAGCGTCCGATTTTTGTCATCGAACCTTCCGAGAAGGGACTTTACGAGCGCTTTATCAGCCTTATTGTAAAGAGCGGCGACGCGCGAATAGTCCGGGTCTGGCCGCCATGCGCGGAGCGACATTATTATCAGGTGCTCGGGCCGCGCTACTTTCACGGTAGCCCCTTTAATGCGGACTCGCTTGGCCTGCTTGGGCGTGTCTTCTTAGGCGGATAACCGCAGCGGCCTTGGAGTCTCCACGATGTTTGGCGGCCTCTGCCCATGCCGTCCAAGTGTAATAGCGTCCCAGACCGCGCCGTGCAACCATGCCCTTCACACGCCGACGTCAGAGGCAAAACGAGCGATAAGGACGGCCATGGTGTTGTGTAAGGCGTGGATGAAGATGCTTACGAGGACCGACCCACTGAGCGCATATGCGAGGGCGAGCACGACGCCCAGGACGAATATGGGCAGCAGCAGTCCGGGGTGCACATGAAAGGCGGCAAACACGGCGCTGCTCGCGATGACTGCAAATTTCACGCCGTAGCGCCGCGCAAATGCTGGCAGGGCGAAGGCGCGAAAGAAGACCTCCTCGTTGAGCGGCGCCCAGACGCCTGCTAGGAGTATGGCACCGCCGGTGCCACCCACTTCGTCAAGGATGTCTTTGGCTGTATCAGGCGGCTGCAGCCACTTCACTCCGAGCGCATCAATGACTATGCCATAGACGATTACAAAGCCAAGCGCACCAAGCCACAGCAGTAGGGCGACGCCAAATATTCCCCACTTCTTAGGCATGACGAAGCCCAGTTGTTCGAGGTAACCGTTACGCCTGAAGTACGCGAAATACGTCACCACGCCGATCAGGACGACGCCCTGGAAGATGTTTGCGGCCACTTCCAGCGGCACGCCTAGGAGCTCGCCCTGGATAGGCTGCCCAATGTCTCGTCCGCCTGTCCCGAGCGCCCCCAGGGCAACACCACCGATGAGCACGAGAACGATGACGGTCAGGAGCGCCCAGAAGACGTCACTCAGCTTCCAGGGGACGAGCGGGACGGACAATGATGGCTCCTGCTTTTGACCAAGTGGGGGCCGGCCTTCAGGCAAGCGGCTTAGCAGCCGTGCGATTGTCCAGTTGAGCAACCCGGTCCGGCCCGGCGTGGCGACTGCGGCCCGGATGCAATCATGCGCTAACCCGCCGGCCGGGATATTACTCTGCCAGCCGCATGATGAACTCGGAAGAATTTCGTCCCCGCGTGTGCCGCTGAGTGGCCCGCAGCCGATCCAGCCAGAGTGCGCTAAAGGGGCTGAGGTTCCGGGCCGGGAAACGGTCGGGCCCGGGGCTCTGCTGGCGGCTCGCTCGCGGTGTGCGTGGACGCAGGTGACGGGGTGACAGGAGCGGTCGGCTTGGATGGCGGCGGCGATGTGCCCGTCAGGAGCGCCTTCATCTCGTCACCCTCGATCGACTCGTGCTCGAGCAGGTACTGAGCCAGCCTGTCGAGTTGGCCAAGATTCTGGGTGAGGATGCTGTCTGCGTTGTGGCGGCCTTCTTCCAGAATGCGGTCTACCTCGGCGTCTATGACGCCCTCAGTCCGCAGGGAGTAGTCGCGCTCTTCTGATAGCTCACGGCCGAGGAATATCGCCTCTTGCCGTTTGCCAAAGGCACGCGGGCCCAGCTTATTGCTCATGCCATAGCGCGTGACCATCTGCCTGGCCATACGAGTCGCCACTTCGATGTCGTTCGAAGCGCCGGTCGTGACCTCATTGAACTTGATCTGCTCGGCCACGCGACCGCCCATCGCCGTGGCAACCATCGCCCGGAACTGGGTGAGCGTCTGCAGGTAACGGTCCTCCTGTGGCAGGTAGCGGGTATAGCCGCCCATCTGGCCGCGGGACACGATAGAAATCTTCCAGACCATGTCTGCGCCCGGAGTGTGGTAGGCGACCAGCGCGTGTCCTGCCTCGTGGTAAGCGGTGAGCTCCCGTTCGCGCTGGGTGATAACGCGGCTCTTACGCGCCGGGCCTGCGATCACGCGGTCAATCGCCTCCGCCATGTCCTGGAAGGCGATGCTCTTCTTGTTATGTCGCGCGGCAAGGATGGCGGCTTCGTTGATCAGGTTAGCCAGGTCTGCGCCGGAGAAGCCGGGAGTCTGCTTGGCGATCTTCGCCAAGTCAACTTCCTTGTCCATCGGCTTGCCCTTGGCGTGTACGTCCAGGATCGCAGTGCGGCCGCGGATGTCAGGGTTGTCCAGGATCACACGGCGGTCGAAACGGCCCGGGCGCAGGAGCGCAGGGTCAAGGATGTCTGGCCGGTTGGTAGCGGCCACCACTATGACGTTGGTGGACGTATCGAAACCGTCCATCTCCACGAGGATCTGGTTCAGCGTCTGCTCACGTTCATCGTGTCCGCCGCCCAGGCCAGCGCCGCGGTGGCGGCCTACTGCGTCGATCTCATCGATGAACACGATGCACGGCGCATGGCGCTTCGCCTGGTCGAAGAGGTCACGCACGCGCGATGCGCCGACGCCGACGAACATTTCGACGAATTCGGAGCCGGATATGGAGAAGAAGGGCACTCCGGCCTCGCCGGCAACAGCGCGAGCAAGCAGGGTCTTGCCGGTGCCTGGCGGTCCTACGAGCAGCACGCCGCGCGGTATACGCGCGCCAAGGGCCTGGAAGCGTTCCGGGAATTTTAAGAACTCGACAACTTCCTCGAGCTCCTGCTTGGCCTCCGGAACACCGGCCACGTCAAAGAACGTCACGGTGGCCTTGGTGCCCACAAACATGCGGGCCCGGCTGCGGCCAAAGCTCATGGTCTGGTTGTTGGTGCCCTGCGCTTGCCGCATCATAAACAGCAGGATGCCGCCAAAGAGGATCAGAGGCAGGAACGTAAGCATGACGCCAAAGAAGCTCGAGAACCCGCTCGACCCCTTGACGTCGATCTCGTACCGGCCGGGGTCCACGCCAGCCTGGTTCATGATCTGGACGAGCGAAGACCCACTTTCCTTGCGGGAGCGGTAGCTCTTTCCTGCGTGCTGGACATCAAGGCTGTCCCCGCGTACCACTATTTGGACGGGGTCGCCGGACGTGCCAAGAGCAAGTTCGATCACCCGGCTGACCGGGATCTCCTCTACGTTTCGCTGGCTGTTCAGGTACAGGTAGAAGACCGTGATCGCCGCCACGACAATGAGGAGGTAGAGGAGGCTGTTACGAAGCCAGCGGTTGCTCTGCATTTTCAGTATGTGTCAGCGGGAACTGGAAGGCGGAAATGAACACCTCGCGCAGGCCGCGGTCCTGTACTCCGAATCCTAGCACACGGAGCGCGGCCAAGAGGCAGGCGGCAGGCACCCGTAACTACATACGTCACCAGCGCGTTGCGAGTTTCGTTGACGCTGAAAAATCGCAGGTGATATATTCGCCACCTGTGGTCAGAGTGAAAGTTACGGTACTGCCTGGTCATTAGCGGCCCCTTGTTTTAGGTGAGCCGACAGGGCAGCCCCGCTTTTGTGGCCGGTGTAACAGGGCGGACGTTGCCGCGGTGAAGCGGTTCACACATAAGGGAAAGAGGACCCAGGCATAACCACCAGGGAATATCGGATCAACCGGCAGATACGGGCGCCCGTTGTACGGGTGATCCGGACCGAAGGCAGCGAAGCGATCGTCATGCAGCTTTATGACGCGCTCCGCCTTGCAGAAGAAGAAGGCCTAGACCTTGTGGAGGTTTCGCCGAACCAGTCTCCTCCGGTCTGCCGTCTGTTGGACTACGGAAAATTCAAGTTCGCGCAGTCAAAGAAGGCGCGAGAAATCCGCAAGACTCAGAAGGTGCGCACGAGCGAGATGAGGGAGGTCCGCCTCAGTCCATCGATCGCAGAACACGACATGCAGTCGAAGATCCGCTCGGTAGGAGACTTGCTTGACGATGGCGCCAAGGTGAAAGTCGCAGTAATGCTCAGGGGCAGGCAGAGGTCGCACCCCGAACTGGCAGTGAACGTGCTCCGAAAGGTGGCCGAAGGAGTGGCGGCCAAAGCAAAACTTGAGGTGAGGCCAACGATGGAGGCCCGGTCGCTGAGCATCATCCTGGCGCCATCGGGCCAGTCATCAGGCCAGGCGCCAGCCCAGAAGGTTGCGGCGGCCGCGACCCCATCGCCAAACAGCGCAGAAGCGCCTCCCCAAAACGCGAGCGCGCCAGGTACTCTATAACTATGCCAAAGATGAAGACGCACAGCGGCGCCAAGCGCCGTTTCAAGGTGACCGCCGGTGGGAAGCTCATGCGCACAAAAGGCCCAAAGAGCCACTTGCGCCGCAGGAAATCCAAGAAGGTGCGGCGGCTGTTTGGCGGCACGGTGGAGCAGGGGTCGAAGGCCCTTGTCCGCCGCATAAAGACCGTCTTGATGCCAAACTCCGGGTAACAGGACGACCCGCCCATCGGGCAGTCCATGCGTGCTGTGTTGATCATTCCGCAGAATTAGACGAGGGGACCAAATGCCAAGAGCAAAAGGTGGAGTTAAGACTCGCCGCCGTCATAACACGGTGCTGAGGGCGGTGCGGGGCCACAAAGCAGCCCGCAGCCGCCGCTACAAGGTGGCGCACGAGTCGTTGATGCACGCCCTGGCATATGCCACCGTGCACCGGCGGACAAAAAAGCGCGACATGAGGTCTCTGGCCATCCTGCGCATCAACGCCGCAGCACGCCAGGCAGGGATGACATACAGCCAGCTGATGAACGGCCTCAAGACTGCAGGCATAGGGCTGGACAGGAAGTCCCTCGCAGAGCTTGCCATACGCGAGCCTGCCGCCTTTGGACAGGTCCTCACCACAGCGAAAGCAGCGCTGGGGGCGGGGTAGCGGAGTCTGAGCCGGCTCCCACATCATCGCTTGTTTGTGCTCTCGGTCCAGCAGCCTGGCGCCTGTGTCTACGGCACAGGGCGGTCTAACGTCCGCGCGAAGAAGTCTGAGACCCGCCGAACGTATTCTTCTCGCTGCGTGTGGTACGACTGTACGTGGCCTGCGCCGGGGACGGTCCACACTTCCACAGGCCGCCGGGCAGCGCTTGCGTCGCCGTTGCTGGTCGCCGCCTCTGAGATGAGCCGCGCATGGCTAACAGGCACCATTACGTCGTCCTCACCGTGGATGATGAGGACGGGCACATTGGATGCAGCGACGCTGCTGGCAGGCGATACCTGACCCAGGTCAATGCCGTAGAGCCACCGCGCAAACGCGTCCATGCCGGGGTGGAAGGGCGCGAGCGGCCTACGGGCGCCTGTAGCGTTGGCCCGGACCATCGCCCACAGGTCGGAGAATGCGCTGTCGGCCACGACCGCGCCTGCGACGCCGTCCACAGCACACGCTGTCAGGGCCACTACGCCGCCAAGCGAGAAACCGATGACGCCGATGTTGGCGCGGTCCACCCCGCGTCCGGCCAGGAAGTCCAGCGCGCCCAGGACGTCATACCGTTCGTAGTACCCGACCGACCCGCGGCCTGCTGAGGTCCCGCAGCCGCGCATGTCGAACGTGAGCACTCCGAAGCCTTCCCTGTGGAGGTCCCGCGCGAGGCCGAGAGCGCCAGCCTGGGGGTCGCCCCTGTGGGCGCCGTAACCGTGGACTAGGACCGCCCAACGCTGACCCTCTGGCCTATCACTGCCTGCGGAAGAGCATGGTGGTATAAGCCACCCTGCCAGCTCAACTCTGCCGTCTGCGCTCGGAAACGTTACCTCGTCGTACTCCAGCCCCACGTGCCCGGGGGTGTCGTGCAACTTCAGCCGCCGCGTGCGCGTCAGGCCAAAGGCCATCGCCGCCGAGACCGCGGGGTACAGCAGCGTCGGCAATGCGAGCGAGAGCAGCAGCTTGCGACGAGTGATCAAAGAAGCGCCTAACTGATCGTCTGAAATAGCCTGGAGAGACTTCCCTCTGTTTACAACCTCCTCTTTCAGCGGAGGAGACCTTAGGTGAAGGAGAAGCTGCGGCTTACGACCCCTCACCCTAACCCTCTCCCTCAAGGGGAGAGGGGATGAATATGACAGGTTGTATACAGAGTTGAGAGACTTCCGCGACCTGATGTTTGATTTCGGGCCTCTCCCTCACCCCACGCTTGCGCGGGGGCAGGCTCCAACCTACTCCCGCTGGGAGAGGGGTTTTGCCAGGCAACTGACTATGATACGGGGCCTCGCCCCACCGGACCTGTGGGCGTAGCATTGCGCGGCGGTTTCAGCCATATCAGGAGGAAGCAGTGGCCATCAAAGTGATCAAAGACCCGGGGAGCGCGGCGCCAATTGGCCCGTACTCGCAGGGCATCAAGGCCGGTCCGTTCATATTCGTCGCGGGTGAAAAGGGCATAGACCCCAAGACAAACAAGATAGTCACGGGCGGCATCGCCGCAGAAACCAGGCAGACGCTGGAGAACGTCAAGGGCATACTCAAGGCGGCCGGGGCGACCATGGACCACGCGGTAGCGACCCAGGTCTACATGACGGACCTTTCGCAGTTCGGCGAGATGAATAAGGTGTACGCCGAGTACTTCAAGAAGAACCCGCCGGGCCGCACCACCGTCGGCGTAACGTCACTCCCCGCCGGCGCGCACATCGAGATCACTGTGCAGGCGTACGTGGGAGAGTAATGGCACAGGCCGTTGAAAGGACAACAGCATGACCACGCAGTCCAACACTCAGTTCGTCTACATCGGCACCTACACGCGCCCGCCGAGCAAGAGCAAGGGCATCTATGTCTACAAGTTCGACTCCAAGACCGGCGCGCTGTCACACGTAGGCGGGGCCACGGGAATAGTCAACCCGTCGTTCCTGGCGTTCCACCCAAACGGCCGCAGCATGTACGCGGTGGCGGAAGTCGCAGAGGGCGGCAACACCGCAGGCGGCGCAGTCACGGCTTACTCGGTGAACCGCCAGACGGGCGCCCTGACAAAGCAAAACACGCAGCTAACGAAGAGCGCCGGGCCGTGCCACCTGGTGGTGGACAAGACGGGTAAGTGCGTTGTCGTCGCAAATTACCACGGCGGCGCAGTCACAGTGCTGCCCGTTAAGGCTGACGGGTCAATTGGCGAGGCCACAGACTTCATCCAGCATACGGGCGCCACGAAAGTCAACCCGAGGCGACAGGATTCTGCTCATGCGCACTCCGCCACGATCGATGCGTCGAACAAGTTCGTGTTCATCGCAGACCTCGGCCGGGACGAGGTCATCACTTACCAACTGGACCCTGCCGCCGGCAAGTTGAAGCACGCGGGCGCTGTCAAAACCGCGCCCGGCGCGGGGCCCCGGCATTTCGACTTTCACCCCAGCGGCAAGTTCGCATATGTCATCAACGAGCTTGGCAACACGGTAACGGCGTTTGCGTATGACGCAGGCAAGGGCGCACTGAAGGAGATACAGACAGTGCCCACGCTGCCTGCCGGGTGGAGCGGCTCCAACAGCACTGCGGACGTCCACGTGCACCCCAGCGGCAAGTGGCTTTACGGGTCGAACCGAGGGCACCATTCCATCGCGATGTTCGCGATAGATAGCGGCAGCGGGAGACTGTCGTCGCTCGGAAATGAACCCACGCAGGGCAAGACGCCGCGCAACTTTGCGATAGACCCCAGCGGCGCCTGGCTGCTCGCTGAAAACCAGGATTCGGACACGATAGTCACGTTCAAGATAGACCAGAAGACGGGAAAGCTATCGGCCTCCGGTCAGGTCGCGAACGTGCCCATGCCGGTGTGCTTGAAGTTCCTGCCATAGAGGCGGACTGGTACCGAGGCGCAATTTCTGGTTAACGAAACAGGGCCGCACTTTTGTGCGGCCCTGTTTCATTTGCAAACCTGTCGGCTTCTGATTACCGACGGACCGCGCCTACGCCACCTGGCCGCGGATTTCGCCGCTCGGATTCAAGGACGTGTGCACATTAATGTACGAAAGCCCGGCAAGCAATTGGCCTTCGAATGTGACACCAATAATCGCTGAGCCGACGATTGGAGAGGGCGCACCGCCACCAGCAATGCCAAGTACAACGGGCGCATCTACTAGCAGCCCGGCAGGTGCGTGAAAGTGAGCCGCGGTGATTGGGCCACTCAAACCAGAGAACGTGACTACCCAAGAAAGTAGCTTAGTAGTCGTGTTCAGCGTGACGGACGCGTGACCGGTGGCAGTGGGCACGAGGTTATTCGGAGGCGTCTCCTGGCCCTGCCCGAGGTCGAAGTCCCAGTGCGTGATCCCGTTATCTGTCGAGACCGCCGCATAGGCTGGCCTCGGTCTGATAGTCGTTAGCAGCGGTGCGGTGAAAGCCACTCCGGCTGCAGTGACGCCAGCCGCCTTGAGCAATTTGCGACGCGTGAGCCCCTTGTCGGGCGCAACGCCGTCCCACTGCATCCCGGTAGTTTCTTTCATCTGCGCAGCTCCTTCGTAGCTCAAGGTCTGTACGGCAGTCGTTATGCAACAGCGTGACGAACAGCCACACTGCGCATGCCGCAAACGCCAGAAGTGCACAGCCCGTGCCAGCCGCGCGTGCACGAATTTACGCCGCGTCCTGCCTGCTGAAAGTAAAGAAGTGGTGAACTTTTCGGCTGGCTTACGAAACGTGCGTCCAAAACGGGCCCGCGCAATGTATCATTGCGCCCGTTCCAACCCGGCCTAAACAAAGGAGCCACCCATGGGTAAAGTCGCAGCAGAAATCCAGGTCAACAAGCCCGTCGCTGAAACGTTCAAGATGATGGCCGACACTTCGAACTGGCACAAATTCGAGGCGGAACTCGTTGATGTAAAGCCCAAAGGGCCAGTCTCAAAGGGCGTGAAGGGTACCGAGACCCGGAAGATGGGTGGCAAGAACGTCGAAGCGACCTGGGAGATAACCGAGTTCGAGCCGAACAAGAAGTTCACGATGGTCTGGGCTGGCAAAGGGATGTCCGGCAGCGTCACAAACACCTATGCTGAAATGAGCGGCGGGACGCGCTTCGGGTTCACGATGAACTACAAGCCGAAGGGCATCATGACGTGGCTGATGATGCCCATGATCATGATGCAATTCAAGAAGACCACCAAGAACATGATGGACCGCACCAAGACCGCGATCGAAGGCGGAAAGTAGAGCCTCCGCGCCGTCGCCGGTAGTAGGCGGTCCGCGGCACCCTGCGCTCTCCTTTTGTGCGGCCGGACGCGGCAGACCTCACCGTCCCGGTATCGAGTGCCCCAGGTCAAGCACACCACGACGGGTTGACGATACGGCCCACGCGGCGTCCGCGTCCTGCACGGTAGTCTGGCTGACGCCCTCAGGAAACCGGGACTGCACCTTTTCGTGCTCTGCCTGCAGACCGGCGTCGGGGTGGCGCCAGTCGTGCAGGTACCGCACCCCGGCGACTTTGGCCTGCAAGAGCTCCTTGGAGCAGCCGAAGCAAGGCCGCATGGTCGAGTAAACCAGAGCGTCCTCAACCCCAATGCCAAAGCGCGCCGCCGCCAGCAGCGCGTTCTGCTCGGCATGGACGCAGATGCAAACGTCGTACCCTGTGCCGGGAGGGTACTTCTGGCGGTTGGCGCAACGGTCGCAGCCGCCCTCGTCGCAGTTCGGCATCCCGGATGGCGTGCCGTTGTAACCAGTCGAGACGATGCGGCTCTTGAGGGCGATCACCGCGCCCACGCGGTTGCCTGTGCAGTTCGCCCGCGCCCGCACGGCGATGGCGATGCCCATCATGTACTCGTCCATCGTCGGGCGTTTGCGAGGTGAAACCACAGATTTCTCAGATTACGCAGATTTGTCTGACTTGCTGCCCGGCGCGCAACATCAAGTTGCTATGCTAGCGCGACGCTAGTATGTCATCTTGAGGTCCGAAAAATAGCGCAGGGCAGACCTGACGGCCACACGGCCACCTCCCCAGATTCCTCTCCTTCGCTACGCTCCGGCTCGGAATGACGGCGTGACCGAGGCGCTTATGACAACCACGGACAAGCCAGCACGGACTTCTCTCCCCGATGCGCGCGGACGCTTTGGTAAGTTTGGCGGCCAGTACGTGCCGGAAACTCTCATGGCGGCGCTGGACGAGCTTACCCGCGCATACGAGGCGCTATCGGGTGATGCTGCCTTCTGGGACGAGCTTGCCAGGCTCCAGAAGGACTACGTGGGCCGGCCAACGCCCCTCTATTTCGCCGAGAACCTGACCCGCAAACTCGGCGGGGCGCGCATCTACATCAAGCGTGAGGACCTCGCCCATACCGGCGCGCACAAGATCAATAACGCTCTTGGGCAGGCGCTGCTGACCCACAGGCTGGGCAAGAAACGCGTCATCGCCGAAACGGGCGCAGGCCAGCATGGTGTGGCCGCGGCGACAGTCTGCGCCAGGCTGGGGATGGAGTGCGTTGTGTACATGGGCGAGCACGACATCCACCGCCAGGCGCCAAATGTGTTCCGCATGAAGCTGCTGGGCGCCGAGGTGCGGACAGTCCTATCCGGTTCACGCACCCTCAAAGACGCCATCAACGAGGCGATACGGGACTGGGTCACCAATGTGGAGACGACGCATTACCTCATTGGCAGCGTCGTCGGCCCGCACCCTTACCCGATGATGGTGCGTGACTTCCAGTCGGTCATTGGGCGGGAGGCGAAGCGGCAGATAGTCGAGCAAGCCGGACGGCTGCCTGACCTCGCGGTGGCCTGCGTCGGTGGCGGGTCGAACGCGATCGGCTTGTTCAGTGCGTTCACTGGCGACACCAGGGTCGGCCTAATTGGGGTCGAGGCGGCAGGCGAGGGCCTGGACAAGAAGCACGCCGCCACGATGTCGAAGGGCCGGCCCGGCGTCCTCCACGGGGCGATGTCGTACTTGCTCCAGGACGAGTGGGGCCAGGTCCTGGAGGCGCACTCGATCTCAGCCGGGCTCGACTACCCGGGCGTGGGGCCTGAGCACTCGTACCTGAAGGACACCGAGCGTGCGCAGTATGTGGCGATAACGGACCAGGAGGCGCTGGAAGGCTTCGACCTGCTGACGCGCACAGAGGGCATCATCCCGGCCCTGGAGCCTTCCCATGCCGTAGCGCACATCGCCAAAATCGCCCCGAAGATGGGCAGGGACAACGTCATCCTGCTACTGCTCTCGGGCCGGGGCGACAAGGACCTCGACACGGTCGCCAAGGCGCGCGGCATCAAGCTGCAGTAGGGCGCAGCCTGCCGTCATTCTGAGGCCCGAAGGGCCGAAGAATCAGGTATTGCTACCTGACTCCCCCAGCGATTGGCCGTCATTCCGACCCTGAGCGCAGCGAAGGGGAGGAATCTGGGGCTGTGGGGCTATTCTGTATTCGCCAACCCCTCCCCGGGTCCCTCCCCCGGATCAAGTCCGGGGTCGGGACGACATACAGCGGAGTCACGTATGCAATTCCCGAACAATCTCTTTCGTGTCATGCGCCGTCATCGAGTAACGGGAATAGGTCCTTCGCTCCGTCCTTCCGGGACTTCGCTCAGGATGACATGGGGCTGCCCGCACAGTTATTTCGCCGTCACCAGGCCCTTGATTGTCGTGACCTCGCCCCAGTGCGAGGAGTTGTGCGTTACGGCGTAGATGCTGATGGCATACGCTCGCGAACGAGTTGGCCAGTTTTTCTCAAGGTCGGCCACGTTAGGTTTCTCGCCGTAGGCTCCGGCGGCGATTGCCCGGCGGACCGCCGCGAGCTCAACCTTCGTGTCAAGATCAGCGGGCTTCTGGGCCTTGATCAACTCGCGCGTACGCATGCCGACCGCGGCGCGGTAGTCCCGCAGGGCAACGAGGTCTATCCCCGCGCTCACACGGGCAACGTCTTCCGGTGTGTGGCCCGTGCCGGAGTGTTTGTCGGCGACCCTGAGCTTCGACGCCCAGCCACCGTCCTCGAACACCTGCCTGTGGCCGCTAAATAGGTGGATGCCGATGTCTTCAGACCGGGCGATGTGCCACAGCACCCAGGCGATGGAGTTCATGCCTCGTTGGGGTACTCTGCGCAGATGGGAGTCGGTCAGCCCGTCGAGGATGGCGTCCTGCGCGTTTGCGCCTTCATTCGGCTTCGCTACCCTGGCTGAGTGGGTGCGGGCGTGCTGTTCCAGGAAAAGAGCGATCGCGTCCATGTTGTGCCTACCTCAGGAGCCCTCTCCCCCTGGGAGAGGGTGCGGGTGAGGGCAGAGTGTAGTCGAGCAATTGGCTTCGACGTGCGGTCGCCAGTTTATCTGGCGATTGGTGCGGACGGGCGTCCGCGCAGGTAACATTGCGCCCGCCCGCAGGACGATGCCTCTTCACCCTCACCCTAGCCCTCTCCCGCCGGGAGAGGGGATTCAGACAGGCCCTGCCCATGATCGTTGACGTTCACACCCACTTGCCCACCCACATGAAGTCTGTCCCGGCAAAGGAAGTGCGTACAGAAACCACCATGCGTTCCGGCCAGACGGTGCGGCTGACCAACACGGTGCAGGACTACATGACCGCCATGCGCCCGGTGGACCGCACGCTCATATTCGGTATCGCCCCAAGGCCATGGAAGCCCGGCGAGGTCATTTCGGGAGACTCCCGTGTGGGCGGCTGGCCGAAAAACTGGAACCACAATGACATCGCCTCGTACACGTCGAAAGAGTCAGAGGGTAAGGCGGTGGCAGGCATGTCCCTCCACCCGCTCGACCCCAAGGTGATGGACGAGTATGACCGCTGCGTAGGCGACCTGAAGTGCCGGATGATCAAGCTCGGCCCGAACTACCAGGACTTCGACCCCACGGGCGACGCTGCGTTCCGCCTCTTCGCCAGGCTGGAGCATGACGGCATCCCCATCGTGTTCCACAGTGGTACCTCGCCAATGTCGGAGGCGCCGCTGACATACTCGCACCCGCTGACGTACGACCGCGTCGCCATGGCGTTTCCCAAGCTCAAAATGGTCCTGGCGCACCTGGGACACCCGTGGCAGACGGACTGTCTGGCTACGGTCCGCAAACACAAGAACGTCTGGGCTGACGTGTCAGCGCAGTTCTACCGCCCGTACTCGTTCTGGCAGGGGATGCGGCTGTTCTACGAATGGGGCGTTACGCAAAAGATACTGTTCGCATCAGACTGGCCGGTGACGTTGCCGCAGGACAACATTGACCACCTGCGGGGCCTAAGCAAGTTTGCAAGCGACCACAGCCTGCCTGAGATACCGGACGAAGAGGTCGAGGGCATCATCAACCGTGACGCGCTAGACCTGCTGGGGCTGGACTGAAACGATTCGACCGGGTCAGCCCCTATTTATGCGACCAAGATTTGTTCTTCGGCCAACCAGGCCGCATATTGCGGTGCTTGCTCTATGTCGTCACGTTCTAGGCTGGATGCTCGTCTAGGACCTCTTCAAAACTCGTACCGCTGGCCACCAGCCGCGCAATCAGTGATACATGTATCAGCATGCCGCGTATACATGCGCGGCCGCCCATGATCAGTGGGTCGAACGTAATTCTTTCTAGAATGATCTACTTCACGCAGGGCGGTGTCTTGTCCCCTCTCCCAGCGGGAGAGGATAAGGGTGAGGGAGAAGTCTTGCCTCGCGTTTGTTCAAACGCACCCCTCACTCCAGCCCTCTCCCTCAAGGGGAGAGGGAGTGAAAGGCGAATACTGCGTCAAGTAGATCATTCCCATTCTTTCAAACGGCGTCGCGCTTCAGACCATTTTCTTTCGCCGTGCTGTTGTCTTGGATTGCGCCATCTCTAATCCCCCTTCACCGGCACGCCGCTGAGCTGGCCAGCCTTGTGCATCTGGTCCCAGTTATCGAGGAATGTCTTGTTCCATTCGTCGGTCAAGTGGTTCTGCACCATGTCCCGGTACACAGGCCAGAAGACGATGATGCCGTCTGCGCCGTCGCGCATGGCGCCATAGGCAGTTTCGACGGACCGCACGAGCGCAGCGGTCACGAGCGGCCGCTGCTCCCACCCTCGAAACATCTCGGCGCACTCGCGGACCAATTTCGTCGGGTCGCCGCCAACGGCCTTGAACGGCTCGCAGAACGGCAAGACGTGCGTTGCACCAGCCTGCGCTACAACTGCGGCCTGCGTCAGGCTGAACACCGTTGTGCACATGGTCTCAACGCCCGCCTGCGACAGCGCCCTGAACGCGCCCAGCCCATGGGCGGTGCAGGGGACCTTCAACACGACCTGCTTCGACATGCGGGTGAACACCTCGCCAACGTCAAGCAGCTCCTGCGCCGAGTGGCCATCTATCTCGACAACGACCTGCCTGTCCGTGATGTCCAGGTAGCGCTTGATGACATCAACGACCTGGCCGTACTTCTTCGCCATGTCGTTCAGGACGACGGTGTTGGTCACGATGCCTGCGGCGCCGTAGCGCATCCACTCCTTCAGGTCGGCGGGGTCCCCGGCGAGCCATATTGCCGGGCCGCGACCGGCAGCCCGCGCTCTCAGGGCGGTCCCAACTTCTGCTGCGTGGCCATTGACCATGATGCGGACACCGCGCTCGATATTTTTCGTCCTGGTAGCCATTGCTGTTCACCTCGGAGTGCATGATGGCGGCCTGAAACGGCTCCCCGACAGTTTATCGGGCCTGCAAAAGCGTGTGTGACGGGCCCCTGCACTGCGGCATGGGTGACCTAGGCGCCGCGCGCCGCCGGAATCGCCAACACCGGGTGGCGCTGCGCGCGGATGATGCGGTCCGCAACCGAGCCAAGCATGAGGTTGACCCGCCCGGTCATGCCGCGCGTTGACATGGCAATGATTGACCCCGGCCACGAATCTGCGGCGGCGAGGACCTCCTGGTCCGGCGCCTTGTGGCCGGTGCGGGTTGCCACTTTGCGCCCTCGCTGCCGGAGCGTTTCTGCGATGCCGGCCAGGTACCGTTCGGCAAAATCATCCACCGCGCCGTAATACTTTGCCGCCCCTGAAAGGGAATCAGCCGGCAGCACGGCCCGCACCAGGACGACCTCCGACCCGAACGTATCTGCCAGGGCCTCAGCATGCGGCAGTGCGGTCATTGACAGCGTAGAACCATCCAGGCCAACGATAATGGCTGAGGGAGGCGTCCATCCCTTTTCGGCGGCACGCCCGTCCTCCTCGCGCAAGACAAGTACCGGCTCAGCCCGGGAACGGAGCACATCGGCAACCACGGACCCAAGCAGGTCTTTTCTACCCCCCGGCTTGAGGTGCGCTGAAAGGGCGATGAGCCCGGCCTCATACTCCCGGCTAGCTTCCAATATGCCAGGCCCCGGCTCGCCGCGGTGCACAACCGTCGCAACGCCCAGCCCTCGTTTGCGCAAGAGGGCGGCAGCCTTTTCAAGATACTGACGTTCGGGGACTCCGCTCTTTAGCCCTTGAGGCACGCAAGTAAGCAGGATTATGCCGGCGCCCATGTGCCCGGCCATCCCTGCTATGTAAGGCAGTATGGCCTCAGCGGCGGCCGACCCGTCCAGAGGGATAAGGATTTTCTTGATGCCGGGAAGCTGTGCAGTATTACCTGGCAATGGGGCGCCTCCTTGGACCATGAGGCTAAACTACCGTCGACTGACCACTCCAGCCGTACAAAGCAATTACCAGGACGATACAGCACTGTCCTGCGCCGGCCACACCTGAGGCATGGCCGTTCGGGATTGATATACGTGATGCCGGGCACCCGGCTGGTATCCCTCCCCCAGTGTGAGAGAGTGTAGCTGGGGGAGAGGCCTGACCTCACACACCCCTCACCCTAGCCCTCTCCCTCAAGGGGAGAGGGGATGAAAAGGCGGAGACCGGCATCAAGTGCATCAGCCCCGACCGTTCTGTGTAGGTGGGAGACTGGCTGGCCCTAAATCGCCATCCCGCCGTCTACCCGGATGATGTCTCCCGTGATATACCGGGCGTCCTCGGAGGCCAGGAACGCCACTATGGGTGCAATTTCGTCCGGCTCGCCAAAGCGCCTCATCGGCACCCAGCTCAGGACTTTTTGTTTCTGTTCATCGGACAGGACGTCCGATGTTGCCGTGTGCACGTATCCCGGAGCGACTACGTTGACTGTGATGTTCCGGGTCGCAAGCTCCTTCGCAAGGGACAGCGTAAGGCCGTGGACTGCGGCCTTGGACGCCGAGTAGTTCGCCTGTCCTGCATTTCCCCGGATGCCCACAACCGAGGAAATGTTGATAATTCGGCCCCACCGTCCCCGGACCATACCTGGTACGACGGCCTTCGTGCAGTAGTAGGTCCCGTGCATATTGGTTTGAAAGACGCGGAAGAAATCCTCGTCCTTCATCCGCATGAACAGGGCGTCCGAGATAATGCCCGCGTTGTTGACCAGGATTTCAATGGGACCGTGCGCGGCCTCTGCGTCTTTGACCAGGCTGGCCACCGCCCCCCTGTCAGTGACCGACCCGCCCACAGCAACGGCGGTACCGCCCGCAGAACGGACCTCGGCAACTACCTGCTCCGCCTCGTCCCGGTGTGTGTTGTAATTGATTGCCACACGGTGGCCGGCCGCGGCAAGCCGGAGGGCAATGGCCCTGCCGATGCCCCTCGATGCACCCGTCACCAACGCACTGCGCGGTTTGTCAGCCAATGCTCGCCGCCCGCTTTCAGCCGCGATAAACTCGCAGCGTTCTTACAGCCCTGAGCCCTTTGAACCGGCCTGGCCTCACGGTCGCTGTTGCGGCTTCACTTGAGACCTAACCTTCTTCAGGTCAGCCGCCGCGCCTTCCACGTACCCTTTTTCGACCACCAGCTTAGCCGTCGCGATCGCGTTCGCGACGGACGCCGCTTTGGCGCGCCCGTGGCCAACGACCGCGACCCCCTTTACGCCGAACAGCGGCCCGCCGCCATAGGCCTCCGCGACGTTCATCAGGTCATATAAGCGCGTTGCCAGTTTTTCGGCCTGTGGGCCGTGGCCAATCTCTTTGCGCACCTCGTGGGCCACAGCTTCGCCGAGGCCCTCGGTGAGTTTGAGCACAACATTGCCTACGAAGCCGTCGCAGAGTACCACCTCGGCCCGTCCAAAAGGCAGGTCGTGGCCTTCTACGTTGCCGATGAACTTGAGGCTCGTCTGTTTGAGGAGATCGGTCGTCTCCTTCACCAGCCGGTTGCCCTTGCCTTCCTCAGCGCCAACACTAAGGACCGCCACCCTGGGGTCTGGCACGCCCAGTACGAGCCGCGCCATGGCCGAACCGAGTGCAGCGAAGTCGACGAACATGTGTGGCTTCGTATCAACGTTGGTCCCCAGGTCAATGATGACCTGTCTGGGAGCGAAACCGACTATCGGCCCGCCAAGCGCGCCTCGTTCGATCCCTTCCATGGTGCCCAGGACGACGGTTGCTGCGGCGATGGTCGCCCCGGTCGAGCCCATGCTCACGAGCGCCTTCGCCTTGCCCTGCTTCACTGCGCCCGCGGCCACGAATATGGAGGCCCTGGGCTTGGCGCGTAACGCCAGCGCAGGCGGTTCTCCCTCGACGACCACGCCCTCGGATGCCACAGGCATGACCGGCAGTTTGGCTGCGGCCGGGTGCTTCTTGAGCTCCGCCTCGACCAGGGCGAGGTCGCCGACCAGCAGTACAGCCACACCACCCTTAGATGCGGCCATGACTGCGCCCGCCACCGTCTCCGCGGGAGCAAAGTCGCCACCCATTGCGTCCAGCGCAATCGGGACAACGCCCGCAGGTAACGGAGGCTGTGTCGTCATATCGGGTGAGTCTCCTTGAGCGGTGGGGATGGGTCCAGCAGTCAATGTGCCGCCAGGACGCCGCTCATTTGCCACTGCCTAACGGCGCCCAAGCCTGGCCCACGATGGCCTCTTCGCCGTCTGGCCTGCGCAGGCCCACTTTGCACTCTGCAATTGGTCCGCTCGCCGTTTCAGTCACCGTAATCACTTCACCAAAAGCAGTCACGGTGTCGCCGGGAAAGACCGGCGCCTTGAAGCGCACCTTCAGCCTGCCGCCCCTGTGCCACGTGTCCGGGAATGCCATCGCCAGCATTTCGGCGATAAATGCGAGCGTAAGCATACCGTGCGCGATGCGGCGGCCAAACTGTGTGCCCGCGGCGAACTTTTCGTCCAGGTGGATTGGGTTGAAGTCGCGGGCCGCTTTGGCATAGGCGTCTACCCGCTCCTGCCTCACATGGCGGACAACTGCGGGCAGGAGGTCGCCAGACTTGCGCGGCAGCCTCATGGAATTGCCCCGCGGGTGGGGGTCTGGCAGGTGGGTACCGTCACTCATACCGGCACGATGACTGTGCTGCTCGATATAGCCACGACTGCTCCCCCTGCGTCCCGGAACTCAGTTGCGACAGTGGCAAAGCGCGCGTCCCGCCTGACGGAGTTGGACTTTAGCTCGGCATGGGCGGTAAGCCGCTCACCTGGACTGACAGGCCGTATGAACTCCACTTCCTGTCCGGCATGTACGGTGCCCGCGCCAAGGCCAAGGTCGTTGATTAGCCTGCTGAGGCCGGTGGCGACCATCGCCAGCGGCGGAAGGGCGCCGGAGTAGCTGGGCGATGACACGTCGCCCACTGCTGCGGCATACGCGGCGCCATCTTCGCGGGAAAGCGAAATGTCGTACGGGCCGAATTTTTGGCCTGGTGAGAGATCTCGGAGGGTGTGCTGCATGGGAAGGGAGGGGAATGATCTATTTGACGCAGTGTTTGCCTTTCACTCCCTCTCCCCTTGAGGGAGAGGGCTGGGGTGAGGGGTGCGTTTGAGCAAACGCGAGGTCAGGACTTCTCCCTCACCCTTATCCTCTCCCGCTGGGAGAGGGGGCAAGACGCCGCCCTGCGTGAAGTAGATCATTCTGGAAGGAAGTATAGGGCTGACTGAGGACTAGCGGCCAAACTCGGCGAGCCATTCATCCCGGAGCGCAGCCATCATCGCGCAGTCATAGAGGACTCCGTCCACCTTCTCACCCTTCTTGATGATGCCCTCTCGCTTGAACCCCACTTTTTCGTAGACGTGTACTGCGCGGGCGTTCACGACGCGAGGCTGCAAAAAGACCCGGACGATGTCTGTGGATGTGAATAGCCAGCGGAGCAACGCGGTCATGGCATCGGTCCCGAGGCCGGAGTCCCAGCGAGCCGGTTCGCCGATGCAGATGTCTACTTCGACCTTGTGGCCGTAGTTGGCATCGCCGGCGTCATACGCCATTTCAATGAAGCCGACCGGAGTGTTGTCCTCTTGAATCACAACGCAGGCAAGTCCGGGTCCTTTGCCAGTGACGAACCTTCTCACCCATTTGACCGTTTGGGCGCGAGTGCGAGTTTCGCTAAGTCCGCCCCAGTACGGCATGACACGCGGGTCGTTGAGCCAGCGTGTCATGTGGTCAACGTCCGCCATCTTGATTGGGCGGAGGACCGTGCGGACGCCAGCGATCCGTGAGACCTTGAACCCTGCGCTCACACGTCTCCCCGGTCTCCGCTCTGCATGTCCTTTGCCTCCTCGACAAGCCGCTCCGCGACTTCCAGCGCGGCTTCGTTCCGGTAGTCGAGTTGCGAAAGGGCCAGGACGCGGTACAGGAGCCCGCTCGAGACAAGCGCTGTGCTCGAATCGCCCAGCTTCGGCACCGGCACGCCCAGGGCTTCGGCCATTGCGGCTGCAGCGCTCATGCCGCTTTCGTTCAGGTAGACCTTTGTCAGCAGCCGCCGGCCATGCAACAGAGACACGCCGGCGCCAGTTTGCCGCAGCGACACGCGGACGTGCGCCTTAGGCGCCTCGATCAGCTTGTAGGCGTAATCGAGCGCCTTTTTCCTGCTAACCGTCATGAACAGGTCCTCGGGATGCATCGGGCCGTATCGCCCGCAGTATAATCGCCGGGCTTTTGCAGACGCTGCGGAGGGCACGAAGTGCAGCTCGACGGACGGGTGGCAATAATCACGGGTGGGGCGACCGGCATCGGCCGCGCCATAGCGGTGAAGCTCAGCGCGCAAGGTGCGGCCGTCGTCATCGCTGACCTTAATGCGGATGCTTCGCAGAAAACTGCGTCCGATCTTACCGCCGCTGGCGCCAGTGCAACCGCCGTGGCGACGGACGTGACCGACCGCGCCGCCACAGACCGGGTGGCCCAGACGGCGATGGGCCGCTTCGGCAAGATAGATATCCTAGTCAACAACGCAGGCATCGCGGGCGCACCCGGCTGGAACTCCCGCTCCGAGTCCACAGACGATGACTGGGTGAAGACCTATCAGGTCAACGTGCTGGGCGTCGCCAATGCAACAGAGTCCGTCGTGCCGCACATGAAGGCGGCGAAGTACGGCAAGGTGGTCAACCTGTCGTCCATTGCCGGACGTGAGGGCAGGCCGTCGCTGCCGCACTATTCGGCCACGAAGGCGGCGGTCATCAACTACACGCAGTCGCTGGCGACCGATCTCGCGAAGTTCAACATCAACGTGAACGCCATCTGCCCCGGCCTGCTCTGGACGCCCATGTGGGAGCAGGTCGGCGGCCGTTACGCACGTAACAACCCGGGGTACAAGGGGCTGGAGCCGCGGGAAGTGTTCGACCGCATGGTGGCAGAACGCATCCCGCTCGGCCGCGAGCAGACACCCGAAGATATTGGTGAGGCGGCTGCCTTCCTGGTTTCGGATGATGCCAGGAATATCACCGGCCAGGCGCTCAACGTGGACGGCGGGTTCTTCCTGCGATAGGCAGTCCCCTCTCCCGGCGGGAGAGGGCTTGGGTGAGGGCTGGACGCTGACTTCTTCGAGGACCAGAGGCCAGACAGTGCGTGCGACAGCAATGACGCAAGAGCTAACAGGCCGCGTCGCCATAATCACGGGCGCCGCCAGCGGCATAGGACGCGGCATCGCGCTGGAGCTTGCCGCGCGCGGCGCCGACGTCGTCATTGCCGACCTGGACGAGCAGGCCGGTCAGAAAGTGGTCTCGGAGGTCAGAGCGCTCCGGCGCAAGGCCCTCTTTGTCCTCATTGACGTAGCGAGCCAGGCTTCAACAGACGCCATGGCGCAGGCCGCGCTCAGAGAGTTTGGGAAGATAGACATCCTCGTCAACAACGCGGGGGTCTGGGGCGCGCCGGGCTGGTGGGAACGGATAGAGATCAGGCGAGAAGACTGGGACGCGGCGTTCAACGTGAACGTGTTCGGGATAGTCAACGCAACCAGGTCCGTCGAGAACCACATGCAGGAGCGCAAGGCCGGCAAGGTCGTAAACATCGTTTCTGTGGCAGGGCGCGCCGGCATGGGTGGCTCACCGCACTATTCGGCGTCGAAGGCGGCTGCGATCAACGTCACTCAGGCGTACGCGCTGCGGCTGGCAAAGTCCGGCATAAACGTGAACGCCATCGCCCCTGGCGCGCTGTGGACGCCACTCACCGAGAAGTCCATGGCCCGTCGCGGCAGGGTCTCACCTCAGATCGCCGAGAAGTCCGCAAGGGCCATCTTCGACCAGTTGGTATCCGAACGGGTGCCTCTGGGCCGCGAGCAGACGCCGGAGGACATCGGGAAAGCATGCGCTTTCCTCGTGTCCGACCGCGCCCGGAACATCACCGGCCAGACCCTCAATGTCACCGGTGGGTGGCAGATGAATTGACATCGCGCCTCATATATGAGGCGCGATGTCATCCTGAGCGCAGCGAAGGACCCTGTTCGGACCGTGCCCCTGCCGGTGTCGGGAAACGGGATTCTTCGGCCTTAGGGGCCCTCAGAATGACATTGTCGCCGCTCGTTATCCCGGCCGCGGCGTCGCCAGCGCCTGCAGCGTCAGCGCGTCCAGGATTGCGTCCAGCTTTTCTCTGGTCATAGGCCCTATGACCTTCTTCGCAAGCCGGCCGTCTGTGGTGATGAAAAACTTCTCAGGGATGCCTTTCACGCCGTAATTGATGGCGGTCTCGCCTTGGGCGTCTATGCCATTCGCGTAGCGTGCCCCGGTCTGGGCGATGAACTCTTGCACCGCCTGCCGTTCGTCCCAGACCGATATGCCCACGAACTCGACACCGCGGCCCCGCCACTCGTCATAGGCTGCGGCCAGCATCGGGCCCTCCGCCTTGCACGGCGCGCACCACGAGGCCCAGAAGTCGACCATGACCACTTTGCCACGCAAGTCTGCGAGCCGCAGCGTCCGTCCATCGAGCGTGTTCAGTGCGAAATCTTTGGCTGGCTGGGACGCTACTGCGACCTCGCCGAACACCTCGTTGACGCCGGGCCGGCCCTGCCTGCCGCCGGTGCGCGTCGTGCCCCAGACGAGGAGGACTACCACAAACAGGATGGGCAGCCCGGCGCCGATGAGCACCTTGCGACGTTGCTGCCAGGGTGCGGCGCCGCGGCCCGCGGACGCGCCTGTCTCGCCCGTGGTCATCGAGTTCCCGCTGAGTCTGCGCCGGTAGCCTGGCTTGAAGGCAAGTGGAGGGCCTTAGCGCTTAGCTCCTCGCGCTTTGCGGCATAATCGGCATCAGAGACCTTATCGGCAGCATGGTCATCGTCGAGCGCCGCGATTTCGTCCACTATGCGTTTGCGTTCAGCCATCAGCGCTTCGGCGGAGCCTGCGTCCGCGCAGGCCACCGCCAGCGCTGGCCTGCGCCTTGACGCGACATATGCGTACACAAGCAGTCCCAGCATGACTGCAGCGGCGACCCAGATGGTGATCAGGATGTACATCCGGCCTTCGAAGAACTGCACGCCGCGTTCCCAGAATGACGGCTGGGGCAGCCCTTCGAGTGTCACCTCAAATGAGGCCCCCCGTTGGAAGTTCCGGCCTTCCACCGCGGTGTACTGAGTGTCATTCAGGATGACCGACTCCGCTGCTCCGAAGCCTTCTGCACGCACCGTGCCCTTGCCGTCAGCGAGCATAACGCGGACGACATCGGCCCCGAACGGCAGACGGAGAGGCAGGGTCACTGTCCCACCCTCGTACAGCAGCCCATAGGTCATCAGGATGTTGTACTCACCGGGCGGGACAGGGTTTGTTATGGCGAAGCCCGTCGGTATCTCCATGGTGTTCCCGGCAGGCAGGTCGCTTTCGACTGCGAGGTCCATGTAGCCCTCGGGCAGGGTGAACCTCACAAGGTCGAGGCCAGTCAGGTCCGGTTTTGCCAGGTCCACCTGCAGCACGCGGTCGCTGCTGTTCAGCAGGTTGGCTACTGCCAGGACGCCTATCGAGCGCGCGTCTGGCGCGACAACCGGCACCAGGAGGACGTAAGAGGTGACGCGCAGCACTTCAAGAGACGTGGTTGACTCGTAGACCTTGATTTCAACGTCCGACCAGTCGGAGAGGTCAGTCAGGTCCAAGCTAGGGGCGTAGTTGCCGGGCAGGTTGGCCGCGAGCTGGTAGGTGAGGCCGGGCCCGGCCGGTGGGGCCCCGAATGAGAAACGGCCCTCGCCGTCAACGGCTGCAGACGTGCGTTCGATTATCTGGCCCGCAGCGTTATCAATGGTCAAGAGCACGACCTGGAGGCCCTGCGGAAGCGCCGCGCCCGCGGTGCCTTGCACAACGCGTCCGGAGACCGGCGAAGGCGCCGTCTGGGCCTGTGCGATTCCCGGCCCGCGCGATGACAAGATGAGCAAAACGGCGACCAGGCCGACGGCTGCCAGCAAACGCGAAGCACGTCTCAAAACTACTGTCTCCCCCGTCCTGGCCGCTTCCGGGCCTGACGGGCCGCCGCGATTTCCTGTTCCAGTTGCGCCGTGTCCGTGCCTTCCCTGGTGCGGCCCACAGCGGCCTCTTGCTGCAGCGTCTTTGCAGCCGCGAGCCGCAGATCGTCTAGCTGAGTCTGATAGTCAGCCTCGGTGACATCACCCGATGCGCGGCTGGCATCGAGGTCCGATATCAGTCCGTAAATGCGCCGACGCTCCGCTCTGAGCCGGCCCTGCGCCGGGTCTGACGGCGCCGGTTGTTTGCGCCCCCTGAAAAGAGGGTATACCAGCACAGCCAGTGACAGTAGTACGAGGGCTGTCCCTAATGCAGTCCCCATGCGTCCATCCAAATGCCAGCACGACCTGCCCATCGCGGCGTGAGCAGGCGTGAGCCTAGGTTGCCGTTTCGTCGCACGCCCTGCATCAGGCTTTCGCCTGCGCCCGGGCCTGCGGTACGGCAGCTCGCGCCGTGAGCCTCTCAACCGACGGCTGAGGCCACAGTGCGACGATAGTCCCGAGCACGAACACCGGCCCCGCCACCCAGAGCCACCACGCCAGCGGGTTGATACTGACCCGCAGCAGGACGCGGCCATCGTCGAGGAAGTCGCTCGGGATGATGTACAGGTCTTCGACAGGGGTGCTGCGGATCCCCGCTCGCACAGATACCTGGTTGAACTGCGTGTAGAAGCCGTGCCAGGGCTGCAAGGTGTCTAGTAGGTGGTCGCCGGGGTACGCGCCGCCGCGCGTGTCGAACCTGCGGCCCTCGACGCGCCACCCGTTGGCGTCAGCCTCGTACTCAGCCGGGTCAGTGCGGTACACATTCAGGTCTACCCAACGCGCGATACGGTCCTGCCGCTCAGCCGTGTCGCGCCTCACATATTCGATGCGGTAGTTGTCGAGCACGACGCTCTCGCCCTGACGCAGCACGACGTCGGTACGCTGGTCGAAGAACTGCGTCCCCACTACGCCTGTGGCAAGCGTCAGGATGGCCAGGTGAACAACGTACCCGCCGTGCCGCGGGCGGTTGCCATTGACCAGCCGCCACCACGCCACAGGCCATTGTTCTCCCGTGCGCCGCCGGGCTGCCGACCCCCTGTACCACTCTTCCACTATGGCCGCGGCCACGAATGCGATGACACCGAAAGCGACGACTGCCAGTGGCTCCCGCAGCCCCGCGATGAGCAGGCCAGCCACGACAGCCAGTCCCGTAGCCAGTGGTATGACAAACCACCGCTGCAAGGACCTGCCGGAGGACTTACGCCACGGCAACAGCGGCCCCACGCCCATCATGAAGACCACCGCGAGCAGCAACGGGCCGTTTACGCGGTTGAAGTACGGCGCGGCCACGCTCACTTCAACCCCCTGCGCCAGGTCTGAGAAAAGCGGGAACACCACACCCCAGAGCGTCACGAACGCGACTGCCAGCAGCAAGAAGTTGTTGACCAGGAACGAAGCTTCGCGGGACAGGAACGACTCCAGCGGCCGGTCGCTCTTCAGCTGCGGGTACCGCCAGATGAAGAGCCCAAACGAAAACACCAGGCTGAGCAACATGAAGCTGAGGAATACCAGCCCGAGCGTAGAGGAGGCGAACGAATGCACCGAGACGACGGGCCCGCCCCGGTTGATGAACATGCCGAGCTGCGCGAGCACGAAGGCGATGTCCAGCAGCGCCACGTTCCACATGCGGAACATCCCGCGCCTCTTCTGGACCATTATCGAGTGTATGAAGGCGGTGAGGACCAGCCAGGGCATGAACGCAACGTTCTCTATTGGGTCCCACCCCCAGTAGCCGCCCCAGCCCAGGATCGTGTAGGCCCACCACGCGCCCAGCAGCAGCCCCACGCCCAGTATGCCCCAGACGACGAGCGCAGAGACGCGCGCCACGTCAACCCAGTCGTCTCCATAGTTACCTGAAATAAGCGCCCCCGCGGCAAATGCGAACGGCACGGTGATGCCGGCCAGGCCAGACATCAGCATCGGCGGGTGGGTGAACATGCCGGGGTGGGTGAGCAGAGGGTTAATGCCGCGACCGTCTCCTGGGAGGAAATCGAACGTGGAGAACGGGCTGGCGAAAAACGCCATAACGAAGAAGTAGAAGGCCTGCATGATTCCCAGGAGCGCAATGGTCCACGGCATGCTCCCTGCGAAGCGTGAAGGCACAGTCCTGACTGCCACCGCTGACATTAGCGACAGGACAAGTGCGATGTAGAGGAGCGAGCCTTCGTTGCCCGCGTAGAGGGCCACCCACGTGTAGCCAGGGTCCATGACCAGGTTGGAATGCCTCCAGACGTACTCGATTGAAAAGTCGTGGGAGACGAATGCAGCTACAAGCGCGCCCACGGCCGCGGCGGTGACCGGCAAGGTCAGGTAGAGCGCCCGCCGCGCGCTGACCGCAAGCTCAGGCAGGCGGAGCGCATGTCCCGCAACCGACCCTGCGCTGGCGTACAGGGATAGGACAAGCGCCAGCAGTACCGCCATCGTCCCGAGGTCAGCCATTGCGCTGCTCCACTCGTTTCTCGCCGGCGCCGGGGACCGCAAGAGGGTCAAGGCCGGGCCCGCTTCCAGGCGGAGGCGCACCTTTGGCAAGCCCAAGCTCCCGGTCTACCTGCTCCAGGTAGGTTGCCAACATAAGGTCGCCCGCCCGGACGCCTGCGGGTCGCGATCGGACACGCATCGCCCGGATGAGCAGGAACAGGCCTCCCAGTCCTACGATAGTCAAAGCAGGGGGCAAAGCCCACAGCACGAGGTTGAAGCCGCTGGCGGGCGGTGCAGCCAGGACAGCTGGCCCGTACCTATCGGGGCTGGAAAAATAGGCCTTGATCTGGTCCTCCGTCTCGCCCTGCGCCAGCTTTTCGCGGATGACCTGTTTCATCTGTTGCGCCAACTGCGACTGTGATTCGTCCAGCGTCTGGCCGTCACAGATTGGGCACATTAGTTGCCGGTCCAGCGCCACGGCCCGCTCTTCAAGCGTGGGGACGCGCGTCGAACAGGCAGCGGACCCGAGCGCCCCAAGGCCAGCCACACCCAATGTCAAGATGGCAACAACCAGTAGCCGCGACATGAGCCTGCGTGCGTAGGGATTGGTCATGCAAATGGCCCCCTGCAACCATTATCCAATGGGACGCCCGCTACCGCTTTGGCGCAGTGAGGCCGACCTGGGTGTCAAACAGGTAGTTGACGATGTCCCGGATGTCCTCTTCAGGGAGCAGCGCGCCGAAGCGGGGCATGACGAGCACGCCGTTCCTAACCGTCGTGTAGGCAACGTCGGGCGTGAAATCAGGCCTCTTCAGTGCAGCCTGCAGGTCCGCAGGGGGAGGGTATGGCTGTCCGTTGCTCTTCGCTGCGTAGTAGCTGTTCCGGGAATTGATGTGGGGCGCAGCCGGGCCATCACCGAGGCCAGCGTTCCCGTGGCACACCGAGCAGTTCACACGGAAGAGTTCACCTGCCCGCGCCGCGTCATACGGCCGTTCCTGCTTCGCCGGGATGGTCACGATGCTCTCAGCGTCGCCCGTCCCGCGAAAGGCCGTGATGCCTGGCTGAGGCGGCAGCCTGGGCGGCTCTTGCGGCCGGTTAAACTGGGCGTAGTGCATCTCTTTGAATATCTCGACCGGGTAAGTGTTCGACTGCTGGAAGCAGGCGGTGGCGGCCAGGCCCACCAGCGCAAGCAGCGCCAGCAACATCACCGGACGCAAACGTCCAGAGGCCCTCCCTGCCTGGGAAAGCGTCAGGACCCAGTTAACCGGCAAGCTCATCACGCGGTCTTGACCTCTAGCGCCCCGGAGCGCTTCAGGACTGACTCCGCGCCCGATGCCTTCTCAGCAGACGTGTTCACCACTACGCCGATCAGCCCTTCCGTGATGCGCGGGTCGTACGCCCCCGGCCTCAAATTGGGCAACCGTGACTCAAATATGATGCCGATCACAGTGGCGACCACCGCAGAAAGCATCGTCAGCTCATACATGATCACAAGCATGGCGAAAAGTGAGAAGACGGGCTTGCCGCCTGAGACGACCGGGTAGGCGAGCTGCGTGGCCGCGGTAAAGAGCACGGCGGTGGTGAAGCCGATGATCGCCCCAAATGCGGGGAAGCGGAACAGGCGGTGCTGCGGCACGTGCTCACCGAACGCGCCCTCAGGGTACGGGGTGCCAGTCAGCACGTCGAAGGTGCCTAGCTCAAACCCTGCAGACTTCAGGCCGTCCATCGCGTTGGCAGCCTGGTCAGGTTCCTGGAACAGCCCGAGGACACTTTTATCAGCCATTGGGCCTTACTCCTGCTCGCGCATCACAGCCGGTACTCTTGCACGGCCAATCTTGATTTCACCTGAGAACGTCTGGCTCTCCTTTTGCTCGAATAGCGGGACGAGCGGGAAGAACCTCGAGAAAAGCAACAACAGGAACGTCACCCAGGCGAACGACCAGCCCATGATCGCCCACTCGATGGCGCTCGGACGGTAGTAGTCCCAGGTGTAGACAAACGGCGTCTTGCGCTGGAGCCCGCCGACCACGATGAAGTAGCGCTCCAGCCACATGCCAATGTTGACCAGGACCGAGCTCCAGAACATCAGCGCGATGTTGTTGCGGACGCTCTTGAACAGCCACATCGTCACAGGTATCACATATCCGCACATCATGAAGACAATGAACCATGCATTCCACGGCCAGGTGAATATCTGAAGCTCACGCAGGGCCACTTCCTGGCCCTCCTGGCCGTACAGCGCGAACACAAGCTCAAGGAACGTGAAGCCCAGCCACGCGGTCGCCACGACGATCAGCAGCCGCGCCAGGGCGTCGAAATGCTCGGGACGTATGAACTCGTCCCATTTCCACAGCCAGCGCATCGCGGCCATGACCGTCACCACCGCGGATACTCCGGAGTGGACGGCGCCGATAACGAAGTACGGGGCGAAGATGGTGGAGTGCCAGCCTTCCACCCCAGGGGTGATGGCAAAGTCCCACGATACAACGGAGTGGACTGACACGAAGATGGGCAGCATTAGCGCAGAGAGCAGGATGCCGCCAATGGTCTGGAGCTTCCACTGCCTCGGGTTGCCCCGCCAGCCGAGCGCCATGACCGTGTAGAACATGTGCATCTTGCCCGTAGTGCGGTCCCGCAGGTTGCCAACATCGGGCAATAGCGCCACGTAGAGGAACATGATTGCGCCCGACAGGTACGTCCCGATGGCGAACGGGTCCCAGACCAGAGGGGACCTGGGGTTAGGCCACACACCGCGCGCCCAGTCCATGGGCGTCAACCAGTAGTCGCGCCACACGCGCCCGTCCTGCATGGCTGGGAAGAGCAATGCGGTGAGCAGTGAGCAGACCGTCAACAGTTCAGCGGTGCGCGTCACGGGACGTCTCCACTCGGCCTGTGTGAGCCGGAGGATGGCCGAGATCATGATCCCGGCGTGGCTGATGCCCACCCAGAATACGAACGTCACAATCATGACGCCCCAGAAGACGGGGCGGTTCAAGCCAGTGACGCCCAGGCCTTTGTTGATCATGAAGCCTATGAGGACCCAACCGATTAAGACGATGACGCCGAGCACGCTGACCGCGGGCAGCCACCACTTGGGCGTTGCAAGCTGTCCATTGAGCAGCACACGGTTGGTGTGCACCTGGTCTATGACCCTTCGTTGTTGCATTTCGTGTGCCCGTTGGGCGGCTGCCGAGATGCAGCCTGCCGCCCTATTGGAGTGTTGTTAGTCGGGTTTCGCCACAAGGACAACGTGGCCCTTCATGTACTTCATGGGCCTTGAAAGCAGCAGCCACTGCTTGACTTCCCATATCGAAACCACTGGCACAGCCCTCGATGCGAGCAGCATCAACAGCACGCCTGCCGCCGGCGCGCCAACTATCACGAAGATGTCGAAGATGTCCGGGAAGTGTGTACCTACTGTATTGACCGTTTCAGGTGACAGGAACCGGTCATGGATGTGCGCGGGGTCAACGGACCATGACGTCACATATACCCGCACTTCGTTCAGGAAGTTGCCGGTGAGGATGAGCACCGCCACCAGGGGCGGGCCCCAGACGCTGTCTCGCAGCTTGTTCCATATGAGCAGCCACCATGGGAGGAAGAATGACAGTACGAACGCGGCGATGAAGGCATAAATGAACGGGCCGCGCACGAGCAGGTCCAGCACCATCGTATCCGGGCCAGAGCGGCCGTACCAGAAGACGATGAAGCCGGAGAAGAAGAAGTAGAACCATAGCAAAGACATGCCGAACATCAGCTTGCCGAGCGCCCAGAACTGGTCGCGCTGGATGTACTTCTCCAGCCCGCCAAACCTGCGCGCCGCCCACATGGCGATGAGCGTCGACGCGATGCCCGCCTGCAACGACGTGAGCGACTGGTACATCGGGAAGATGGCGTCTTTCCAGCCGGGTACCAGGCTGATCGCAAAGTCCGTGCTGATAAGGAAATGGGTAAATACCAGCAGCAGGAAGTAGAGCGTGCCCAGCATGCCGATCCGCATCCTGAGCGACCGCCACTGGTTATCAGTCCCGGCAAACCCGTTGGCCAGACGCTTGCCCAGCCGCTGCCTCCAACCTGTCGCATGGTCACGAACCGCGGCAAAATCGGGCAGGGCGTTGGCATAGAAGAGTCCCAGCCCGGTAAGCGCCAGACCGCTCAGGGCGATCATGCCCCAGAAGTGTGGCGAGTAGGTGGGGCCATCGAACCAGACGGACCTGCGCCGGGCGCCGTCCACGACAAGCGGAGGCAGGACGGCCAATAGGGGGATGAGCAGCAACGCGGTGACAACGCCTGCCATCGAGAAGAGGGCGGCAACGCGTGTTAAAGGGCGGTTCCAGTTGGCCTTGGCTAATGTCGGTGCGATGGCTACAAGAGGGGCCCCGCCGAACGCGACGAGCATGAACGCCATTGTCGCCGCGACGTAGCCCCACTCCTTCTGGTCTGCCGGTCCTGTGCCTCCCGCCAGGCGGGCAATAATGCCAACGACGCCCAGCACTGCCAGCACGGTGAGGATGAGCGCGGCCAACTTGAACCTGCGGCCAGCCGCTGTGGCGCGCACAAGTTCTGTCGTGGCCTCAGCAGGTGACGGCCTGGGCGGCGCGACGTGACCGCCGTGGCCAGCGTCAGCGTGACGCGCCGCGGCAGGCAGCCTGTTTGCACCGGCGTGGCTAGCCATGTGATGCATCACCGGCGGGCTTCTTGTCCTTGTCTACCGCCGCGAGGTAGACGACGCTCGGCTCTGTGTTCAGGTGGTCCAGGAGCTTGTACGCCCGCTCATCGCCCTTCATGCGTGAGACCCGGCTGTTGGAGTCGTTGAAATCGCCGAAAACGATAGCCTCGGTGGGGCATGCCTGCTGGCACGCCGTCTGGATGTCGCCGTCGCGCACCTGACGGTTTTCGCGCGATGCCTGGCGGATGCCGCGCCGGATGCGCTGGATGCAGAAGCTGCACTTCTCCATGATGCCCCGGCTGCGGACGGTGACATCTGGGTTGAGGTGGTTGCGGAGAGACTCTGGCCAGACCGGCTCATACCAGTTAAAGAACCGGACTAGATACGGGCAGCCGTTCGCGCAGTACTTCGTGCCTACGCAGCGGTTGTAGACCTGGACGTTCAGTCCCTCCGGGTTGTGGTACGTCGCGTACACAGGGCAGACCGGCTCGCAGGGCGCGTTCTCGCAGTGCTGGCAGAGGACCGGGATGAAGCGGGCCTTGACGTCCGGGAACTCACCCTCCCAGTAACGCTCGACGCGTATCCAGGCGATGGCGCGGTTGCGCTCATACTCCGTCTGGTAGTTGAGGGGGATGTTGTTCTCGGCCTGACAAGCAAGGACGCACCCGTTGCAGCCAGTGCAACGGTCAACGTCTATCACCATACCCCAGCGGTGCTTGCCAAACTGTTCAGAAACCGTAGTCAATTAAGCCGGTCACCTCTGCCGTGCGCCCCGGGTTGCCGGGGGGCCAGGCGCTCGCTACTCCGCCCGGTCCGTCATGTGCTTCTTGAACTCTTCATGATTGTCGTGCTCCGCCTGCTCGGCCGTCTGGCCCGGAGCGACGACCAGGATTGGTACGCCCGGTTCAATGGGGAATGCCACAACATCGCCTTCAAACTTGGCCAGTTTCTGGCGGACGCCCTTCCTCTGCACGCGGACCCTGTAAGCGGCCCAGGCGTGCGCTCCGGTCTCCGAGTCTTTCATATGCCCCGCCGTACCGTCAGCGCGCTTCACGCCGAGGATGGCCAGGACGTTAGACCCGCGGCCCTGCGCGAAGCGGCCGTTGTTTTCGAACCCGCCGCCCAGGGGCACCCCGATGACGCCCTCGGGCGCCGCAGGGTGCGGGTAGGCCAGCGCCTCAATCTCGCCTGCAGTGGAGCGGACCAGCAACCTGTCTCCCTCTTTGACGCCGAGCCGCTCAGCGTCCCTGGGGCTTATTTCAGCCCAGGTGCCCCAGACGGCAGACGATACAGGGTCTGGCGATGCCTGCGCCCAGGGCGACGCAGCGAGGCGGCCGTCCAGCAGCGCATTGGACATGAAGGGGACGAGCGCGAACTCTTCGCCTTCACCCTCGCCTGCGGGCGCGAATGTGGCGCCGGGGTCGTTGCCTGCCGGGCCTGATGGCGATGCAGACTGACTGGCACCTGAACCCGTGTCCCACCAGCCGCCGCGCTGGAGCAGGCCCGTCCAGTACAAGTCCTTGGCCGGTGCATTTACGGAGTCGCTCACGCGGTTCAGGTCGAACAGGCCGTCTGAAGCCTTGCGGACAAGCTCTTGCATATTTTGAGAGTCCAAAGCGCCGCCCGATGCCCACAGCAACATGTCACCAAACCCGCGGGCGTCCGAAAGGAGCTCAGACCCGTCCTCGTCCATGGCAGGCGCTGCCACCGGCTGCTGGAACCCGACAGTCTGGTATCCGGGGGCAGGTTCTGGGATGTCTGAGCCCCAGGTTTCCAGGAACGTCTTTTCAGGCAGCACGAGGTCAGCGTGGGCTGCAGTGTCGTCAAGAACAGTCGCAAACGCCACAACGCCGGGCACTTTGGCCAGCGCGCCGGCAACGCCGGACGGCTTAGGCATCCCGTGCATGATGTCTGCGCCACGGATAATGACCGTCTCCACATTGCCTGCGCGCCACTGGGCGAGTTCTTTCTCCCACTCGTCGATGGACGCGCCACGCGCAGAGTCTGGGACGCCGGCGAGGGGCGAGCCTGGGTTGAATACGATGCCGCCTTTCCTGCCGACCGCGCCAGACAGGAAGTTCAACGCATAGATGGCCGTCAAGTTGAACAGGCCGTTTGTGTGCGCTCCGGCGCTCCCGCCTCCGAACGCAACGCCGGGCCCGCCCGTCGTGAACAGCTCGGCAGCCTCATTCAGGCGCTTATCGGACACGCCCGAGTTCGCGGCGCCCGCTATGGCAGACACCGTAACACCGTCCAGCGCGCCCGCCGGGAGGGCGTTCCGGTACGCAGTGACGGCAGCGGCCGGCGCCGACTGCTTGTCAACGATGATCTTGCCGACCGCCAGCGCGACCTTGCCCTCCCACCCGGGCTTGACCGGCAGCCAGCGGTCAGCGGCCGCAGCAGTCATAGAGAAGCGGGACTCGGCGTGGACCAGGTAACCGTGGCTTTCTTGTCCGCGGAACTTCCCGTATTTGACTGACATGCCGACCGGCGACACCCACGTGCTCAGCCAGTCTGCGCCGAACGACAGCACCACTGGCGCGTTGGCGATATCAATGTCCGGCAGGCGGTCCTGGCCAAACATCCGCTTCATCACCGTGTGCAGGACGCCCTGCTCAAGGGGGTCGAATGTGATGTGCCGTCCGCTGAAGAGTTTTGCGAACTCTGAGGCGACCCAACCCAGATGCCCGCGCAACGGGTCCGTCACCACAACGAGGCTGCCCTGCGACTGCTCAAGCGCGGCCAGGAACCGCTTCTCGGCCTCAGCCCATGAGATTGGCACGAGCGCCCCGCCCTTTGTGCGGCGGCCCAGCGGCTGCGCTATGCGGTCGGGGTTGTAGAGGAGCTGGAGCGCGGTGTCGTATCGGGCAGACTGTTTGCCACGGTTGACTGGAAAGTCCGGGTTGCCGGCGATCTTCTTAGCGCGCCCTTGCATCACGCGGACAATGAGGCCATCGCCGCCCGGGTTGCCGGGCCAGGTCGTGGCGTACCACGAGTCCTCGCCGCGGACGAGGTCCTCTGGCAACTGCACCGGGCTTTGGATGGTGAGTTCGCGTTCCGGCAGGCCGCAGGCGACAAATACCGCCGTCCCCGCGGTGGCGGCGCTTCCTGCCATGAATTGTCTTCGAGTCAGCTTCATCTTAGTAGTGGCACACAGCGCAGTCGGTCGGCGCGTTATTGTCGCGGTGGCAGTTTACGCACTGCCCCATCTTGAGTGGCTGGACCTGTTGCACCTGCGGCATGTTCGCCACGTCTCCGTGGCACGTCGAGCAGACCATTGCCGGGACGACCTGGCCGTTGCTCTGCACTGCGGTCTGGACCGATGACTGGTTCTGCGGCGGTACGTTCAGTATCGCGTCCGGGTTGGCCATGAGGAAGCGCACGTGGGTGTCATGCACGAACCTTACGTGGTCGGGCATCCTGTGCACCCGCTTCCAGTTGACCGGCGCAGCGATTGGCGCGGGTGATGACAGCACGACTGCGCCGCCCGCGTCTTTCGTCAGGTCGGCGATTCCGCCAGACCGCCTGAGTATGTCCAGCGGCTCCTGCCGGTTGTCAGGGCTGTCTGGACCAACTACCTGGTGGCAGAACATGCACTGTTGCACTGATGGCACGCTGGCCGCGGCGGAGGTCGTGACCGTCCGGTGGCAGAACGTGCAGTCGAGCCCCATTCCTTTAAGCGGCTGGCCGTTATTGTCCAGCCTGTGTGTGCCGTCAGCGTTAGTCAGGATGACCGTCCCGGCGTGAGCCGTGTGCGGGTAGGCGATTGGCTGGACCGGGGACTGTTCGAAGCCGAGTATTGGAATAGGCTGGCCCCACCAGGCGGTGACGATGAACACCAGCACGAGGGCCATAACCGCCGTGACAACGAGCCCTCCAAGCGCGACGAAAGGGAAAAGGAGCTTGAACCGCACCGACGCGGTCCGGTCCTTCTCTTTGACGAACTGCATCAGCTCACGCAAGGGGTGCGGCCTCCGCCACGCGGCCCGTCGCGCTATGCGGCCAGCGGCGCAGGACCACCGTCTTGGTCTTGCTCAACCCCATGCTCGTCACTGCCAGTACCGGGGGTGCATGCGCCTCACAATGTCGTCTGCGTTCACTCCGGCGAGCACAAACATGACAACGACCCCGGCCACTGCAGCGAGGCCCGTCGCATAGAGAGGCATACGCAGCCTCTCAAATTTGGCCGGTATCGTCCCGGTTGCCACCGCGGACGGGATGAAGGCGTGCGCCGTCATGAGCGAAGCGCCAGCAATGATGGCGCACAACAACGCCAGCCACATGAATTTCAGCGCTGTGCCAACCTGGCCCCATTCCGCTGTAGAAAGCGGCGTCGTGTCGCTCATACTGTCCCGTGTCCCCTCGTTTGCGCCCGCGCCGTCTGCTACGTCGCGGAATGCGCCCCAACTCATGGGGCGCAAAGCAATGTGAAAAGTATCACGACCCCAGAGTGAGAGTCAAGGTAAAGCGTCCTCGCGTGCCGCCGGTCCCGGCGGAACCGGCGGCGGTGAGCGCGCCACGAGCCGCGGGAGCATGACATATATTCGCGCCCGCTCACCTCTCGATGATGCGGACCTCCGCCTCTGGGTCGAGCAGCATGTAAGGCTCGCCCCACTGGTCCATGGCACTCAGGTCCCACGGTGAGTCCGAGTGCGCCGGCCGCAGTCGTATCCCACAATCGCCGCCAGCGATCAGCAGGGACGTCCCTGCGCCGGAGTCACCGACTAGCGCGTACCTAATAGGGTACGGCGTTCCTCCGCGCTCACTGCACCAGCCCACGACGACATGCGGCCCCCTGTGCCCGGCGACTTCAGGTACAAGCAGCGCGTCTGCCGTACGCTCAGGCCCCTTCGCCTCGAACGTCTGCAAGGGGCTATAGGCGCAGTTTGGGCTCTCTTCCACTTCCACCCAGACCTGGGGCATGTCTGTCCTATCCGAGTCTAGACCCCCATAGCCACACTATAACTGGCTGGGGATCTGGCTACACCACACTGCACAGTGCTCGCCGAAGTCGCGATTCACCTCCAGCGTGTTCTTTCGGTGCTCATCAACAAGGTTGAAATACCTCTGCCACGCCCTCCTAACATTGTCAAGCTGGTAGTGCGACGACGGCCAGGGGACTTTATCGACCACGGTGGCGGGATAGTAAACGTGGTGCTCATGGAATACGCCAAAAAGGATGTCCGAAAGTCTGAACAGATAAAGCTTTGAGGATAGTGATAGTCGAGGCTGCCGGATGAGATCGCCTACTATCTCTATCCCCATGGCAAGCGCTACCGGATTCGGTACGAAATACCGTGGCTTGGCCTCTGTGGCAATCGCGTTGTGCAGCTCAGATAGCGTAGAAGGCAAGGAATCACTACGTGTCATTTCAGCTTGTTCCAACAGCCTGCCCACAACACGGGAACTGGACTCAATAAGGGCATCGATCTGTTTGTTGCGACGCCGCATCAGCGCTTTGTTCGACAGCCAAGACGCAAGAGGTTTCCAGCCCACTATCGTCACTAATAGGAACATCCCCACCACAATCAAAATAGTGACCCACAGAGGAAGATCTCCAAAGACGGTGACCAGTGCTGCGGCGAGAGACAGGGAGGCCGTTAGGACTCCGAGCAGGCTGTTGATGTTCAGCGGCTCCTTTTCGGGCCCTCTCTGCGTTGGTTGTGGCTGTGACTCGAACACATCCATTTGTGCTACCTACCTCTCCAGCAACCCCGCCGCGACAAAGGCCATCCGCAGTTCCTCGGTCTCTTTTCGCCCGAGCGCGGGTGTGGGCCTGCGCGGGACCGTTGTGTCGTACCCGAGCATGTTCAGCCCGGCCTTCAGAGCGGCCACTCCATGTTTCATGCCCAGGAAGTCGGCCCAGAGTATGCGTTGTTGTAGGGCTCGCGCCTCGTGAAATTTCCCGGCCATGCCCAGCTTCATTATGTCCATCGCTATGGCAGGCCCCCAGTTAGCGAAGAAGCAACACGCTCCGTTCGCGCCAATCAGCGCGCCGGGCAGGAGCAGGCTGCCGTTGGGCGTCCAGAACTTAACGCGGTCTGGTACGAAGCGGCGCACATACGACTCAAACCGCACGTTGTGCCAGAAGATATATGCGAACACGTTATCCATCGAACAGACCTGGCCGATCTCTTCCGGCGTGGCTGCGAAGCCGCCGGTCTGCCATGTCTGGTGGATGACTATGACTGGCACGGGGCTGCGCCGGGTGACCTCGTCGAAGTAGGTCGTGACCTGGCCTGTATTGCCGCCTGAGGCCGTCTGCGGGATACGCACGCGCACCATGTCTGCTCCAGCCGCGGCCATATGCTCTGCCAGTCGAAGCGTCTCGCTGGTCGACGGGTTATCTATCCCGGCAATGACGAGTTTTTTGCCGCTGTTGGCCTGCGCGACCGTGCGCAGCGACTCCACGCGCTCCGCCTCGCTGAGGTAAAACTCCTCGCCGCCTGCCGAGCCCACGACGAAGCCGCTGAGGGGCGTCTTATGCCAATGTTCGACGTTGCGGGCCAGCCTGGCGTGGTCAATAGAGTCGTCGCTGCGCAGGGGCATAGGCGTGGGGGCGACCACGACCGGGTCAACAGTTGACGGCATTAAACATCCTCACTGACTAACCAACTATCGCAAAACCCCTCTCCCGCCGGGAGAGGGTGTGGGTGAGGGCGAGCGCTGTAGCTTGGGGCAAAGCTGTACGAAACGTTGGCCTGCGGCGGCAGCCTTTGTTAGCATTCCGGTTCAAAGCACGCAATGATTGAACTTGCACTACGGCCCGTCCACACCGAAAGCGAGCAATAGATGGCGACCACTACAAGGGCTGAACCTCGCACACGTCCCAACATATCTCACGAAAAACTCCGCTGGCTATACGAGACCATGTACCGCATCCGGCGCTTCGAGGAGACGATGCTGGAGCAGACGTTCAAGGGCAATTCGATGGGCGTCACCCACCCGTCGGACGGCCAGGAAGCCGTGCCTACCGGCATCTGCGCGCACCTCACAGACAAAGACTGGATCGGCTCCACCCACCGCGGCCACGGCCACTGCATCGCCAAGGGCCTGGAGACCAGGCGCATGATGGCCGAAATCATGGGCCGCTCTACGGGCCAGTGCAAGGGCAAGGGCGGCTCCATGCACATCGCTGACTTTTCGAAGGGCATGCTCGGGGCCAACGCCGTCGTCGGCGCCAGCATCCCGCTCGCTGTCGGCGCTGCGCTCACATCGAAATACCAGAAGAAGGAGAAGGAGTCCATAGCGGTGGCCTTCTTCGGTGAGGGCGCGACCAGCCAGGGCGTGCTGCACGAATCTATGAACCTGGCCTCCGTATGGAAGCTGCCAGTCATATTCGCCTGCGAGAACAACCACTACGCCGAGGCCACGCCGTCCTGGTACGCCGTCTCGACTTCTGACATCGCTGCCCGCGCAGATGGCTATGGCATACCCGGCGTGCAGGTGGACGGTATGGACGTTTTCGCCGTGTACGACGCCGCGGGTGAGGCGGTCCGGCGGGCCCGCAACGGCGAAGGGCCGTCGTTCCTGGAGCTCAAGACTTACCGTTACCACGGCCACTTCCACGCCGACGACCCCAAGAAGTACCGCCCGCCAGAGGAAGAGGAAGAGTACCGCCGCCGGGACCCCATCAAACAGTTTGAGAAGAGGGTGCTTGACCAGCGCCTCATGACTGAGCAGGAGCTAAAGGGCGTCCGGGACGCCATCGAGACGGAGATGACGGAGGCGGTGGAGTTTGGGCTTTCAAGCCCGATGCCGCAGCTCGACCAGCTCTACGCTGACGTGTACGTGAACTACTCGAACCAGTTGCAGGGGCTGAGGTAGCTGCTCACCTCCTCTTCCATCATGAGAGGTCCAGGGTGAGGGTGAACCTTTTATTGCCCCGTTCAGGAGAAAACGAGACAAGATGACCACCGCAACGGCCGCAGTCCCTGCCATCCCCATCCAGGCAGACCCCCAGTACGGCCCCGGCAACCCGCTCGGCCCTGGCTACACAGGCGCAGGCGAAGTCGCGCGCTACCGGGACGCCTTCAATAAGACGCTCCGGGACGAACTACGGCACGACCCGAACGTGCTCATCATGGGCGAGGACATATCTGGCGGCTTCGACAAGAAGACCAAGCAGCCGCTCGATGCCTGGGGAGGGCCCTTCGCAGCCACAAAGGGGCTGGTCCAGGAGTTCGGCCCCGAGCGCATCCGTGACTGCCCCATCTCCGAGGCCGGCTTCCTGGGCGCAGCCGTCGGCGCGGCGCTCACCGGCTTGCGCCCGGTCGTTGACCTCATGTACTTCGACTTCGTGACCGTGGCGTTTGACCAGTTACTGTCGAACGCGGCGAAATCCCGCTACATGTTTGGCGGGCAGACCAAGGTCCCGCTGACCATGTTCGCCCGTTCGGGAGCAGGCACCGGCCACGCTGCGCAGCACTCGGAGAGCTTCTACTCCATCCTGGCGCACATACCCGGGCTCAAAGTGGTCGTCCCGTCGGACCCGTATTCAGTGCGCGGCCTGCTAGCCGCCGCCATCCGGGACGACGACCCGGTATTCGTTGTCAACGATAAGAAGCTCATCAACCTGAACGGGTTCATACCCAACGAGAGCTTCACGATAGAACTGGGCAAAGGCCGATACCTGCGGCGCGGCAAAGACGTGACGCTTGTCGGCATGTCCTACACCTCTTATGTCTGCTACAAGGCCGCCGAAGAGTTAGCCAAAGAGGGCGTCAACGCAGAGGTCATAGACCTGCTCAGCCTGTCACCCCTGGACGAGGACATCGTCCTGGAGTCTGTGTCCAACACGAACCGGGCGGTCGTTGTGGACGAAGACACGCCGCGGGCGGGCATCGCCGCAGAAGTCGCAGCCATCATCGCCGATAAAGCGTTCGATTCACTGGACGCGCCCGTGAAGCGGGTCACCGGCCCGCACACGCCCGTGCCCTACAACAAGGGACTGGAAACCGCCTTTATGCCCAGCGTGCAGGACGTCGTAGGCACCACAAAGAAACTGCTTGGGATGGCGTAGTAGCCGCCAAAAACTCTTTTCCCGCCAGGAGAGGGCATGGGTGAGGGCGGAGCCTGAACCCGGATATTGGCTCTGGGAAGTTTCTCCAGGCACATTTGGGAGCGTTTGATAGGGGACGCATACACCGGCGCGGGCCTCACAATGGCAATTTGCAGGGGCGTGTGCAATACGCCCCTACCTGTTTCAGGCAGGCGACCAAGGAGGACCAGACCATGTGCCGCAGCATCAAGACCCTCCGTCCGCCCTTCGCTGAGCAGGTGACCGAGGCCGATATACGTGCCGCCGCGCTCCAGTACGTCCGCAAGGTCAGCGGGTACCGCGTACCGTCCAAGGCCAATGAGGCTGCGTTCGAGGCGGCAGTAGACGAAGTGGCCCACGCTTCGGCGCGACTGTTGAGGAAACTGCAGCCCGGCGCACGCGCCGCCTGACGCGCTTCCCGCACCAGGCAGACCGACAGCATGTTGCAGCCCCGTCTTTTCATCGCCTGCAAAAGTCAGCAAATCCTGTCGCACTCGCAGCTATGAACTGCTGCCCGCGCCCCCGGTAAGGTAGACACCACTTGATACGAAGTTCCACCCCTTTGCGCGCCGCTCAGGAGCGATGAAATGGTCAACGTCTTGAACCCGCAGGAATCGACAGTCCCAGCCGACATCGCGGCCGCCATCCCGGCGACGATCGCCGTAGTGGGCGTCGGCGGCGGCGGGTGCAATGCCGTGCAGCGCATTATGAAAGAGCGTGTTGTGCCAGGCGTTGGCTTCGTCTGTGTCAACACCGACGTAAAGTCACTCCAGAAATCTTCTGGCGCAAAAGTGGTACAGATCGGCGCCGGAATTACGCGCGGGACCGGAGCAGGCGGCGACCCCGAAGTGGGTGCGCGGGCCGCAGAAGCCGACCGCGAGGCGATCCGCCAGGCCATTGGCACGCCGGACCTCGTTTTCGTCACCGCCGGAATGGGCGGTGGGACGGGCACCGGCGCGGCCCCGATGGTGGCCGAGGAGGCGCGCAAGAGCGGCGCGCTCGTAGTCGGTGTCGTCTCTACGCCCTTCTCGTGGGAGGGGCAGCGCAGGCTGGAGTCTGCAATGGCAGGAGTCGGGCGGCTGCGGGAAAAGGTTGACAACCTTATCGTCATCCACAACGACCGGCTGCTGCGTTTGCTCCGCAAAGACATCTCGATGAACGAGGCGCTGCAGCGCGCGGACGAAGCGATCATGCACGGCATCCTGTCCGTGGCAGAGCTGGTCAACGTCCCGGGCGAGATCAACGTGGACCTGGCGGACGTACGTACGATCATGCACCTGCCGGGCCGCGCAATCATGGCGCTTGGCGAAAGCTCAGGGCCCAATGCGGCGCTGGAGTGCGCTCAAGTAGCCGTAACGAACCCTCTCCTGGACGTCTCAATTGACGGCGCGCAGGGCGTGCTTTTCTGTATCAACGGCGGACCGAGCCTGACCCTGGGCGAAGTGAATGCCGCAGGCGAGTTCATCGCCTCCAGGATTGACCGCCGGGCGATCATCTTCTTCGGTATGGTCAACAGTGACAACATGGGCGACCGCGTGAGGCTCACGCTGATCTCCACGGGCATACCAGAGCAAACATCGCCTCTGCCCCAGATGCGCGGGTCCGTCAGCCACGGTCTGCTGAGCCACTAGGCAAGCGCGAACGGCGGAAGCCTGGTCAAGGTCCTGTCATTTTCTGGCCCTTTCCCTTATGGGAGAGGGCCAGATGTTCTCTGAACTTGATGCAAAAGCGAGCGTTCTAGAGCGTTGATGTCCGCGTCATTTCTACCCTTTGCCGTCCTTGCCGTCCAGGGGAGACTTTGCCATTATCGCCAGTGCTGCCTGGCTTGATTTCGGGTCTCCCGGCGCCTGCTGCTGGGACACGGGGAAGCCCCTGCCCTGTTGCCGCATTGACACAAAGCGGCCCTGGCCGATGACCACGTGGTCCACAAGCTCCACGTCAAGGAGCTTGCCAGCTTGATAAATCCGCTCAGTGATCGCGACGTCCTCGTCGCTAGGTGACGGGTCCCCGGAGGGGTGGTTATGCACTATGGCCACCGCGGGGCATGACCGCCTGACAGCCTGTGCAAAGACCTCTGCAGGCCGCACCTGAGTTGAGCCCACATTGCCCACGTAGAGCTCGTCAACCGCGACGACTTCGTTCTTGACGTTCAGCAATACTACTCTCAGGTGCTCCCGGTCCAGAGCTGACATTTCACCCATGAACATTCGGGCGATGTCTGCCGGTCCGCCGACTTTGGCCCGGTCGTCAGGCGCCAGCGCGGCGACGCGCCTCCCAAGCTCGAGCGCGGCCAGGAGCTGGCAGGCTTTGGCGTCCGACACGCCTTTTTCAGCGCACAGAGACTCGTAGCTGATGCGTGCCAGGCCGCTCAAGCCGCCGGCGCGAGCGAGCACACGCGTTGCCAGGGCGACAACGTTTTCACCCTCCAGCCCCGTGCGGAACAGGATGGCGATCAGCTCCCCGTTGGAGAGGTGCTTCGCACCCGAGTGGCGCAGGCGTTCGCGCGGCCTCTCTTCTTGCGGCAGGTCACGGATCGTCAGCGGACCGTGGCCGTTCGTCCGCGTCTCGTATGTCCTGGCATCAGCCATCTGAACGGGCGGGGGTTGCAGTGCGCTCGTAATCAAGTCAAGGCTCCGCGGACTGGGAATCCAAGCCCGCAGAGTCTAGGGCGTACCCGAGCCGACCTCTAAACGCGCCTGTCACCTCTCAGCGCTCTGCCTCAGGGCGCTTGATGCCTGGTCACTCCCGTACACCCTTCGACAGGCTCCGGGCGGACGGGTCATCGCGAGGCAAATCGCCAGGTGCAAGGGCGCCACATCACAATGGCAGTTGCACTGTTTCGCCCGTCTGGCAGGCGCGGGTCACTGCGTCGGTCCACTCCATGTACTTCACGCCGTCTGTAAAGTTGGTGTGGGTCACCTGCTCTGAGCCGCGGATGGCGCCTGCGAACTCTTCCTCAACGCGCCACTTGCCGCGTTTATCGGCTGGCACCGGGATTTCCTTCATCTGTTTTTCACCGCGCTTGCCACCTGAGATGCGAAGCACCGGCAGCCCGCCGTCCTGCGCGCCCTCGGTCTGCTCGACCCGCAGCGTGCCCTCCGTGCCGTACATCCATACATCGAGGCCGGGAGTGAAGCCGCTGACCTGTGTGACGGTCATGTTCATGGTGCCTCCGCGCACCATGCGGCAGACGACGTCCATGTGGTCCGGGATGGAGATTACCCGGCTGCGCCCGCTCTCGTCTTTACGGTGTTTCACCACCACCTGCGAGAGCGCCTGGACGGTCGCCGCCGGGCCTACCCAGCGCATCAGCGCCTCATACCAGATGCCCATGGTCATGATGTTGTTGCCTGAGAGGTCACGGTTGTGCCTCCAGTGGAGCGGGGCATCATGATTTGGGAATGCGCTCCCCGCTCCGACGGCGATGCGCATGTTGATAAGTTCGCCAATGTAGCCGCCTGAAATCAGGTCAATGATGGTGCGGTCCACAGACAGGGTGTGAGGGGCCGGGACGATCTGCGCCACCAGGTCAGGGTTGGACTTTGACGCGGCGAGCATGTCTTTGGCTTCGCCTGAGTTCATAGCCATGCGCGCCTCGACAAGGACGTGCTTGCCAGCTTCCAGCGCAGCAATGGTCATCGGCGCGTGCATGTATGGCCAAGTGCCTATACAGACAGCATCAATATCGTCATCGTCAATGATTTCCAACCAGGAATCGTAGACCTTCGGGACTTCGAACTCCTTGGCCACGCGCTCGCCGGACTCCCGCGTCCTGTTCGCCACCGCCACAAGCTCGACGCCCTTTTGCGCCTCCAGCCCCGGGATGTGCCGCTTTTTGGTATTCGTCCCAGCGCCAATGAGGCCGACCCTGATTTCATCCATGACCGTCCCCTCCAAGTGGTTTCGACCCGGCACGCAGGGGCCAGGTCCAGAGATAATCGCAGGAACGGGGCGCGGCGCGCTTAAAGGCCGCATGACCGTGCTTCTGCGTTGGACAGGTTAGCCCACAGGCAGTGGCATGTCACGGCCTAAGAAAAGTTCCGAGACCCCTCTCCCGCCGGGAGAGGGTTTGGGTGAGGGGGAAGTCTGAACTCGGATGTCAGATCTTGAAAGGCTCTCCAAGCACTTGGGGATAGTTAGCAAGCGGAAGATGCACCGGTGACTGATATGACAGTTACTGCTACTGACGTGGGCTTGCAGGGCGACGGAGTTTCAATCGCCTGGTCTGACGGCCGCTCCTGCCTGTACCCGTACCGCTACCTGCGGCTGCAGTGTGCCTGCGCAGGGTGCGTTGAGGAGATGACAGGCCGCCGCATGCTCAAACCGGCGGCTATCCCCGAGGACATCATCGTCGTCGAGCACATGATGGTTGGCCGGTATGCCGTCCAGTTTCTATGGAGCGACGGACACTCGACGGGCATCTACCCGTTCGACCTGCTGCTCAAGATGGCAGAGCGCGACGCGGCGGTGAAGTGCGACGAAGGTTGAACTGCTGCCCGTCATGGCGCCAGGCAGCCCATTTCAGCGCCACGTTCATTTGCCTGCCAGGTCTAACTCCTCAAGGAGCTGGTCTACTTCCTTGAGGTCCTCTTTTGTCGCAGGCAGCGCGGGGTGCCGCGCGTAAACAGATGTCTTCTTGAACACACCGCGGCGCCACATGATGTGCTTGTAGATCGGGCCCGAGAGGCCCAGCCCCTGTCCAAGAGTGCGGATGAGCGCTGCGTGCCTGTGGAACTCTGCCTCGGCCTGCTTTTTCTTGCCGGCCTGCCAGAGGTCCCACGTCCGCACGAACATGTCCGGTAAAGTCGAGCCGGGCATGGTGCCGACCGACCCGCGCCGGTACTCTTCAAGCACGAACGCACCGCCTGCCCCTCCAAAGAGGACGAGGCCGCTATCGCCCTTCAGCGCGTTGGCCTCCGCCATGCGGGGGGTGGTAGGGGGCGTCTCCACCTTGATATAGCAGAGGTTCTCGTGGGCCCTGGCGCACCTGACAGCCATCGGAGGTGATACTGGCGCAGTGCTCTGGTCTTGCAGGAAGATGGGTATCTTGACAGCCCTGGCGATGCGCACGAAGTATTCGACGTTCTGGTCGGCCGTAGTGGCGACGTATGTAGGCGGCCTGATCATCAGCGCGTTCGCGCCCAGCTCCTCGGCACGCTTCGACCAGGTGGTGGCGATATCCGTCCCTTCGGCCCCTGAGTTCATCACCACTTTCGCACGACCGCGGTTCGCCTTGACAACGGTCTGGAGCACCTTGTCACGCTCGGCTTCGGTCAGTTTATAGACCTCAGTGGCCATGGCGATGCCTATACCGTGCACGCCGCACTTGTTGAACCATTCGGTCTGTTGGGCCAGGTCTTCGTAATCAATGCGGCCCTGCGCGTCGCACGGCAACGACAGGATGGGGTACACGCCCTTCATGGTCCGGTCCGGCATCATTCAGCTCCTTTGAGACCCAGGTATTGGCAGGCAGGCCGCCTGCCGTTGCGCCCAATCGGACGGGCCTTATCATGGACCACTTGCAAATTCCGCCTTACTTCCTCATTCCAGCTCTACCAGGCTTTGACCACGTTGCACGGTATCGCCACCCTTCACATATACGGACCGTATCCGGCCGTCCTTTGGCGCAGCGACCGTCTGCTCCATCTTCATGGACTCCATGACAATGAGCGAGTGTCCTCTGGCGACAACTTCGCCTGCTGCAACATTCACCCTCAATACCCTGCCCGGCATGAGCGCACGCACAACCGCGTCCACTCCCGTCTGCCCGCCAGTTGACGCGGGCGCGGGTACAGACGTGGGGCGTGGCAGTGGCGTGGGGGACTGCGGTGGGGGAGCCGCCACCCGGGCCGGCGGACGCTCCGGCGCGGCCGGCGCTTCGATAGCCAGAGGTGCGGCAGAGGTCAGAGCTGACCTCTGCGGCCTAGAAGGTATCTCGACCTCATAGGGCACGCCGTCCACTTTCACCGTGACCGGGGACGACGAAACGTCGCCCACCTCCACCTCATAGGTGCGGCCCTTGAGCGTGATCCTGTATCGCCGCTCGGTGGTCATGGCCGCGAGGTCCATGTGCCGTGCACAGACCGTGCAGCCATCTGCCGCGCCCTGCCTGCTGCGAGCCACTGGCTAACGGCAGGTTCCAGCGGCGCAGGGTCTTTCAGAGGCGCGACGTAACGGACCAGTACCGGGCGGGGCATGACGTGCGCTTCTTCCAGCGCCGTCGCCACAGCAAGGGCGGCCGCCATCTGACGTGACTGGTCAGCCGCGGCGCTCGAGCCCGGGAACGGCAGGCCCTCTGCGGCCGCAATCGCGGCGCCGATGGCCGCTACCACGTCCGGAGCGACCGCGGCTGAGCTGCCGCGGGGCGCTGCGCTCCGTCGTTTTGCTCCGGAGGTTTTTGATCGAAACAGTGGCATGTGCGGGCGGGGCTTAGGAATAAAGGTCCAACATCAACAGCGGCGAATCATAGCATCGGGAACGGCATTGGCCTCCCCCAGGCATCCGCTGCTGGTCATCCTCACCTAGCCCACACGCTCGATGCTTACAACTAGGGGTCCCTTGTCGACCGCGAGGGCTATGTTCTTCTGTGACCCCGCGATACCTGTGGCAAACCTGACCGTTATCCGCCGCGGGCCGGTCTTGATGCGAAACTCGGGCCCGTCCCCCCTCATCTCTAGCGGTGTGCGGATGAGTGCGGTCATGCGGGCGCGTGCGGCCTTTTGCGCCTCGGCCACGGTCCAGCGCACGAAGCGCACCTGCACGCCCGGGCTCGCCTGGGCAAGCGCGGGCAGGTCCACGCTGGCGACGACGCCGATCTTGGCGTACCCGCCAGTTGTCTGCCGGTCCGCCATAAGGATGATTGGCTTGCCGTCCCCCGGCACCTGGACAGAGCCTGCGACAACGGCATCGGACACAATGTCGTACCGTCCGGTCTTCGACTCTATGACGGGGCCGTCAAGGCGCAGGCCCTGCCGGTCTGAACGGTCGGTCACAATGTACTGCGACCCGAACAAGGTCGCAGTCCCTGCCCCGGCGAACACATCGTTTTGCGGGCCGGGGATGACGTGGACGGTTAGGCTTTCCGGGTATTCAGGCCGCAGGCCTACCGGCAGGCTCAGCCCTGGGGTTGAGCCGGTGGACGTCTCACCAGCGGGAAGCTCGTCTCCTGATTCGAGCCGGCCTCCGCTGAGCCCTCCGAGGTGGGACGCCGCGTGCGTGGCCCTTGAACCCAGGACGGGCTCAGTGGCAATGCCCCCGCCGACGCAGAGGTAGGCCCTGATGCCGCGCGCCGGCATGGCAAAGCGTAGCCGCAGCCCTTCACAAGCAAAGAACGACTGCCACATTGGGACAGGGTCATCGCCAATAGTGGCTGAAAGGTCGGCCCCCGTGACCGCCACTACGGCATCATGTAAAAACTCGAACTCTGCGCCGCCAACTGTGACCTCCAGCGCCGCAGCGTCGGGACTATTGCCCAGGAGCCGGTTCCCCAGTAGCAGGGCCTCCTGGTCTGTGGCGCCGCTGACAGAGACGCCGTAGCGCTGATAGCCATGCCGGCCCCTGTCTTGCACCAGGCTCAATGCGCCGCGGGCGATGACCCTGACCAGCGGCCCCGTCATCGGGGACCTTCTTTGGTGCGAGGCTTGTATCTGCCGGCCGCGACCTCGGCGGCAATGTCGCGGAAGCTCGCCAGGTCCACCGGGACAAACTGGATGAACTCGCCCGGCTGCGCAACCGCAGGGGGCCGTGCGGTGGGATCGAAAAGCCGGACGGGCGTCCTGCCAATGATCTGCCACCCGCCAGGCGAGTCGTTGGGGTAGATGCCAGTCTGACTCTCCGCGATGCCGACCGAACCGGCTGCGACTTTGGTGCGCGGCGTGTTGTGCCTCGGGCAGGCGATCCGCGCGTCAATGCCGCCCAGATAGGGGAAGCCGGGTGAGAAGCCGAGCATGTAGACGCGATAAGGGTTGTGGCTATGGATGCGTATAACCTCTTCCTGTGGCAAGCCTGCGTGTTTGGCCAAAGCCTCGAGGTCAGGCCCAAACTCCCCGCCGTAGGCGACCGGAATTTCAATGATGGGGTGCGCCGTCACGCCTTCCGGCCGTACGACCGCATGCGCGGCCATTTCCATGAGGCGGGGAGCCACAGAGTCGTAACGCGTCAGCATCAAATCGTATTGGACGAGGAGCGACCGGTAAGAGGGCACGAGCTCTGTCACCCCCGGGATGGCAGCCTGCTCGACTTCAGATGCGAATGCGTAGACCTTGCGGTTTAGCGCCTCGTCTATGATGTTGCCAAACTCGATTGATATGGCGCTATCGCCAACAGGCAGGCACCTGGGGTACGTGCTCTGCGCCCGTGGTGATACCGGGACTTTCCGTCCCTCGCCAGTGCCTCCTCGCCGCCTGTTCACTTCAGAGGGTCTCCGCAAGCTGACGTACCTTTACGCCCGCTGACTCAAGCTCCCGCCGGACGAGTGCTGCCAGCTTCACCGCTCCGGCTGTGTCACCGTGCAGGCAAATTGTGTCTGCGTTGAAATCAATCATTGTGCCATCCACAGCTTTGACCCGCCCTTCAGTCGCCAGCTTTAGCGAGCGCGCCACGACCTGCTCCTCATCGTGTATGACCGCCCCCGGTTGAGACCTGGGCACGAGCTGCCCCTGGGGCGTGACGGCCCGGTCCGCGTAACACTCCCTGGCCACGCGGACTCCCGCGGCGCGAGCCGTCTGCTCCCACACCGAACCCGCGAGGACCACATGTATCAGGTCCGGACTGTATTCCCGGACGGCCTGTACGATGGCGGCCGCCTGGTCGCGGTCTTTGGCCGCCTTGTTGTACATGGCGCCGTGGGGCTTGACGTGTTGGAGTTTGTGGCCGCGGGTAAACGCTGCGAGCGCTCCGACCTGGTAGGTGATGATGTCGCGCACCTCCTGCGCCGTGAGAGACATGTCCCGCCTGCCGAACCCCTGGAGGTCCTGGTACGCCGGGTGGGCGCCTATGGCCGTTCCCGCCTGTTCCGCTATCTTGACTGTGTGCGCCATCCAGCCAGGGTCGCCGGCATGGAACCCGCAAGCGATGCTCACAGATGTGACGTGCTTGACGATCTCTTCGTCCAGCCCCATCTTGTACGGGCCGAACGACTCTCCCATGTCGCAGTTGAAGTCAATGACTCCGCTGGGCCCTTGTCGAGGCATGTGTATCCTCAGTGTGCGTGTGCAGTTGCCTGTCTGACCACCGGCTACAGGAACGGCTGGACAGCCGGCTTGAAGTGCCGTTGCGGGTCAAGTCTACAGACCGTCCGGCTCCGTCCGTCCAACTCTGTCCAAGTTCCCACCGCTACCGTTTGCCTTGAGCTTGTCGAAGGGCATTGATGCGGGCCGAGGAAGTAAAAGGGGCCCCGATGGGCGCTGAGGTATCCCGTTGAATATCCCGCCCGGCATCGCCCTCATGGTGATAGAGCAAGACACCACGGCGCTCGTCTTGCTCGCCCTCGGGTCACTTGTTGTGGGCCTCGTCGGCGGCACCGTGGGAATCGCGCTGGGCATTATCAGGCTACCGCTAATGACGGCCCTGGGCGTTGACCCGCTTATAGCGGGGCCAGTCAACCTGGGCGCCAACTTCCTGGGGTCGCTCGCGGCAGCGTTCCCGCACTTTTACGAAGGCCGCATTGTGTGGCGAGTAGTCCTGCTGGTGGGCGCCCCGGCAGTAGGCGGCGCGTTCATCGGCGGACGGTTCGCCCATGTGGCGCCGGAGTGGGCCCTTCTCCTGGCGGTTGGGCTGCTGCTCGTGTGGTCTGGAGCGATGATCACATGGCGCGCCATGACCGAAATCCGGAGCGGCGGCCCGCCGGTGGCTGACGCGTCATCGCCAAAGGGCGGCCAGCTAACCACACGCACGATGGTCCGCGAGGGAGGTATTGGCATCCTGATCGGAGTCGTTGGTGGTGCAGTTGGCCTTGCACTCGGCGTACTGCGGATGCCAGCGCTGGTCAGTGTGTTCAAAATGGACCCGCTCTACGCGGCCGGCACAAACCTGGTGATGACTGTGCTGATAAGCACCGCCGGGTTCGCCGGCCACTCGATAAGCGGGCGCATTGACTGGCAACTCTTCGGCATCGTTGGGGGCGCATCCGCCATTGGCATGTATGTGGGTGCGAGGATGGCAGGGAGGCTCAGGCCGTCCAGGCTCAGGCTATTCATCGGCCTTGTGCTGGTCCTTATTGCGCCCGCGGTGCTCTGGGACGCGCTCCAGCGGGCGTGAACGCAGACACCTGTGAGTGTAGAATTTGCCGACCACGCACACAGGACACACTCGCACGGAGCCGCATTGCCAGCAGACGCCACTCCAGGCAGACGGTTCCGGGACGCCATGGGGGCGGAAAAGCCGCTCCAGCTCCCGGGCGTCGTAAACGCATACGCCGCGCTCCTGGCAGAACGGGCCGGGTTCCGCGCTGTCTACATGTCGGGCAGTGGCGTCGCCACCGCATCTTACGGCCTCCCAGACCTCGGCATCACATCCCTGGAAGATGTCCTCGCCGATGTCCGGCGGGTCACAGGGGTCACCTCCCTCCCTTTGCTTGTGGACGCTGATACAGGCTTCGGCGCTGCCTTTGTAATTGCACGTACCATCCGTGAGATGGCCCGCGCCGGGGCGGCAGGGGTACACATCGAGGACCAGGTGCAGGCCAAGCGCTGCGGCCACAGGCCTGGCAAGCAAATAGTGTCCACCGGCGAGATGTGCGACCGCATCAAAGCTGCCGTGGACGCCAGGCCGTACAGGGACTTCATCATCATGGCCCGGACCGACGCCCTGGCTGTCGAAGGGCTCGACGCCGCGGTCAAGCGCGCCGCCGAGTACGTGAGGTCAGGTGCGGACATGGTCTTCGCAGAGGCGGTGACGCAGCTACCAGACTATCGCCGCTTCAAGGACGCGACCCGGGCGCCTGTGCTCGCCAACATTACAGAGTTCGGCCGGACACCGCTGTTCACGCTTGCTGAGCTGCGGGCTGCGGACGTGGACATTGCCCTCTATCCTCTCTCAGCCTTCCGCGCCATGAACGCGGCGGCGGTGAAAACCTATGCAGCAATACGCAAAGACGGCACACAGAAAAGCGCTCTGCCCCATATGCAGACACGCGAAGAGCTTTACGATGTAATTGGCTACCACGCCTACGAGCGCAAGCTGGACCAGCTTTTTGGCCTGCGCCAGGAGGGTGACGAGTGACTACGTCAGGCCAGGCGGCGCCCACGCCAAAAGGGGGCCTAGAAGGCATCATCGCAGGCCGCACAGCCATAGCAACGGTCGGCAAAGAGGACGTCGGTCTCACCTACCGCGGTTACAGGATCACCGACCTGGCGGCCAGGTCAAATTTTGAGGAAGTCGCCTATCTCCTCATATACGGCAACCTGCCTAACAGGGCGCAACTGGCGGCCTACCGCAGGAAGCTCGCGGGCATGCGCGTCCTGCCGCAGCCGCTGAAGGCGGTCCTGGAACAGATACCTGCTGCAGCACACCCGATGGACGTCATGAGGACGGGATGCTCGATGCTTGGGACGCTCGAGCCGGAAGGAGAAGGGGGCCGCAACGCTCCGGCCATTGCCGACCGCCTGATCGCGTCGTTCCCTTCGATGCTCGTCTACTGGTACCGCTTCCGCCAGCGCGGCGAACGCATAGAAACAAACGTTGGTGATGATACGGTTGCCGGCCACTTCCTGCAGATGCTAAGCGGCCAAAGGCCTGACGAGGAGAAGCGCCGCACGCTGGACGTTTCGCTGATGCTTTACGCGGAGCACGAGCTTAACGCTTCCACATTCACGGCACGCGTCATCACGAGCACCTTGCCTGACTTCTACTCCGGCATTACCGGGGCGATTGGCGCCCTGCGCGGCCCCCTGCACGGCGGCGCGAACGAAGCGGCGATGGAGTACATCTCCCAGTTCGAGGACGCGGACTCGGCGGAAAGGGCAACGCTCCAGCGGCTGGCGTCAAAGCAGCTGGTAATGGGCTTCGGGCACCGCGTGTACAAGAGCGGAGACCCCCGGTCGCCAATCATCAAAGAGTGGGCGCGCAGGCTCTGCCGCAGCGCTGGCGACATGACGCTTTTCGATGTATCAGAGCGGATCGAAAAGGTGATGATGAGGGAGAAGACCATCCATGCGAACGTGGACTTCTTCTCAGCGACCGCATATCACATGTGCGGCATTCCAACGTCAATGTTCACGCCTGTGTTCGTGATCTCCAGGACGGCAGGCTGGGCGGCGCACATCATCGAGCAGCGGGCGGACAACCGTTTGATCCGTCCACTAGGTGAATATATCGGCCCGGAGGCCAGGCCATACCAGCCCCTGGAGCGAAGGTAAAGCGGCGCCCGCTGCCTGGACCGCAGCTCTATGGCAGAATGAGCGGATGTTGCGAATCATCCTAATTGGCGCACTGGCGGGAGGGCTGGTGGTCTTCCTCCTCAGCATGCTCCGGCGTTCCAACCGGCCGCCGCCGGTGTAGGAAGGGCGCGCCGTCCCCGCGACTCCGTCAGTGGGAGTTTTCAATAGCAGACACCTGAAATTACGGCCGCGAGACTGAGGCGTTTCCGGGCCTGTAGGACGCCTTGGGCTCAGCGACACGGGCGGACCCTGTCAGGTGGATATTCCCCGCCTGCCACTCGTCTTTCAGATTCAGACTGACAACCTTCCCAAGAGCAGCAAATGCGCGGTCAAATAATTCGAGCCTGGAGGAGTGGCCGCGACTAAGCAGGCGGTCAACCTGAGATGCTTGCAAACCCATCATGCGAGCCAGTTCCGCCTTAGTCACATAACGGTCTCGCATCGCGCCGTAGAGTGTGACTTTCAGGTCAGAAAGCGTGCCGAGCCTTACTGTCTCTTGGCCCTGTCGGGGCGTTGACGGCGAAGGTACTCCTTGCTGGTCCTTCATCAGGAACCAGATGGCAGTCTCCAGCGCATCCTTGGCATGAAGGCATGCATCTTCGGTGTCTTTGCCATATGTCATGACCCCAGGGATGTCTGGGACTGTGACGACAGTTGCGCCAGAATCTTTTTTCAGTTCAACCGGGTAGACGAGCATTCAACACCAACCGTCTTCAGTCCGCTATTTCAGGCCAAGTTGTTTTTTGATTTGCTCGAACAGCCACTTTGGCACTTCGTGAGATCCGCCATGCACAGGCAGGGTCGCCCACTTGTCTCCCAGACGGACGATAATGTGGCCGCCTTTGCCCCGGTGGGGCTCGAACGTACAGCCCTGCTTCTGGAGCCACCTGCGTAGCTGGCTGCTGTTCATCGGCGTTGAATATACATAAGTGTATCGACGATTGGGCTGGTCGGCCATGACAGGCCGACACACCGGGAAGGCGATAAAGAGTACCCGATGGATTACGCAGAAGTTGGCGACCGCCCCGCGCCTGACGATGTCATAGTCCAGATCGCTGATTACGTCTGCGGCCCGGACGCGGGAGGCAGCGAGGCCTTGGACACCGCCCGATGGTGCCTGCTTGACTCTATCGGCTGCGCGCTTCAGGCGTTGAACTACCCCGCATGTACCAGGCTCCTGGGGCCTGTGGCGCCTGGGACAAAGGTACCCGCAGGCGCGCGCGTGCCAGGTACGACCTTCGCCCTCGACCCCGTCAAGGCCGCGTTCGACATTGGAGCTGCCATACGGTGGCTGGATTACAACGACACATGGCTCGCCGCCGAATGGGGCCACCCCTCGGACAACTTCGGCGCCATTTTGGCAGTCGCAGACTGGCTGACCCGCCAGGGTGAATACCCGCCTGGACCCCGAAACGTGGAACGGGGTTGGACCGCCCGCCGCTTCACAGTCGGGGACCTGCTCGCCTGGGCCATCAAGGCCTACGAGGTCCAGGGCGTCCTCGCGTTGGAAAATTCGTTCAACCGCGTTGGCGTTGACCATGTGCTGCTAGTCAAGGTCGCCTCTACTGCGGTTGCCACCGTCATGCTCGGCGGCACAAGGGAACGGGTCGTCAACGCCGTATCGAACGCATGGCTGGAGGCGACACTCCGCACATACCGGCATGCGCCAAACACAGGCTCGAGGAAGTCCTGGGCGGCGGGCGACGCCACCAGCCGCGGCGTGCGCCTGGCCCTGATGGCCATGACAGGCGAGATGGGCTACCCGACCGTCCTTAGCGCGCCAAAATGGGGCCTGCAGGACGTCTGGTTCAAGGGGCAGCCTGTTAAGCTGTCCCGGCCTCTGGGCTCCTATGTCATGGAGAATGTACTGTTCAAAGTCTCGTACCCTGCGGAGTTCCACGCGCAGACCGCCGTAGAAGCGGCGGTCAAACTCCACCCCCTGGTCAAGGGCCGGCTGGACACCATCGAGAAGGTCACGATCACCACCCAGGAGCCCGCCATCAGGATCATTGACAAGAAGGGGCCCCTGCACAACCCGGCGGACCGCGACCACTGCATCCAGTACATGACGGCCATCGGACTCATATTCGGGGACCTGACCGCGGACCATTACGAGGACGCTGTGGCCACAGACCCGCGCATAGACGGGCTGCGGAGCAAGATGGTCACTCGCGAAGAGCCGCGTTACACGAAGGACTATTACGACCCGCAGAAGCGGTCCATCACCAACGCCGTCCAGGTCCACTTTAAGGATGGCGCGGCGACTGGGAACATTGAGGTGGAGTACCCCATCGGCCACAGGCGCCGCCGCAAGGAAGGGTTGCCTTTGCTGGAGGAAAAGTTCAGGGAGAACGTGCGCACCCGGTTCCCGAAAGCGAGGGCGCTGGCCATCGAAGCGGCGTGCCTGGACTCAAAGTCGCTCGATGCCATGCCGGTGGACAAGTTCATGGCAACGTTCGTCTTGAGTGAGTAAGCCATGAGTTCACGCAACAAGCCAGGCCCCAATGTCGGCACTCGGGTGCTCGAGGAGCACGAGCGGGTGAAGGTCTGGGAGCTGGTGCTCGAGCCCGGTGAATCGAGCGAGTGGCACAGGCACGAGCATGACTACGTCTTTGTCGTGATAGAGGCCGCTCCGCTCCGCACCGACTACGACGATGGTACGTCTCAGGTCTACCCGTCTCACGTGGGCGAGGTGGTATACACTCCGCCATCCACGCACAGGGTCACGAACGTTGGCCAGACCCGGTACCGCAACGTGATAATTGAGCTGAAGAGCGCTCCGCTACAGGTAGTGGGCGGCCCTCACCATGACACGCAGAGTAAGACAGTGAGGCGCGGGAAGCGCTAGAGGGACACATGGCCAAGGTCACAGGCAGCCACCTCATAGTGAAGGCCCTGCAGGCTGAAGGCGTAGACACCGTCTTCGGCATCGCGGGCGACCACTTCCTCCACCTGCTCAATGTCATGGTGGACTACCCGTTCCGCATGATTGACACGCGCCACGAGTCCGGCGCGGTACACATGGCTGACGCCTACTCGCGCCTGCTGCGCAAGGCCGGCGTAGCTCTCTCGACGACGCCCGGCCACGCCAACGCCATCCCGGGCCTGGCCAACGCGATGCACTCAGAAGCGCCAGTGGTCAACATCGCGGGTTCGGCAGAGACGCCAAACCTGGGCCGCGGCGCCATGCAGGAATTCGACCAGGTCGGCGTCGCCGTACCGGTCACCAAGGGCGCATGGCAAGCACCCAGCGCAGAACGCATCCCGGAGTACGTCGCGCTCGCCTTCCGCACCGCAATGTCTGGCAGGCGCGGCCCAGTGCACCTGACCATCCCGCACGACTTCCAGTCAGCCGAAGTGGACGAGTCCGCATTCGAACGCTACGCACCCCGTGAGTACTCGACGCCGCGCTCCGTCCTGGGCGACCCGGAGCAGGTGGCACGCGCCGTAGAGCTGCTCTACGGCGCGCAGCGGCCAGTCGTCCTCGCAGGCCCGTCGGCTGGGTCAACGACTGAGCCGTCCGAGCTTCAGCGGCTGATCGAGACGACACGGGTCCCCCTGCTCACTGAGGACTCCGCCCGCGCACTCGTGCCAGACAGCCACTCGCAGAGCATCGGCTTCGGCTACCTGCCGCTGAACAAGGCGGCGCGCAAGGCGCTCGCGGAAGCGGACGTGGTGCTCCTGCTCGGGAGGCACATTGACTACATGGTTGGCTTCGGAGGGGCGCCGCCCTTCGCAAAAGGCGTCAAGCAGGTCCTCGTCACGCCGTCAGCTGCGGAGATAGGCCGGGCGCGCACGGTTGACGTAGGCATCCTGGGCGATGTCGGCCCGGTCATCACACAGCTTGCGGACGCGGCGGCGAAGAAACGTTGGACGGAGCGCAGCGAGTGGGTGCAGTCGCTCCAGAATGCCCGCAGCGCCTTCCAGGAGGAGCTTGCGGAGATGGCTGTCGGGGATGATCCTTCGACCCTTCGGCCCCGCTCAGGGCAGGCAAGCTCAGGACGGCGCCTCATGCACCCGATGTTCGTGAGCCAGACGCTGCAGAAGTTCGTGGACGCTGACACAGTCATGGCCTTTGACGGCGGCGACTACGCCCACTTCTTCCGGGCGTCGTTCAAGGCCGAGAAGCCGTACTCTTGGCTGTACGTCTCAAGCTTCGGCATGATCGGCATCGGCCTGCCATACGCGCTCGGCGCGCAGGCGGCATTCCCGAAACGGCGCGTGGTGCTCGTGACGGGCGACGGCTCGTTCGGGTTCAACGGCATGGAGATGGACACCGCCGTGCGCCACAACCTGCCAGTGGTCGTAGTGCTCGGCAACAACGCCATCTGGGGCATTGACTGGCAGATCCAGAAGGGCCTTTACGGCCGACCGGTGTGGACGGACCTGTTGCCCACACGCTACGACGTAATGGCAAAGGGCCTGGGCGCGCACGGGGAGAACGTCGAGAAGGCGTCCGAGCTTGCGCCTGCGCTGAAGCGTGCGTTCGCCTCAGGCAAGCCGGCGCTGGTGAACGTGGCGATAGACAAGGTGATCAGCCCGGTGGCTGAGGCGGCCATCAGCCGCAAGCTTGGGACGCATGGATAGCCCATTTCCCCCTCTTCCCTTGCGGGAGAGGGTAGGGGTGAGGGGCACAGCCAAAGGTGCAACACTTTTACACTCAGAACGACCTGAAGAAGCGTGAGCTTGTCCCCGGCGTGTCCCTGCGCACGATGTGGGGCGACAAGGTCATGATGGCCCTGATAGACATCGGGCCGAACGCCGTCGTGCCGCTACATACGCACCCGCATGAGCAGTGTGGCAGGGTGCTGTCGGGGTCGTTTTATCTCACCATCGCCGGCGAGACCCGCCTGCTGCGTGAAGGCGACCACTACGTCATCCCCGGCGGCGTGCAGCACGCGGCGAAGGGCACGGGCAACCCGTCGCTGGCGCTGGACATCTTTTCGCCGCCGCGCGAGGAGTACAAGTTTTGACGGGCGGGCATGAGGTCCTGAAACAAAGTTGGGTATGTTGAGATGCATTGCATAATTGGCCCACCACCCCAGATCCCTCCCCCGGATCAAGTCCGGGGTCGGGATGACGGTCCTCGCGACAAGCAGGTCAACAGAGCTAAACAAGTTCAGGATGACATTTTGCAGGCGCGCTGAAATGCCGGGCGGGCGTCCGGTGTTTTGGGCAGGCGGCAGGTTGTGTTGTTTTGCCCGCAGACCAGGTTCGCTGTGGCCACTTGACGGAGCGTGTTCGGGCTTTCCGACACGTTGGCTGGCCCAGACGCTCTCGTTCAGCCCGGGCAGGCTGTTGCGGACGCATGTCCGCGTTGGGCGCCCACGAAGTCCTTTCGAGCTTCGCAGGGGCCGGTTGGCGGCGCTTTCTGTGAGCGGCCTCTCTGGCTTAGACCCCTCACCCCTGACCCTCTCCCTCAAGGGGAGAGGGGGTGCGTGAGCGGTCGCGGTTCACAGGGCCCG
>Ga0187893_10000628_pt1 | contig 90049 bp, 89 predicted proteins | sample MA1701074metaG_FD_139574 | JGI IMG/M metagenome (GOLD analysis project Ga0187893, IMG submission 139574) | White microbial mat communities from a basaltic lava cave in the Kipuka Kanohina Cave System on the Island of Hawaii, USA - MA170107-4 metaG ... | reverse complement strand
TGCGGTAATGCCGCTCGTCCGGATCCGTGGAGGGGGTTACGAGCAATCGTCATCTCTACTCCGACTCAGCGATTTGCCTCACCGCTCCCGAGTCTAGCCGAGGGAGGGATCCACAACATGCCCCCTCCCGAAATCGGGTCCCGCGATATCTACGTCGGCGAGTCCGACGCCGAGGCGCGCGCTGTCGTCGGCTCCATCCTCGCCGAGGGGTATCGCGCGACCGGCCGCGACGTGATGCTGCGAATTCGCGATTTCTAGGCTAGTAGTGCATGTCGGCGCGGTTGCCTCCGTCGATGCCGATGGCTTCGCCGTGCACCCCGATGGTGAGCGGAGAACACAGCATGGCCACGAAGTATCCGATGTCGGTGGCGGTGACGACGTGCTTGAGCACCGTGCGCTCGTCGGCAGCCTTGTGGAGCGCCTCGACCGTCGTGCCCTCGCGCTGTGCCTGCTCGGCATAGCGCTCCAGCATGGCCTCAGTGATCGTCTGCCCGGGGTAGATGGCGTTGACGTTGATCCCGTAGGGCCCGAGCGCATTCGCCATCGACTTGGTCAGGTTGACGGTACCGATATTGCGGATGCCGCCGCTCACCGCGGTGCCGGGGGCGCGGCCGGCCCCGCCGCTGATGTTGATCACGCGCCCCCAGCCGGCCTGCTTCAGGTACGGGACGGCCGCCTGCACCGTGCGGAGGTAGCCGACGACCTTCTCTTCGAAGTCGCGCAGGACATCGGCGTCGTTCACGGTCTCGACGGTGCCCGGCGTGCCGCCGACGCGGGCCGCGTTGTTGATCACGATGTGGATGCCGCCGAGCTCGCGCGCGGCCGCGATGACGAAGTGCTTGATGGCGTCGGCGTTCAGCGTGTCGCAGACGATGGGGACCACCTTCCGACCTGACTCCTTCGCCAGCTCGGCGGCGGCCTGCTTCAGCGGTCCCTCGCTGCGCGCGCAAATGGCGACGTCGCAGCCCTCGAGCGCGAGCTGGCGGGCGATCGCCCGGCCGATGCCGCGGCTCGCGCCAGTGACGATGGCTTTCTTGCCCGTGAGTTGCAGGTCCACTCATTCCTCCTTGGCTTCGTGCATCACCCAATTAGGCCTCGGTCCCCGCCCGATCAGGCGCAGGCGCCAGTGATCTTGTCACAGTCGGTGGCGTGCTGGTAGGCCTGGGCGACCCGCATGAGGAGCGCATCGTCGAAGGAACGCCCGACGACGCCTCGAAGAACGGCTACTATCTCCGAGTGTCTCGCCCCGACGGAGCCACGGACGGATGAGCGCGGAGTGGGTGGCCGCTGCCGCCGTCATGGCCTTTGCGAACTTCGTCCTCGGGCTGGTCGGGTTCGGCAACGGGCTCGTCGCCATGGCGCTCCTGCCGTTCCTGATGTCGCCGGTGACGGCGATCGCCGTGCTCACGGTTTACACCATCGTCTTCTCGGTGGCGATCTTTGTGCCGCTACGCCAGCACCTGCTCCTGTCTCCGGTACTCGACATGCTCGCCGGCACCGTGCTGGGCACGCCCATCGGCGTGTGGATCCTGAGCACGTTCCCCATCTCGACACTCAACCGCCTGATCGGCGGCACCTTGATCGTCGTCGTCGTGCTCGAGTGGGCCCGGCTTCACCCCAGGCGACTGCGCGGGCGCGGGTGGCGTATCGGCGCGGGTCTGCTGGCAGGGGTGACTGGGGCTGCCGTCGGGACGCCGGGCCCACCCGTCATCCTCTACTCGACGACCCAGGGCTGGAGCCCGAGGACGATCAAGGCCAACCTCCAGGCGTTCTTCGTCGTGAACCAGGCAGTGATCCTGGCTGGGTATTGGTGGGCAGGCGTGCTCGACGCGGAGGTGTGGCGGCTATCCGCCTCGTTCGCGCTGCCCGCCGCGGGCGGGACGGGGCTTGGTATGCTGCTCTTCACCCGCGTCGATCCCGAGCGTTTCCGGCGGATTGTGTTCGGCGTCCTGCTGCTCGCCGGTCTCGTCCTGCTCGTGCGCGGCTGAGCCCGCCCAAGGTTGGCGGCGCCGAGCGAAGCGAGAGAGCGTTTGCCTCCGGGTGACCCGGTCCTCACCCGATCAGGGATGGACGCCGACGATCGTGTCCCAGTCGGTCGCGTGCTGGTAGGCGTGGGCCACTCGCATGAGGAGCGGATCGTCGAAGAAACGCCCGACGAGCTGCATGCTGACCGGGAGACCAGCCGACGACTTGCCCACGGGGAGGGCGAGCGCCGGGTGGCCGGTGTAGTTGAAGGGCTGGGTGTTGCGGGAGAAGCCCTTACTCATCGCCATGAGGTTGTCCTCGATGGCCTCGAGGTGGTTGTTCGGCCGGTGGTTCTTGGGTGCCGTCATGACGCAGGTGGGCATCACGAGCACGTCGACGTCCGCCAGGGCGGCGTCGTAGGCCTTGATGTAGGTGGGCCGCACATTCTGGGCCTTGGCGTACACGCGGCCGTGGTAGTTGCGGCGGCTCAGCTCGGCGGCGATGAGCGACAGCTTGGTGCGCGGGGCGAGCACATCGGCCTGGGAAGCCCACAGCTTGTTGATGGCCGCGATGAGGGGGGCGGGGTAGTAGGTCCTGGTGAAGGCGCCGAAGAAGCCGGTTCTAAACAGCGCCAGGGCGCCTTCGCCCGTGAGCGCAGCCTGGGCCGTGCGGATGGCATGGTGGGTGGGGATGGATATCTTGGACACCTCGGCTCCCGCCCGGGCGAGGACGTCCACGGCGGCCAGCACCAGGTCGCGTACGTCGCCCTCCGCCTCGTCAAAGCCCTCCTGGAGCACGCCGATGCGCAGCCCGGCCACTCCGTGGGCCAGCCCGCCGAGCACATCCACGCGGGTGGGAACATCGCGCGTCTGGCGGGGGTCGTAGGGGTCGTACCCCGCGGTGGCCTGGAGCGCCGCCGCCGCGTCCGCGACGGTCCTGGTCATGGGGCCCGTGTAGTCGATGCTCTGGTCCGAACCGAACCCGATCCCGAAGTGCGACACGAGCCCGAACGTGGGCTTGAGGCCGATGATCCCGCAGAACGCGGCCGGGATGCGGATGGAGCCGCCCTGGTCGCCGCCGAAGGCGATGTCCACCTCGCCCGCGGCCACGGCCGCCGCGGAGCCTGAAGACGATCCACCGGTCACGTGCTCGTGGTGGTGTGGGTTGAGGGGCCGGCCGTAGTCCCCGATGGCGCCGCCGGTGCCGAATCCGCCACTCAGGCCGTTCATGACGTTCTTGCCGACGATGGTGCCCCCCGCCTGCAATACGCGAGTGACCACGGTGGCGTCAAAGTCAGGGACGAAGCCTTCCAGAGCGAAGGAACCAAAGCTCATGGGCATCCCGGCGACCGCGATGTGGTCCTTGTAGCTGACGGTCTTGCCGGCCAGCACGCCTCCTGCCGCCCCCTCGATCCGGCATTTCCACGTCCAGGCATTGAGCGGGTCTTCTTCTGGCCCCGGCCGGTACCCGGGGGTCCGGGCGGTCGAGACCATCGGCGGCTGGGGCTCCTCCAACCGCGCTTGCACGAAGGTATCGAACTCTCTCAGCTGTTCCATGAGGTGCTTCCGGTACAGACCGACCTCCTCCGGACCCAGGTGGATGCCCAGTTCCTTGGCCACCGCCACGACTTCATCGACGTCAGGGACTGCGTACATAGGCTTCTCTCCTTTTGCTGGAGGGTCACGCTTCTCCTGATCGCACCGCGGCGGCTAGCGCCCGGTGTAGGCCCCAGCCTGGATCAGCGGCGCGAGCCGCACGTCCGGGTCGAGCGGGTTGTTCTTGCGAGCGGCCGCGATGAAGCGGTCGGCGTCCTCCTGGAGCATCAGGCGCTCGGCCACCCGCTGCTCGCAGACGCGCGCCACCGCGGCCACGTAGGCCTCGTGGCTCGGGTAGCGCTCCTCGATCGAGGGGCGAGGATCGCCGCGCGCTTCGCGCTCCGCCCGGGTGCGGGCGAAGGGGACGAAGCTGCCGGTGTTCCACCACTGCTCGCCCTCCGCGTACCCGGCCTTGCGTAGCGACCAACCGTTATAGGTGCCCAGCGGCACCTCGATGTCAGGGTAGCGCAGCCCCGCGATCGTGTTGCCGTCGCCGTCGATCTGGGGGACGCGGATCGGGTATTCCTGTCCCGGCACCGGCACGGGAGGAAAGACGCTCATGATGCCGCGGGTGTCGAAGTCGGGGCCGTAGTCGTAGCGAGGCAGGCGGCTGGGGCCTTTCGGCAGGTTGACGCCCTCGACCTTCGGGTACTTGGTCAGGACCTCCTCGGCCGTGACGAGGGTGCCGTTCGCGACCGCGGGAAGAAGCGATGGGGGCGGCGGCGTGCCGTCCGTAGCCCAGGCGTCGAGCATGACGAGCGCGGCGCGCCGGAAGGGGATGGCGGAGATGGCGTTCGGCGTCAGCTGGCCGATCCAGTCGGGGTCGTCCAGAGCGCGGACCATGTGGGGCGCCCCGGTGAGATGGTACATGCGGGCCGACGCCGGGATCTCGACGTCGCGGCCGTCGCTCGGGGCGGTGTGGGTCAGCGACACATGGCGCACCCAGTAGTCGCCCTCGGTGTGCAGGTGGATGACGAGGGGATCGGTCGCGGGACGGCGCCACAGGCCCTCGTTGCGCGGGGTAAACGGGTCGGGGACGGCGACGAAAGTGAACGGATAGCACTCCGCCGGCCACTGATGCTCCTCGTGCTGGCGCGGGTAGCGGCCGACCTGGGCGAACCGCTGGTTCTGGAAAAGCCGGCCGCTGCCCGTGTGCGTATGGACACCGTCGAACACGCACCGACCCTCGGCGTCCTCGTTCCAGCCCTCGTAGACATACTCGCGGATCACGCGGCCGCTGAGGGAGGCGCCGGTGCCGTAAATCTTCTCGACGTGGCCGGCGAGCGGGTTCGGGGTGCCGGCGGCGTCGTGCGTCGCGTGGCGAAGCATGGAGAGGAGGTCACGGACGCCAAGGAAGCCGAGGTTCATGACGCGCGAGCCCTCGGTGTCGTAGATGAACTCGTAAATCCAGCCGGTCTTGAAGCCGCCCTTGACGAAGAGGTCGACGTTCGAGGGCGTGAGCACGACCCGGCCGTCCTTCGTCTCGGCGCGCGCCAGGTCCCAGGCCGAGGCCGGGAGCGGCACGCGCGGGTCCGTCTCGTGCTCGCGCATGGTCAGCGTGGCGGTGACGCGATCGAGCACCGGGTAGGGCTGGACGTCCTGGCCGCGCTCGGCGCCAGCGCTGACGCCCATGGAGAATATGCCCGGTGTCATGGGGTTGAACTCCTGGCGCACCCGCCCGCGCAGCGGTTTGCCGTCGCGCTCGGCGAAGGGCAGCCGGGCCACGACGTTGCCGCCGCGGTCGATGAGGTCGCCCTGCCAGCCGGACCAGATCAGGGTGTAGCCCAGGCGCATCAGGAAGCCGTCGCCTGCGTACTCGGGCTTGGACATGTCGGTGCCGCGACCGTAGTTGAAGCCCAGGAGGCCGCGGTTGCCCCGGTTCGAGAACTCGTACAGCACGCGGCGGCGGCCCTTGGCGATCGCCACGGGCTTGACGATGTCCACCGTGGCGGAGAACTCGACGAGGCCCGCGGCATTGCGCGGCGCCAGGTCGAGATCGACGATCGAGGGTAGACCGGGCTCGGCCGGGTCGATCGCGAAGTGGGCATTGCCGAGCAGGCGCTCATAGGGGCCGGTATCGCCGAAGGAGACGCTCCCGGCGAAGGGCTCCCGGCGCTGGATGTCGAGCCGAACCTGGTTGCGCGCCATCACGGGCCTCCAGTGTGGACGGTGGGCCGATCGGCGTCGAGGAGACCACAGCACCGCCGTCGGCGCAAGGCCCGGTCGGCGCCGAGGCTGACGGACCCGGGGGCCACGAGGTGAAGGTTGGCGTCAGGCACGACCGAGGCCTCCCATCTGGCAGACGAGACGCCACTCGGCGTCCGTGACTGGTTGGACCGACAGGCGCGGCAGCCTGGCCAGGGCCATGCCGGCGAGGCGCTTGTCCGCCTTGATTCGTTCGAGGCCAACCGCCGTCGGCAGCGGCCCTACAGCGGCGACGTCGACGGCACACCAGGCGGGGTCGGTCGAATCCAAGTGCGCTTCCGCGATGATCTCGACGATGCCGACGATCGCACGCTCCTTGCCGGTGTGGTAGAAGAACGCCCGCTCGCCCCTTTTCATGGCGCGCAAGTATTTCTGGGCCGCGAAGTTGCCGATGCCGGTCCATTCTGCGCCGTCGCGGTCTTTCGCGACTTGCTCGGTCCATGACCAATCGTCAGGCTCGGACTTCAGCAGCCAGTACGCCATGGCACTCGATCCTCCTTCGCCCGGGTCTGAGGAGACAGGGTGCGACTCGCCGAGGCTGTGCGTACTCTTGCACGCTCGACGACCTCTGGTGAGCAGGATTCTCGTCGTGGACGCTTCTTGCCAACGCGAGAGGCTTGCCGATGCCGTGCGTTTCCTGTATCACGAAGCGGGGGAGCCAACTGAAGCCGTGCTTCGTTGGGCGCAGGAGCAGGAACGTGACCAGGAGGATCACACTCATGATGACGACGGACGTGTACCCGGGCAAGGATCTGGGGACGCTCGAACTCACGATCACCGACGAGATGGTCCAGCACTACATCCAGGGGCTCGACGAGCCGAACCCCTGGTACACGACGACGTCGCCCTTTGGCGGTCCGGTGGCCCCGGTGATCGTCTACCAGGATGCGGACAGCCAGTTCAAGGGCTGGTACCTCGACAACCTCCTCGGCAACCTGTGGCGGCGTCAGGAATGGGAGATCTATGCTCCGACGCGCGTGGGACAAGCCCTGTGCTGCAGCGCGCGGGTGGCGGATCGCTACCGGAGGCGCGATCGCGACGTCGTCGCGCAGGAGATGTGGGTGCGAGACGAGGCCGGACAACTGATCGCGCGCAGCGTCCATCACCAGAGCTTCTTGGCGGAGCAGACCAGCGGCGAGGTCACGCTGCGCGACCCGGCGAGCAAGGAAGGCGCGAGACAAGGGGTTGAACCCTCCGGGGAGCCGTTGTCCCTGGAACTGCGGAAGACGTTCACCGAAGCCATGTGCAACGAGTTCTTCTACCGGAGCCGGAACTATCATAACGACAAGGCCGCCTCGAAAGACCTCGGCTTCGGGGACACGGTGATCGGGGGTCGCATGACGCTCTCCTGCGTCACCGAGCTCCTGACAAGGCATTTCGGCCGCGGCTTCTACCTGGGCGGTCGCCTGGACGTGAAATTCACCAACGTGCTATGGCCGAACGAGCCCTTCACCACGCGCGGGATCATCACGGGTCGTCGCGTCGAGGGCGGCCAGACGCGCGCCGACGTCACTATCTTCTGCGAGAAGGCCGACGGAACCAAGATCATCGTGGCTAACGCGAGCGCCCTCGAAGGTTGTTGACGCTGGGAACGGCGCCCGCCCAAGCGGGAAGAAAACCCACAAAGGGTATCGTATTTCTCGGTGACGAGAAGTGGGGGCGTTGGCCCTAGCGTCGGGGCGGCTCGCGATCACGGAATACGGCGCGGTGTGGACGCGAGAGGAACAGCGGTGGATGAGGGAAAGACGAAGGGATGAGGGAAAGACGAAGGAGTGTGCAGCGGCTGCGCGCGGCGCGAGGGCGCCGTGGACGTTGGCCGGCCTCTCAGACTAAAATGCTGCACACGTAGGGGGGAGGTAGCACCACCAAGGCACGGTGTGCTGTGGACCGTGTGCGCGCACCTAACCGTTCTTGCGAACAGGAGAGCTACACCATGTCGCAGAAGACCGCGCTAGAAGACGTGAAGGTCCTTGATCTGACCCAGTTTGAGGCCGGAACCTCATGCACGGAGGCGCTCGCATGGCTGGGCGCCGATGTCATCAAAGTCGAGAATCCCCGAGGCGGGGACCAGGGGCGCGGTGCTTCGACCGACCAGCCGGGGGTGGACTCGCACTACTTCATGCTGCTCAACGCCAACAAACGCAGCATCACCCTGAACCTCGGCAGCGAACGGGGTCGCCTCCTCTTCACGGAGATGTTGAAGAAGGCGGACGTCATGATCGAGAATTTTGCCCCCGGCGCCATCGAGCGGCTGGGCTTCGGCTACGACGTTGTCCGGGCGGTCAATCCCCGGCTCATCTACGCGCAGGTCAAGGGCTTTGGCGAAGGTCCCTACGAAAACTACGTGAGCTTCGACATGATCGCTCAGTCCGTGGGCGGAGCCCTGAGCCTCACCGGCACCCCGGAGACCGAGCCTCTCAAGCCCGGGCCGACCATCGGCGACACGGGCACCGGGCTGCACACCGCCATCGGCATCCTGGCCGCCCTGCACCAGCGCGAGCGCACCGGCCGGGGCCAGCACATCAAAGTGGCCATGCAGGACGCGGTGATCAACTTCAGCCGCATCGCGTTCGCGCGCCAGGCCGCCAGCGGCAAGGCGGCGGTGCGCTCGGGCAACCGCAGTGCGCTGGGTACGACGGCCCCTAGCGGCCTCTACAAGTGCAAGGGCGGAGGTCTCAACGACTACTGCTTCATCTACACCACCCGCGCCGGCAACCGGCACTGGGACCGGCTGCTGAAGGCCATCGGCCGAGACGACCTGATCGGCGACGAGCGCTTCAACTCGCCGGAGCGGCGCTGGGCCAGCCACGACGAGGTGGACCGCATCCTGACCGAGTTTACCGAGAGTCGTACCAAGGCCGAGGTCATGCAGGTCCTGGGCGACGCGGGCGTCCCCGCCGGGGCCGTCTACGATACGCTGGAGATCACGCAGGACCCCGCGCTGCAGAAGCGCGAGATGATCGTCACCGTCGACCATCCCAAGCGCGGCAAATTCACCTTGCCCGGGTGGCCGGTGAAGATGTCCGAATCGCACGTCGGAGTGGACCGTTCGCCGCTGCTCGGCGAGCACAATGCCGAGATCTATGCCGCGTGGCTGGGTTTGACCGCGCGCGACCTGGAGGATCTCAAGGCCCAGGACATCATCTGAGCCAAGCCTCGTCCGATCGGCTTGATGACGCGCGCGAGAGGGGCTCGTCGGTTCCAAGCCTCGGGGCGGCGCAGCCCATCCGCGCACCGGTCTCCTGCTCGGAACCTGCGCCGTGCCGCGGGACAGGTTTGTGGTATACATTTGTATTCGCAAGGAGATCCCAATGCCTGCCACGATGAAGAAGCGCCGGCGCAAGCCGGGCCCCGTTCCTGTCCGGTTCGGGGCCGAAGAGCGGACGATGTTGAGGGCGATCGAGGCGCACGCGAAGGCGGAGAAGCGATCGGTGTCCGGGCAGATCAAGTACTACGCGCAGCTGGGCATGATCGCCAAGGACAATCCCGATCTGCCGCTCTCGATGATCGAGGGCATCCTCGAGGCGCGCGAGGAGTTCCGGGCCGGGCTGGCGCAGCCCTATGAGTGGGGCGTGATCGGTTGACGCCGGAGGCGGCGGATCGGAAGAGGCCCGAGCGGACGGTCGAGCAATCGACCCGATTCGGGAAAGCCAAGCGCCGCATGCCGCCCAGATCGCAGCAGTTCCTGGACGACGAGGTACGCAAACTGGTCTCGGACCCCCTCGGCGGCGAGACCAAGAAGGGCGCGCTCCGGGGCGTCCGCGTCGTCAAGTTCAAGGTCGGTCCTCAGCAGCTTCTCCTGGCGTACCAGTTCAACGAGCGCCGGAATGTCGTCGAGTTGCTCGATGTCGGCCCGCACGAGAACTTCTACCGGGATCTCCACGAGTACCTGGACTCTCGTTGACCCACCTCACGTCCCGCGACCACGAGCGCACTCGCGCTAGAGGATGCGGGCAATCAGGGTGACGCCCGCAAAGAAGAGCACGGCGCCGATAATGCGCGCGCCGGTGGCGGGTGCCACTCGCACGTGGACGCGGTGGCCCATCCACACTCCGATCCACGCCACCGGGAGCAGGATCGCCGCGGCGGTCCAGAGCGGGCGAGAGCCGAGCAGGCCGCCGACGCCGAAGGCGACCACCCGCAGCCCGACGTTGAGGATCACCATCTGGGAGATCGTCGCGCGCTGCGCCGCCGGCTCCGGGATGCGCCCGGCGATGTACATGACATAGGGAGGGCCGCCCATGCCGAAGAGGGCGCCCAGAACTCCGCCCATGACACCGGCGACCGCCGCCCACCGCCGGCTCAAACGTCGCGCGCGGTCGCGTCGAAAGATCACGTACAGCGCGTACGCGCAGACGAACAAGCCCAGGGCGAGCAGCGTCGCCGTGCGGGGGAGGCGGACGAGCAAGGTCACGCCCAGGGTGAGGCCCACGAGGGTGAAGGGCACGAGGGTCAGAAGCTCTTTGACCTCCGCCTGCCTGCGCGTATGAAAGCCGAGCGCCAGGGCCGAGCCGAGGTCGAGGATGGCCGCCAGGGGGAGCACGAACGTGAGCGGGAAGATGTGGACGAGCAAAGGAATCGTGATCGGCGAGGCGCCGAACCCCGTGACGCCGAAGACCATGTAGCCGGCGAGGATCCCGAGCGCGGCGAGGATCAGCGCCGAGGGAGCGAGGAACGCGCCGTCACCATCCACTGAATGGATCGCTCGCCATTCAATCGCGCGGCACTGCCACCGCGTAGGCGGCCGGATGGATCGAGGCACCCCGTCGTCGCGCGTAGGTCTGCGTGAGCTGGGCGCCGAACAGGATGATCAGCGAGGAGTAGTAGACCCACAGCAAGAACACCACCACGGAGCCGGCCGCGCCGTAGGACGACGCGATGCTCGCGAAGCCGAGATAGAGCCCGATCAGGAACTTGCCCACCCCGAACAGTATCGAAGTGACGACCGCCCCGAACCAGACGTCAGGCCACGCGATGCGAACGTCCGGAAGGACCTTGAAGATCGCGGCGATCAGGATGGCGATGGCCGTGCAGGACACCATGAATTCCGCGACCCGCCACAGCCCGCCTCCCGCCGGGGCCAGACCGGCCACATGCGTGTGAAGGGCGGCCAACACCGTGCTCACCGCGAGCGACACCAGGAGCAGGAAGCCGAGGACCAGCACGAGCGTGAGCGACAGAAGGCGAGACCTGATGAGCCCCCACACCGCGCTCTGGGTGGGTGCCGCCTCCACGTTCCAGATTCGGTTGAGCGCGGCCTGAAGCTGGGCAAAAGCGGTGGTCGCCCCTACCAGCAGAGTGGCGATGCCAATGACGATGGAGAGCGCGCTGCGACCGGGGTCGAACGTGTTGGTGAGGACGGTACTGACCGTCTCGGCCCCGGCGGGACCGATGAGTTGCTCAATCTGCGCCAGCAGCTGCGTTCGAACGGCGTCCGCGCTCCACACGAGGCCGGCTGCCCCCACCACCACCAGCACCAGCGGCGAGAGTGAAAGCAGAGTGAAGAACGACACGGCTGCCGCCAGCTGGAACGGGGATTCGTCGAGAAACTCTCCCACGGCGTCTCTCGCCATGGACCATATCGCGCCCGCGGCTGCTCTCGGGTCAGTGCCGGAGGACGGCGCGCCGGCCTTCGTAGCTCACCACAGCCCCGTCCTGGGTGATTTCCTCCAGGACAGCCTTGCCATCGATGCGGTCACCCTGGACATACTTGCTCCCATTGATGAAGACGAGGCGGTCGCCGGGGTGTTCGGCGTAGACGTGCACGGTGAGCTTGAGCTTCGACAGAACGTCGTCGCTCGACTCGGGCACGGACGGTTTCGCTGCCGCGGCCGGTTCGGGGGCTCGCGGCCCGCGGACGAGGGGCGCGGGGAGGGGAGCCTCCGTAGTCGGTACCGGCGCCGTCAAGGGCGCGCTGGGCGGGGCCGGAGCGGTCGGCGCGGGACTGAGCGGTAACGCGCGGGGGGCGGCGGCCTGGGGTTCCCCACGCTCTGGAGCGCGTGGTACGGGTGCGGGTGGCACAGGCTTCACGGCTTCCGCACGCTTGGCGAACACGGGCGTGGATTCCATCTGCGCGGGAACGGACGCGGTGCTCCGTACTGGCTCAGCTGCCGAAAGGGGCGGATTCGCGGGCGCAGTAACAGCGGGAGGGGCCGCGTGGACGGGCGCGGCTGCCGCGGGTGGTTTGGGCACAGGCGCAGGACTGGGATCGCGTGCCCGCTCGAGACCGACCCCTGGCGTTGCGGGGGCCGTCTTCGAGAAAGGGCCGGACAGGTGGACGCCGAGGTCGGGCCGGAAGACCCAGGCAAGGACCACGGCGTTCGCGGCCACCAGGAGGGCACCGCCCACCATCCAGGGCCAGCGTCGACGCGGCGCTCGGCGAGGTGCGCGAACTCGGTCCAGGAGGGGACTCGTCGTCCGTCGCCTTGCTTCGTCGGCTTTCCGGAGAGCGTCGAGGATGTACGACATGGGGCCCTATGGTTGCTGGAGCCGTGGCACCGGCGCCGACGCATCGCGTGCCGCCGCGCTCAGGTGGGTGAGCGTCTCCTCGCCCGCAATCCCGTCGGGAACGAGCGAACGAGTGCGCTGGAAGGCGACCACCCGCTCACGCAGGGCATCATCGTAGACGCCACTCTTACCGGTCGAAACGGGTTGTCCGTCGAGGGTCGCCAGGCGCCCGCGCAGCCACTCGACATCCTTGCCCCGGCTGGCCGGCCCGATGGATGTGAGACCGGGCGCCGGTGCCCTCCACACCACCACGAACGATCCGTCCCAGAACTGGTCGATCTCGGTCAGCGGAAACGTGAGCTTCTGGTCCGCGAACTCGATGGTGGCGGTGTCGGATCCAAGCGTGGTCACCGTCGCGTAGTGCTTGACACCAGGCGGCGCCACCAGCTCCACGATAGCCGGGAGGCCGAGGCGACGGAGTTTGTTCCACGTACCCGATCGGAAGAGACACTCGAGGCCATCCGGACGCGCGGTTTCACACGCCACCCCGCCCCGACCGCCAGCGTAGTCGACACCCCAGCGAGCGTAAAGCGCGGTGAATGCGGCCCGCTTGTCGCTGCGCACGGTGGGATCGGCCAGGACATCGGCGAGCCGCTTTCCTGGCAATGCTGCCTTGGTTCCTGCCGGCGCTCTGGGCTCTGGGGTCGACGGCATGACCACAGGCGCACTGCCCACCGGACCGATGAGCGCCCAGGCGCCGACCGCGACGGCGGCCACGCCGACCACGGCGGCGCCCCAGAGGAGGGGCCGGACGTACGATGGGCGGGCCGTCCGCCCCAGCACCTCACCGGCCGCGATCCGCACGGTGCGGGCATCGATGCGGCGCTGATCGTGCGCGTACGCGCCGAGCAACGCGCGGTCACAGATCACGTTGATGAGCCGGGGCACCCCGCCCGAGCGTCGATGCACCTCGTGGATGGCCGCCTCGCTGAACGCCACCTCGTGCTGGCCCGCGACCTCCATGCGGTGCAGGACGTAACCTCGCGTCTCGGGCGCCGAGAAGGGGAGCAGGTGGTAACGCGCGGTCACCCGCTGGGCAAGCTGACGGAGCTCCTGGCTCTCGAGCATCTGGCTGAGCTCCGGCTGGCCGATCAAGATGATCTGCAGGAGCTTCTCGCGCGCCGTCTCGAGGTTCGTGAGCAAGCGGATCTGCTCGAGAACCTCCACCGTGAGGTTTTGCGCTTCATCGATGATGAGGACGGTGCGCCGGGCGCGGGCGTGCGCGCCGAGCAGGTGGCGATAGAGACCGTCCACCAGCACCTTCATGCTGGTGGTGCCGACCGGGTAAGGGATGCGCAGCTCGTCGCAGACGGTGCCCAGCAGCTCGAGCGCGGTGACTTTGGGATTGAGGATCAAGGCCACGTCCACGTCTGCCGGAAGCTGCTCGAGCAGATACCGGCAGATGGTGGTCTTACCCGTCCCGACCTCACCAGTCAGCTGCACGAATCCCCCCCCGCCGCCGATGCCGTACAGCAGATGCGCGAGGGCTTCCCGATGACGGCTGCTCATGTAGAGAAACTTCGGATCGGGCGTGATCGAGAAGGGTGATTCTTTCATTCCGAAGTGCGCAGTGTACATCAGCCGGTTGCTGCCATGCTCAAACTGCCGCAAAGCGTAGACGATGCACGGGAACCCGTCAAGAAAACGAGGCGCCCACGTCGCCCAGAGCCGGGGCGATGCGCCGCGGGATGTAAACGCGAGGAGGGCAGGTTACGTCCAACATGGCGATGGGAGTACAGTACCCGTAGGCTCCCTGGCCCTGGGCTGGCGGGCCTGGCGGGAGGCGCTGCCATGATGAAGCGAATTCTGTTGCTCGTCGCGCTGATCGCGCTGCTCCTCGGCAGTGCCGCTCCCGCGGATGCGGGGGGCCGCCGGGGCCCGGGGTGGGGCAGGCCCGGCGTCGGCGCCGGGTTCTACTACGGGCCGAGATACTGGGGGCCCCGGCCCTGGTGGGGGCCGGGATGGTACGGTTACCGTCCGTGGCTTTACCCCTACTACGGCGGGTACTACTACCCGTACGGGGCGTACGCGCCCTATCCGGCGCCGGTCATCGTGCAGCAGGACCCACAGGTCTACATTCAGCAGGCGCCGTCTGCTCAGGCCGCCCCCGCACCGCCCGATCAGGGACAGCCCCAGCCGTCCCAGTACTGGTACTACTGCGAGGATGCGAGGGGATACTACCCCTACGTGCAGCAGTGTCCGAAGGGATGGATGACTGTTGTCCCTTCCACATCGCAACGTTGACGTGAAGATAGGGGTGCTGCTGCTCGGGGTGCTGGTGAGCGGCTGTGCCACCATTCCGACCGGCCCCAGCGTCATGGTCTTGCCGGGCACGGGAAAGGCGTTCGAGCAGTTCCAGGTCGACGATACCGCCTGTCGCCAGTGGGCGCTCCAGCAGTGCGGGATGGCCCCTGGTGACGCCGCCACCAGCAGCGGCGTTACCAGCGCGGCTGTGGGCACGGTGCTCGGGGCGGGGTTGGGAGCCGCGATTGGCGCCGCGGCCGGCAATCCTGCGCTGGGAGCTGCCGTAGGGGCGGGAGCCGGCCTCTTCGGAGGCGGGCTCGTCGGTGCCAACGCGGCCTACGCGTCCGGTACCGCGGTGCAGTACCGCTACGACGTGGCGTACAAGCAGTGCATGTACGCGAAGGGGAACCAGATCCCGGTGGCGGCTCGCTCGGTCCGACCAGGCCAACCCGGATACGTCGCGGCCCCGCCGCCACCACCCCCGGCCGCACCGCCCCCCCCGCCTCCCGCCTACACGCCGCCGCCCCCTCCGCCCTCGCCCGCGCGCTAGCTTCCTGTGCTTCCGAAGCCGCCAGCACCCCGCTCGCTCGACGGCAGCGCCTGCACGTCGACCACCTCGACCTTGGCGACCGGCTGGAACACGAGCTGAGCGATGCGATCGCCGCGACCGATGGGGACGATCTCTGCGCCGTGGTTGATCAGGAGGACCTTGATCTCGCCGCGATACCCGGAATCGATCAGACCGGGAGCGTTCAGAACGGTCAGGCCGTGGTGCAGCGCGAGACCGGAGCGAGGCAGCACGAAGCCGGCCCAGCCGGCCGGTATGGCCACCGCGACGCCAGTCTCAACGAGGGTCCGCGCTCCCGGGGCGACGCTGACCGAGCGCGCCGCGTAGAGATCCAGGCCGGCATCGTCGGAGCGTGCGTGACGGGGAGAAGGCAGGTCAGGATCGAGCCGTTTGATCGTGACGCGCAGAGAGGGAACCTCGGGGGCTATGACTTCTCCGATCCGCCCTCGGCCTCGTTCTGCCGCGCCACGGCATCGGAGAGGCTCCTCAGAATCTCCATGGTCACCTCGGGACGGTTATGGATCAGCCACTCGAGCCGCTCGTTCTTGATGACGAACAGGTCCACGTCGGTGGCCGCGATGATATCAGCCGAGCGTTTGCCCTTGCGGAAGAGCGCCATCTGCCCGACAAGCTCGCCCTCACCGAGCTTGGTCAGGACGCGATAGCTTCCATTGTCGCGACGACGAATCTCCACCGTTCCCGCGTGCACGATGTAGGCCTCGCCCTGAGGATCGTCCCCCTCCAGGCAGATGGTCTCGCCCTTGTTGAAGTGGCGTTTCTCCATGTCCCCCAAGGTGAGGTTCTTGTAGAGCTCGATGCCGATGGAGGGTAGGTGGGATTTCGCCTCCACGGGGAGTCGGGCGTTCGTCCAGCCGCCGAGGCCGCCCTTGAGGATGCGGACGTCCTTCCAGCCCCGCTGACGAAGCACCTGGGCGACGCGGGCGCTGGTGGCCTCCTGGGGACTCGTGTCGTAGGCAACCAGGATTTGCGTTTTCTCGGCGGTCAGATCGACCCGGCCAGCATCGACCTCTTCCGGCGAGAGCCGGAGAGCCCTGGGCAGCTTCAGCGGGCTCGTCTCATAGTCGCCCTTGGTGCGCACATCGACCAGCGCGAGACTCTTGCCGGCTTCGATGAGGCCGATGACCTGGGTGGGCAGGATACGATAGCGGTTCTTCCACCATCGTTGGCCCAGCATGGCTCCGTAGACGCCGACGCTCACGACGGTCACGCCGACGGCCACCCAGATCCAGGGGAACGGGCGAGGCGGCGGATTCTTCACCTTGAACTCTGCCTCGGCCAGGGCGCGCTTCACGACGGGAAGGTTTGGCAGGATCTTGTTCACCTCGGCCAGCTTCGCCGCAGCCTGGGAGTAGTTCTCGGCGATCAGCGCGTTGAGGGCGGCCGCCCAGGCTTTGTTGAAGCCGGTGTCCCTGCCGGGGGCGACGCCGGTGCCTTCGAGGAACTTTTGGACATCCCGGGCGGGGATCAGAAAGTTGAACCCCTGCACGATCGCTCCGTCCTGTGACGCCGAGATGAAGGTCAGCACGCCGAGCACGGTGGCGTCGTCGCTGATCGCGGGCCCTCCGCTATTGCCGTGGGCGGCGGGCGCGTCGGTCTGGATCAGGTCCTGACCGATGAGGTCCGGCTTGAGACCCGACACGGCGCCGTTGGTCACGGAGGCCTCCCGGGCGGCCCTCTGGTCGAGTAGCTCGTGCGAGAGCACGACGCCGGGAAAGCCCAGGATGTGGACGGGGTCGCCGATCTTCGGCTCGCGGCGGGAGAGAGCGAGCGCCGGGTACGTGCCCTCCTTGACCAGGAGGAGGGCGAGGTCACGACCGGAATCTGGTGTGGCGCGGCCGGCGCTGTCGGTATAGAGGGGGGCGCTGAACTTCTTCACCTCGGCGTTCAGCTTCGCGCCGTTCGAGAGCAGCACGCTGAGCTGGGGGATCGGCTTGAGCTTAGCGGTGGCAAGCCCGCGATCCGAGGCCTGCCGGCGAATCCGCTCTTCCACGTCCGGCCGCGCGCCCCGCACGAGCCGCTGAGCCTTCAGCGCCGGATCCACGCAGGCCTGCTCGATGGCCTTCTTCTTGAGCTCGTGCGCGACCCACGGGGGCAGCCGGTAGACGGGATCGACCACGTGGGCGTTGGTGATCAGGTATCCCCGGCCGTCGATGAACCAGCCCGTCCCTGTTTCGATGAAGGGGGCCGGGGTGACTGTGACCGGTCCCTGGCCGCAGTCCATGGTGACCTCGGCCCCCACGCTCGCGGTGATGAGCGCGACCGCGGGCGTGGCGAGCTGGATGGCTTCCTGGACGGAGAGGGCTCGCGCCTCCGGCGCGGCCCCGAGGGCCAGCGGGAGTAGCAACGCCAGGGCCCTGACGGCACTCATGTGCCCGAACCGTACCACGGAGCAGCCCTGTTCCGCATCCGTCATCGGCCGGCCGTCCGGCGACGAAACTGCCCGATGGGGGCGCGCGCGCCCCGATCGGGCGAGTCTGAGGACGCTAGACTTTCACCACCAGGTACGAAGCCGTCCCGTCTCGTTGGACGAGCAGCAGCAGCGGCGTGCCGGGCTGAACAGCGTCCACCACTCGCCGAAGATCGTCCGGGCTCTTCAGCGGCTGACGGTTGGCCTCGGTGATGACGTCGCCGGGACGCAGACCCGCCTCGGCGGCCGGGCTTCCCTCGGTCACGCGACGCACGATCACCCCTGTCACGGTGACCCCGAGCTGGCCAGCCAGCTCGGAAGTCACCGGCTCCACGGCGACACCCAGGCGTGCCCGCTGCTCACCCTCGGGTTGGGGCGCCGACGAAAGCTGGGGTCCTTGCTCCCGCCGCGCCACCTTTGCGGTGATGGCGAGAGGCTTGCCCTCACGCAGCACCGACACCGTCACGTTCTTGCCGACCGGGGTAGCCGCTACCAGGAGCGATAGGTCCGTCGTGCGGCCGATCTTGCGACCGTCGACCTCGACGATGACGTCACCGCGCTTCAGGCCGGCGGCGGCGGCGGGCGAGCCGTCCCACACCTGGGAGACCAGGGCACCTTCGGACCTGGGCAGGCCCAGGCCTGCGGCGAGGTCGGGGGTGAGCGGCTGCGCGGTCACACCGAGCCAGCCACGAACGACCTGACCGCTCTCGGCGAGCTGAGGCACCACGAACTTGGCCAGGTTGACCGGCACCGCGAAGCCGATCCCGATGGAGCCGCCCGTACGGCTGAAGATCGCACTGTTGATGCCGATCACCTCACCGCGGGCGTTGATGAGGGGGCCGCCGCTGTTGCCGGGGTTGATCGAGGCGTCGGTCTGGATGAAGTCGTCGTAGGCGCCCTCACCGATGACCCGTCCGGTGGCGCTGACAATGCCCGTGGTCACGGTCTGCTCGAGGCCGAACGGGTTCCCCACGGCCATGACCGGCTCGCCCACCCTCAGCCTGCTCGAGTCGCCGAGCGGGATGACTGGCAGGCCCGCGGCGTCGATCTTGAGCAGAGCCAGGTCGGTCTGCGGGTCGCGGCCGGCGATCTTGGCGTCGAACTCGCGCCCGTCCGCCAGGCGAATCCGCACGGCGGTAGCACCCTCCACCACGTGATTATTGGTGAGCGCGTAGCCGTCCGGGGTGATGATCACGCCCGACGCGCGGCCTACCTGCGGTACCCGCCCCGTCTGCGGGAGCCCTCGCCCCGGCGCGCCACGCAGCTGCGGCGCGACGTTGACCACGGCGGGCTTGACGGCCTCGGCGATGCTGACCCAGTCGGCGACGATGGGGGGCGTGAGCGGCGGTTGGCCGGGACGCTCAGCCCAATACTGGCGGGTGGCGGCCTCCGCGAATCCCAGGACGCACGATGCAGCCAGGAACAGGCCGGCTGCGAGGGAAACCGCGTGGCGTTGTCGTAAGGCGGACCGTGGCATCACTGAACCTCCTTGGCGGGTTTGAAATTCCTGCGCGGCCGGCAGGGGCCTCCCCGAGACCATCGCCGGTCTTGGGTGAGAGACGAACGTGAAGGCCGTTCTATTCGCCCGCGCCCAGGTAGGCGCTCAGCGCGGCGCCGTCGCGCGTCCGGAGGGTGACCGCGATCCGCAGCTGCTCCAGGTACTGCTCGAAGGTCTTGCCGCCGAAGTCGATCTTCCGCTCGGCGAAGAACTCATGAACGCTTCGTTCCAGCTCGGGGGTCGCCAGAGCGGTCACCCCTTCCGCCATTCGCCGGAGCCCGTGTTTCGGGTACTGGCGTTCCATCGTGTCCCAGTTGGCCCGGACAAAGTCCCATGCCAGCTCGCGGCCATGGACGGTCATCAGCAGGGCCCGCGCCACGAAGGGGGCATCCTGGGTCCGGATCTCGCCACTGATGGTCTTGGCCAGCGTGCGCTCGACCAGCTCGCGGGGTTGAAAGGCCACGAGGGCGTAGAGGTAGCGCTGTTCTTCCTGGGGAGTGGCCGCTGCCCGGAAGAGCGTGTAGAACTCCTCGTAGCGCGCGGCTTCGCCCACGTGGGCCAGGATGGTGATGAGGGCCGGCAACACGTTCGGATCGACGGTAGCGGCGCCCCGTTGATGGGCAAGGTAGAGCTCCGCGGCCCGACCCTGCGTCGGGGCATGATTGCCAAGCGTGCCCACGACCCGGATCAGATCTCCGCGGAGCTGGCGGGTGAGCTCGTCCTCCCCCGCGCGCGGCGTCCAGCCGAGCCGCTCTGCCGCGGGGTACACGCGGGCGCGTGCCAGCCGCTCGAGTCCCGGTCGATCGCTCGGCCGGATGATCCGGTTCAACGTGTGGAGCGACCCCGTGAGAATGGTCCACACGTTCTTGTCCTGCTCGTCCCGGAACCGCGCCGTGAGATCCAGATACTCGGCGATGGGCATGAGCCCAGCCACCGTGGCGGCCCACGCGTCGCCCACCAGGTTGAACCGTTCGATGGGAGCGAGCCCGTCCGGGAGCTTCCGGAGCAGTCCCTCGAGCAGGTCAGGACTGTAGCGCACGCGATAGAAGCCGTGACCGCCCTCGTTGACGACGACCGCCTCGGGCGTGGTGGAAAGCGCCAGCTGCGCCGCGCCGTCGGTCAGGAGGACGCGCTGGACTTCTCGCTTCGCGGCGCTCTCCACGCGGATCTGTAGGGGTACCTGCCACCGCTGCTCTGCTCCGGCCGCGACCGGGGCCGAGCTCAGGCCGGGGGCGCTCTCCAGCGCTCGCGGCAGATAGGTGAAGCGTTGCTGATCGAGCAGAAGCCGGGCGCCCTCCAGCCGCGCACTCACGATCGGGTAGCCCGGGCGAAAGATCCATCCGTCCATGAGGGCCGGGATCGGCTGGCCCGAGGCACGGCCGAGGGCGGCCCAGAGGTCCCCGGTCGACGCGTTGCCATAGGCATGGGTCCGGAGGTATTCGCGGACACCCGCCCGGAAGACTTCGGGTCCGAGGTACTGCTCGAGCATGCGGAGTACCGACGCGCCCTTCTCGTAGGTGAGCACGTCGAACATGGCATCGGCTTCCTTGGGTGCACCCACCGGGAACTCGATGGGTCTGGTACTGTGCAGGCCGTCTACGGCGAAGGCGGCTGACCGGGAGACCCCGAACGTCGTCCACCGCTGCCACTGGGGTTTCCAGGCGTCCACGGCCACCATTTCGAGAAACGTGGCGAAGGCCTCGTTCAACCAGATGCCGTTCCACCAGTCCATGGTGACGAGATCACCGAACCACATGTGGGCATTCTCGTGGGCGACCACATCCGCAATGCGCTCGAGCTCGGCGTGGGTGGCAGCCGCCTCGTCGACCAGCAGGGCCGTCTCGCGAAAGGTAATGGCGCCGAGGTTCTCCATGGCTCCCGCCGCGAAGTCGGGAATGGCCAGCAGGTCGAGCTTGTCACCGGGATAGGGCAGGCCGTAGTACTCCTCGAAGAACGCGAGCGACGCGGCCCCGGTCTCGCGGCCGAAGGCAGCCAGGCGCCGCTTGCCCGGCGTGCACCACACCCGGAGGGGCGTGCGGCCTACCATCAGAGGTTCCGTGGCCTCCAGCTCGCCCACCACGAAGGCCACCAGGTACGTCGACATGGTGATGGTGTCGGCGAAGGACACCACCTTCTTGTCGCCCTCGATGCGCTCGGAGGCCACTACCGTGTTGGATACCGCGGTGAGGGCGGGATCGATGACCAGGGTCGTCGCGAAGACCGCCTTGAACGCGGGTTCGTCCCAGCATGGGAAGGCGCGCCGGGCGTCCGTGGCCTCGAACTGGGTGGCGGCGAGGGTGCGAGTGGCGCCAGTCTGATCCTTGTAGCTGCTGCGGTAGAAGCCGCGCAGCTTGTCGTTCAAGGTGCCTCGGAAGGCGAGCCGTAGACGCCAGCGGCCGGGAGCGAGGGGCTCCGCGAAGCGGAGGCAGCAGCGCTCGCGAGCTTCCTCCAGCGACGCGGTGCCCCGGCGTCGGTCGCCGCGATCGTTCGAGATCTCCACTTCGGAGATCGTGAGCTCAACGGCGTTCAGCCACACCTCCGAGGTGGACTCGACCACGGTGACGGTGATGGTCTCCTCGCCGTCGAAGGCAAAGGTGGTGAAGTCCGGAACCAGACGCAGCTCGTAGCGGGTCGGAACGACAGTCCGAGGCAGTCTGTAGGGATCCAGGGTTTTGTCCTCCGCGAAGGATGTTCCTTCAACTCTACTTCATCAGAGACCGAGCGCGTCGATCCCGGCGATGCCGACCAGGAAGCCGGCCAGGAGGTCCCAACCCGAGCTGTGGCCGAGGCGGACGAGTCGACGAAGAGCGTCGACCACGTGGTCGTTTTCTTGGCCACCCTCGAGCGCCTCCGCCAGGTCGTGGAGCGGCTCGTAGCCGTGGCCATCAGCCAGATCGGCCAGCAGCGCGACGCTGATGGGATTGGTGCGTTGCCGCGCCCGCGCGATGATGTGAGAGCTTGCTTGGCGCCACTGCGCGGCTGCCCCGCTCGCGTGATTGCGGGTGAAGAGCACGCCACCCACGAAATCGTCGCCGGCCGGCGTCAAACCAGGTCCAAGACCGAGCAGCCTCTCGGCGGCGGCCGTCGCCTCCGCCACGCGACTGGCATCGCACGCCCGCGCCAGATCGACAACCGCGGGCACGGCGCGCTCGAGCGGGAACGAGGGTAGCCGGCCCACGAGCAGCGCGCCCAGGCCGAGCGGTGGCGGCAGGCACTGGGGATGCTCCCGCAGCATGGTGAGCATGGCGCGCGTGGCGGCCGTCGGGAGCGATCGCTCGGCGAGCGGAACCGGACGACGCGCGGGCCACGGTCGGGCACGGGCCAGGTCGAGGTCGATGGCCGTGCCCGGAGTGAAATGGCCGAGACGCTCGGGAATGGCCAGCATCGTGCGAGGATGGAGGACGCCGCCGGGGTGCCCCAGCCAGATCACCTGATCTGCAGCGGTGAGATAGAGCGACGTGGAGAGCGGAGCGAGCACGCGCGCGCGCCCGCGGGTCGCCGCGAGCGCGTCCTGGGCCTTCCAGCCAATGTGGGCGAGGGGAATCGTCGGGACAGGCACGCGCAGCACCCTAGCACGGACGATCCGCGAATGAAGACCCGTGGTCGAGAGGCTGGCGCGGTATCGCGCGTCTGGTAAGGTGATCGGCGTGACTCCCCGCGTCCTCGGGATGGTGGGCGCCGTCCTGCTCTCGGCGCTGGCCGCATCCGCGCCCGCTCGCGAGTCGACGTCGGACTTCGTGGCCCGGCACTGGCGGCAGCCGCTGGCCGCGCAAGGGGCGCCCCCCGTGAGTTTCTCCAAGCTTGAAGGGTCGCTCACGCCGGAGTCGTGCGGGACCTGCCATCCCCTGCAGTACGGCGACTGGCGTGCCAGCATTCATGCCGTCGCCAGCGGGCCCGGCATCGCGGGCCAGCTCGTCGAGATGTGGTCGTCCGACCCCGCGTCGGCCTCCGGATGCTACGCCTGTCACGCACCGCTGGCCGAGCAACGGCCCTTCATTCGCACATCGTCGGGTTTTGCGAAGAACCCCGACTACGACACGGCGCTGGCCGACAAGGGAGTGCCGTGCGCGGCGTGCCACGTGCGTGGGCACGAGCGCTTCGGCCCGCCGCGTCGCGACGGATCGCTCGCCAGTCCGGCCCCGCGGGAGACGCTGCCCCATCACGGCGTGACGCGTACCCCAGCGTTCCTCGCCTCCGAGTTCTGCCGGAGCTGCCACCAGTTCGCAGCGAACGGACCGGCCCTCAACGGCAAGCTTCTTCAAGACACCTACGCCGAGTGGAGGGCGAGCCCCTTCGCGCGCCGCGGAGTGCAGTGTCAGGACTGCCACATGCCCGATCGTCGCCACCAGTGGCGAGGCATCCATGATCCGGACATGGTCCGATCCGGATTGACCATCACCGCGCGCGCCGATGCCGCTCGCTACCGGCCGGGAGACTGGGCGTCGCTCGTCCTGACCGTCACCAGCACGCGGGTGGGCCACGCCTTCCCGACCTACGTCACGCCTCGGGTGGTCATGCGCGTCGAGCTGCTCGACGGCGACGGTCGGTCGGTCCCGGGGACGCGCGTCGAGAAAGTCATCGCCCGCGAGATCACCCTCGACCTGTCGCGCGAACTGTTCGACACGCGGCTCCGGCCCGGTCAGAGCGCGACCCTGGCCTATCGACCGCGGCTCGACACGCTGGGCCTGCGGGCCCGCTTCAGCGTGGTCGTAGAGCCGGATGCCTTCTACGAGCGCTTCTTCGAGGTCCTTCTCCGCCAGGGGACCGGACGAGGAGAGGGTCAGATTCGAGAGGCCCTCGACCTTGCCCGCCGCTCACCCTTCACCGTCTTCGCGCGGGACATTCCGCTGACCTGACGCATGACTCCTCGCACTAACCCGACTAAGCCGAGACGTTGTGGGTTCGCAGGGGACACACCTTCGCGATGGCATCAAAGTCACGGTCGTGATGCGCCACGGTCAGCCCGTGGCGGACGGCGCAGGCGGCGATCAGACAGTCGACCCCGGAGCGGACGGTGAGGCCCGCCCGGCGGGCGGCCCGATAGAGGTGGACGGCTTCCTCGAAGACCTCCTGCTGGAGGGGCGATTCGACGATGGGGAGCGCGAACATGGCGTCACGGGCCGCCCGAAACGCCGACTCATCACGAAAACCCTGCAGCACCTCCTGGACGACGGGCAAACACGTGACCACTTCTTCGATATCCGCGACCACCTGGAGGGTCAGCCGACGCGGCCGACGAAACACCTCGACCCAAACAGACGTATCAACGAGAACCACGAGCCCGGCGTGCGGCGCCTCGAGGCTGATCACCGCGCATGTCGGCCAGGTTTCCCTCCCAGAGACCGGATCCGGCCAGCTCGAGGATCCGATTTGCGCGCACCCGGCGCACGAACTCATTCAACGCCCGGGAGACCGCCCCGGAGTACGTTCGCTCTCCACTGAGCCGGACGGCCTCTTCCAGCAGGTTCTCATCGAGCACAAGATTTGTACGTTTCATGCGCATACTATACATCAGACACCGAGGGCGGCACCGTCGGCGCGCGGGTCGGAGCCGCCCGCGAGGCCGTCGCCATCCAGGCGGATCACGTGGGCGTGGCCCATGAGGTCGCTCCACGCCTCGACCAGCCGCACCTCGTGGCCGCGTGCCTCGAGGGAAGCGATCACCCCGGGTTCGAAACGTGCCTCGAGGCGGAGCGCCTTCGTCTCCTCCCCCCACGTGCGGCCGAGGAGCCAGCGCGGCGCCTCGACAGCCGCCTGCGGGCCGAAGCCGCGGTGGAGGATTCGCGTGAGCAGGGCCGCCTGCGTCTGTGGCTGGCCCTCGCCTCCCATGGTGCCGTAGACGAGATGCGGCCGGCCCTGGCGTAGATACATCGAGGGAATCAGCGTGTGCGCCGTGCGCTTGCGCGGCGCGAGCCGGTTGGGATGGGCGGGATCGAGCGAGAAAAAGGCGCCCCTGTTCTGGAGCAGCACGCCGGTGTCGCCCGCCACGATACCGGCGCCGAACTCGTGGTAGAGGCTCTGGATCAGGGACACGGCGTTGCCGTGCGCGTCGGCGGCCACGATGGCCACCGTGTCACCCTCGGCGGCCGGCCCCGCGCCCGCAAGAGCGGCGCGCTGAGCGATTCGGCGTCGGCGACGGGCGAGGCGCTCCTTGTCGAGACAGCGCGCGACGGGCACCGGCTCGACCGTCGGATCCGTGAGGTAGCGGTCGCGGTCCTCGAAGGCGAGCTTGGTGGCCTCGACGATCAGGTGAACATAGTCGTCCTCGGGGAGCGTGGCCACGTCGAACGGGTCGAGCAGGGCCAGAATGGCGAGGGCCGCGAAGCCTTGCGTGGGAGGCGGAAGGCTGGCCGCCTCGCCTCCGCCGTAGGGCACGCGCAACGGCTCGACCCAGTCTGCCTGATGTGTGGCGAGGTCCTCCGGGGACAGCGGGCTGCCGGCCTCGCGGGCGGCTCGCGCCAGCCGCCGCCCGAGATCGCCGCGGTAGAATTCGTCGACGCCGCCCTCGACGAGGCATGTCAGCGTCCGCGCCAGATCGCCCTGCACGAAGGGTCCGTCGTCGAGTCGATCGGGATGAAACAGCGGCCAGAGCGTGCGCCGTACCTCGACCGGCGCCGACTCGCTGAAGAGCGCCGTCACCGAGGCCGTTACTCGACGCTGTCCAGCCGATGGGATAAACCCCTCACGCGCGTGATGAATCGCGGGCTCTAGGAGTTCGCCCCAGCTGACCGAGGACTCCATGCGCTCGACGCTGTAGCGATGCGCTTCCCACCAGCCAGAGACCACCCCTGGCACCGTGAGAGCGCTCGGACCGCCCCGGGGCGGAATGGCCGCGCCGTGACGCGCACGATAGGTCGCGAGGTCGGCGGCGGCAGCCGAGCGCCCCGCCGCGTTGAGTCCCAGCAGCCGGCCGTGTCGGTCGTCGTAGATGAGCCAGAAGTTGTCCCCACCCACGCCGTTCATGTGCGGGTAGACGACGGCGATGGTGGCGGCGGCCGCCACGGCGGCGTCCAGGGCATTGCCGCCGCGCTCGAGAATGCGCCGGCCGGCTTCGGAGGCAAGTCGATGGGGCGTCGCCACGAGACCGCGCGTAGCGCGCGCCTCGGGCCAGCGGGTGGACGGGCTCACGCGTCCATCATACAGAGCGTCTCCTGCTACTATCGGGCGGATGCTGCTGACCACCATCGCCGGAAGCTTACCGAAGCCGTCGTGGCTGGCCGCGCCGGAGCGCCTGTGGGCACCGTGGCGGGTGTCCGGAAACGAGCTGGCCGCCGCCCAGCGCGATGCGGTCCTGGTCGCCCTGAAGGAGCAGGAGGTCGCTGGCATCGACATCGTGACGGACGGCGAGCAGTCGCGCCAGCACTTCGTCCACGGATTCCTGGCGAAGCTTGAGGGGATCGACTTCAGCCGGCGCGTCACCATCGGCATTCGCGCGGATCGCTACCGGGCCGAGGTTCCTACCGTGACGGGCCCGATCGGCCGCCCCACCCCCGTGCACGTGGACGACGTGCGCTGGGCGCGCGCGCATACCGAGCGGCCCCTGAAGTTTACCCTGCCCGGGCCCATGACCATCGTCGACACGCTGGCCGACGATCACTATCGGGATCGGGTGACCCTGGCCATGGCGTTCGCGCGCGTCCTCAACCAGGAGGCGCGTGATCTGGTGGCGGAGGGGGTCGACATCGTCCAGTTCGACTAACCGGCCTTCAACGTGTACATGGACGACGTGGCCGTCTGGGGACTCGAGGCCCTGCAGCGGGCAGCCGCCGGGCTCACGTGCCGCACGGCGGTTCACATCTGCTACGGCTACGGGATCAAGGCCAACGTCGACTGGAAGCAGACCCTTGGCCAGGAGTGGCGCCAGTACGAGCGGACGTTTCCCCTCCTGGCGAGGAGCGCCATCGATCAGATCTCCCTGGAGTGCGCCGGCTCGCGCGTGCCGCCCTCGCTGCTCGGCCTGCTCGCCGGCAAGGACGTGCTGGTCGGCGTGATCGACGTGGCGACCCTCGACGTCGAGAGCCCCGAGCAGGTCGCCGCCACCATTCGAGAAGCCCTGGGCTTCGTGCAGCCCGACCGCCTGTTTCCCTGCACCAACTGCGGCATGGTGCCGCTGCCGCGCGAGGTGGCGCGAGCCAAGCTGGGCGCCCTCGGCGAGGGCGCCCGACTCGCCCGTCGCGATCTCGAACGCACGGTCCACCAACCCTGACCAGGAGCCTTCATGCACGAGGTCTACGCGCTCAAGCACGGTGACCGGGAATCCACATCGCGTGAGTGACGAGCCCGTCTGATGAACGACGATCCACGCGACATCGACGAGCAGTGGTGGTCCCGGGAGGGAACCAGGGTGCCTCTGGGCGCGCCCTTCCGTCCCGGCCTCGATCCGCTCCCCGAGTATCAGGAAGCGTGGGCGGTGGTCAAGGATCGCTGGGGGCGTCCCGCGCATGGCGATCCGCGCGACGCGCTCCGACGCGTGATCAGCCGGGTGCCGCGCCTCGGACCCAACGACGCGCTGGGCTACGTCCTCTACGCGGGGCTGACCTACAACACGGTCTTCGCGGCCCGCGGCGTGCCGATCTCCGTCTTCGATCTCCACGACGGAGACCTGCACGTACCGGGCAGTGGGGCCGTGGTGCTGGTGTCGGCCCTCGGTGCCGAGACGGCGCGGCAGGGCCGACTCCACGTGGGTGAGCTGCGCGTCGTCTATCCGGGGGTCTCCGACCTGCTGTCGCCGCGCGCCGGTGACGATCCGATGCACGCCGACTTCAAGATTCAGGGGTACGAGACACCAGACGGCACGTTCGCCCAGTTCGTGCGCGTGCAGGCGCCCGCCTTGCTCGCGCATTCGACGCGCCTGACCCTGGCCGAGGGCGCCTCGTTCATGCTCGACCTGGAAACGGTGTTCAAGGCGCTCTACGACGTCGCGGCCCTCCAGCCCGGCGAGCGCGTCTTCGTCGAAGGCGCGGCGGGCGGCACCGGGCTCTATGCGGTGGCCTGCGCCGTGCTCCGCGGCGCCCGGGTGACCGGGCTCGTCTCCACCGAGGCCAAGGGCGCCCTCGTTCGCGCCCGGGGGGCCGCCGCCTTCGTGAATCGCACGCGGCCGGAGCTGGATGGCCTCCTCACGATGGTGCCGCGGGATCCTGCGGCGTGGGCAGGGTGGGGGGCCCGGGGGGAGCCCCTGCCGGCGCTCGTGCGCGAGTCCAACGCCGGAACCCTCGTCGACGTGGTCGTCTCGTCGGTGGGACGCGATCTGTTCGGTCGCATGATCGACCTGCTGGGGCCGGGCGGCCGCCTCGTTTTCTATGGGGCCACCACCGGCTACACGCTCGCCTTCCTGGGCAAGCCGGGAGGCAGCTCAGCGCGCGAGATGTACCACCGCGCCGATCTGCGCCCTCACGAGGGTGTGGTGGTCCATCGAACTGACCTCGTCGACCCGGTTGGCGACGAGGCGATCGAAGTGGCCCTCGCCAGCGGCGCGCGCGTGGTCGCGATCACGAGCACCGACGCCCAGGCGGTCGCGCTCCCGGGCCGCTTCGCTCTGCGGGGGGTGGTCAGTCTGGAAGCGCTCGCCCGCGACGCGGGCTTGCGCTGGCCCGACACGATGCCCGACTACGACCAGGATCCCGAGGGGTATCGCGCGTACCAGGACTCCACGTTGAAGCCGCTCGGCCAGGCGATCGGTCGGCTGCTGGCCACGTCCGACAATCCGCGCGGCAATCCGGACCTGGTCGTGGAGAGGCCAGGGCAGGACACCCTCGGCATCAGCACGTTCATCGTGCGCCCCCATGGCGGTCGCATCGTGTACCTGGAGGCGAGTGCGGGCCGACGCTTCTCGTTTTACGCGCCGAACGTGTGGATGCACCAGAAGCGCATCTTGTTCCCGACCTTTGCCATCCTGGGCAGCCACCTCTCGAATGCCCACCAGGCGGCCCAAATCGTCCAGCTCCTCGACGGCGGGGCCCTCAGGGTGCATGCCCCCGCCATTCACGCCTGGGATGAGATGGCCGAGGCGAACCAGGCTATCTCGGAGAATCGCCACGCGGGAACGCTCGCCGTCCGCGTGGGCGCCACCGCCGCTCTCGACGGCGCGCGTTCGGTGCGGGCGGTGTACGAGGCCTGGGGCTCTCGCTTCATCGATGCGTCCACGGTGCGCGTGCGGATTGACCCCGTGCGGCCGGGCTTCCCCGATCTGGTGGCGCTGGTGACCATCGACTCGCCGCCCGCCAACGCACTGGGAGGCGCCACCTTCGATGAGCTCGAGCGGGCCCTGGAGGCGCTGGAAGCGGAAGCGGCCCTCCGGGCGGTCGTCGTGACCGGCGGCGGGGCGATGTTCGTGGCCGGGGCCGACATTCGGCAGCTGCGCGCGTTCGGGGCCGCGGCGGACGTGGAGGCGTTTGCCCAGCGTGCCCAGCGACTGTTGCTGCGGATCGCGCGCGCGAAGGCGCCGTTCATCGCGGCGGTGGACGGCTACGCACTGGGCGGGGGCAACGAGCTCCAGATGGCGTGCGCGTATCGGGTGGCCTCCGCGCGCGCGGAACTGGGGCAGCCCGAGATCAACCTGCACGTCATTCCTGGGTTCGGCGGGACCCAGATGCTCCCGCGCCTGGCCATCCGCAAGGCGCGGGAGGGCCGCGGGCAAATGTTTACCTTGCTCACCGCAGCGCTGACCGTTCTGCTTGACGGACGGCGCCGCTCGGCGGCGGCCGCCCACCAGCTGGGGATCGTCGACGTCCTGGCGCCGGCCGACGCGCTTTCGTACGCGCTCGGGCTCGCGCGCCGCCTCGCCCGGGGCGAGTTCGAAGGCCGGCTCGGCTCACCGCTCACCGAGCGCGAGACGGTCGCCTTCCCCAACGTCGAGCGTGATCCCGACCTCCAACGGATCCTGGCCCACCACGCGCGCATCCCACGCGCGGCGGCCGCCCACGCCATCATCGACGTCGTGCGGCTCGGCCTTACCAAAGGACTCGAGGTCGGCCTGGCCGAGGAAGCGCGCGCGTTCGGCCACCTCGTAGCCTCGCCCGACGGCCGCGCGGGCCTCGATCGCTTCCTGGCCCGTCGCTCGCTTCCCCTACCGCTCCGGCGCTGACTCAGGCTCGACCGTCACGCCGTACCACTCGCGGGCCGTTTCGATCGAGAGGTAGCCAAGGGCCACGTCGCGGGCGATCAGCGCGGGATCGCGCTCACGCGGGTCGCCGTAACCTCCGGAACCGGAGACGCGGAAACTGACGAGGTCCCCCCGCTCCAGGGGATAGATCCCCTTCGAGTGCAGGACCTGTTCCTGGGGGGTGTCGGGATTGAGGATGGTGGCTCCGAGGGCGGCGGAGTGGCCCCCGAAGAGGCCGGGTGGGGGGAAACGGTGGCGGTCGGAGAGGTTGGAGACCTGCCCCTGCTCGCCGAGGAAGCGGATGTCCTTGCGGAGGCCCGCGCTGCCGCGGAACTTCCCGGCGCCCGAGGTGTCGCGCATCAGCTCCAGCCGCTCCACCAGGATCGGATAGTTGCTCTCGTTCACTTCGACCGGGATGTTCTCGAGGTTGAACGACCCACACACGGCTTCGGCTCCGTCCTTGTGGGGACGGGCTCCCATGCCGCCGACGATGATGTCGTAGTAGACGAAGCGGCGTCCGCGAGCGGGATCGACGCCCGCGAAGATGGGGTTCGCCCAGTGGGAGGAGGCGGCGATGACCCGGTCGGGCACGGCCTGGGCGAGCGCCTGCAGGATGACGTCGACGATGCGCTGCTGCATGACGGCCCGCGCGCCGGCCGCGGCCGGGGGTCGGGCGTTGAAGAGCGAGCCCTCGGGAGCCCGCGCCCGGATGGGGCGCATGGTGCCCGCGTTCTGGGGAATCGTGTGCTGGACGAGGGCCGACTTCACGGTGTGCCACGTGTAGGCGAGGGTGTAGTTGAAGGCGCTGTTCATCCCCGAGCGTGTCTGCGGGCTCGACCCCGTGAAGTCGACGGTGATCTCGTCGGCCTCCACCACCACCGTCACGAACACCCGGAGAGGATCCGTGTGGCGCCCGCAGTCGTCGTAGAAATCCTCTGCCTGATAGCGTCCCGGACGCACCGTCCGGATCGCCGCCCGCATCTGCCGCTCGGAGTGGGCGAGGATCTCGTCCCAGGCAGCGAGAACGGTGTCGGAGCCGTAGCGATCGAACAGCTCGAGCAGGCGTCGCTCGCCCACCCGTCCCGAGTTGCGCATGGCCTTCAAGTCACCCTCGACGATGTCGGGCATGCGCACGTTGCCCGAGATCAGGCGCATGACTTCCCGGTTGACCTCACCCGCCCGCCACAGCTTGCAAGGCAGGACCCGGATGCCCTCCTGGTAGAACTCCGTCACGCCCTCGACGGCCTGGGAGCCGGCCGCGGCGCCTCCCACGTCCACCTGGTGCGCGCAGTTCACGACAAAGCCAACAAGCCGGCCGCCATGAAACACCGGGGTCGTGAGGAAGAAATCGGGAAGATGCCCCGAGCCCATGTAGAGGTCATTGAGCACGATGGCGTCCCCCGGGCACAGGGTGGAGGCCGGATATTCGGCGAGCACGTGCTGGACCAGGGACGGCATCGACCCGAGGTGGCCCGGGCTGAAGTCACCCTGGGCGATCATCTGACCGCGCGCGTCGAAGAGGGCGACCGAGAAATCGCGCCCTTCGCGGACGGCCTGCGAGTACGCCGTCTTGCGCAACGCCGTGCCCGCTTCCTCGGCGACCGACGCCAGAGCCGCGCCTACCACCGCCTGGGTGATCGAATCGACGGCGTCCATGCTGTTACCCCTCCGGCCTGGCGATGTCCACCAGGAGATTGCGGTACTCGTCCACACGCGCGCGGTCGCCTGGCAGGAGCACGACGGTCGTCTCACGTTCCTCGATGATGGCGGGTCCCCTCAGGGTGGCGCCGTCGTCGAGCGCGTAGCGATCGTAGACGGGGCACTCGATGAGGCCACCGCCCTCGGGGAAGTACGCGCGGCGCTGGCCCTTGCGCGCCTCGCCCGGCGCCGTCTGCTGCCGTGCGCGACTGATCACATCCCTGGTCGGCGAGGGCGCGGTCATCTCGAGCTTCCAGGTTGTCGCCTCCAGGGCGGCCCCGGGGGGCTCGGCATAGCCGTAGTGAGCTGCGTAGACCTCGGCGTGCGCGTGCCTGATCGCTTCGAGCGAGGCGGCAGAGAGGTGCCCCGGAGGAATGCTCACATCCAGCTCGTGTCCCTGACCCGCGTAGCGGATCTCGGCCGTGCGGCGCACGAGCCACTCGCCGGGGACCCCGGTCTCGCGGAGCTGCGCGCCGCCCTCGCGCTCCATCTCGGTGAACAGCGCGTTGATCCGGTCCCATGGCGCCTCGTCGAGCGAGACGACCAGGGTGCGGGCGAGATCGAAGCGAGGGGCGGCGATCAGCAATCCTAGCGCGGAGGCGACGCCCGCCGCGAAGGGGATGATCAGCCGGCCGATACCGAGGTTTCGGGCGAGCCGCGCACCGTGGACGGGGCCGGCGCCGCCAAAGGTCACACAGGCCAGCCGGCGTGGATCCTTCCCCCGGCCGATAGAGACGACGCGGATGGCGCCCTCCATGTTGAGGGTGACCAGCTGATGGATACCCCAGGCGGCCTCCAGCAGACCGACGCCCAGCGGTTTGGCCACTCGCGTCTCGACGGCAGTGCGCGCGGCATCAGGGTCCAGGCGACTTGCGCCCCCGAGAAAGTATCCGGGGTCGAGAAAGCCAAGCAGGAGATTGGCGTCGGTCACCGTCGGCTCGCGGCCGCCCCGGGCATAGCAGGCCGGCCCCGGGTCCGAGCCTGCGCTATCCGGCCCCACGCGCAACAACCCGCGCTCGATGCGCGCGATGCTTCCGCCCCCGGCCCCGATCTCCACAAGGTCGACGCTGGGAACGTTGACCGGCAACCCGCTACCGTGACGCATGCCGATCAGGTCAATTTCGAGTTTGTCGGCGCGGGCGGGCCGACCGGCCTCGATGAGAGCCGCCTTGGCGGTGGTGCCTCCCATGTCGAAGGCGATGAGATCCTCGTGGCCGGTGAGGGCGCCGATATGGGCAGCCAGGATCGCTCCCGCCGCCGGCCCCGAATCGAGTGAGCGCACGGGGAAACGCGCGGTCATCTCCGCCGTGGCGATACCGCCATTGTTCTGCATCAGGTAGAGCGGCCGGCGGCATCCGCGCGCCCGGAGTCCGCTCCCGACCGCCTCGAGGTAGGCGCGGAAGGCTGGCATGATGTAGGCGTTCACCACGGCTGTGTTGGTGCGCTCGTACTCGCGGTACTGCGGACAAAGGGTCGCGGAGAGGGTCACCGGCACGCCCGGGAGTAGCAGAGCGGCCAGGGTGGCCACGGACTCTTCGTGCTCCGGGTTGGCATACGAGTGAAGAAAAGCGGCGGCCAAGGACTCGACGCCGCCTGCGAGGCACGCCTCGAGAGCCGTCTCAAGCGAGGCCTGATCGAGCGGGCGGTGGACGCTGCCGTCGGCGAGGACGCGCTCGTCGACCTCGACGATCTGGTTGCGCGCGATGAGGGGCGGGTGCTTGTCGACGAAGAGATCATTGATGTTGTAGCGGAGCTGACGCTGGATCTCGAGCACGTCGCGAAAGCCGCGGGTGGTGACCAGAAAAGTCCGGGCCCCCTTGCGCTCGATGACCAGGTTGGCCCCGAGCGTGGTGCCGTGCACGACCTGCTCGAGATCGCGTGGCTCCGCGTCCGCCGTGGCGAACAGGTCGACCAGACCCTGGTACACCGCCTCAGCAGGGTCGTGCGGCGTGGTGAGCCGCTTGCCCACGATCACCGCGCCGGTCGCCACGTTCTGCAGGACGAAGTCGGTGAAGGTGCCGCCGATGTCGAAACCGAGCCGCCAGCCCATGCCCGGGCGCATGGTAGCAGATGGGGCGTCGGACGAGTCCCTGTTGCCTGGCGGGAAGGCCGTCGTCTATCCTCGGTTCATGAGCACTTCGGACGGAACGCGAGGACGCGCGGTGGTGGTGCAGCCCGATGAAGGTCCGTCGTACTGGCAACCCCTTCCCGCCAACGGCCACGCCGACCCCAAGCTCTATCCTGACATCACGAGCTTCGCGGGGCTGGCCATGGGGTTTCAGACGATCGCCCCTGGCGGGCGAGTCCGGGAGCACTCGCACGCCGATCAGGTGGAGCTTCAGATCTGCTTCCGGGGTTGCGGTCGGGTCATGGTCGACGGGACCAGCCATGACCTCGTGCCGGGTACCGCGTGCTTTCTCGGGTACGACGTCAAGCACGAGATCCTCAACGACGGGCCCGAGGACTTGGTGATGATGTGGGTCATCACGCCGCCTGGACTGGAGCACTTTTTTCGGGCCATCGGCCGCCCGCGGGCGTGCGGTGAAGCGAGCCCCGCCCCCTTTGCCCGGCCTGCCGACGTGGTGGCCATCGAACGCTCCTCGGGGATGAACGATACGTGATGGTCACGGCGACGCTCGGCCACGGAGCATTCCCGCGCGCTGGCTAGTCGACGGCTACAACGTCATCCGCAGCGACCCTGACCTGCACGCCCGGGAGGGCGAAAGTCTGGAAGCGGGGCGCACGGCGCTGCACCGTCTCCTCGTCGCGGTAGCCCAGCGCCTGGGGGACGAGTTTATCCTCGTCTTCGACGGCGCCCGTCCCCGCGCCGACGAGGAGACGGAGGGACAGGTGCGATTTATCTTTTCGCGACCCCCGGAAACCGCCGACGACGTGGTCATGCGGCTGGCCGCCCAGTGGCGCGAGGGCGCGATTGTGGTCAGCTCCGACCGCACCATCCGTCAGGCGGCGAGTCGGGGCGGTTCGCCCGTGCTGACCGTGGCCGAGTTCCTGTCGGGCCTGCACGCGGAGGTGGACGACGTCGGCGAGGACGATGACGACGCCGGGCCGCGCGACAAACGCGGCAATCCCCGCCGGCTATCCCGTGAAGAACGCGCCGCCCGACGAGCCCTGCGTCGCCTGCGCGGTTAGCGCCGTGTTAGGACGCGCACGGTCAGCTCACCGCCAGGCCGCCGTGAGGGCCCCCTGGCCATCCCGCCACGAGGGAGCCCAGACCAGGGCGACGAGCCGCACGGCGATGTTCTGCTTGGTCGGTTTGATGGCGATCGTCTCCAGGTCGGCGCTCAGGGGATCGGGACCAAGGCCGATCTTGTCGACCTCCGCGGTGAGCTGGCTCTCGAGGTCGGCCTTCTGCTGGCGCACCGCCTCGAGATTCACCTGCGCGTGACCAATGTCCTGCCGCTCCTTCATCACCCGGCCGGCGCCGCGGACGGTGGTAGTCGCCCGACCCACGGTGGATGCCGAGACGGCTTTGCGTCCCAGGACGGCCCCGATGATTGTCGCGGCCAGGGAGATGCCAGCCTGAACCTGCGATTGGGTGGCCTGTTCGGACTCGCGCGCGAGCGCCTGCTCGGCCCGACGCACCCTGTTGTCAAGGGCGGCGATCCGCGCGGCGTACTTCGCGCGCAGTCGCTCCACGGCGAGGTCCCGCTGCTCACGGACCGCCTGTTGCAAGCGCGCCCGGAAATCGCGCTCGAGCTCGCCAGCGCGCGAGACTTCCTTGCCGAGCTTGTAGAGCTCCACCTTCTGGCTCCTGAACAGCCACGTCGCGAGCTCACGGCCCCACCCCTGATAGCTCTTGGGCTTGGCGCCGGGCACCGGCAGTTCCGCGAACTGCGCCGGCTCCACGGGCGTCGCCTCGAGGTCGGCGGGGGCCATGCTCACCGATTCGCCCCGCTCCCAGTCGACGGCGATCGCGTCACCGGTGATCGGAACGAGCAGGGATAACTCTTCCGTGCTGTCGACGCCCCGCTTGGCGTCGGCCACGCGAACGCTGGCCACACCGAGGAGCATCGGTTCGTAGACGAGCTCGGCGTCAGGCGGACGCTCGCCGCGCAGGGGGATGAAATGCTGAGGGATCTCTGTCGGCAGGACGAGGCGTGCGCTCGGGGCAAGGGCGCCCCGCCGAGCGGGATCCGCAGGACTCCGCGCCCCACCGGAGGCGAGGCCCGGACTCGCGGCCGGTATCGGCGCGCTCGGGGCGGCGCGCTTTCGTGGATCCATCAGACGCTTGATCTGCTCGCGGGTGAGGGGGCCACGCAGGTAGGACATGACCCAGCGCGTCTCGAAGACCTCGGGGGCGTCCTCGTGCACGTTGTGCATGAGAAAGATACGCGTGCCGAGGCCGGAGAGCATGCGATCCATCGTGTCGCGATCGAAGCGCTGGCCGGCGCCGGTCACCGCCCCCTCGAGGCCTTCCAGCACGCGCGCCTTGTCGCGCTCGGTCTGGAGTCGACCAAGGAACCAGGTACCCGCGTTGGCCAGGCCCTTGTAGTCGAGGTCCACCGGATTCTGGGTGGCCAGCACCACCCCGAGCCCGAAGGCGCGCGCTTGCTTGAGCAAGGTCAGCAGCGGCTGCTTGGAGGGCGGGTTGGCCACCGGGGGAAAGAAACCGAAGATCTCGTCCATGTAGAGAATGGCGCGCAGGCTGGTAGTCCCCGATTGCCGGCGCATCCAGCCGGTCACCTGATTAAGGAGGAGCGTCACGAAGAACATCCGCTCCTCGTCGCTCAGGTGGGCGATGGAGAGGACTGACAGCCTCGGCTTGCCCTGCGGCGTGTACAGCAGGGCGGCGGTGTCGAGCGGGTCACCCTCCATCCAGGCCGCGAATCCCGGCGAGGCCAGCAGGTTGTTGAGGGCCATGGCCAGCGCGAAGCGCTCGGAAGCGGCGAAGAACGCCTCGAGCTCGAGCACGCCGACGCGCGTCACGGGCGGCTTCTGGATGAGATGGATGAGGCCGGCCAGGTCGAGATCGCGGCCCTCCCGCCAGGCGCCGTCGAGGATCGTCGAGATGAGAATGTGCTCGCGGCTCTGGATGGGATCCGCTCCGATGCCGAGCAGTCCGAGCAGGCCGGTGGCGGTGACCCCGACCTGCTCGCGCAGGGCCTCGGCATCTTCCCGGATCGCGGGCGGCGGCGCCGCGAACGACTTCAGAATCGACAGGGGCAGGCCGGCGTTGCTCCCCGGCGTGTAGATGGCAAGGTCGACGCTCTCGCGCAGGCGGCGGATGCGGGCTCCGTCCTGGCCCCATGCGGCCAGGCCCCTCTGCCACCGCTCGGCCTGCTGCCGCGCGTATTCGTCGCCCGACACGCCCTGGACCCGGGCGTCGTCCTCGTTGATCCACGGCCGGAAGTCCTCGGCGCGCAGGTCGGGGAAGGTGAGGAGCAGGTTGCCGAGGTCGCCCTTGGGGTCGATGATGATAGCCGGGATGTGGTCGAGGGCGGCTTCTTCCAAGAGGGCCAGGCAAAGCCCCGTCTTGCCGCTGCCGGTCATGCCCACGCAAACGGCGTGGGTGACGAGGTCCTTGGACTCGTAGAGCACGAGCCCGTCCTTGGGTTTCCTGGCCGCCACGTCGTACGGGCGCCCGAGGTAGAAGACCCCCAGCTTCTCGAACTCGGTCACGGCCGGAACTCCGGGAGGACGTGGCGGGCGATCAATTCGATCACGTCGAAATCCTCCTGATCGAGAAGTTGCAGCATCAGACGCTGGATGCCCAGCTCCTCCCATCGCTTGAGATCCTTCACCACGCGCTCGAGGGAGCCGTAGAGGAACCCGGCCGCCCGCCAGCCCGCCTCGTCACCGGGGAGGCGAGGAAAGAGGGCGCACGCCTTGCGCCTGCGGATCAGGACGTCGGCCGCCGACTGTCCCACGATGATGGGAATCATCAGCGAACGCCGCAGGGCACTCGCATCGCGGCCGGCCTGTCGCCCGTAGTCCTCGAGGAGGTTCCGCTTGACCGCGAACTCGTCGAAGGTGACCCGCGTGACGTTCCACTCGTCCGCGTACTGGGCGATGATTCGCAAGACCCGCTTCTCCCCGCGTCCCCCGATGATGAGCGGCACCTTCCCCCCCGGCGGGAGCGGGTAGCTCTCGGCGGCCGTCAGTGGATAGTAGGGCTGGTCCAGGGTCACCGGCCGGCCTTCCCACAGGGCCAGGATCGCGCGAGCCCCGCATTCGAGCCGATCGAGCCGCTCCTTGACGGACGGGAAAGGGATTCCAAACATCGCGTGCTCCCCCTCGTGCCAGCCGGCGCCGATCCCCAGATCGAAGCGCCCACCGGAGAGATCGGCGATGGCGGCCGCCCGCTTGGCGAGCACGACCGGCTGGTAGAAGGTGAGGGGCGAGACGCAGGGGCCGAAGCGGATGCGTGAGGTGCCGGTGGCCAGCCAGGTGAGGGAGGCCCACGTCTCGAGCGAGGGGCGCTTCGACTCGCCGAACACGCCCGTCAGATGGTCCGAGCGGAACAGGGCGTCGTAGCCGGCGTCCTCCACCGTGCGGGCGAGCCGCTGCCACCGCGGCCACGTGAGCCCCTCCTGTCCCTCGATCATGATGCCGAAGCTGAGCGCCATCTCTCCTCCTGCGGGAACACGGCGCGACGATTGCGCCGCCGTGGCCACGCCCTTATCATAATTCCGTCGGGGGGACCCATGGGCATCAAGCACGATTTCTCGCTGGACGCCAAGTACCGCCAGCTCGAAGGCCAGATCTTTCTGTCGGGCATTCAAGCCCTCGTACGATTGCCGCTCGACCAGTATCGCGCCGACACGCGACGGGGTCTCAACACGGCCACCATGATCTCGGGCTATCGGGGCTCGCCCCTGGGCGGCCTCGACCTCACTCTCGAGCGCAACCCGGATCTCCTGCGCGAGCACAACGTCACGTTTGTCTCGGGCGTCAACGAAGATCTCGGGGCGACCGTGGTCTTCGGCAGCCAGCTCGCCAATCTGTTTCCCAAGCCCAAGTACGACGGTGTGCTCGGGATGTGGTACGGCAAGGGGCCGGGCGTGGACCGTACGGGCGACATCTTCAAGCATGCCAACTACGCCGGCGTCGGCAGGAACGGCGGTGTACTCGCCCTCGGCGGAGACGATCCCTTCTCGAAGTCGTCCACCTTGCCGACCCACTCCGAAGTGGCCTTCTCCGACGCCTTCTTTCCCGTGCTGTTCCCGGGGAACGTTCAGGAGATTCTCGATCTCGGTCGGCTCGGCTTCGAGCTGTCACGCTACTCCGGCCTCTGGGTCGGCTTCAAGATCGTCACCAACGTGGCCGACGAGATCGGCACCGCGCTGGTCGGGCCCACCCGCATCACCATCCAGGACCCCGGCTTTCTGTACGAGGGTCACCCGTGGCACCCGACCCAGAACCCGACGTTGCTGCCACCGTTCTCTCTCGACATAGAACGCGAGATCCACTACGGACGACTGGAGGCGGCCAAGGCGTTCGCGGCCGCCAACGGGCTCAACACGATCACTGTTCCTACCCCCAAGGCCTGGCTCGGGATCGCCGCCCCTGGCAAGACCTACTACGATCTGCGCGAGGCCTTCCTCGAGCTTGGCCTCGACGATGCCGCCCTCCAGCGCTACGGCATCCGTCTCCTGCGTATCGGCATGCTCTTCCCGATGGAGCCGGGCATCGTGCGCGAGTTCGCCCGGGGTCTCGAGGAGATCCTCGTCATCGAGGAAAAGCGGGCCTTCGTCGAGATGTTCATCCGCGACGTTCTGTACAACCTCAGCGAGCGGCCCCTGGTCATCGGCAAGCGTGACCTTGCCGACCGACCGTTGGTGCCCGCCAACGGCGAGCTGGATGCCGACCGCATCGCCCTCATCGTGGCCTCCCGTCTCGAACGCAAGCTCTCGCTCGGTTCCGTCACGGCGCGTGTCGCCCTGCTGGAAGCCCTGCGCGAGCGCCCGGCGCCGGTCACCATCGCGCGGCCGGCGTTCTTCTGCTCGGGCTGTCCGCACAATCGCTCGACGGTCGTCCCCGACGGCTCCATGGCCAGTGCCGGGATCGGCTGTCACGGCATGGTGCTGGCCTTGCCCGAGCGGAGGACCCTCGGCGTCACCCACATGGGCGGGGAGGGCGCGCAGTGGGTGGGCATGGCCCCCTTTACCGAGACGCCGCACATGTTCCAGAACCTCGGGGATGGGACCTTCTTCCATTCGGGTTCGCTGGCCATCCGCCAGGCGGTGGCGGCGGGCACCCACATCACCTACAAGATCCTCTACAACTCTGCGGTGGCCATGACTGGCGGCCAGGATGCGGCCGGCGCCATGCCGGTGCCGGAGCTGACCCGCGCCCTGGAAGCGGAGGGTGTCAAGAAGATCTTGGTGGTGACGGACGAGCCCGAGAAGTACCCGAGCGACACGGCGTGGGCCAAAAGTGTCGAGGTCTGGCACCGCGACCGTCTGGACGAGGCGCAGCGCGTATTGCGCGACGTGGCCGGGGTGACCGCCCTCGTCTACGATCAGCGATGCGCGGCCGAGAAGCGCCGGCTGCGCAAGCGCGGCAAGCTGCCCGACCCCGCCCAGCGCGTCTACATCAACGAGGCGGTGTGCGAGGGGTGTGGTGATTGTGGGGTGAAGAGCAACTGTCTGTCGGTGCATCCGGTGGAGACGGAGTTCGGGCGCAAGACGCAGATCCACCAGTCGTCGTGCAACAAGGACTACTCGTGCCTGCGCGGAGATTGTCCGGCGTTCCTCACGGTGGTCCCCCTCGGCGAGCCCACCAAGAAGGAGCGCACGCTCTACAAGGTGGAGCGTACCCTCCCGGTCCCGACTCTCCGGGTGCCCGAGCAGTCGAATATCTACATGATGGGCATCGGCGGCACGGGTGTGGTGACGGTGAACCAGATCCTGGGCACGGCCGCCCTCCTCGAGGGCATGCACGTGCGGGGACTCGACCAGACGGGGCTCAGCCAGAAAGGGGGGCCGGTCGTCTCCCACCTGAAGATCGGCCATGAGCCGCATGAGGTCTCCAACAAGGTGGCGGCTGGCGAGGCCGACTGCTACCTCGGCTTCGACATCCTGGTGGCGACCTCCGCCGTGAACCTCGATCACGCGCGCCCGGACCGGACCATCGCGATCGTGTCCACCAGCCAGGTGCCGACCGGGGCCATGGTCACCCACACCGATGTGCACTTTCCGGAGACCAACGGTCTCTTGCAATCGATCAACCGGTTGACGCGCAAGGACGAGAATGTCTATCTCGACGCGCTGGGGCTGGCCGAGCAGCTCTTCGGTGACCACATGGCGGCCAACCTGATCGTGCTCGGGGCTGCCTACCAGGCGGGAGCTATCGCCGTCAGCGCCGAGGCCATCGAAGAGGCGATCGTGCTCAACGGCGTCTCGGTGACCATGAACACCCATGCCTTCCGGGTGGGACGCCTGGCCGTACTGGAGCCGGCCGCCCTCGAGCGTGAGCGAAAGCCGCGGCTGGGAGCGGCAGCGATCGCCCCCGCCTTGAGTCCCGAGGCGAACACGCTCGTGGAGACGGTGGGGGCGATGGGAGAGCTGAAGCGGTTGCTGACGATCCGGGTCCCGGAGCTGATCGCCTACCAGAGCGTGGCCTACGCGCGGGAGTACACGGACTTCGTGACGCGGGCGCTGGCCGCGGAGCCGAGCGGGCAGACGGCCTTCAGCGAAGGCGTCGCCCGTCACCTCTTCAAGCTGATGGCCTACAAGGACGAGTACGAGGTGGCGCGCCTGCACCTGGCGAGCTCGCTCCCCGCCCAGCTCGCCGCCGAGTACCCCGGGGGGGCGACCATGCACTATCATTTGCACCCCCCGATCCTGCGCGCCCTTGGCTGGCAGAAGAAGATCAAGCTCGGCGCCTGGTTCAATGGGGCCTTTCGCCTGCTGGCGCGGATGAAGGGCCTGCGCGGCACCGTCCTCGATCCGTTCGGGCGAGCCGAGGTGCGTCGGGTGGAGCGGGCCCTCATCGTCGAGTACCGCGCCCTGCTCGAGAAGGTGATGCCCGGCCTGGCCTCCGAGAGCTACGAGCGTGCGGTCCGACTGGCCAACCTGCCCGATCTGATTCGCGGCTACGAAGAGGTCAAGCTCGAGAACGTCCGGCGCTTCCGTGACGAGGTGCGCGCCCTTGGCTTCTGAAGCCGTCGTCGAGACGGCACGGCATCGGGGAGCGTTTTTCCGCGTCCTCCAGCAGACGGCGCGCAGCCAGACGGCGGTGATGACCATTGCGCCAGGCTCGGATGGCGGACCCGAAGAGGAGCACGACGGCGATCAGATCATCTACGTCGTCGAGGGCGAGGCGATCGTCCGCGTGGCCGGAGCGGAGCAGCGGGCCGGCCCCGGGGCCCTCATCATGATTCCCGCCCACACCCGCCACCACGTGTGCAACCCCGGGCGGACCCCGCTCTTCTTCGTCACCGTGTACGCCCCGCCCGCCTACTGATCGGTCGCGGGAGCGCCGGCCCGGCGCGCGTCGGCCCCTTGATGCTTGACCGACCTGACTCCTTACCTTATAGTAAGGAATACATAATCCTGTAAGGTTGGGGCTCCGGCAATGCCGAGGGCGACGCTCACCAGCAAGGGCCAGCTCACCCTGCCCAAAGCCATCCGGGACCTCCTGCGGCTGACCGCGGGCGACCGCGTCGATTTCGTGATCAGCGAGGACGGCACGGTCGTGCTGCGTCCCGCCACGCTGGATGTCCGCGAGTTGCGAGGGCTCCTGCATCGCAAGGGGATCAAGCCCCTCTCCGTCCAGGCGATGAAGGCCATCGTCCGGCGGCGCGCGGCAGGGCAGGGTTGATCGGGCTCGACACCAACATCCTCGTCCGGTATCTCGTTCGAGACGATTCTGCTCAGGCCGCTCGGGCCGACCGAGAGCTCGAACGCCCCAACGCGCGTTTCCTGATCGACGGCATCGTGCTGTGCGAGCTCGTCTGGGTGCTCGAAACCGGATACGGATTCTCCCGTCCCGAGATCGCCTCCGTCCTCGAGCGAATCCTCGCCACGGCGCAGTTCGAGGTCGAAGCGAAGGACGTCACCGTGATTGCCCTTCATGACTTCCGCCGATCCGCGGCTGATTTCGCCGACTGCCTGATCGGTCGACGCAACCGCGCGGCGGGAGTCTCAGAGACGCTAACCTTCGACCGGGGCCTCGCCAGGCTCGCGGGCTTTCGCGTCCTCTGATCAGTCGTCCCCGGCGCGGGTGCGGAGGCGCTTGATCTCGCCGTGGCGTTTCTTCTCGGCGATCCGCCGCTCCTCGGCCGCCCGGCTGGGCGCGGTGGGGCGTCGCCGCCGCGGACGTTTGAGGGCAGCCTGCACGAGGCCGCGGACCTTGTCGCGGGCGTCCTCGAGGTTGCGGGCCTGCGTGCGGGTGGCCTGGCTCGTCACCACCAGACGGCCGCGCGCGTCCAGCCGCCGGCGGGCCAGCACGCGCAGCCGGGTCTGCTGATCCGGCGCCAGTCCCTCGATGGCGTCCAAATCGACCTCGAGGAGTACCTTGGTGGCCACCCGGTTAACGTTCTGCCCGCCCGGACCGGACGCGCGCACGGCGCGCATGCTGAGCGCGTGGCCGGGGACGCGGACGGTGTCGGTCACGATGATGGGCTCACTCATGGCCACATTGTAGCGCCCGCCCGCCGGCTCCATAATCGAGGCGTATGAACGTCGCCCTTCGCCGCGCGCTGACCGCGGTTGCGCGCGGGCACGCCCACGCCGATCTCTATCTGCGCGGCGGTACGCTGCTCAATGTCTATACGGGCGAGCTCTATCCCGCCAACGTGGCCACGCGGGGTGAGCGCATCGCCTACGTCGGGCTGCGCGACGAGATGGTCGGTCCTCACACGACTGTGGTCGAGGTGCGGGGCCGCATCCTGGTGCCGGGATACATCGATCCCCACGTGCATCCTACTCATCTGCTCACGCCCTCTGCCTTCGCGCGTCACCTCCTGCCGCTCGGCACCACCACCCTCTTCGCCGACACCTTGCAGATCTGGGAGCTCGGCGGCCTGCGCGCCTTCCGGGCGGTGGCGGCCACCCTCGCCCGCTCACCGCTCAAGTTCTACTGGATGATCCGCGTCCACGCGCAGTCGCGCACCATCGACGAGGCCCGCCGGTTCGCCGTGCGCGATCTTGGGCGCGCCCTGGCCCATCCCTGGGTGGTGGCGGCCGGGGAAGTGACGCGCTGGCCGGACGTCCACGACGGCGCGCCCTATCTGCTGGCGCGCCTGGCTCTCGCCGAACGGCGCCGCCGGCGCGTGGAGGGGCATACCGCGGGCGCCTCTCCCGAGCGGATGGCGGCCATTGCCGCGGGCGGATTCACCTCGGATCACGAGCCTATCACCGCGCGTGAGGTGCTCGAGCGGGCGCGCCAGGGCATCGCCGTCATGCTACGGGAGTCGTCCCTGCGTCCAGATCTGCGCGGGCTTCTGGACGCGCTCAAGGAGGCGCCCGGCCTCACCTCCCGGCTGATGCTGACCGCAGACGGCTCCATGCCGGCCTTCATTCGCGACCACGGCTTCGTGGATCACCTGATCCGCGTGGCCCTCGAGCGTGGGGTGCCGCCCATCGACGCCTATCGCATGGCGACCTTGAATCCGGCCACCTATTTCGGTCTGGACGGGGATCTCGGGGGGATTGCCCCGGGCCGCTACGCGGACGTGGTCATCCTCAACGATCTGAGCGAACCGCGCCCGGAGACGGTGATCGCCCGGGGGCAGGTGGCGGCCACAGGCGGGCGACTGCGCGTGAGCGTACCGGAACCCGTCTGGTCGCGAGTGTTCCGATCGGCGGCGGCCCGGCTCGCCGTGCGCTGGCGGGCGGCGCCGGCGGATTTCGTGCTCCCCGCCCGCGCCCAGTACCCGGTGGTGCGGCTGGTGAGCGCTGTGATCACCAAGCTGGAAGAGCGCCCGCTGACCGACGGCGATCTCTTCGGCGCCCTCGTCGACCGCCGGGGACAGTGGACGGCGCCGTGTGTGGTCGCCGGCTTCGCCGACCGGCTCGATGGCCTCGCCTCCACCATCACCACCGACTTCAACATCCTGACCTTGGGACGGCGGCCGGAATCGATGGCCCGCGCCGTGAATCGTCTCCTCGCCCTCGGGGGCGGGGTGGTCATTGTCGACGGGGATCGGATCGCCTACGAGCTGCCGCTCCCGATCGGCGGGGTCATGGGACGCGGCACGCTCGCCGAGATGGCCCATCGGGAAGACAGGTTGCGCGCGACGCTCGAGGCCAGGGGCTACCCCTTTCACGACCCCCTGTTCACCATGTTCTTCATGGCCGCCGACTTCTTGCCGTCGGTGCGCCTCACGCCCCGTGGGGTGTGGGACGTCAAGCAGGGGAGGGTGCTTCTCGCCGCGCGGCGCCGCTGAGCGTCCGTTGCCTCGTCGCCAACGCCGACTTGCCCTCGCCGCTCTCGGCGCAGCCGTCATCACCGCCGTGGTGGCCTTTCCCTTGCGCGCCACCTGGTGGGGCGGCTGGATCCTCGCCATTGCCGAGGCCGGCATCGTGGGCGGACTGGCCGACTGGTTCGCCGTCACCGCAATCTTCCGTCGCTGCAAGCGCTGTAGTACACTCCCCGCCGATCAACATCTGTATGACGTTTCGGACATTGACGCCAGCGGCGGTGGTGTCCGACGCTGCAGAGGTGCTCCTGGCAGAACTGCTCGTCGCCCTGTCGCTCCTCGGGCTGGTGTTCGCGGCCACTGCCCCCATGCTGGAGCACGTGGTGCGCGTCTTCGGCGAGGGCGCCGCCCGGGTGGAGGCCCAACAGAGCGCCCGCGTGGCGCTCGAGCGCTTGGCCCATGACATCCGGGGCGCCGGCTACGGAGGCGCGGCGGAGGACTTCGCCGCGGTGGCGCTCGCCGAGTCCGCGCGCATCGTGCTGCAGTCGGATCTGAACGGCGATGGTATGGTGGCCGGCGCCGGCGAGACGATCACCTGGCGCCTGGCCTCCGACATCCTGCGTCGCGACGCGGGCGGGGGCGCCCAGCCCATCGTGAACGGTGTGCGCACGTTCAGTCTCACCTATCTCGACGCGACGGGGGCGGTCACCTCGATGGCGTCGGCCGTCCGCTTCGTGCGCGTCGAACTCACCACGGAGCCCACGCGCACGGCGGGGCCGCCCGGGACCGATATCGTGAGCACGCTGGCCACCACCGTCCGGCTGCGCAATCGCTGATCCGCGAGGGCCTGGCCGCTCTCCTCCAACCTGGTACCATGACCGTATGAGGCACTCTATCGGTGCGCTGTTCCTGGGTGTTGTCTTGGTGGTCGGGGCATGTGAGAGCGTTCCCCTCACCGGGCGCTCGCAGATGATGATGCTCTCCACGGGCCAGGAGCAACAGATGGGAGCCGAGGCCTACCAGGAAATCCTGAAAAAATCAAAAATCTCCACGGATCCGGCCCTGAACGAGCAGGTGACCCGGGTGGGACGTCGCATCGCCGAGGCCACCGGCAAGACCGATTTCCAGTGGGAGTTCAAGGTCATCGACGACAAGCAGGTCAACGCGTTCTGCCTGCCCGGCGGCAAGGTCGCCGTCTACACGGGGATTCTGCCCATCACGCGTGACGATGCGGGTCTGGCCGCCGTGCTCGGCCACGAGGTGGCTCATGCGGTCGCGCGTCACGGCGGCGAACGGGTCAGCCAGCAGATGGGCGTGTCGGCGGCGCTCCAGGTCATCCAGATCGGACTCGGCGGCAATACCGCCTTCGCGCAGCAGGCCACGGCGCTGCTCGGGGCCGGCGCCTCGGTGGGCGTGCTGATGCCGTGGGGCCGGGCCCAGGAATCGGAAGCGGATCACCTCGGCCTCATCTACATGGCCAAAGCCGGGTATCATCCCTCGGCCGCAAAGGAACTTTGGGTTAGAATGGAAGCGGCGGGCCGCGGCGCGGCCAAGCCCCCCGAGTTTCTTTCCACCCATCCGTCGGAGGCGACTCGCATCAAGCAGATCGAGGGTTGGATGCCGGAGGCGATGGGCTACTACCGGCCCCGCTGAGCCCCCCCCGACCCCCCTCGACCCCCCGCGACTGGCTCCTGGGGGCGGAAAGCGCAATTCATGGGGTCAGATGCCCAAATGACCCCCACCCCTTGTCTGGGAATGGCAATTGAGCCAGAATCGCCTTTGAAATCTGAACTTTTGCCTTGACACTATTGAGACCGAACGCTAATGTCGCCGTTGGGTGGAGCAAAGTGGGATGAAATCCCACAAGGCGGCCGATAAGAAGGGACATGTTCAGGGGACGGTTCGAGCACTCGATCGACGGAAAGGGGCGCCTGAGCGTGCCGGCGAGGTTCCGGGAAGCGCTCGCCCAGCGATTCGATGGCGACATGAACTTGGTGGTGGTGCCCAATGAGCGCTGTCTGGAAGCGCATCCCCTTTCGCAGTGGGAGGCCATCGAAGCCCGCGTGCGTGAAAACTCGCTCTTCGACGAGCGTACGCGCGACTTCGGCCGCCTCTACGTCTCGCGCGCGCGTGACCTCGAGATCGACACGGCCGGGCGGATTCTGTTGCCGCCGGACTCGCGCCAGTACGCGGGACTCGATCGTGAAGTGACCCTGGTGGGCGGGGGGGCGTCGTACTTCGAGGTATGGGATCGCAAGCGGTTCGAGGAATACGAGCGCACGGAGCAGCACAAGCTGCCCGATCTGTTCAGCGCGATGGCGACGCGGGGAGTCTAGCAGTTCACGTCCCGGTTCTCATGGACGAGGTCGCCTTCTTCTTGCGACCCCGCCGGGAGGGCTGGGTGATCGATGGGACGGTCGGGATGGGTGGTCACGCGGCGGCGCTCCTGGAGGGGACGGGCACCGGCGTGCGCTTCCTCGGGCTCGATGTGGATCCGGAGGCGCTTGCCCGAGCGGGCGACCGGCTGGCGCCCCTTGGCGACCGCGTCCGCCTCGAGCGGGCCAGCTTTCGTGACCTCGGCGCCCTCGCCGACCGGCTGGGCGTCGCTGGCGCGCAGTCCATCGTGCTCGATCTGGGCATCTCGTCCTACCAGCTCGACGAATCGGGGCGGGGTTTCTCGTTCCAGGTGGACGAGCCGCTGGACATGCGGATCGATCCGTCAGCTCGCTCCCGCGCGGCCGATCTCCTGAACGGGCTGCCGGAACGGGAGCTGGCCGAGCTCCTCCACGAGTATGGTGAAGAGCGGCACGCCCGTCGCATCGCCCGCGCCATTGTGCGACGCCGACCCCTCACCACCACCACCGACCTGGTGGCGGCCGTTCGCAGTGCGGTACCGCGCCGGGCCTGGCCGCGACGTCTTCACGTGGCCACGCGAACGTTTCTCGCCGTGCGCATGGCGGTCAACGATGAACGGGGAGTGTTGCGCGAGGCGCTCCCCGCCGCTGCCGACCTGCTCGCCGTCGGCGGCCGGCTTGGTGTTATCTCGTTCCACTCCGGGGAGGACCGAGTCGTGAAGCAAACGTTCCGCCTGCTGGCTGCCCGTGGGTTCACGGAGCTGGAGCCGTCGCCGGTCCGACCGAGCGACGATGAGGTGCGCGCCAACCCGCGCGCACGCAGCGCGAAGCTGCGCGTGCTGGAGCGATGGGCATGACGCGCCAGCAACGACTCCATCGTGAGACCGATCCGCGCGTAGGCCGCTCGCTCGGCCTGGCCGCCGTCTGCGCGGTGTGCCTGGTGGTGGCCGCTCTGTTCGTGGTAGCTGTCCGCGTCCAGCACGTCCGGCTGAGCTACCAGCTCGACGCCTTGCGGACCGAGCGTATCCGTATCGAGAACCTCATCCAGCAGCTCGACGTGCAGGTGGCCACCCTGCGCGCGCCCCGCCGTCTGGAGTCTCAGGCCCGTCAGCTCGGGCTGACCGTGCCGGCTCCCCAGCAGGTCCTGAACGCACGTGAGTTCGTGACGGGACGCAGCGGCGAAGCGGCCGCCGGCTCCGCCCGGATCGAGGCGCAAGTGCGTTGAGATTGCAAGGCCTCCGGACTCGGGTCCTTGTGCTCGCGGCCCTCTTGGCGGGAGCGTTCCTGGGCCTGACCGGGCGCCTGGCCTATCTGCAGATCGTTCGCCACACGGAGTTGGTGCAGATGGCCGAGCGCCAGTACTCGCGTACGGTCGTGTTGCCCGCGCGCCGAGGTCCGATCGTGGATCGACACGGGGCCCCGCTGGCAACCTCCACGCCGGCAGAGTCGCTCTTCGCCCAGCCGCGGGCGGTTGGCGATCCAGTGCGAGTGGCGGCGCGCCTGGCGCCCATCCTCCAGCTTCCCGAGCGCGATTTACACGCGATGCTGACGAGCGCCCGCCCCTTCGTCTGGGTACGCCGCAAGCTGCCGCCGGCGGTGGCCGAGCAGGTGCAGGCCTTGCGGGAGCCCGGGCTCGGCTTCGTGCCCGAGCCAATGCGGCTCTATCCAAACCGTGAGCTGGCGGCCCACGTCATCGGTTTCGAGGGGGCCGACGGCGGTTTGGAGGGGGTCGAGCGGGCCTTCAATACGGATCTGGCGGGGGCAGACGGGCGGGCGGTGGTCGGGCGCGACGCCCTCGGGCGTGACATCGTCCTCCAGCGGATCATGCAGGATCCCGTGCCCGGGGCGGGGGTCGTGCTGACGCTCGACAAGACCATCCAGTACGTGGCCGAGCGCGAGTTGGAGGCTCTCTATCGTCGCACCGGGGCCAAGGCGGCGATGGCGGTGGCCATGGATCCGCGCAGCGGTGACGTTCTCGCGGCCGCCATCCGGCCCACCTTCAACCCGAACACCTTCGCGGAACTGCCGGCGCGCGATGTCGTGCGCAACCGCGCCATCACCGATCCCTTCGAGCCGGGCTCCACCTTCAAGGCCATCATGGCCGCCGCCGCTCTCGAGGAACGCGTGGTGCGTCCCGAGGACCGCATCTATGCCGAGAACGGCGCCATCACGATTGCCCGCGCCACCATCCACGACTGGAAGCGCTACGGGTGGCTGACGTTCACCGAGGTTCTCCAGAATTCCTCCAACGTGGGCTCCATCAAGGTGGGGCTCGCCCTCGGCAGCGAACGGTACTACCGGTACATGACGGCCTTCGGCTTCGGAGCGCCGACGGCAGTGGGGCTCAGCGGCGAGAGCCGGGGACAGCTGCGGGAACCGCGTCGGTGGTCGGCGCTGTCGCTGCCCACAATGTCCATCGGCCAGGAGGTCTCGGTGACGGCGCTCCAGCTGGTGGGGGCCTTCGGGGCCATCGCCAACGGCGGAGTTCTCATGCAACCGCGCGTCGTCAGGGCGCTCGTCGACGGAGATGGACGTGAGGTGCGGCGCATCGAGCCGAAGGTCGTCCGCCAGGTGATCTCCCGAGAGACCTCGCGCACGCTCACCCGCATCCTCACCAACGTGGTGAGCGCGGGCACCGGCCGCCACGCGGCGATCCCCGGCTACGACGTGGCCGGTAAGACGGGGACGGCCCAGAAGCTCGATCCCGCCACCCGCCGCTACTCGCGCGCGCCGGGTGTGCTCTCGTTCATCGGGTTCGCGCCGGCCGACGACCCGCGCTTCGTGATGCTGGTCATGCTCGACGAGCCCAAGAACGAGAAGTGGGGCAGCGAGGCGGCGGCCCCGGTCTTCGCCGCGATCGGACGCGAGATCCTGCGCTATCTCGAGGTGCCCGCACGCGGAACCCAGCCCGTGCAGATCATGACCACCTCGACGAGCGGTGCGTCCCTCACGCGCCTGCGAACGCTGGAGAGCGCGCCCGTTGTGCCGCTCGACGCGGGGGGCGCCATGCCCGATCTGCACGGGCGCAGCCTGCGCCACGCCCTGGCCCTGCTCGCGCCCCTGCGCATGGAGGTGGCCATTAGGGGGCACGGCTTCGTGGCGGCCCAGGCGCCCGCGCCCGGCGTCAGCGTGGAGCCGGGCATGGCGGCCTCGCTGTCGCTGGTCACGCGGACAGGGAAGCGAGCGGACGAATGACATGGCCCCGGGGACGCTGGCGGTGAGGCTGCTGCTCGAGGCGCTGCCGGACAAGACGGTGCATGGAGCGCTGCCGTCCACCGTGGCGAGGATCGCCAGCGACTCGCGCCGGGTGGCGCCGGGGGACTGCTTTGTGGCCGTGCCTGGGTTCAAGCAGGATGCCCGTCGCTTCGCCGCGGACGCGGTCGCGCGGGGGGCTGCCCTGGTGGTGACCGAGGGCGCGCCGCTCGACGTGGGGGCCCCCCAGATCCTGGTGCCGTCGGCGCGCCGCGCGCTGTCGCGGCTGGCGGCCGCGTACTACGCCCACCCTTCGCGACAGCTCAGACTGGTCGGGATTACCGGAACCAACGGCAAGACCACGACGTCCTACCTCGTGGAGGCCCTGCTGCGAGCGCTCGGACTACGCGCCGGCGTCATCGGTACCATTCAGTACGTGGTGGGCGATGAACGTCGTCCGGCCGGCCAGACCACGCCGGAGGCTCTGGACATCCAAGCCATGCTGGCGCAGATGCGCGAGACGGGCGTGGGGGGGGTGGTGCTCGAGGTGTCCTCGCACGCCCTCGTGCTCGATCGCGTAGAGGACCTGGCCTTCGACGTGGCCGTGTTCACGAATCTCACCCAGGACCATCTCGATTTTCATGGCACCCTCGAGGCGTACGCACGCGCCAAGCGGCGGCTGTTCCGCTTGCTCGCGGACTCGCCCAAGCCCCGCCGTACGGCGGTGGTGAACATCGACGATCCAGCGGGCCCCACGATGGTCGAGGGGCTGCCGCTGTCGGTGCAGAGCTTCGGTCTCGGCCAGGACGCGGACGTGCACCCCGTCGAGTACGCCTCGACCATGGACGGAATCCGCCTCGCGGTGGCTACTCCCCGCGGGCGACTCTCCCTCGCGTCGCCGCTGATCGGCGAGCACAATGTGCGCAACCTCCTGGGGGCGGTTGCCGTCGGTCTTGCCCTTGACATGGAGCCACCGGTGATCGCCGCCGCCCTCTCCAAGGTGGACACGGTGCCAGGGCGGTTCGAGCAAGTCCGGGCCGGCCAACCATTCCTCGTCGTGGTCGACTATGCGCACACACCCGATGCGCTCGAGCGCGTGCTGACCACCGCCCGCAAGCTGACCCACGGGCGCTTGGCCGCCGTGTTTGGCTGCGGCGGCGATCGCGATCGGGGTAAGCGGCCGCTCATGGGGGCGATCGCGGCGCGGCTCTGCGATCGGGTGTGGGTCACCTCCGACAACCCGCGCTCGGAGTCCCCCGAGGGCATCATCGACGAGATCCTGGGCGGTATCGGCGGGGGCAGGGTCGATGAGCGCCGCGTGACGCGACTGGCCGACCGCCAGGGCGCCATTCGCGCGGCACTCGCCTGGGCAGCCGTCGGCGATGCGGTCGTCATCGCGGGGAAGGGCCACGAGACGTACCAAATCGTCGGCACCGACGTCCTGCCCTTCGACGACCGCGAAGTGGCGCGCCAGACCCTCCGGGAGGACTGGGCATAGCTCTTCCAGCCCCGCGCTTCAGCGTGCAGGAGATCGTCAGCGCGACGGGCGGCGCGCTGGTCGTGGGCGATCTCGCCTTGCCCGTGGCCGGCGTGTCGATCGATTCGCGCACGCTCCAGATAGGCGAGGCCTTCTTCGCGATTCGCGGCCACCGCCATGACGGCCACGAGAACGTCGGCGAGGCGGCGGCACACGGCGCCTGCTGCGTGGTCGTGCACGCACTGCCGGACGATCCGCCGGCGGGCGTGCCGTTAGTGCTGGTCGACGACACCACCGTCGCCCTGGGCCGCGTGGCCGCCCGCCACCGCGCGCGCTTCTCCATTCCGCTCGTCGCCGTCACCGGCTCGAACGGAAAGACCACGACCAAGGAGTTGATCGCGGCCGTGCTGGCGCCACGATTCTCCGTGCTGAAGTCCGAGGCCAGCTTCAACAATCAGTGGGGGCTGCCACTGACCCTCCTGCGGCTGACCTCCGCCCACGAGGCGGCCGTGGTGGAGATTGGGACCAATCAGCCCGGCGAGATCGCCACCCTGGCCGCCCTCGCCGCGCCGACCCTCGGGGTGGTGACCACGGTTGCCGAGGTCCACACGGAGTTCCTCGGCTCGCTGGAGGGGGTGCGCGAGGAGAAGGCCGCCCTCGTGCGCGCCCTTCCCGTCTCGGGCGCGGCCGTGCTGAATGCCGACGACCCGCGCGTGCTCGGCATGGCTACCGACACCGCCGCCCGCGTGCTCACGTTCGGAACCATGTCAAGCGCGGACGTGCACTTGGCCTCGGCGGTCGCCGAGGATACCGAGACCATCGGGTTCACGCTCGAGCACGACGGGGAACGTGCCGCCGTCCGGCTCGCCCTCGTCGGCCGGCACAACGTGATCAACGCCCTGGCCGCGGCGGCCACGGGGGTCGCGCTCGGATTACCGCTGGCCGACATCGCCCAGGGTCTTGGCGCCGCCCGCGCGATCAAGGGACGGTGCGTGTGGCGAGAGGCGCGCGGCGTTCGCATTCTCGACGACACGTACAACGCCAACCCCGTCTCGGTGCGGGCGGCTCTCGAGACAGCTGTGGTGCGTCGTGGACGCGGACGGCTCGTGGTGGTGCTGGGTGACATGCTGGAACTGGGCACCCTCGCCGACGAAGCTCACCACGAGGTCGGGCGGCTGGTAGCAACCGTGGGCGCCGACGAGCTGGTGGGCGTCGGCCCTCGAGCGCAGCTCGCCGTGGAGGCTGCCCGGGCGGCTGGCCTCGGGGAGGCGCGCCACCTCCTGACCTTCGAAGACACCGTGGCCCATCTGCTCAAGCGGCTGGCGCCGGGTGACACCGTCCTCGTGAAGGGCTCCCGCGGCATGCGCCTGGAACGGGTCGTGGACGCGCTGCTGGCGCGGATACCTCCGCCGGAACCTCCGGCGAGGACATGAGGGGCGGGGATGGTCTACTACCTGCTCGTGCCGCTGGCCCGCGATCACATCCTCTTCAACGTGTTCCGCTACCTGACCTTCCGGTCGCTGATGGCGCTGATCTCGGCCCTCCTCATCTCGTTGCTGGTGGGGCCCTGGCTGGTACGGCGTTTGCGCGCGGCACAGTACGGCGGCGAGACGATTCGCGAGGACACTCCCGAGCGACATCGACAAAAGACGGGTACGCCGACCATGGGGGGCGTGCTCATCGTGGGCGCCATTGTCGTGTCCACCTTGCTGTGGGCGAATCTGCGCAACCGCTACGTGTGGGTGGCGGTGCTGACCGCGCTCGGCTTCAGCCTGATCGGCGTGTGGGACGACTGGCGCAAGCTGCGCCGCAAGAAGGGGCTCTCGGCGCGACTCAAGTTCGGCCTGCAGCTTCTGCTCGCCCTCGCGCTGGTGGAGGTGGTGTTCTTGACCCCGGCCCGCGACGGCTGGCAGCCTCTGCTGGCCATCCCGTTTCTCAAAGGGTGGATGGTGAACCTCGGCTGGTGGTGGATTCCCTTCGCGATGCTGGTCGTGGTGGGGGCCTCCAACGCCGTCAATCTCACCGACGGCCTGGACGGGCTGGCCATTGGACCGGTCATCATGGCCGGCGGCGCCTTCGGGGTCATCGCCTACCTCACCGGCAACTTCCGGGCGGCCGACTATCTCAAGATCGTCAACGTGAAAGGGGCCGGCGAGCTGACCGTCTTCTGCGGCGCCCTGATCGGGGCCGCCATCGGGTTCCTCTGGTTCAACTGCTACCCGGCCGAGGTGTTCATGGGCGACGCCGGCTCGCTGGCGCTGGGCGCCTCGATCGGCATGCTCTCGGTACTCACCAAGTCCGAGCTGCTGCTGCCGCTCATCGGTGGTCTGTACGTAGTGGAGGCGGCGTCGGTGATGATCCAGGTCGCCAGCTTCAAGCTCACCGGCCGTCGAGTTTTCCGTATGGCACCCCTCCACCATCACTTCGAGCTGAGCGGATGGCCGGAGCCCAAGATCGTGGTGCGCTTCTGGATCATCTCGTTCGCCCTGGCCCTGATGGCGCTCACAACCCTGAAGCTCAGGTGATCGTGCAGTGATGACCCTGGAGCGGGCTCAGGAGACCACGCGCGGGCGGGCCTATCGCGCGTCGCTCGCCGGCCGGCGGGTCGCGGTCGTGGGGCTGGCGAAGAGCGGCGTCGCTGCCGCGCGGCTCTTGCACGAGGCGGGCGCGGAGGTGGTGGCCACCGACGCCAAGCCGGTCCACGCCTTGGGGGAAGAGGCGCGCGCCCTGGCTTCGCTCGGCGTCCGACTGCTCGACAGCCACGCCGAGCCCCTGCGCGAAGCCGAGCTGGTGGTGGTGAGCCCGGGGGTGCCCTTGGACGGCGAGCAGCTCTCCCTCGCCCGCCGGCGAGGGGTCGCCATCATCGGTGAGCTGGAGCTCGGCTGGCGGGCGAGCGAGGCGGAGGCGGTCGCCATCACGGGCACCAATGGCAAGACGACGACCACGGCGCTGACGGGCGCGCTGCTCGCGCGCGCAGGAGGGCCCGTCCTCGTCGCGGGCAACATCGGCACCCCACTAGCGGCCGAGGCCGTGTCCTTCCCCCGCCAGGGATGGTTCGTGCTCGAGGTCTCGAGCTTTCAGCTCGAGACGATCGACGCGTTCCGACCTCGCCTGGCGGTTGTGCTCAACGTCACCCCGGACCACCTCGATCGCCACCGAACCCTCGAGGCCTACGCGGCGGCCAAGGCCCGGATCCTCGAGAACCAGGGACCCGAGGACGGCGCCGTGCTCAACGAGGACGACGAGGGGGCCCACGCGCTGGCCCCCCGTGTGCGGGGTGACCTCGTGAGATTCAGCCGACGGCGGGAGCTGCCGCGCGGGGTGTTCGTGCGCGATGGCTGGATCGTGGCGCGGGTGCACGGCGCGAGCGAGGCCATCTGCCCGCTCGACGAGATTCCCCTGCGCGGCACCCACAACGTCGAGAACGTCTTGGCCGCCACCGCCTGCGCGTGCTGGCTCGGGGTGGCCCCGGGCGAGATCCGAGCGGGCATTGCCGCCTTCCAGGCGGTGGCACACCGGATCGAGTTTGTGCGCACGGTGGCCGGCGTCGCCTACTACAACGATTCCAAGGGCACCAATGTGGAGTCGACCGTCCGCGCCCTGGTGAGCTTCAGTGAGCCGATCGTGCTGATCGCGGGCGGCAAGGGCAAGGGCCAAGACTTCGCGCCCCTCGCGCGCGCGGCCCGTGGCCGCGTCAGGCGGGCCGTGCTGATCGGCGAGGACGCGCCGAGACTGGCGGCGGCCCTGTCCGCCGAAGGCATCGCGCTGAGCCATTGCGGGTCGCTCGGGGAGGCTCTCGATATGGCCCGGCGGGCGGCGGAATCCGGGGGTGTGGTCTTGCTCTCGCCCGCCTGCGCGTCCTTCGACATGTTCGACAACTTCGAGCATCGCGGCGAGGTCTTCAAGGACCTCGTCGTGAGGCTCCCATAGCGCTGCCATGCCCCGCAAGCTGAGGCCGGATATGTGGCTGTTCGGCGCCGCCGTCGTGCTCCTGTCGGTCGGCGTGGTGATGGTGTACTCCGCCAGCGCTATCGTGGCCGCCGATCGGTTCCACGACCCCTTCATCTTCCTCAAGAAGCAGCTGTTCTGGGCCCTGCTGGGCGGTGCCGCCCTCTGGGTGGCGCTGCGGATCGACTATCGCCGCCTCGAGAAGCTGATGGTGCCCGCCCTCGTGCTGGCCGCCGTCCTGCTGATCCTCGTGTTGATTCCGCCTTTTGGCCAGTCCATCAACGGGACACGACGCTGGTTCCGGATGGGGCCCGTGTCTTTCCAGCCCGTCGAGCTGGCCAAACTGGCCCTGGTCATCTACCTCGCGGCGTTCCTGGCCCGACGCGGCGAGCAGCTTCACCACTTCTGGCGCGGGTTCCTGCCCCCGCTGATGGTGGCGGCGCCTTTAGCCGGGCTCGTACTCTTGCAGCCCGACCTGGGCAACGGCCTCACCCTGGTCGCGGTCACCTTCGCGCTGCTCTTCCTGGCCGGCACGCGGTGGCAGCACTTGGCCGTCATCGTGGTGATGGCGTTCCCCCTGCTGGTGGGCCTGGTGGTGATGGCGCCGTACCGCCTGCGCCGAATCATGGCCTTTCTCGACCCGTGGCAGGACCCGCGTGGGAGCGGGTTCCAGATCATCCAGTCTTATCTGGCCATTGGCAGCGGGGGGCCCTTCGGGCGCGGCATCGGTGAATCGCGGCAGAAACTCTTCTATCTGCCGGAGTCGCACACGGACTTCATCTTCGCCATCGTGAGTGAAGAGCTCGGCTTCGTGGGGGCCACGGCCATGCTGGCTCTCTTTGCGATATTCATCTGGCGCGGGCTTCGCATCGGGCTCGGAAGTGCGGAGCCCTTCGGGGCCTACCTGGCGTTGGGGATCACCGTCCTCATCGCGACCCAAACGATCGTCAACCTGGGCGTTGTCACCGGCCTGTTGCCGACCAAGGGGTTGCCCTTACCCTTCGTTTCCTTCGGGGGATCGGCCCTGGTGGTGACCATGCTGTCAACAGGAGTGCTCTTGAACATCTCCCAGCACAGCCATGTTTAAGCGCTTCCGGCAGATCCACTTCGTGGGCCTCGGCGGCAGCGGCATGTCCGGTATCGCCGAGATCCTCCTCAACCTCGGCTACCGGGTCACCGGCTCCGACCTCAAGCGCAACGACGCCGTCGAACGGCTCGAACGGTTGGGGGCCAAGATGTTCGTCGGCCACGAGGCGGCCCACATCGAGGGAGCGCACGTCGTCGTCTATTCGTCCGCGGTGTCCCGTGACAACATCGAGGTGCAGGTGGCACGCCATCGCGGAATCCCGGTCATTCCGCGGGCGGAGATGCTGGCCGAACTGATGCGGCTCAAGTACGGCATCGCGGTGGCGGGCACGCACGGCAAGACCACCACCACCTCCATGATCGGGGCCGTGCTCGCCGAGGCGCGCCTCGACCCCACCATCGTGGTCGGTGGTCGCGTGTCGAGCTTCGGTTCCAACGCGCGCCTGGGCCAGGGGGAGTATCTGGTGGCGGAAGCGGACGAGTCCGACGGCTCGTTTCTGAAACTGACCCCTACCATTGCCGTGGTGACCACCATCGACGCCGAGCACCTCGATCACTACCAGAACCTCGAGCACATTCGCGAGGCGTTCACCGCCTTCGTGAGCAAGGTACCGTTCTACGGCTCGGCCGTGCTCTGCCTGGATCAGCCCAACATCCAGATGCTCATCCCGCAGGTCGGTAAGCGCATCATCTCCTACGGCCTCGAGTCGGGGGCGGATCTGGTCGCGCGGCGACTTCATCTGTCGGGCATGACCAGCCGCTTCGAGGTTTTCTATCGAGGTGCCCCGCTGGGGGAGTGCAGCCTTCAGATTCCGGGTCTCCACAACGTGGCCAACGCGCTGGCCGCCATCGGAGTGGGACTCGATCTGGAGATTCCCTTTGCCATCATCCAACGGGCCCTGGCCGGCTTCTCGGGCGTACAGCGCCGCTTCCAGGTCCTCGGGCGCGCCGGCCGCATCACGGTCGTGGACGACTACGGCCACCATCCAGCCGAGGTGCGGGCAACCCTCGCGGCGGCGAAGGCCGGCTTCGATTGTCGGGTGGTGGTCCTGTTCCAGCCGCACCGATACACACGGACCGCGCACCTGCGCCAGGAGTTTCTCACCGCCTTCAACCAGGCCGACGTCCTCGCCGTGATGGATATCTACTCGGCCGGTGAGCCGGTCATCCCCGGCGTGACCGGTGAGGACCTGGCCGAGGGCATTCGCGCCCACGGCCACCGCCACGTGAGCTATGTGGGCAGCGAGCGGGCACGCGTGGTCGAGCACCTGAGCGAGATCGTCCGTCCGGGTGATCTCGTCATCACGCTCGGCGCGGGCGACGTCAGCCAGATCGGCCCGGAGCTGCTCCGGCGGCTGGAGGCCGATCTGCTGCAGGGGAGGACCACATGTTAGGAGAGATCCGGGGCGAGGTTCGCTTCAAGGAGCCGCTAAGCTTTCACACGTCTCTGCGCATCGGCGGCCCGGCGGACATCTTCGTGGTGCCCCAGAATGTCGACGACATCCGCCACGCGCTCCTCTTCGCCGAGCGCGATCAACTCAGCGTCACCGTCATCGGGGGTGGCAACAACCTGATCGTTCGCGATCGCGGGGTGCGCGGCGTCACCCTCAAGCTCGAAGGCTGCCTGGGTCGCGCCGAGTACCAGGGAGAAGAGGCGATCGCGGGGGCGGGGGTGAGTCTCTCGGGTCTGATCCGGGAGGCGGCCGCCCTCTCCCTCGGGGGTATCGAGTGCCTCATCGGCATTCCAGCCACGGTGGGGGGCGCGCTGGCCATGAACGCGGGCACGGCCGATGGCTGGATCGGCGACTTCGTGAGCGTCGTCTATTTCCTGTATCCCGACGGCACCCTCGGCGAGTTCAAGCCGGCGGCCGGCGCCCTGGGCTACCGAGCCTTCGAGGCCCCGCCCGGCGCCGTGCTGATCGGCTGTCGCCTGCGTTTGCACCGCCGGCCCACCGCCGAGATCCATCGCGATCTCAAACAGCGCCTCAAGGGGAAGAAGACCACCCAGCCCCTCGCCCTGGCCTCGGCCGGGTTTGTGTGGAAGAACCCACCCGGCAAGTCGGCCGGCAAGCTCATCGAGAAGGTCGGCTTGCGCGGTAAACGGGTGGGTGGCGCCGAGATTTCCGCCAAGAACGTCAACTTCGTCGTCAACCGCGGGGGGGCGAGCGCCAGTGATGTCCTCGGCCTGCTGGAGCTCACCCGCGAGCGGGTGAAGAGCCAGTTCGGGCTGATCCTGGAACACGAAATCCGGATCATCGGTGAATAGGCGCAGGCATCTCGCCACCCCGCACGGCACGGCCGGTGTGCTGGCCGACGTTGGCCGGCACGCGCCGCTCGCGGGTCGCCAGCGGATCGGCCGCGCCCGACGTCGCCGGCGCCTGCGCGTGCGAATCATGCGCTGGGCGCGATGGTTCGGTGGCATCACCCTCGTGCTCGGGATCGGCGTGGGGAGCGCCACCTGGCTGCTCACCACCCCGCGGTTGGCCGTCCGCAGCATCCAGGTGGAGGGCCTCACCCGCGTATCGGCCGAGGAGGTCCTGGCGACGGCAGACCTTCCGCTCGGCACGAACATGCTCCGGGTCGACCCGGGCGCCATTCGTGCGCGTGTGGAAACCCTGCCCCAGATTCGCCACGTGGAGATCATCCGGGAGTTTCCCGGGCGAGTGACGATCCTGGTCGAAGAACGGCGGCCCTTCACCCTGATTCATGCGGGCCGCTTGCACTGGATGGACGAGGAAGCGCGGTTGCTCGGCGAGGAACGGGAGGCGGTCTCACCGCCGGTACCCATCATCAGCGGGCTTACCGAAGAGGAACTGACCAGCATGCGCGCGGCGCCTGGACCCAAGGCGCAGGCGGCCATGACTCTCGTACGCACGCTGATGCGGAGTGGCTCCAGTCTTCTCGCCGAGATCTCGGAGATCGACATGAGCCGGCGGGAGGGTCCGGTCCTCTACACCGTGGACGGGATCGAGGTGCGGCTGGGCAGCGAGCAGTGGGAAGAGCGGCTAGCCCGCCTGGAAGGCGTGCTCGGTCAGCTGGCGACCCGGGACGGTAAGAGCGGCACGATCACGGCCGTGGACCTGCGCTTTCGTGACCAGGTCGTGCTGCGGAACGGAGGACCGCGATAGCGCGCTTGAAGAGCCAGGAAGCCATCGTCGGACTGGATGTTGGCACCACCAAGATCTGCTGCGTCATCGCCGAGCCGACGATGGCGGGTGGGATCCAGGTAGCTGGTCTCGCCGCCGCCCCGTCCCGGGGCTTGCGCAAGGGCGTCGTCGTCAACATCGACTCGACGGTCGAGGCCATCAAGGAAGCGGTGACCCAGGCCGAGGAGCAGGCTGGGGTCGAAGTGTCGGGTGTCTACGTGGGGGTGGCGGGTGGCCACATCCGCGGCGTCAACAGCCGGGGTGTGGTGGCCATTGCCGGCAAGCATCGCGAGGTGGACGAAACCGATGTCCAGCGAGCGGTGGATGCCGCCCGTGCCATCAATCTGCCGCAGGACCGCGAGATCATCCACGTCCTCCCCCAGACCTTCCTGGTCGACGACCAGGACTGCGTGCGAGAACCCATCGGTATGACGGGTGTGCGCTTGGAGGTCGAGGTGCACATCGTGTCGGGCGCCAGCACGTCCGTCCAGAACGTGATCCGCTCCGTCAATCGCGCCGGTCTGGCCGTGCAAGACCTCGTGCTGGAGCCTCTGGCCTCCGCAGAGGCCGTGCTCTTCGCGGATGAGCGCGAGCTCGGTGTCGTGATCATCGACATCGGGGGAGGAACGACTGACGTCGCCCTCATCCGGGAAGGGGCGGTCTGGCATACCACCATCCTGCCTCTGGGGGGGGATCACATCACCAACGACATCGCCGTCGGATTGCGTACACCCGTGGCCGATGCCGAAATGCTGAAGAAGCGTCACGGGGCGGCTCTCGCCGCGCTGGTGCCCGCCGACGAGACGGTCGACGTGCCATCCGTGGGGGGCCGTAAGCCCCGCCAGCTGTCGCGCCAGGTTCTGGCCGGGATCGTGCAGCCACGGGTGGAGGAGATCTTCACGCTGGTGGCGCGCAGTCTCAGCCGCAGCGGCTTCGAGGATGCCGCCACCGCCGGCTTCGTGGTCACGGGGGGCACCGCGATCATGGACGGTCTCCCGGAGCTGGCCGAGCGCGTCCTGGGCCAGCCGGTGCGCCGCGGCGCGCCCGCCATCATCGACGGCCTCGTGGAAACTGTGACCGGCCCCATCTATGCCACGGGCGTGGGCCTCGCCCTGTACGGCGCCAAGCGTCCGCTGGCCGGGGCTACCTCGATCGACACCGGCGAGAAGAGCCCCCTCAGCCGTCTGGGCCGCCGGCTCACGGCCCTCTTCGGAGAAATCCTCTGATCGTCGTTGTGGCGAGTCGAGAGGGCTCGGACCATCGTGGCCCCCGCATGAAGCGGGGGGGTTCGGAGGGGGCGTCGCCCCTCTCCGGCAATAAGGAGAATCCTTGATGGAGAGAGAGCGTGTGCGGCGGCCGCTGTTCGAGCTGGAGGACGTTCCGCAGGCGGCGAAGATCAAGGTCATCGGATTGGGTGGGGGAGGCGGCAACGCCATCAGCCGGATGCTCGAAGCGCAGTTCACGGGAGTGGAATTCATCGTCGCCAACACTGACAGCCAGGCCCTGCGCACCTCACCGGCGCCCGTGAAGATTCAACTGGGCGCCAATGTCACAAAGGGACTCGGGGCTGGCTCCGACCCCGAGATCGGCCGGCAGGCCGCGCAGGAGAACGCCGACCAGATGGCACGGCTCCTGGAGGGCGCCGACATGGTGTTCATCACGGCCGGCCTCGGAGGCGGGACGGGTACCGGCTCGGCGCCCGTGGTGGCCTCGCTGGCCAAGGAGTTGGGGATCCTCACCGTGGCCGTGGTGACCAAGCCGTTCCACTTCGAGGGGCGCCGGCGCATGCACCAGGCGGAAGCGGGGCTGGAGGCGTTACGAGGCGTGGTCGACACCCTCATCACCATCCCCAATCAACGCTTGCTCTCCGTGGTCGATCGGGGGACCCCGCTGATGGCCGCCTTCCGGGTCGCCGACACCGTACTGCAACAAGCCGTACAGGGCATCTCCGATCTTATTCTCGTCCCCGGTCTCATCAATCTCGACTTCGCCGACGTCCGCACGATCATGTCGGGTATGGGCATGGCCATGATGGGGACCGGGGTCGGCCGCGGGGAGGACCGCGCTCTCGACGCCGCCCACAAGGCAATCGCCAGCCCGCTCCTCGACGAGACCTCCATCGAAGGGGCCAAGGGCATCCTCATCAACTTCACGGGTGGTCCTGACCTCTCCGTTCACGAGGTCGAAGAGGCGGCCCGCATCGTGCAGGAGGCCGCCCACGACGAGGCGAACATCATCTTCGGAGCCGTGATCGACCCGAACCTCCAGGACGAGGTCCGGATGACCGTCATCGCCACGGGCTTCGTCGAGCGTAAGGAGATGTTCACGGCCAGCGGCAAGGTGGTTGACCTCCCGCCACGCGCGAGTCGGATAACGCAGCCGACGCCGGGTACCGCCTGGCGCCGTCGTGCCGGTGAACCTCGCCTGGAGGGCGATGATCCGACGGAGGGCGATGACCTCGACGTGCCGGCCTTCCTGCGCCGCCAGGCTGATTGATATTGATATCATGGGGGGCCCCGATATGGCCCCCCAAACCCCCCAACGCTCGGGGCGCCCCGGGGAACCCGGGGCGCCCCTCGATAGCACGCGTGGCTCTGGAGAGCCGCCCCACACCCGCCAGCGCTCGGGCCGCGCCGGGGAACTCGGGGCGCCCCTCGGTCGCACGCCTGCTTCTGGAGAGCCGCCGCTGTACTTCACGTTTTCGAGCCTGGAAGAGCTTGGTGTCCCGCATGCGACGACGACCAGACACTTCCCCGGGACGAAGCCGTTTGGCGATGTGACGACGCCGTTCAGGCCGGAGGCACGGGCGGCGCTCCTGCCGGCCGGGCTCGATCTTCTGGAGGTCGCGTACGCGCGCCAGGAGCATGGGGTCGCGCATGCCCGCGTGACATCCGGGGGGCTGGCGGGCTCAGCTGACATCCTGGTCACGACCGTTCGGGGCCTGCCGCTCGCCATTTCCACCGCGGACTGCCTGGCGATCACCGTTCTCGATCCGGAGGCGCCGGCTCTTGCCATCGCTCACGTGGGATGGCGGGGCGCCGCGCAGGGGGGCGCCACCGCCACGGTGGGGGCTCTGGTCGCCGCCGGCGCCCGTGCGCAACGCATGCGCGCGAGCATCGGGCCTTCGATCGGCCCCTGCTGCTACGAAGTGGACGCGCCGGTCATTGCGCGGTTTCGCGAGGCCTATCCCCGCGACTGGGAGCGTTGGGTCCGTCCGGGGCGCCCGGATCACTGGATGCTCGACCTTTGGGCCACCAACGAGGATCTCCTGGTGGCGGCCGGCCTCGCTCGCTCCGCCATCGAGAATCCTCGCCTGTGCACGGGGTGCCGACCGGAGCTGTTCTACTCGTATCGCAAGGGACATCGCGGCCGCCTCGTCACCGTGGCCGCCCTTCCGTGACCCTCGTTGATGGTCTAGAATTCCCGACCATGGAGGACGACATCCGGAGCAACCTCGAGCGCGTCGGGGAGCGGATCGTGCGCGCCGCTGAGCGGGCGGGGCGACGCCCGGAGGGCGTGCTCCTCATCGCCGTGTCCAAGACGGTGGAGGTGGCGCGCATCCGGCAGGCGGTGGCAGCCGGGGTGCGCGCGCTCGGTGAGAACCGTGTGCAAGAGGCCAAGGAAAAGGTGGCGGAACTCGGCCACCCCGTGCCCTGGCACCTCATCGGCCACCTGCAGACGAACAAGGTCAAGGATGCGGTGGCGCTCTTCGATGTCATCCAGTCCATCGATCGGCTCGAGCTGGCGCGGGAGTGCGACCGGCGCGCGCGCAGCGCAGGGCGTGTGGTCGACGCGCTCCTGGAAGTCAACGTCGCCGGCGAGGCCAGCAAGAGCGGCTTCGGCCCTGACGACGTGGCGTCGGCCCTGGACGCGTTGGCGGCGCTTGACCACATTCGCCTGCACGGGCTGATGGCCATCCCGCCCGCGGTAGAGCGCGCGGAGGACACGAGGCCATGGTTTCGCCAGCTCCGCGGGCTGGCCGAGCGACACGGGCTCAAGGAACTGTCGATGGGTATGAGCGCAGACTTCGAGGTGGCCATCGAGGAAGGCGCCACCATGGTCCGGGTGGGTACGGCCATCTTTGGTCCGCGGCCGCCCAGGGGGGCGCACGCGTGAGCGTCAAGGGGAAGACGATCGGGTTCGTGGGTTCGGGGGCGATGGGAGAGGCACTCATCAAGGGCATCGTGGAGGCCAGTCTCGTCGCTCCCGATTCCGTCCTCGCCTTCGACGTACGTGCCGAGCGATTGGCGGAGCTGAGCCAGCGCTACGGCATCCGGCCGGTCAAGAGCAATGCCGAGGTGGTACGGAGCGCCGACGTCGTGATCCTGGCCGTGAAGCCACAGATCATGGTGTCGGTGCTGAACGACGTGCGAGCGGCGCTGGGACGTCGCAACCTGATCATTTCCATCGCGGCCGGCGTGTCGACCGCCAAGCTGCGCGAGACGCTGGGGGCTCCCGCCCGCCTCATCCGGGTGATGCCCAACACGCCCGCCCTCGTCCTCGAAGGGGTGACCGCCATCGCCAAGGGCCAGGGGCTGGAAGCAGGCGATCTCGAGACGGCCGAAGAGCTGTTCCGCGCAGTGGGCAAGGTGGTGGTCCTCGACGAGGAGTTGCTGGACGCGGTGACCGGTCTCTCCGGCTCCGGGCCGGCCTACGTGGCCATCGTCATCGAGGCGCTCGCCGACGGCGGCGTGAAGATGGGGCTCGACCGCGCCACCGCCATGACCTTGGCGACTCAGACGGTGCTGGGCGCCGCGCGCCTGCTCACCCAGACCGGACTCCATCCGGGGGCCCTCAAGGACATGGTCAGCTCGCCCGGCGGTACCACCATCGCGGGCATCGCCGCCCTCGAGGAAGGCGGGATCCGGACCACCCTGATCAAGGCCGTGGAGCGGGCCACCTTGCGCTCGCGCGAGCTGGGGCGGGGGACAGAGTAGTGTTCGTCTTCGGCAATCTGCTGGAAACGGTAGCCGCGCTGCTCCACCTTGCCCTGAACATCTACATCTGGATCATCATCGCGCGCGCCATCGTCTCCTGGGTGAGCCCTGATCCCTCCAATCCGATCGTTCGGTTCCTCTATCGGGTGACCGAGCCTGCCCTCAGGCCGATCCGGAACCTCCTGCCCATGCAGGGCATCGGGCTCGATCTCTCCCCGATGATCCTGCTCCTGGTCATCTACGTTCTCGACAGCTTCCTGGTGAGGACCCTGCGCGACCTGGCGTCGAATCTCCGGTAGTGGCGGGAGAAGGCCATGCGGATCAGTCCCCTCGACATACGGCAGCAGACGTTCACGGCCCGGATGTTCAAGGGCTTCGATCCAGAGGAGGTCAACGCCTTCCTGGAGGACGTGGCCGACAGCCTCGAATCGGCCTTGAAGGAGAACGCGCTGCTCAAGGAGCAACTGGCGGCCGTGGAGGAGCGCACGCGGGGTCTCGGCGAGCGGGAGAAGCTTCTCCAAGATACGCTCACCACCACCCAGCGTCTGGCCGAGGACATGAAGGAGGCAGCCCGGCGCGAGGCGGCCTTGGTCGTCCGGGAAGGGGAACTGGAACGAGAGAAGATGCTGGAGGCGGCGCGTGGGGAGGAGGCGCGCATCCTCACCAGCGTGCAAACGCTCAAGAGGACGCAACGCCAGCTGGTCGAGGAGCTCCGCGCCACCCTCGACACCTACCAGCGGTGGGTCGCGGATTTCGTGGGGGAGTCGACCGACGCTCCGGCCCCGTGATGCGGGCGCGACCGTTCGCCTCCGCGTGCAGCCCCGCGCCGCGCGCGACGAGGTGGTGGGCTGGCAGGCGGGAGCCTTGCGCGTACGGGTGACGGCGCCCCCGGTGGAGGGGGAGGCCAATCGCGCGGTGATCCAAGTACTGGCACGGGCGCTCGGGGTGCGGGTCGGGACTCTCAGCATTGTTCACGGCGCTCGGGGGCGCGACAAGCTCGTGCGGGTGGAGGGCCTGAGCCTGCCCGAGATCGAGGCCCGCCTCGCCGGCGAGAGTGCCCGATGAGCACGCCGGTGACGATGATCTGCCCCGTCCGCTGGGCTGGTGACCGGCTCGTGCTGATCGATCAGACGCAGCTTCCCGGGGTCGAGGTCGTGAGGGAGTATACCCGGTGGCAGGACGTGGCGGAGGCGATCCGCACGCTCGTCGTGCGGGGTGCCCCGGCCATCGGGGTGGCGGCGGCGTTCGGGCTGGCTCTGGCTGCGCACCAGAGCGGAGCCCGGAGCTTCGATCCGCTCCTCGAGGATCTGGAAACGGCCAGCAAGGGCTTGGCCGCCACCCGGCCCACCGCCGTCAATCTCTTCTGGGCGCTCGAGCGCATGAAACAGGTGGCGCTCGCCTCGCGTCCGCTGCCGCTCGACACCATCCGCGCGCGGCTACTGGCCGAAGCGGAGACGATTCGCGAGGAAGACATTCGCGCCAACCGGGCCATGGGCGACCACGGCGCGGCGCTGGTACCCGCCGGCGCGCGCATCCTCACGCACTGTAACGCCGGCGCTCTGGCCACGGCGGGCTACGGCACCGCGCTCGGCGTGGTGCGTTCCGCTCATGCGCAAGGCAAGGTGGCGCTCGTGTGGGTGGACGAGACGCGCCCCGTGATGCAGGGTTCGCGGCTGACGGCCTGGGAGTGCGTGCGAGAGGGTATTCCCCATCGGCTGATCGCTGACGTGGCGGCCGCCTCTGTGATGGCACGCGGCGAGGTCGATCTCGTGGTGACCGGCGCCGATCGCATCGCCTCCAACGGTGACACCGCGAACAAGATCGGTACCTACGCGCTGGCGGTCCTCGCCCACCACCACCGCGTGCCATTCTACGTGGCAGCGCCCTTCTCCACCATTGACCCCTCGCTCGCCACCGGCGCCTCGATCCCCATCGAGGAACGCGCGGCCGCCGAGGTGCGTGGCCTGGGCGGCACCCTGACCGCGCCCGCTGACTCGCCCGTCTACAACCCGGCCTTCGACGTGACACCCGCCTGGCTCATTGCCGCCATCATCACCGAGCGCGGCGTGTTTCGCCCCCCCTACCAGTTCAGCTGAGCGACGAGCGAGACGCGGCCCGATCGGGGGAGGTCGGACGGCATGGCTACCAACGACGAGATCGGAATTGCCCGGGAGTTTCACGACGGTACCGCGCACTCTCGCCTCTCGGTCCGCTCGAGCGGCCACACCCTCGACTGGGACATCAAGCCCTTTCCGTTCAAGGTCTACACGGATTTGGCGGCCCTCGCGCTGCCCCGTGACTTCGATGCGGTGTCCCTCGACACCCTGCTCGCCCTGGGGGAAGCCCCGGCCGCTCCGGTCGGGCGTGTCACCGTGCCGACGGTGGCGGCGCTCCTCTACTTCGCAGCTGGGGTAACCAAGAAGAAGACGTACCCGGGAGGCGGAGAGGTGCTGTTCCGGGCCGCTCCGTCGACGGGGGCTCTCTTCCAGACCGAGCTCTATCTGGTCGCCGGTGAGGTGGAGGGCCTTGAGGCTGGGCTGTATCATTTCTGTCCTGGCGATTTCTCGCTGCGACGGCTGCGGGCGGGCGATGTGCGCGGGGTGCTGGGTGAGGCTGCCGTCGATCGGGCGCTCGCGGGGCGCGCGGCCACGCTCATCCTGTCGGCCATCTACTGGCGCAATACCTGGAAGTACGAGGCCCGAGGGTACCGACACCTGTTCTGGGACTCGGGGACGATGCTCGCCAACCTGCTCGCCACCGCCGGCGCCCTTGGCGCCGCCCCGCGGGTCGTCACCGCCTTCGCCGATGACCAGGTCAACTTGGTGCTGGGTCTCGACACGGACCGAGAAGCCGCCCTCGAGCTGGTGGCGCTCGGCCCCGAAGGAGCGGCCGCGCCGGTGATAGGCCTCGATGCGATCGTTCATCCGATCATGCCGCTGTCCTCGAGCGAGGTCGACTACCCGCAATTGCGCGAGATCCACGCGGCGTCGGGCCTCGACTCGCCGGGCGCGGTGCGCGCGTGGCGGGCAGCCGTTCCGCCGCCGCTGCGTCGCCCGCGGGGAACCGTGACCGCACTGCCCGAACCTCGCCGCACGGCGGGACGGTCCCTTGGCGAGACCATTCAGCATCGCGGCTCGACCCGCCAGTTCAGCCGGGAACCGATCAGCGCCGTCGAACTGTCAACCGTGCTCTGGGCGACCGCCCGTCCCTTCGAGGCCGATGTACAGTCGGGATTGGTGGATCCTTACCTCGTTGTCAACGCGGTGGACGAGGTAAAGGCGGGGAGCTATCGCTACTGGCCCGACGAACACGCGCTCGAGCTGCTCACGGCCGGCGACCATCGGCGCCAGTCAGCCTATCTGTGCCTCGATCAGTCGCTCGGGGGTGATGCGGCGGCGGTGCTCTACTTCCTGGCTCCGCTCGATGCGCTGCTGCGCGCGTTCGGTAACCGGGGCTATCGTCTGGCCAACCTCGAAGCGGGTCTGATGGGCGGGCGCGCCTACCTGGCCGCCTATGCCCAGCGCTTGGGGGCCACCGGGCTGACCTTCTACGATGACGAGGTCGTGCGCTTCTTCTCCCCGCACGCGGCCGGACTGGACGCGATCTTCGTCACCGCGCTGGGACGGGCCGCCCCCGCCGTCCGCGCCGAGGTGCGCTCGCTGCTCCACGCGCGCTAACCGGCTCCTTCGCCTACTCCCCGCGGCGCGCCAGTGAGGGTGCTATGCTGACGTGGTGCGCATGCGACGCGTGTCCCTCCGGAGGACTCGATGAAGAAGTACCAGCTCATGGCGCCGGGCCCCACGCCTGTTCCGAGCCAGGTCCTCCTGGCCATGGCCCAGCCGATGATCCACCACCGCACACCCGAGTACGAGGCGCTCTTCGTCGAGGCGCGCGCGGGACTCAAGAAGGTCTTCCAGACCACCGAGGACGTCATGACCTTGGCCTCCTCCGGGACGGGGGCCATGGAAGCGGCGGTGGCCAACACCCTGTCGGCAGGCGACACGGTAGCCGTGGTCAAGGCCGGCAAGTTCGGCGAGCGCTGGATCGAGATCGCCCGCGCCTACGGACTCCGCGTCATCGAAATGTCCGCTCCGTTCGGGCAGACGGTGTCGCCGGAGCGGGTGGCGGAGACGCTCAGGGCTCACCCGGAGGTGAAGGCAGTTCTCACGCAGCACAGCGAGTCGTCGACCGGCGTGCTGCACGACGTACGCGCCTATGCGGCGTTGACCCGCGATACCGACGTCCTCTTGATCGTCGACGCGGTCTCGAGCCTCGGGATCGCCAACCTCGAGATGGACGGCTGGGGGATCGACGTCGTCGTGGCCGGCTCCCAGAAGGGGCTGATGCTCCCGCCGGGGCTGGCCTTCTGTGCACTGTCGCCGAAGGCGTGGACCAGGACCCTCACCTCGACCCTGCCCAAGTACTACTTCGACCTCACCGCCGAGCGCGCCTTTGCCCGCAAGAACGAGGCGCACTTCACGCCGGCCGTGGGCATCATGCTGGGGCTCCGTGAGGTGCTGCGCATGCTGGACGCCGAGGGGCTCGGCACCGTGTTCCTGCGCCACGACCGGCTGGCGCGCGCCGCCCGGGCCGGCTGCGAGGGTCTGGGGCTCGAGCTGTTCGCCAAGGCGGCGCCCAGCCCGGCCTTGACCGCCGTGGTGGCGCCGCGCGGCATCGACAGCGAGGCCATCGTGGCCGCGTACGCGCAGGTCCACAACATCACCATCGCGGGGGGACAGGGCGAGATGAAGGGCCACCTCTTCCGCCTGGGTCACATGGGCTACGCGGCGGAGTTCGACGTGATCGTGGCCCTGGCCGCCCTCGAGCAGATCCTCGCCGATCTGGGGTTGCCCGTGGACTTCGGGGCGGCCGTGCGGGCGGCCCAAAAAGTCTTCGCCGACGGCTGAGACGGTCGCCCAGTGTAAACTGGGCAGGTTGTGAAGAGCATGCGCCTCTTCGCCATACGCCATGGGGAGACCGCCTGGACCCGGGAGCGCCGTTTCTCGGGTGCCCGTGACATCCCGCTGACCGAGCACGGCCAACGCCAGGCGGAGGCCGTGGCCCAGGCGCTTGCGGGGGAGCGAATCACCGCGGTCTACACGAGTCCGTTGATGCGGGCCCGTGCCTCGGCCGAGATCATCGCCCGCCCCCACCGGTTGTCGGTGACTGTGGAGCCTGCCTTCCGTGAGATGGCCTTCGGCGAGTGGGAGGGCTTGACCCGGTACGAGCTGGAAACGGGCACCGCGCCCATGATGGAGACCTGGCGCACCACGCCCGAGCGCGCGTTGCCCCCAGGTGGCGAGGGCCTCACGGACGTGGCGGAGCGGGTGGGCAAGGCCCTGCAACAGGTCCGTGACAATCATCCCGAGGGCTCCGTGGTGCTGGTGAGCCACGCGATCGTGCTGCGGTTACTCGTGCTGGACGCGCTCGGCCTCGGGCCGGAGCGCCTGTGGTCGCTCGATGCCTCGCCGGCCGGTCTGACGGAGATCGAGTACCAATCGGAGTGGGCGACCGTGCATCGCATGAACACCATGGCCCATCTGCGCGCGCTCGACGCATGAGGCCCGTGCCCACCCAGCTTCCCCGGGGGGCGCGGAACTATCTTCCCGATGACGCCTCCCGCAAGCGCCACGTGGAGAGCCAGCTGCTCGGCATCTTCGCGCGGTGGGGCTACCGGGAAATGGTCACCCCGAGCTTCGAGTTCTTCGATGTCCTCTCTCTTGGCACCGACGTCGCGCTGCAGGAGCACATGTTCAAGTTCGTCGACCGTGAGACGGGCCGGCTGCTCGCTCTGCGCGCGGACATCACGCCCCAGATCGCGCGTGTGGTCGCCACGCGGCTGCGCGAGGCGCCCAAGCCGGTGCGCCTGGCCTACGTGGCCAGCGTGTTCCGCGACGACAGCTCCCCCATGGCCAGCGCACGCGAGTTGCACCAGGCCGGGGTCGAGCTGATCGGCCTGGAAAAGCCGGAGGCGGAGGTCGAAATCATCGCCATGGCCCTCGAGGGCCTGCGCGCCCTCGGCCTGCACCGCTTTCAGCTCGATCTCGGCCATGGCGACTTCTTTCGCGGGCTGGCCGAGGAGGCGGGAGCCGACGCCGATCAGCAGCGCGAGCTGCGGCGGGCCCTGGCTCGCAAGGACAGCGCTACCCTCGAGCGTCTCGTCGACATTCTCCCGGCGCTGACCGCCGTGCGCGCGGGGCTGCTGGCCCTGCCCACCCTGGTGGGCCACGAGGAGACCTTGGAGCGCGCCGCGGCCCTCGCCTGTGGGGAACGGGCCACGCGCGCTGTGCAGAACCTGTCGGAGGTCTATCGTCTGCTCACCATCTACGGGTTGGCCGACGCCGTCCTGTTCGACCTTGGCGAGGTGCGCGGCTTCGACTACTACTCGGGGCTGCACTTCGAGGCCTACGTGTCGGGGTTCGGCACCTCGGTGGCCGGTGGCGGCCGCTACGATCAGATGCTGGCCCGCTTCGGGTTCGACTGTCCGGCCGTCGGATTCGCCTTCGACGTGGGCGGGCTGTTGAGGGTGATGGAAACGCAGGGGGTGGCGGTGGCGCTCGGTGGCCCCGACTTCTTCATCATCGACTTCACCCCGGAGAAGACGGCGGCGCTCTCGCTGGCGCGCCGGCTGCGTGATCTGGGCGCCTCGGTGGCGCGCGACATCGTGAGCCGTGGTCTCGACGACTCGCTGACCTACGCGCGCGCTCAACGCGTGCGGCGCGTGCTGGTCGTCGGCAGCCCCCGCACGCGTCCTGGCTGGCTGCTCGACCTCGAGCTGGCCAGTGGGCGGGAGCGGGAGCTGGAGGTGCAGGCGGTGCTGAGCGATCCGGGGCGTTCCTTCGAGGAGCTCCAAGCCGGAGGGGACGATGCCTAACATCGTGGTGGTCGGCGCGCAGTGGGGTGACGAGGGCAAGGGCAAGGTCGTCGATGTCATCACGCCCCACGTCAACGTGGTCGTGCGCTTCCAGGGGGGCAACAACGCCGGCCACACGGTGGTGGTGGGGCGCGAGAAATACGTGCTTCACTCCATTCCCTCCGGCATCCTCCATCCCGGGTGCCGCTGCGTGATCGGCTGCGGAGTGGTCGTCGATCCGGGTGCGCTCATCGAGGAGATGGAGTCGCTCGTCCAGCGGGGGGCCGTCCTCGACGGCAACCTCTTCATCTCGAAGAACGCGCACGTGATCATGCCCTACCATCCGGCCCTCGATCGCGCCTCGGAGGCCAAGCTGGGGGCGCGCCGCATCGGGACCACGGGCAAGGGGGTAGGGCCCGCTTACGTCGACAAGGCGGCCCGCGTCGGTATTCGGATGGCCGATCTGCTCGATGAGCGACTCTTCCGGGAGAAGCTCGAGTCGAACCTGGCCGAGAAGAACCGCGTGCTGCGGGGGATCTACGACGCCCAGACCTTCACCGTGGAGGAGATCCTCAACCCCTACCTGCGCTACGCGGGATGGCTGGCTCCCTACATCACGGACACCGCGCTCCTCTTGAGCAAATGGATAGACAGCGGCTACTCCGTGCTGTTCGAGGGCGCCCAGGCCACCATGCTCGACATCGACCACGGCACCTATCCGTACGTCACCTCCTCGTCGACCACGGCCGGCGGCGCCGCCATCGGCACCGGCGTGCCGCCTACCCGCATCCACGGCGTGCTGGGGGTGGCCAAGGCCTACACCACGCGTGTGGGGAGCGGGCCCTTTCCCACCGAGATGACAGGCGCGGTGGCCGAGAGCATCCGCACCCGGGGCAACGAGTACGGGGCCACCACCGGCCGGCCGCGGCGCTGTGGCTGGTTCGACGCGGTGGTCATGCGCTACGCCGTTCGCGTCAACGGCTTCGACACGGTGGCTCTCACCAAGCTCGACGTGCTCGACCAGTGCGAGACCATCAAGATCTGCACCGGCTATCGGTGGCGCGGCGACATTCTCGCCGATTTCCCCGAGGAGGAGACGGCGATCAAGGAGGCCGTGCCCGTATACGAAGAGGTGTCGGGCTGGGGCGCCTCGACGCAGGGGATCCGCCATGAGGCCGAGCTGCCGGCCAAGGCCCGGCGCTACCTCGAGCGACTCGAGGAGCTGATCGGCGTTCCCCTCTGTCTGATCTCGACCGGCGCTGTCCGCGACGACACCATCGTGTGCCAGTCCTCGCCCTTGCTCTCCTGGTATCCCGGCCTGCGCGGGAGCCTGGCCTGAACCGGTCGCGCGTCCTGTCGGGGCGCCGGGCTCCATGGTCTAATCAACGAGGTGGCACTTGACCGAGGAGGGACGGCTATGAGGCATCGGATGACCATCGGCGCATGGGTCGTGGCAGGTTTGCTAATCGCCCCGCTCTCAGCATCGGCGCAGCTTCCGGGGGGCGTGCAGATCCCCGGAGGAGCGTCGCTTCCTACGGGCGGGTTCTCGAAGGATGCGCTCCTGAGCCAGGCTAAGACCATGCTCGCCGATCTCACGTCGATGAAGAGCAGCGGCAAGCTGGCCGGAGAGCAGCTGAAGCAGGTCGACACCTTGATTCCGAAGGCGACCTCCCTGACCGACGAGCTGGCGAAGCCGCAGATCGAGGCGACCAGGCTCCCGCAGCTGGCCAGCGATGTAACCGACTTGCAGAAGCAGGTCACCGCCCTCAAAGGCCTGATGAAGTGACCGCCTTGGCCGACCGGCAATTGCACGGGGGCGGGCGATGACCATCGAGCGAACCAAGGGGGTGACTCCGCTCGGCGTCGAGGCCGAGCGGATCGTGCAGTGGCAAGTCAGGCTCAGCCACGAGCCCCCCAAGAGCTGGCGCGACGCGTTCAAGAATTCGGACGTGCGCGCGGAATTCGCCGACCCCCATGACGTGATCTTTCGAAGGAATGCCCTGCTCTTCAAGTGCCGCGAGGACCAGCTGGGCGTGTGGATCGAGTGCCTCGACGGATGGATCGCCCACGCCAATCGAGCGGAGCTCAAGGCGCAAGAAGTCTCCACGCTGCGGGCCGCTGCCCATGAGGCGGAGACACGCGACCGCGCGCAACACCTGACGGAGCTCAAGGACAAGTACAGGGACCTGTAGGCGCATGGGCCCGCCGCGAACGGACCACGCGGCCGATCTCCTCGTGCGGTGCCTCGAGAACGAGGGCGTGCGCTTCCTGATGAACTCCCAGGACCTCGCGGAACGGGTTTAGCGCAGACGATCGAGACGATCGAGGCGGAAACGGCCCCCCTTCTGGACGAGCGGCTTCCAGAGGTCGCCGAGCTTGCCGACGCGGGCGGGGACGTTGCCCAGGTGGAAATCGTCGATACGGATCCCCCGCTCGATCTCCATCCAGGTCACGGGCGTGGATACGGCCGCCTTCGGGTGGGGCCGGACAGAGTAGACCGAGGCCAAGGTGCGTCCCCACGCATTCTGGTTGTAGTCGACGAGAACGCGCCCGGCCGGACGCCGAGCGACCCGGTACTCGGCGGTCAGCAGAGCCGGGTGCAGGGAGGCCAGGCGCAGGGAGAAGCGCTTGGCGAAGTCCCACACCTCCTTCTGGCTCGGGCCGCGCACGATGGGCACGTACACGTGAATGCCTCGCGAACCCGAGGTCTTGGCGAAGGCCGGCATGCTCAGGGCGTCAAGCCCGTCCCGCACGAGCAGGGAGGCCTCGCGGACGCGCTCGAACGGTGTCTCCGGCTTGCCCTTCACGGGATCGAGGTCGAAGTGCAGATAGTCGGGCTTGTCCACATCGTCGCAGCGCGCGTACCACTGGTTGAGGTCGATGCAACCGAGGTTGACCACCCACAGGAGCGAGGGAAGATCCTGGATCACCGGGAAGTCGATGACGTTTCCCGAGGCGTGCTCGATCGCGCACAGCTCGATCCAGTCCGGACGCGGCGACGGCGCCCGCTTCATGAAGAAGAAGTCCCCGGCCGCGCCGTTCGGATAGCGCTTCATGACCATGGCTCGGTCGTGCAGGTGGGGCAGGAGAACACTCGCCACGTCGGTGTAGTACTGAAGCAAGTCGCGCTTGACGAGGCCGAGGGCAGGCCAGAACGGTTTGTCGAGGTTCGTGAGGTGTACCGTGTGCGAGCCCACCCGGACGTCGAGGGTCTCGGCATCCCGCGGAAGGACGATGCGGCGGGTCCGCACTAACTCGTTGTCTCCTCGATAGTTACGGAGTCATTCTCGATACTCCTCTTGATGATGCCGGGGCTCGGCGCGAGACGCGCCGGGCGGGGTCCGTGACGGGCGGCGCCTGCCACGGGTACGTACTGCAACTCGCTCTGGGCGGCCACGCAGCGAAGCAGGAGCCCGCCGCGGCTCATGTCGCCGCGCCCCACGAACTCGGCGGGAAAGCGCAGGCGATCACCGAAGACGGTGCCCAGCAAGTCGACGTACTTGCCCGAGGCAACGCTACCCAGCAGGACCAGCTCGCAGTGCGCGCCGACGGCCTTGCCGAGAGCGTGGGCATCCCGGAGCAAGGGGTCGCGGTAGCGAGGTTCCCGCGCGTCAATGGGCACCCCGGCGAACCGCCGCAGGCGTGCCACATCGACCCGCTCGTCGGGCCGTCGGAGCCCATCACACGGCGTGATGATGACGACCCCGGGCGCGCCGGGGGGCGGGCTGGCGAACGCACGCGCGTAGGTCAGCTTGCCGCGGAAATAGAGGCCGCTCATGAACGCGAAGGCCTCGCCCAACGAGAGGCCGCCGGGCCCGTGCAGGCTGCGCGCGAGGGTGAACGTCGCGCGCTCGTTGAACAGGAATCGCGCGCGCTGGCCGGCGCAGGAGGCAGGGGACAGGATGAACACCCGGCTCATGGCCGGACTGCCGCGCGGAACTCGTCGGGACCGAGCGTGTTCAGCACGTCCTGCCTGGTGAGCCATCCGCGGCGCGCCATGTCCACACCCCAGCGCAGGTAGGAGAGGTCGGCCACCGAGTGGGCGTCGCTGGACACCACGAACTTGAGACCGCGTCGGCGGGCCTCGCGGACCCAGCGGGGCTCCATGTCCAGACGATGGGGATCGCCGTTGACCTCGACCGCGGCCCGCGCCGTCGTCATGGCATCGAGGATCTCCTCGACGTCGCAGTCGATGGGCGGACGGCGAAGCACGTAGCGTCCGAGCGCGTGGCCCCAGATCTTGAAGCACGGATGGCGCATGGCGGTGACGATCCGGCGCGTCATCTGGCGGGCGTCCATCCGGTGACGGTGGTGAATGCTCGCGATGACCACGTCGAGCTGCTCGAGGACCGCATCCGGATAGTCCAGGGAGCCATCGGCCAGAATGTCGGCCTCGGTCCCTCGCAGGAGCCGCACGCTCACCTGCTCCTGGACACGGGCGATCTCGTCCCACTGATGCCGAAGGCGATCGAGCGGAAGGCCGCGCGCGTACGAGGCGGTGACCGAGTGGTCGGTGATGGTCAGGTAGTGCATGCCGAGCGCCTCGGCGGCGCGCGCCATTGTCTCGATGGAGTCCTTGCCGTCCGAGTAGGTTGTGTGGCAGTGGACCATGCCGCGGATATCGGCGAGCGTGAGGAGATCCATCGGCAGCGCTCCCGTGGCCGCTGCGTCCACTTCCCCTGCGTCCTCCCGCAGCTCGGGTGCGATCGGGGCCAGCCCGAGGTGACGATAGACGTCGGCCTCGCTACGCACGGGCAGCCTGCGCCCGCGGCGGCAAAGCCCGGTCGCGTCCATCGCCATGCCGCGGTCCCGAGCCATCGCCTCGAGCTTGGCCAGATGGCCATCCGAGCCAGTCAGCCGATGGAGAGCGAACGCGAACGCGCGCGGGTGCACCACGTGCGCTCTGAGTGGGAGACCACCGGCCAGACGCAGGACGGTTCGATCGTCCCTCCGCTCGAGGGTTTCTACCGCCAGGGGACAGCGGGCGAGGTGCTCGAGGACCGCACGCGGCTCACGGGTGGCCACGACCAGCTCGAGCTGTGAGACGGTCTCGGTTCGCCGCCGCAGTCCGCCCGCCAGCTCCGCCCCTTCCGCGGCCGGATGCGCGCGAACGTACGCGAGGAGACCGTCGCCTTCGGTGGCCGCCTCATGAAGCAGCGCCACTGAGCGCCGGGTAGCGAGCCGCGTGACGTCAACCCGCTGACGGAGCGTCTCCAGCAGCGCGCTCTGGCCCGTGCGGACGAGCTCCCCGATGGTCGTGGCCAGGTGCGGCCCGATGTCGCGGACGCGGAGCAGCCGCCCCTCGGCGATCAGCGCGGGCAGAGGCTCGCTGAGGGCCTCCACGGCCCGCGCCGCGCGCGCATACGCGCGCGCTCGAAAGGGTTGGCCGCCCTCCGCTTCGATGAGGAGCCCGATCTCGCGCAGGGCGCTGGCGACGCCGACCTTGTCGAGCACGTTCTTTAGTGTAGCGTGCTCTGGCCATGGCGGGGGTGATGGGTCGTGGCGCACCCCGTCCGTGGACCGACCGCGCTAGAATGGGGCGGTGGACTCGTGCTGCGCGGTGCAGGCCGTTCCCGAGCGACAACGACGCGTCCTGCAGGTCGTGCTCGGGATCAACGCGGCGATGTTCCTGGTGGAGGTTGTGGCCGGCGTGCTCGCCAACTCCACCGCTCTCCTCGCCGATTCGCTCGACATGCTGGGCGACACGATCGTGTACGGGTTCAGCCTGTATGTCGTCGCCCGCGGTCCCCGGTGGCAGGCGCGGGCGGCTCTACTGAAAGGTGTCGTCATGGCGGTCTTCGGAGCTGGCCTGCTCGTGCAGGTTGCGCTGACGCTCGCCCTGGGGTTGATACCCAGCGCGAGGGTGATGAGTGCCATTGGCCTCCTCGCGCTGACCGCCAATCTCGGATGCCTGGCCCTTCTGTGGAGCCGGCGCGACGACGACATCAACATGCGATCGGTGTGGACCTGCTCGCGCAACGACGTCATGGGGAACGCCGGCGTGTTGCTGGCCGCCACCGCCGTCGCCCTCACCGGCGCCTCCTGGCCGGATATCGTGATCGGGCTCCTGATGGCCGCCGTCTTCGGGGTCTCGGCGGTCCGGGTCGTCCGCGAGGCCTGGCACCAGCTCCGCGCGCCCGCCCTCGCCTGACCTACCCGATCTGGATTTCCGGCGGCACCTCCGGATTCATCAGGGAAGCTCACGAGAGACCTTCAGCGCGACCTCCTCGCCGTTGCCGATGGGAACGGTCACCGTGAACAGCTGAGGATGAGATTTCACCCGGAGAAGAAACTCCTGCAGCTCGTGGACGTGCGAGGTGACGTTGTCGGCAATGAGCATCCCGCCAGGGCATAGGCGCGGCACGACCAGCTCCAGGTACGTGAGGTAGCTCGGTCGGTCCGCGTCGAGAAAGACGAGGTCGAAGGGGCCTGAGAGCCGGGCCAGAGTGTCAGCGGCCGGTCCCGCGATGATCTCGACCAAACCGTCAAGGCCGGCGCTCGCCAGATTGGCGCGGGCGAGGGCAATCTTGTCCGGGTTGACCTCGAGGGTGGTGACGCGGCCGCCCGTCGTGCGGGCCGCATCGGCTAACCAGATCGTCGAGAAGCCATTGGAGGTGCCGACCTCGAGGATACGAGTGGCGCGCGTGGCGCAGATGAGAAGCCAGAGGAGCCGGCCCGTATCGCGCGTGATGTTGAGCATGCGCTTGGGGCGCGCGGTCTCGCGAGCGTCGTTGTCCTCTCCGAACCGGGCCAGCTTCTCCAGGAGATCCAGCAGTGCGTGGTCCACTCTGGGAGAGACGGTAGCACACTGAGGGCAGGGTCAATCGCGCCTTGGCTGGCGGGGGACCCTAGTCGACGATGTCTTCCTTCAGGTGGTCACTGTCGGCACGGCTTGATCGCCTCTACGGACGGTAGTCTGTCGGGTGGAACGAAGACGGCGAGGTAGCCTTCGCCCGGCGCGAGCGACATGAAGTCAACCTGCCGGTACCCGACGGCGGCCAGCTCGCAGCGCAGGAGCGCGGGGGGTGTCCCGTGCTCTTCCGTACGTCGCTCCGCATCGACGATTCCCACCCGCGCCCCGGGGGCCAGGGCCGGGTACAGGTGGTAGAGGAACTCGAAGGGGTTCTCGATCTCGTGGTACATGTGGGCCAGGATCGCGACGTCGATGGCGTTGGGTGGCAACCGCGGGTGATTCGCGTCTCCCAGGACGACGGTCACCCCCTCGATGCCGTCCCGTCTCAACCGCGCCGCGAGCTGCTTCACGTAATCGGGCTTGATGTCCTCGGCGTAGATCGTGGCGCCGGGGCCGAGCCGGCGGGCCAGTCGCGCCGTGTAGTAGCCACTGCCCGCCCCGATGTCGGCTACCCGGACCCCGGGTCTGATGCTGAGTCGATCCATGACGCGCTCGGCTTCTTGGTGCCGGTCGCGTGAGGACTCGTCCGCTCGGATGGGCGAGATGATCGGCGCTACGGGACGATCGGGAACGGGGAACTGGGGGGCTGGCGCCGGCGCGGCGACAGGCGCCGCCATCAACGCGACCACGATGCGAACGGTGCCGACGATTGCCGCAACCACGAGCAGGACAGGCGTCAAGATGTCAGGGTCCCGCCTAGCGGCGAGAAACGTGACGAGCGCCGGGTGCCCGCTCCTACACGCCCTCGACCATGACCAGGTTGGTTCGGCCTGCCCTCAACCGGAGCGCCTTGGGTTCCCGGTATTCCTCGGAGTCGTACCAGCGGCGGGCCGCGTCTATGGACGGAAACTCGAGCACGACCAGCCGGGTCGGCTTCCACTCGCCCTCCACGGTCTGATGGGCGCCCCCGCGGACCAGGAAGCGCCCGCCATACTTGGCAACAGTCGCGGGCACCTGCTTGCGGTACTCATCCATGGTGGCCCGATCGGTGACCGTCACATCGGCGATGACGTACGCTGACATCAGGTACCTCCTTGGGAGATTTTGCTGCCTCGCGGCCAGCGGACCTTGCTGGCAGCCTTGTCGTCGCGGAGCCCGAGGAAGGCCGGGTGGCGCAGACGACCGTCGTCGGTCAACTCGGTGTAGGCGACCTGGGCCACGAGCCGCGGCTCGAGCCAGGTGACGTCGCGCTCGCGCGGTAGATCGTGGAACGGTGACGTGGCGCGCACCAGGGGCACGAACTGCTTCATGAGATCGGTCAGCGTGTTGCCGGTGAAGCCGGTGCCGACCTTTCCCGCGTAACGCAACTTGCCCCGCTCCCATGCGCCCACCAGCAGCGCGCCGAAGTGCTGGCGCGAGCCTTCCGGGCGCGTGAAGCCCCCGATCACGAATTCGTCCTCGTTGCGCACCTTGACCTTGAGCCAATCCGGCGAGCGCGTGCCCGGGCGATACGCCGAGGTGAGGTTCTTCGCCACCAGACCCTCCAGGCCCAGGCGCCGAGCCGTCTCGAAGGCCTTCAGCCCGTCGTCGGCGAGGCGGCGGGCGAGCTGCAACGGTGGCTTTTCCGTCACTTCTGCCTCCAGCACGCGCCGGCGCTCGGCCAGCGGGCGGCCGCAAAGGTCCTGACCGCGCGCGAAGAGGCAGTCGAAGAGGGCGTACACCGGTGTGGCCTTGGCATCTTCCCGACGCTGTAGCAGCTGGAAGCGCGACACGCGCGAGACCTCGAAGACCACGACCTCCCCGTCGAGCACGAGCGTGGGGGCGGGGAGGCCCGCGATGGCGGCGACGATCTCGGGAAAGTCAGCGGTGCGATCGCGGAGGTTGCGCGAGAACAGCCTGATCTTTGCGCCGTCCTTCTCGGCCAGGACGCGGATGCCATCGTACTTCTCCTCGTACACCCAGCCTGGCCGGTGAAAGGGACCGTCAGTCAGGGTGGCTAGCATGGGTGGGCGGGGCGGGCGCAAACGGCCTGCTGTCACGTCAGCGGAGAGCGCCGCGTCCGTGCGACAGACCTGGCGGCAACCGCGCGCGTCTTCGGAGAACTCCCAGAGGCGTCAGGGGAGGGGGCCGGACGCGGTGGATCGGTGGCGGCTGCGACGGCGACCTGACGCGGGCTGGCGCCGGCGACCCGGGCGATACCAGCCATCGTGCGGCGGGAGACGACGGACAAGGGCTTCGTCACCGTCAGGTCTTCCGTGGAGACATGGGCGTCGCGGTGCTTGATGAGAAGCCACTGGCGTTCGCCCCGCGTGCGTACCAGCACCCACGATCCCCTGAGCTTGCGCCCGTGCAAGGTAAACTTCAGATCCCCCTTCGCCAGCGCCCGGTCCACGTCGTCGGTCTCCGGGATCCAGGTTCCCCGGTCCCAGATCATGACAGTGCCACCGCCGTACTCGCCCTCGGGAATGATGCCTTCGAATTGGTTGTAGTCGATCGGATGTGGCTCGGTCTGCATGGCCAACCGCTTCACGCTCGGGTCAGGCGATGGACCCTTGGGCACCGCCCACGAAAGCATTACACCATCGTGCTCGAGCCGGAAGTCGTAGTGAAGGTGGCTGGCCCGGTGCTTCTGCACCACGAACTCGCGGGGACGGCCGCCTCGAGTGACGGCGCGCCCGGTGACTGGGGTCCCGGCCGGCTCGGGTGTCACGTCGAACCGCCGCTTGCGCTGGTACTCGGCGAGGCGACCGTACTGGCTCAGATCAGGCATGGTGGGCTGCCGTGAGGGGGTGTTGCTCGGCCGCTGCGGTAGTGTCACAGGGGGCCTCGGCTGGCTCGGCTTCTTCGATGTCCGTACCAAAAACTCTACCACCGATCCGGGTACGGACATCCGCGCCTGCCGGCCATGGGGAGTCGGTCTGGCAAACGAGGGCTCGGTGCCGCGCGGCGGAGCGCCGCGGGCTTACGGCCGAGGTCGGCGGCTGCGTAGATGCGGGGTCCGGCCCGGCGCCCGGCGCGGCGGTGCCATCGGGCGGAAGCACCCCACGTGGATGAGGCGCTGCTTGTCGACGAACGCGACAGGTCCGGTTGTGGGCAACGGCTGACGACAAATGGCGCAGTCGGCTCTTGCGGTCATCGTGCGCTCCCTACAAGATACGAGACTTGGAGACCCCCTTGTCGATGGCCAAGCGCGCCCAGAATCGCCGAAAACGCCGCGAAGGCGACTGGCATCGGGCCGCAGCCTTGCTGCCCGGCCACCGAGGGTGATGTGCAACGCCTGTGCCGCTGACTTGAATCGACGGCTTCCGATTGTGAACAGACGCTCAATGTTCCGTTGGCTCGGCGTCGCAACTGCGGGCCTTCGTCAGCTCAGCCGCCGGCGGCGCCCTGCGTGTTGACGAACAGTGAGTACATGGCGGTGCTGCCGCACATCAGGAGTCGGTTGCGCTGGGCCCCGCCGAAGCAGAGGTTGGCGCAACGGGCGGGCAGGTCGATACGACCGATGAGCTTGCCCTCCGGATTGAAGATCCATACCCCGTCCATGCCTTCCTGGCCCATCCCCCAGCCCACCCACAGGTTGCCGTCCACGTCACAGCGCAGCCCATCGGGGGTGCCGGGGCCCGCGTTGATCAGCGCGCGCTTGTTCCCGAGGCGAGTGCCGCCGTCGACCACGTCGAAGGCATGGATGAGACGAGGCGTTACCCCACCTTCCACAATGTAAAGTTTCGACTCGTCGGGCGAAAAGCAGAGCCCATTGGGGCGATTGAGATCACCTGCCACCACGGTCGGGGCGCCCCCCTTGCCGTCCACGCGGTACACGTTGGTGGGCAGCTCGACCTTGGCCACGTAGCCCTCGTAGTAGCCCAGGATGCCGAAGGGCGGATCGGTGAACCAGATCGAGCCGTCGGACCGACACACCACATCGTTGGGTGAGTTCAGCGGCTTGCCCTCGAAACGATCGGCGATGACGGTGATGCTGCCGTCGTATTCGGTGCGCGTCACCCGCCGGGTGCCGTGCTCGCAGGTGATCAGACGTCCTTGCCGATCGCGCGTGTTGCCGTTGGAGAAGTTCGACGGCCTCCGGAACACGCTCACCGCGCCCGTCTCCTCGTCCCAGCGCATCATGCGGTTGTTGGGGATGTCGCTCCACAGCAGATAGCGGCCATCGCCGAACCACACCGGCCCCTCGCACCACCGGAAGCCGGTGCCGATGCGCTCGACCCGGGCCAGGGCTAGCCGGTAGCGTGCGAAGCTCTGGTCGACGATCTTGATCGCAGGATCGGGGTAGCGCGGGCTGGGTTCCCAGTCGCCGAACGCGCGCGGGGCGACGGCCAGCACTCCCGCCGCGGCGCCTGTCGACAGAAGCGTACGCCTGCTGATGTTCATGCCTGCCTCCCGGTGATGGCTGTCCTCCGCGCGAGACTATACCGAGCCCCCTTTTCGGCACAACTCCGGACGGCGGGTATAGAATCGGCCCCGTATGTTTCCGTATCGCGACGAGAACGAGACCCAGCGGACGCCGCTGATCACCCTGGTGTTGATCGCCCTGAACGTGCTGGTGTGGCTCTTCGTCCAGGGGGCCGGCTCCGCGCTGATGCTGGCAAAGTCGGTGTGTGAGCTGGGACTCATCCCGGGCGAGCTGACGGGCACGTTGCCTCCGGGCGTTCGCTTTCCGATGGGCGACGGGCTGGTCTGCCTCACCGATCCCGGTCGGCAACTCTCTCACCTTATCACCTCCATGTTTCTGCACGGCTCGTGGATGCACCTCATCGGCAACATGTGGTTCCTTTGGCTCTTCGGTAACAATGTCGAGGACTCCATGGGCCGCTTGCGCTTCGTGGTCTTCTACCTGGTGTGCGGGCTGGCCGCGGCCATCGCGCAGGTGGCGACCAATCCCGCGTCGCCCATTCCGATGGTGGGCGCCTCGGGAGCCATCAGCGGAGTCATGGGAGGGTACCTGGTCCTCTATCCGCGCGTGCGCGTGTTCTGTCTGGTGTTCCTCGGCTTCTTCATTACCTCCATCGGATTGCCCGCGTGGCTGATGCTGATCTACTGGCTCGCCCTCCAGTTCGTGAGCGGCCTGGCCGCCTTCGGGGGTGAGGGGGGCGGCGTGGCCTTCTGGGCTCACGTCGGGGGATTCGTGGCGGGGCTGATCCTCGTCAAGTTGCTTGCGCAGGAGAAGTACGTGGACGCCCATCGCGCCCACCACTGGCGCCCCCGCCGCCTGGCCCGGGGGTGACGGGGGGGTCGGTCCGCGGGTCAGTCGACGGCCGCGGATGTGCGCGTCACGCCAGCGCGTCGATGACGAGCTTCTGAAAATGGACGATCAGGTGCTCGCTCCGTGTCAGGAAGCGGCCTCGGGCGGGAAGCCCCGCGCGAAGGCCGCGCTGGACAGAGTCGGTCAGGCGGTCGTCCTCCCGGCTCACCTGACGGTTGAATTCGATCATCTCGCGCCGGGCCGTCTCCGGGACGTCGGGGCCGAACCAGTGCTCCGAGAAGCCGTCCGTCCGCTCGGGTCCCGCCGGTACCCACACGTCGAGCGATAGGTTGGGATGGCCCGGATTGATGCTGAGGGTGAAGTTCGGCCAGAGATGATGGTATTGCGCCTGGGTGACGGCGCCCCGCACGTCGTAGGCTGGCGTGCGCCCCCGCCCTTCGAGGGCCGAGCGTCGCACCGGAGCAACCTGGCTGGAGAACCAGCCATGCGCCTCGAGCGCATAGCTGTCCTCGTCGACATCCACCACGGTGCTGAAGCCGGGATGCTGGACAGGGCAGTGGTAGCACTCGAGGAAGTTTTCGATCATCACCTTCCAGTTCGCCTCGGCCTGCCATTCCTCGCGGTCGTGAAATCGTAGCTGGTCGAGGATAAGGCCACTGCCGGCCACGATCGTCGGCAACCGGCCAAGGTAGTGGCTCAGCGCGCGCGCGCCAGCGTCGAGATTGACGAACACGAACGGGCCCCAGGTGTCGAGGGTCACCGGCAGCAGAGGATAGTCCGTGCGCTCGAATCCCGGCTCGTTCTGGGCGCGGGGTGCGGCGCGAAGGCACCCGTCGAGGTCGTAGGTCCAGGCATGGTAGGGGCACTGGAACGTGCGATGGTTTCCGGCGCCGCTCACGACCTGGTGGCGTCGGTGCCGACACACATTCACGAATGCCCGCAATCCCGTTTCGCCGCGGACGACCACCACGGGCACGCCGGCGACCACGCAGGTGAAGAAGTCGCCCATGCGAGCGACCTGCTCGGACCGGCCGACGTATTGCCATGCGCGGCGGAAGATGCGCTCGCGCTCTTGCTCCATGACCGCCGCATCCGTGTACCACGAGGCCGGCAGCGACATCCCGCGGTCCAGATCCGCCTTCAGCATTGCCCTGTCAAACACGTGAGCAGAGTATCGAATTCTGGACATTGACGCACAGGGGGAGACGGTTTCAGAATGATTGCGACGGGTGCGGATCAGGGAGGTCGGTGAGTGACGGAGCACTGGTTCCTTGCGCTGATGCTGGCCGTGGTCGGGCTCGAGTGTCTGGCCGCGCTGGTCATCGTCTACCAGGTCTACAGAAAGTCCGAACAGATCGAGGGCGTGATGGCGGCGATCTACCTCGAGGCCCGAAAGATCCTCAGCCAAAGCCGGTTGTAGCCTGCTCATCCGTCGTCCCGATGAGTCACGCCAGTAGAGCGGTGCTAGACTCCGGCCATGGGTCAGCCCCCTTCGCGACGCGAAGCGACACGACCCCGAGAGGAGGCAGCCGCGGCCAGCGGAGCGCTCAGGGCGGTCGCCGACCAGTATGCCGAGCGCCTGCAGGCCCTGCTGGGGTGGAATCTCGTCTCGGTCGTCCTCTATGGATCGGTGGCACGGCACGAGGCCACGCCCGACTCGGATGTGGACCTTCTGGTGGTCGGCGAGAACCTCCCGGAGGGCCGCTTCGCCCGGCTCGATCTCCTCGAGCCGGCCGAGCGAGCCCTCGACCGAGACCTCGTTACCCTACCGCAGCCAGGGTGTCGACACGCGCCTGGCCGTCATCGCGCGTACGCGGAGCGAGGCGGCGCGCACGGTTCCACTCTACCTGGATATGGTGGTGACGCGGTCCTCCTGTACGACCGAGGCGCCTTCTTCTCCGGCATCCTCGCCCACCTGCGCGCGCGCCTGCGCGAGCTGGGGGCGGAGCGCCGGCAGCGCGGCAAGGTCCGCTACTGGGTGCTCAAGCCTGATGCCGTCCCCGGCGAGGTCATCGAGCTGTGACGAGCGCCGAGATGGGGCGCAGCCACCTGGCGCAGGGGCGCGACGCATCCTCATCGAGGCGGGGCGCTACCATGCCGATGGTGAGGGGCACCTGGTTCCCTTCAGTCGGTGATGGCGATGACCTCGACTTCGACCAGAAAGTCGGGATGCGACAAGCGCCGTACCTCTACCGTCGTGCTGGTGGGCAGGGCGGCCCCGAAGTACTCCATCCGCACGTCCACGTGCCGCAGGAACTCGTCGATGTCGGTCACGAACGTGGTCGCCTTGACGATATCCTCCAGCCCCGCTCCGGCCGCGGCCAGGGCCATCTTGATGTTCTCTCCCACCTGACGGATCTGGGCCCCCATGTCTCCCTTCCCGACGATGTTCCCGTCGCGATCACGGGCGAGTTGGCCGGCGACGAAGATGAGACGGCGCCCTTCCACGCTGACCACGTGCGAATACAGCAGGCGGCCGGCCACCACCCGCCGCGCAAGCCCGTCGGGCTGGATGTTCCTTCGAGTGACCATGTGCGTTCGATACCTCCCTCCCTTGATTGACCGCTTAGGCACCATACACGTTCCTGCCGATCTTCATCCTCTGGTTTGGCATCGACCATCTGGCGAAGATCCTGGAGGGCGCCTGGTGATCTTGCTGTTCCCCGCCCTTGAATCTTCTTCAAAGTACCGCGAGTGGGGATGCTCCTTGGGTCGGAGCGTTCCAAATCAGTCGCGCCCAACGCGACTCAATGCGGCCAGGACGCGGCATGGCTCATGCACATTGCAGCGAGGGGGGTCGATCATGGAAGCCATCGTCGCCGCTGCGGACACCGCTCATCGTGTCGCGGTATGACGAGCTGGGGGGCAACGTCTGCCCTGCTCGTGGCGGCGGGTCTGCTTCTTGCCCTCCTCATGGCCATTGCCCAGCGCCGCCTGCACCGGGCGACACCCCCCCCTGCCCCGCGGTTCCTTCCTGGCGTGAGTATCCTGAAACCCCTCAAGGGGGTCGATGCGCACTTACGGGAAAATCTGCAGAGCATCTTCAGGCTCGACTATCCGGAGTACGAGGTCATCCTGGGAACGGAAGACCCGGCTGATCCGGCTCTGGCCGTGGCCCGATCGGTCGCCAGCGAACACCCAGGCGTCCCAGCTGTGGTGGTCGCGAATCCAGGCATCGTCGGCTTCAATCCGAAGGTGAACAACCTTGCCAACCTCGTCGGTCTCGCGCGATACCCGACCTTGCTCATCAGCGACAGCAACGTCCGGGTTCCTCCCGAGCACCTCAAGGACCTGGCGGCCCACCGGGCCCTGGCCGGCGGCGGTCTTGTCTGGGCGCTGTTTCGGGGCACGCATGCGCGGGGTCTGGGTGGCGCGCTCGAATCCCTTCAGCTGAACGTGGCCGTGATGGGGGGGGTCAGCGGGCTCATGCATATGCTCAAGATTCCCTGTGCGGTCGGGAAGTCAATGCTGGTCGATCGCGAGGATCTCGAAGGCATCGGCGGCTTCCCATTCCTGGGTCGGTTCTTGGCGGAGGATCACGTTTGCGCGGAAGAGCTCGCGGCCCGCGGCCGGCCGGTGGTGGTCGCCGGCTGTCTCATCGACAACGTGCTCGGTCGGCGGACTCTTCGAGAGTTTGCGGCACGCCACCTGCGCTGGGCACGCGTCCGTCGCCACGTCAGTCTGCCCTGCTATCTGGTGGAGGTCGTCCTCAATCCGTCGTTCCTCGCGCTCCTCTCCCTGTTGATCTGCCGTACGGCGGAAGCGGCGCTGGTGGCCGGCACGGCGCTGGTCGGGATGTCAGCAATCGCGTGGTGGGCCGAGCGCGACCTGGGCGTCCAGCGGGCCTGGTGGCTCTATCCCCTCCTCGAACTGGGCTTGTGCGCCACCAAGGGAATCCTCTGGTTCGTCCCGTTCTTCAGCCGCACGGTCGTCTGGCGCGGGCATTCGCTCGCACTGGGCTCACGGTCCCAGATCGAGCTAGCGACGAGTGTCTGATTGAGCCATCCGGCGCCACGGTGCGAGGGTGGTGGCAGCCACCGTCAGCAGGGTCGGCACCGCCAGGGCCGCGAAGACCACCATCCAGCTGCCCGCGCGTGCCCAGAGTGATTCCGTCACCCCGAGGCGCATTCCCGCAGCCAGATAGATCAGCATCGACAGGCCGAGACCGAAGTAGTAGGGAATGGGGAGCCCGAGGTACCAAGATCGGAACCACCACACCTGGCCCGGGCCGAAGCGGGACAGGCCGAAATGAGGATTGCACACGAACCAGAGGAAGTCCCAGAACACCGCCAGCAGGAAGAACAGCGAGATGAGTTCCGCCTCCCGTTCCAGGGAGAAGCCCGTGTACATGAGGGGTAGGTGGATGACCAGGAGCAGGAAGAGCTGAAGGAACACGTGATAGCCGGTGACAGGCTTTCCAGCCCAACGGAGCACGGCCTCGCTCTGCCAGCGCCACGTGGGAAGTCGCTCTGCCCACCCGTGCTTGCCCTCGATCTGGATCTCGAGCTGGGCCAGGGCGAAGGCGATGGCAAAGAAGTACAGGCCCATGGCCATGGTCATTGAGTGTCCTCCCCCGCAGACGCTACACTTAGGAGGATACCATCGCCGGCAACCTCGCCTTGCGGATTTGCCTCCGGGCGGACCCTGTCTACACCGGTCCTCGCGCGCTCTGCACCGCGACGACCGCCCTCACCTCGACGTCCACAGTCGGCTCACGATAGCCGCCCGTATATCCAAGTGTCCGCGGCGGCGATGGCCGTGGGCGACTGGTGGTCAGGCCTTTCTCGGCTATTCGTGCCGACTGGCGCGTGCGGTCGCAGTCTTCGTCGGCGGCGCGGAGGAGGTTGAGCAGACGGGCGGACCCCATCCGAGCCCTGACCGCGAAGGCTCCGACGGTCAGACTGGAATCGTAGGCGGAGTAAAGGGCGCCACGTTCGTGACGCGAAAACCGGCCGTGCTGAATGAAAATCTCGCCTGTCGACGGGCAGGCGGTGAGGACGTCACGGACGGGAGAATCCAGGGTGATTGTCACGGTCGGCGCCCGGGCGGGACAGAGGGTGGGATCATCCCGCGGCCAGGCGGGTGAATCTCTCGATCAGCGCGCGATGGTAGGTCTGGCCACCCTTCCAGCCTCGGTGGAACGCGTCCGTCGCGTATCCCTTCAAGCCTCGATGGAGGCGTGGTGCGTCCTTGCGAGCGCTTTGAGGCCCTCGTGATAGGCCCGCACGCAATCCGAGCACCACTGTTCCCGACCGGTTTCCGCTGGTGACCCGGCCAGCGTGGTTTCACGACGGGTCGGATCCGGACACGATGCCCACGTTACCGGCGGGGGTCTGTTTGGCGGCCTGCAAGGACTGCTCGGCGTTTCTCAGCTTGGCGCTAATGGCGGTCCGCACCCGCACCAAAGCGGCACTTGTCGCTTCTTCCGTCGTTCGCAAGCTGTCGGCGAGCTGCTCGTGAAGCGGCAACATTTGGCGACTGAAGTACCCGTTGATCTCGTCACGACAGTAGAAACCAGCGACGCCCCCTGCCAGGACGCCTACCACGAATGTCAGCATGCCAACACCCTCCTTCTTCGCTTCGCTGTACGCAAGACGAATGCCGGTCAGCCCACCGATCTGGTGCGGGCCGAGCGGCTCGAGATCTTCATGGCCGCCACCATCGCGGCGTCGGCCTTCTGGGAACGCAAGGCCACCGAACTGAGGGTCACGAGACCGACGAGAAGAGAGGGGATGTACGCGTTGTCGGAGGAGAACCGCTTCCTGGAGGTGACCTACGCCAACGGCGACAAGGAGGTGCTGTACTTCAAGGACTTCGCGTCAGGGGCCATGATCGAGTCGGTGGTGCGC